>Ga0075520_1000433_pt1 | contig 18174 bp, 8 predicted proteins | sample NGEPerB_FD_75100 | JGI IMG/M metagenome (GOLD analysis project Ga0075520, IMG submission 75100) | Arctic peat soil microbial communities from the Barrow Environmental Observatory site, Barrow, Alaska, USA - NGEE PermafrostAB12-B | ecosystem: Environmental > Terrestrial > Soil > Wetlands > Peat ... | reverse complement strand
TGCGCCCGCGAAGGCGGTGAGCAGCGTGAAGGTGACGAACCCCGATCGCGTCATCGATGCATCGACCGGCCTCACCAAGCTCGCGCTCGTTCGCTACTACGAGAGCGTCGCCGAGCGGATCCTGCCGCACCTGTTGGACCGGCCGGTCTCGCTGGTGCGCGCGCCCGACGGCATTGCCGGCGAGCTGTTCTTCCAGAAGCACCCCGAAACGCGCATGCCGGGCCTGCGCGCGCTCGACAAGTCGCTGTGGCCGAACCACGCGGCGCTGCTGGCCGTCGACAGCGTCGACGCGCTGCTCTCGGCCGCACAGATGAACACGATCGAGTTCCACACCTGGAACGCGACGGCTGCGCACATCGACGCGCCCGATCGCATGATCTTCGACCTCGACCCGGGCGAGGGCGTGGCCTGGGCGCAGTTGCAGGAAGCGGCGATCCTGGTGCGCGCCATGCTGACCGAGCTGAAGCTCGAAAGCTGGCTGAAGACGAGCGGCGGCAAGGGGCTGCACGTGGTCGTGCCGCTCGCGCCGAAGCTCGGCGACGCCACCGTCAAGGGCTTGTCGCAGGCCGTCGTGCTGCATCTGTCGCGGACCATTCCGCAGCGTTTCGTCGCCAGGAGCGGCGGCGCGAACCGGGTTGGCCGCATCTTCATCGACTATCTGCGCAACGGCCACGGCCAGACGACCGCGGCGGCTTTCTCGGCGCGCTCGCGGCCGGGCCTCGGCGTCTCGATGCCGGTGTCGTGGGAGCAGCTCGGCGCCTTGAAAGGCGGCGCGCAATGGACGATCGCGACGGCACGCGACTACCTCAGCTTCGAGCAGACCGACCCCTGGGCCGGCTACTGGAAGCGCAAGCAGACGCTCACCGCCGCGATGAAGACGCTGGGCTACGAGGCGTCGGTGGCGCGCAACGCCCGGGCGTGACAAGGCACGCCCCTTGCACGTAAGCTCCCGGTCCCGCCCGGCGGCAAGCCGGTGCGCCCCGTGACTTCGAGGAGCCCGCATGGCCGCCCGATCGATCGCATCGCTCTCGCTCTCGTTCGGCCTCGTGTCGATTCCGGTCAAGCTCTATTCGGCCACCGAGAGCTCGGCCGCCGTGCGCTTCAACATGCTCGCCAAGGACGGCTCGCGCCTCAAGCAGCAGTACGTGTCGGAGAAAGACCAGACCGTCGTCGAGCGCGCCGACATGATCAAGGGCTACGAGTTCGAGAAGGACCAGTTCGTTCTCTTCGCGCCTGACGAGCTGAAGGCGCTGCAGGAAAGCCCGAGCCACACCATCGACATCGTCGCCTTCATTCCCGAGAAGGCGATCGACCCGATCTTCTACGACAAGGCCTATTTCCTCGCCCCCGACAAGCGCGGCGCCAAGCCCTACAACCTGCTGATCGAGGCGATGCGCGCGAGCGGCCGATGCGCGCTCGCCAAGTGGGCGTGGAAGGCCAAGCAGTACGTCGTGCAGGTTCGCCCAGCCGAAGACGGCCTGGTGCTGCAGCAGCTGCTCTACGCCGACGAGGTGCGTTCGATGAAGGAGCTCGACATCGAGAAGGTCACCGTCTCGCCGGCCGAGCTCAAGCTCGCCATGCAGCTGATCGAGCAGATCTCCGAAGACACCTACGACCCGACGATGTTCGAGGACGAGGAGAAAAAACGCATCCTCGCCGCCATCGACGAGAAGATCGCCGGCAAGCAGATCGTCGCCAACGAGCCGCACGAGACGGGCTCGGGCGGCGGCGCCCAGGTGATCGATCTGGTCGAGGCGCTGCGCGCGAGTCTCGGCAAGGCCGGCGCGGGCAAGGCCAAGGGCGCTCCCGCCGCGAAGGCCTCGGCGCCGGCAACGCCGGCTGCCGGCGAGGCCGCGAAGGAACGCAAGGGCGTGAAGCGCGCGACCAAGGTCGAAGAGACCGCCGCACCAGCCCGCGCCCGAGCCAAGAAGTGACGGGACGGGTGCCCCCGAGCACCTACACCCTGCGCAGCATCCAGGAGATGCTGGGCCTGTCGCGCGGCGTCGTCACCGGCCTGGTCGCATCCGGCTTCGTCGCGCCGGCGCGCGGCCCGCGCAACGAATACCGGTTCACCTTCCAGGACGTCGTGCTCCTGCGCACGGCCGTCGAGCTGCAGGCGGCACGGATCGCGCCGCGCAGGATCCTCGCCGCGCTGCGCAAGCTGAGGGCGACGCTGCCTGTCGAGCTGCCGATGAGCGGCCTGCGCATCACCGCGGTCGGCAACGACGTCACGGTGCGCGACGGCCGCTCGCAATGGCAGGCCGAGTCGGGCCAGCTGGTGATGGATTTCGAGCTCGCGCCGGCCAGGGGAAGCGTTTCCTTCCTGCAGCACGCGCCCCGGCACGCCGCGGCCAAGGTCGACGACGACGCGGACGCTACCTTCAGCCGGGGCGAAGCGCTCGAGGCGAGTGACCGGCGCGGCGCGGAAGCGGCCTATCGCCATGTCCTGGCGATCGACCCGGGCCATGCCGATGCGTCTCTCAATCTCGGTGCGCTGCTTTGCGAGGGCGCACGCTGCGACGAGGCGGTCGCCCTCTACGACGAGGCGCTGCGCCACCATCCGGGCGAAGCGCTGCTCCACTTCAACCGCGCCATCGCGCTCGAGGACCAGCACAGTCTCGCCGAGGCGCTGGCGAGCTACAACGACAGCCTGCGGCTCGACCCCGACCTCGCCGATGCGCACTACAACGCGGCGCGCCTGCACGAGCAGCTCGGCGACGCGAAGAAGGCGGTGCGTCACTTCAGCGCGTACCGACGGCTGCAGCGCCCGCGCTGAGCGCGCGGCCGACGGGGCGCGACGGCGCCGTCCGACTGTGCGACAGTGTGGCGCGGAGACGGTCTACGGCCTGGGCGCCGGCATCTTCTTGCTCGGCTACTTTCTGTTCGAGGTGCCGTCCAACCTGCTGCGGCAGCGCATCGGCGCGAGAAAGACGATCATCCGCATCACGATCGGCTGGGGCGTGGTCTGCGTGGCGATGATGTTCGCCAAGACAACGGCGATGTTCTATTCCATGCGCTTCCTGATGAGCGTCTTCGAAGCGGGCTTCTACCCCGGCATCATCCTGTACCTGACCTCATGAGCCAGCTTTTCCAGCCCCTGCAGATCGGCCCCCTTCGCCTCGCCAACCGCATCGTCGTCGCGCCGATGTGCCAGTACTCGGCGAGCGACGGCTCGGCGCTCGACTGGCACCTGATCCATCTCGGCCACCTCGCGCTGTCCGGCGCCGGTCTGCTGATCATCGAGGCGACCGCGGTCTCGGCCGAAGGCCGCATCAGCCCCGGCGACCTCGGCCTCTACTCCGACGCCAACGAGCGGGCGCTTGCGCGCGTGCTCGACGCGGTGCGGCCGGTCTCGCCGATCAGGATCGCGATGCAGCTCGCGCACGCGGGGCGCAAGGCCTCGAGCCGGGCGCCGTGGGACGGCGGCGCGCAGGTGCCGCTCGGGCAGCCGGGCTCGTGGCAGGCCGTCGCGCCGTCGGCGCTGCCGCATTCGCCTGCCGAACAGCCCCCGCTCGCTCTCGACGCCCCAGGCATGCGGAAGATACGCGACGACTTCGCGCACACCGCCCGACGCGCCGCGCGGCTCGGTCTCGACGGCATCGAGCTGCACGCCGCGCACGGCTATCTGTTGCACCAATTCCTGTCGCCGATCGCCAACAAGCGTCGGGACGCATACGGCGGCAGCCTCGAGAACCGCATGCGCTTCCCGCTCGAAATCTTCGACGAGGTGCGCGCCGCCTTCCCGGCCGACAAGCCGGTGTGGGCGCGGGTCTCGGCGACCGACTGGGTGCCCGGCGGCTGGGACGTCGAGAGCACTGTCGTGTTGTCGAAGGCCTTGCAGGCGCGCGGCTGCGCCGCCATCCACGTCTCGAGCGGCGGCGTCTCGCCGCAGCAAGCGATTCCGGTCGGCCCCGGCTACCAGGTGCCGCTCGCACAACGCGTGAAGGCCGAGGTCGGCTTGCCGACGATCGCGGTCGGCCTCATCACCGAGCCCGAGCAGGCCGAAGCCATCGTTGCCAGCGGCGAGGCCGACGCCGTCGCGCTGGCCCGCGCCATGCTCTACGACCCGCGCTGGCCGTGGCATGCCGCCGCGAAGCTCGGCGCGCACGTCGAGGCGCCCAAGCAATATTGGCGCTCCCAGCCGCGCCAGTACAAGGACCTGTTCGCCAACGCCGCCTTCGGCGCGCGCTGACTGCCCGGACCGGCCGACGGAACGCAGCTGCGATGCGGTCATCGGCCGTGCCGCTGCAGGCCGGGCCGGGCCGACGTATCCTGCGCTCCCGTCCTCCCGCTTCGCGCCATGAAACTCAAGCCTCTCGGCCGCACCGGCCTGTTCGTCTCCGAGCTCTGTCTCGGGACCATGACCTTCGGCGGCGGCGACGAGGGCATCTGGGGAAAGATCGGCCGGCTGCAGCAAGGCGACGCCGAGCGCATCGTCGGCAGCTCGCTCGATGCCGGCATCAACTTCATCGACACCGCCGACGTCTACAGCGCCGGGCGCTCGGAAGAGATCACCGGGCAGGCGCTGAAGAACCTGAAGGTGGCGCGCGAGAGCGTCGTCGTCGCGACCAAGGTGTTCGGCGAGACAGGCACCGGCGCGAACGCGCGCGGCGCGACGCGCAGCCACATCGTCTCCGGCCTGAAGGCGAGCCTGCAGCGGTTGCAGCTCGACCACGTCGACCTGTACCAGATCCACGGCTTCGATCCGGCCACGCCGATCGAGGAAACAGTGCGCGCACTCGACACCATGGTGCAGCATGGCCACGTCCGCTACGTCGGCGTCTCGAACTGGGCCGCGTGGCAGATCATGAAGGCGATCGGCATCTCGGAGCGTCTCGGCCTGGCGCGTTTCGAGAGCCTGCAGGCCTACTACACGGTCGCCGGCCGCGATCTCGAGCGCGAGCTGGTGCCGATGCTGCAGAGCGAGGGTCTCGGCCTGATGGTGTGGAGCCCGCTCGCCGGCGGCTTCCTGAGCGGCAAGTACGGCCGCGATCAGCCGGGCGCCGCCGGCGACCGCCGCGCCTCGTTCGACTTTCCGCCGATCGACAAGGACCGCGCCTTCGACTGCATCGACGTCATGCGCACGATCGCCACCGCGCGTGGCGTCTCGGTCGCGCAGATCGCGCTGGCCTGGCTGCTGCACCAGCCGCAGGTGACGAGCGTGATCATCGGCGCGAAGAAGACCGAGCAGCTCAGCGACAACATCGGCGCCACCAAGGTCTCGCTGAGCGCCGACGAGCTGGCGACGATCGACGGTGCGAGCGCGCTGCCGTCCGAGTACCCTGGCTGGATGTTCACGCGGCAGGGCGAAGTCCGACGCAAGCAGATGGCCGAGGCGCATCACGCCGCCAGCGCTGCCGCAAAATGACGGAGCGACAACGCGCGGAGTACGCTCCGCCAGACAGGAGACACGCATGAAGATCCGACATCTGGTTTTCTCCGGGCTCGTGGCGCTCGTGGCGCTCGTGGCGCTCGTGCCCGCGCTCGCTGCGGCGCAAGACGCGCACACCACCAAGTTTGCCAACCTGCGCGCCGGCCCGGCGCGCGACTACCCCCTGGTGGTGGCCCTCGCTCCTGGCACGCCGCTCGCGGTGCAGGGCTGCACCGATGGTTACGGCTGGTGCGACGTGATCGCTCCCGACGGAACGCGGGGCTGGGTCTACGCCGGCAACATCGTTTCGATGTACCAGAACAGCGACGTGCCGGTGCTCAGCTACGGGCCGTCGATCGGCTTTCCGATCGTCACCTTCGCCATCGGCACGTACTGGGGCCAGTACTACCGCAACCGGCCCTTCTACGGCAACCAGGGACGTTGGCTGAATCACCGCCCGCCACCACGGCCGATCATCCGGCCGCCGATCAGGCCGGGGCCGCCGGTCATGCGGCCGCCGGGCGGTCGTCCACCCGGCATGGGCGGCGGCGGTCGTCCGCCGGGTGGTGGTCCGGGAGCCGGCGGCGGTCGTCCGCCGGGTGGTGGTCCGGGAGCCGGCGGCGGTCGTCCGCCGGGCGGTGGTCCGGGAGCCGGCGGCGGTCGTCCGCCGGGCGGCGGTGGCGAGCGCCCCGGCGGCGGGCGTCCTGGTGGCCCCGGCGGCACCGAGCAGCAGCGCTAGCAACTGCGACGGCTGCGCCGCATCGCGTTCGATGCGATGACGGCGCAGCCCGGCACGTCCCGCGTTCGCAGGTTCGCGCGTCGCAATCCACGCCCATGAACGCCACACCCACGACCCGGCCGACAGCCGGTGCGCCGCGCTTCGGTCGGGCGATGCTCGAGCACTTTCCGATCGAGCCCGGCGCCGTGTACCTCAATCACGGTACGGTGGGCGTCACGCCGCTGGCGGTGATGCACGCGCGCTCGGCGCTGCTCGACGAGATCGAGCGCCATCCGTCGCGCTTCATGATCCGCGAGCTGATGAATCTCGGCATGTCGGCGCCGCCTGACGCGCCGCGACTGCGCGCCGCCGCCGCCGAGGTCGCCGCCTTCCTCGGCGCACGCGGCGACGACCTGGTCTTCGTCGACAACGCCAGCAGCGGCGTCAACGCCGTGCTGCGCTCGCTCCCGCTCAAGCCGGGCGACGAGATCCTGATCCACGACCAGTCGTACGGCGGCGTTGCTCGCGCCGCGGCCTTCATCGCGCGAGAACGCGGCGCGACGCTCGCGACCTGCACATTCCCGTTTCCGGCGCGCGATCCGGCGGAGTTCGTGCGCGCTGTCGAGCAGGCGATCACGCCGCGCACGCGCCTCGCGTTGCTCGACCACGTCTGCTCGGAGACCGCGCTCATCCTGCCGCTGGCCGAGATGGCCGCCGCCTGCCGCGCCCGCGGCGTGCCGGTGCTCGTCGACGGGGCGCATGCACCCGGCGCGATCGACGTGAACATCGACGCTCTCGGCGTCGACTGGTACGCTGCCAACCTGCACAAGTGGGCCTTCGCGCCGCGCAGTTGCGGCGTGCTGTGGGCTGCTCCGCAGCGGCGCCTGAACCTGCATCCCGGCGTGCTCTCGTGGGGCATCACGAACGACGACTGGCTGCAGGAATTCGACTGGACCGGCACGCGCGATCCATCACCCTGGCTCGCCGCGCCCGCCGGGCTCGCCTTCATGCGCGACGTGCTCGGCGTCGCGGCGATGCGCGCGCACAACCACCATCTCGCATGGCAGGGTGCGCAGCGGCTGGCGGCGCGCTGGGGTCGGCCGTGGACGACGCCCGAGCCGATGGTCGGCTGCATGGCGACGGTGCCCTTGCCGGCGCGGTTCGGCCCGGCCGACGCGGCCACCGCCTCGCGTTTGCGCGACGCCCTGTTGTTCGGGCACCGCATCGAGGTGCCTGTGATCGCGCGCGGCGATACGCTCTGGGTCAGGCTGTCGGCGCAGGTCTACAACGACGAGAGCGACATCGAGCGGCTCGCCGACGCGGTCGACCAGCTGCGCTGAGACCGCACCGGGCGCCGTCAGAACGCGCCGGCGTCGCCCGGAAAGACGACCGGCGACTGGCTACCGTCGACGCCGATCGCAGAGACGCCGAACACCCAGTCGTCGATCACGATGTCGTCCAGGACGACGCGCACCGGCGCGCCGGCGCTGGCCGCAACGTCGCGATGGTGCTGCCATTGCGGCGCCGTGGTGTCGCGCCACCAGACCCGATAGCCGACTGCGCCCGCCGCCGGCTGCCAGCTCAGCGTCGTGGCGTGCTTCAGCGCACCCTCGATCGTCACGCCGCGAGGCGGCGCCGGCGCCGCCGCCATCTCGGCAAGCGTCAGCGCATCCAGACGCGTGACCTGCGCGAGGTAGCCGAAGTCGACGCCGTCGATGGTGTCGCCGTAGCGCCGCCCGTTCTCGACGCGCAGGTCCTGGTGCTGTCGGTCGTAGTGTTCGTGCGCCTCCGTCACGCGGATCGCCGGATAGCCGGCCTCGAGCATCGGAATCTGGTCGCCGCCGCGGCCGAAGCGGTCGAGCCGGTAGACGAGCCGGACCTTGAAGTTGACGAGATCGCGCTCGGCGATGCCGGCCATGAAGCGGGCGACGTTTCGCGACGGCGAATCGATCTCGCCGCCGCGATAGCGGCGTTGCTGCGCCTGGGCCGGCGTCTCGTTGGCTTTCGTGCCCTCCGAGAACACGCGCACGGTGCTGTTGTCGTGCACGCCGTCTTCGCCAAAGCTGTTGCCGACGATGTCGTTGTTGAGGTCGGCCTCGACCCTCCAGCCCGCCGTCTTCGCGTAGTCGGCGAGCACCTTGCCGCCGAACAGGCCTTGCTCCTCGCCCGACAGCGCGGCGTAGACGATGGTCGCGGCGAAGCGATGTGTCGACAGCACGCGCGCCGACTCGATCGCCGCCGCGACGCCGGAGGCGTCGTCGTTCGCGCCCGGCGCATCGGCGGTCGCGTTCATCACGTCGCTGACGCGCGAGTCGAGATGACCGGCGATGACGACGACCCGTTCGGGATCGCTGGTGCCGCGCTGGATGGCGATCACGTCCATCACCTCGGTCGGCTGCGGCATGCGCTTGTCGGAGAAGACCTGCGACGGCATGATGACCGTCAGGCAGCCACCGCATTCCTTCGAGATGGCCGCGAAACGCGCGGCGACCCAGCGCCGGGCCGCGCCGATGCCGCGCGTCTCGGACACCGTGTCCGACAAGGTGTGGCGGGTCCCGAAGGACACGAGCTTGTCGATCGTCGCCCGGAGCTCGACGGGATCGACCCTGGCGACGATCTGCCGCGTTCGGGCCGCGGCGGATGCGGCGGCCTCGTCGCGCTGCGCCGCGTCTTGCGCCCGGGCCAGGACCGAGCAAGCCAGCAAGGAGAAAAGAAGAAGAATTCGGATGGGGTGCGTCATGCCGGCGCATTTTGCGATCAACTGCGCCCGATCGACAATGGGTCGGCAACGCCTCCGACCGAAAGCCCTTCCATGAAGATCTCCAAGACGCACCGATTCGAGACCCTCGCGGTGCATGCCGGCCATGGCGTCGACCAAGCCACCGGCGCGGTCACCGAGCCGATCCATCTCTCCACCACCTTCGAGCGCGGCGCCGACGGCTCGTACCCGCACGGCTATCTCTATTCGCGCAACCACAACCCGAACCGCAATGGCCTCGAGGCCATTGCGGTTCGGGTTGTGGTTGCGCGAATAGAGATAGCCGTGCGGGTACGAGCCGTCGGCGCCGCGCTCGAAGGTGGTGGAGAGATGGATCGGCTCGGTGACCGCGCCGGTGGCTTGGTCGACGCCATGGCCGGCATGCACCGCGAGGGTCTCGAATCGGTGCGTCTTGGAGATCTTCATGGAAGGGCTTTCGGTCGGAGGCGTTGCCGACCCATTGTCGATCGGGCGCAGTTGATCGCAAAATGCGCCGGCATGACGCACCCCATCCGAATTCTTCTTCTTTTCTCCTTGCTGGCTTGCTCGGTCCTGGCCCGGGCGCAAGACGCGGCGCAGCGCGACGAGGCCGCCGCATCCGCCGCGGCCCGAACGCGGCAGATCGTCGCCAGGGTCGATCCCGTCGAGCTCCGGGCGACGATCGACAAGCTCGTGTCCTTCGGGACCCGCCACACCTTGTCGGACACGGTGTCCGAGACGCGCGGCATCGGCGCGGCCCGGCGCTGGGTCGCCGCGCGTTTCGCGGCCATCTCGAAGGAATGCGGTGGCTGCCTGACGGTCATCATGCCGTCGCAGGTCTTCTCCGACAAGCGCATGCCGCAGCCGACCGAGGTGATGGACGTGATCGCCATCCAGCGCGGCACCAGCGATCCCGAACGGGTCGTCGTCATCGCCGGTCATCTCGACTCGCGCGTCAGCGACGTGATGAACGCGACCGCCGATGCGCCGGGCGCGAACGACGACGCCTCCGGCGTCGCGGCGGCGATCGAGTCGGCGCGCGTGCTGTCGACACATCGCTTCGCCGCGACCATCGTCTACGCCGCGCTGTCGGGCGAGGAGCAAGGCCTGTTCGGCGGCAAGGTGCTCGCCGACTACGCGAAGACGGCGGGCTGGAGGGTCGAGGCCGACCTCAACAACGACATCGTCGGCAACAGCTTTGGCGAAGACGGCGTGCACGACAACAGCACCGTGCGCGTGTTCTCGGAGGGCACGAAAGCCAACGAGACGCCGGCCCAGGCGCAGCAACGCCGCTATCGCGGCGGCGAGATCGATTCGCCGTCGCGAAACGTCGCCCGCTTCATGGCCGGCATCGCCGAGCGCGATCTCGTCAACTTCAAGGTCCGGCTCGTCTACCGGCTCGACCGCTTCGGCCGCGGCGGCGACCAGATTCCGATGCTCGAGGCCGGCTATCCGGCGATCCGCGTGACGGAGGCGCACGAACACTACGACCGACAGCACCAGGACCTGCGCGTCGAGAACGGGCGGCGCTACGGCGACACCATCGACGGCGTCGACTTCGGCTACCTCGCGCAGGTCACGCGTCTGGATGCGCTGACGCTTGCCGAGATGGCGGCGGCGCCGGCGCCGCCTCGCGGCGTGACGATCGAGGGTGCGCTGAAGCACGCCACGACGCTGAGCTGGCAGCCGGCGGCGGGCGCAGTCGGCTATCGGGTCTGGTGGCGCGACACCACGGCGCCGCAATGGCAGCACCATCGCGACGTTGCGGCCAGCGCCGGCGCGCCGGTGCGCGTCGTCCTGGACGACATCGTGATCGACGACTGGGTGTTCGGCGTCTCTGCGATCGGCGTCGACGGTAGCCAGTCGCCGGTCGTCTTTCCGGGCGACGCCGGCGCGTTCTGACGGCGCCCGGTGCGGTCTCAGCGCAGCTGGTCGACCGCGTCGGCGAGCCGCTCGATGTCGCTCTCGTCGTTGTAGACCTGCGCCGACAGCCTGACCCAGAGCGTATCGCCGCGCGCGATCACAGGCACCTCGATGCGGTGCCCGAACAACAGGGCGTCGCGCAAACGCGAGGCGGTGGCCGCGTCGGCCGGGCCGAACCGCGCCGGCAAGGGCACCGTCGCCATGCAGCCGACCATCGGCTCGGGCGTCGTCCACGGCCGACCCCAGCGCGCCGCCAGCCGCTGCGCACCCTGCCATGCGAGATGGTGGTTGTGCGCGCGCATCGCCGCGACGCCGAGCACGTCGCGCATGAAGGCGAGCCCGGCGGGCGCGGCGAGCCAGGGTGATGGATCGCGCGTGCCGGTCCAGTCGAATTCCTGCAGCCAGTCGTCGTTCGTGATGCCCCACGAGAGCACGCCGGGATGCAGGTTCAGGCGCCGCTGCGGAGCAGCCCACAGCACGCCGCAACTGCGCGGCGCGAAGGCCCACTTGTGCAGGTTGGCAGCGTACCAGTCGACGCCGAGAGCGTCGATGTTCACGTCGATCGCGCCGGGTGCATGCGCCCCGTCGACGAGCACCGGCACGCCGCGGGCGCGGCAGGCGGCGGCCATCTCGGCCAGCGGCAGGATGAGCGCGGTCTCCGAGCAGACGTGGTCGAGCAACGCGAGGCGCGTGCGCGGCGTGATCGCCTGCTCGACAGCGCGCACGAACTCCGCCGGATCGCGCGCCGGAAACGGGAATGTGCAGGTCGCGAGCGTCGCGCCGCGTTCTCGCGCGATGAAGGCCGCGGCGCGAGCAACGCCGCCGTACGACTGGTCGTGGATCAGGATCTCGTCGCCCGGCTTGAGCGGGAGCGAGCGCAGCACGGCGTTGACGCCGCTGCTGGCGTTGTCGACGAAGACCAGGTCGTCGCCGCGTGCGCCGAGGAAGGCGGCGACCTCGGCGGCGGCGGCGCGCAGTCGCGGCGCGTCAGGCGGCGCCGACATGCCGAGATTCATCAGCTCGCGGATCATGAAGCGCGACGGATGGCGCTCGATCTCGTCGAGCAGCGCCGAGCGCGCGTGCATCACCGCCAGCGGCGTGACGCCCACCGTACCGTGATTGAGGTACACGGCGCCGGGCTCGATCGGAAAGTGCTCGAGCATCGCCCGACCGAAGCGCGGCGCACCGGCTGTCGGCCGGGTCGTGGGTGTGGCGTTCATGGGCGTGGATTGCGACGCGCGAACCTGCGAACGCGGGACGTGCCGGGCTGCGCCGTCATCGCATCGAACGCGATGCGGCGCAGCCGTCGCAGTTGCTAGCGCTGCTGCTCGGTGCCGCCGGGGCCACCAGGACGCCCGCCGCCGGGGCGCTCGCCACCGCCGCCCGGCGGACGACCGCCGCCGGCTCCCGGACCACCGCCCGGCGGACGACCGCCGCCGGCTCCCGGACCACCACCCGGCGGACGACCGCCGCCGGCTCCCGGACCACCACCCGGCGGACGACCGCCGCCGCCCATGCCGGGTGGACGACCGCCCGGCGGCCGCATGACCGGCGGCCCCGGCCTGATCGGCGGCCGGATGATCGGCCGTGGTGGCGGGCGGTGATTCAGCCAACGTCCCTGGTTGCCGTAGAAGGGCCGGTTGCGGTAGTACTGGCCCCAGTACGTGCCGATGGCGAAGGTGACGATCGGAAAGCCGATCGACGGCCCGTAGCTGAGCACCGGCACGTCGCTGTTCTGGTACATCGAAACGATGTTGCCGGCGTAGACCCAGCCCCGCGTTCCGTCGGGAGCGATCACGTCGCACCAGCCGTAACCATCGGTGCAGCCCTGCACCGCGAGCGGCGTGCCAGGAGCGAGGGCCACCACCAGGGGGTAGTCGCGCGCCGGGCCGGCGCGCAGGTTGGCAAACTTGGTGGTGTGCGCGTCTTGCGCCGCAGCGAGCGCGGGCACGAGCGCCACGAGCGCCACGAGCGCCACGAGCCCGGAGAAAACCAGATGTCGGATCTTCATGCGTGTCTCCTGTCTGGCGGAGCGTACTCCGCGCGTTGTCGCTCCGTCATTTTGCGGCAGCGCTGGCGGCGTGATGCGCCTCGGCCATCTGCTTGCGTCGGACTTCGCCCTGCCGCGTGAACATCCAGCCAGGGTACTCGGACGGCAGCGCGCTCGCACCGTCGATCGTCGCCAGCTCGTCGGCGCTCAGCGAGACCTTGGTGGCGCCGATGTTGTCGCTGAGCTGCTCGGTCTTCTTCGCGCCGATGATCACGCTCGTCACCTGCGGCTGGTGCAGCAGCCAGGCCAGCGCGATCTGCGCGACCGAGACGCCACGCGCGGTGGCGATCGTGCGCATGACGTCGATGCAGTCGAAGGCGCGGTCCTTGTCGATCGGCGGAAAGTCGAACGAGGCGCGGCGGTCGCCGGCGGCGCCCGGCTGATCGCGGCCGTACTTGCCGCTCAGGAAGCCGCCGGCGAGCGGGCTCCACACCATCAGGCCGAGACCCTCGCTCTGCAGCATCGGCACCAGCTCGCGCTCGAGATCGCGGCCGGCGACCGTGTAGTAGGCCTGCAGGCTCTCGAAACGCGCCAGGCCGAGACGCTCCGAGATGCCGATCGCCTTCATGATCTGCCACGCGGCCCAGTTCGAGACGCCGACGTAGCGGACGTGGCCATGCTGCACCATGGTGTCGAGTGCGCGCACTGTTTCCTCGATCGGCGTGGCCGGATCGAAGCCGTGGATCTGGTACAGGTCGACGTGGTCGAGCTGCAACCGCTGCAGGCTCGCCTTCAGGCCGGAGACGATGTGGCTGCGCGTCGCGCCGCGCGCGTTCGCGCCGGTGCCTGTCTCGCCGAACACCTTGGTCGCGACGACGACGCTCTCGCGCGCCACCTTCAGGTTCTTCAGCGCCTGCCCGGTGATCTCTTCCGAGCGCCCGGCGCTGTAGACGTCGGCGGTGTCGATGAAGTTGATGCCGGCATCGAGCGAGCTGCCGACGATGCGCTCGGCGTCGCCTTGCTGCAGCCGGCCGATCTTTCCCCAGATGCCCTCGTCGCCGCCGCCGAAGGTCATGGTCCCGAGACAGAGCTCGGAGACGAACAGGCCGGTGCGGCCGAGAGGCTTGAGTTTCATGGCGCGAAGCGGGAGGACGGGAGCGCAGGATACGTCGGCCCGGCCCGGCCTGCAGCGGCACGGCCGATGACCGCATCGCAGCTGCGTTCCGTCGGCCGGTCCGGGCAGTCAGCGCGCGCCGAAGGCGGCGTTGGCGAACAGGTCCTTGTACTGGCGCGGCTGGGAGCGCCAATATTGCTTGGGCGCCTCGACGTGCGCGCCGAGCTTCGCGGCGGCATGCCACGGCCAGCGCGGGTCGTAGAGCATGGCGCGGGCCAGCGCGACGGCGTCGGCCTCGCCGCTGGCAACGATGGCTTCGGCCTGCTCGGGCTCGGTGATGAGGCCGACCGCGATCGTCGGCAAGCCGACCTCGGCCTTCACGCGTTGTGCGAGCGGCACCTGGTAGCCGGGGCCGACCGGAATCGCTTGCTGCGGCGAGACGCCGCCGCTCGAGACGTGGATGGCGGCGCAGCCGCGCGCCTGCAAGGCCTTCGACAACACGACAGTGCTCTCGACGTCCCAGCCGCCGGGCACCCAGTCGGTCGCCGAGACCCGCGCCCACACCGGCTTGTCGGCCGGGAAGGCGGCGCGCACCTCGTCGAAGATTTCGAGCGGGAAGCGCATGCGGTTCTCGAGGCTGCCGCCGTATGCGTCCCGACGCTTGTTGGCGATCGGCGACAGGAATTGGTGCAACAGATAGCCGTGCGCGGCGTGCAGCTCGATGCCGTCGAGACCGAGCCGCGCGGCGCGTCGGGCGGTGTGCGCGAAGTCGTCGCGTATCTTCCGCATGCCTGGGGCGTCGAGAGCGAGCGGGGGCTGTTCGGCAGGCGAATGCGGCAGCGCCGACGGCGCGACGGCCTGCCACGAGCCCGGCTGCCCGAGCGGCACCTGCGCGCCGCCGTCCCACGGCGCCCGGCTCGAGGCCTTGCGCCCCGCGTGCGCGAGCTGCATCGCGATCCTGATCGGCGAGACCGGCCGCACCGCGTCGAGCACGCGCGCAAGCGCCCGCTCGTTGGCGTCGGAGTAGAGGCCGAGGTCGCCGGGGCTGATGCGGCCTTCGGCCGAGACCGCGGTCGCCTCGATGATCAGCAGACCGGCGCCGGACAGCGCGAGGTGGCCGAGATGGATCAGGTGCCAGTCGAGCGCCGAGCCGTCGCTCGCCGAGTACTGGCACATCGGCGCGACGACGATGCGGTTGGCGAGGCGAAGGGGGCCGATCTGCAGGGGCTGGAAAAGCTGGCTCATGAGGTCAGGTACAGGATGATGCCGGGGTAGAAGCCCGCTTCGAAGACGCTCATCAGGAAGCGCATGGAATAGAACATCGCCGTTGTCTTGGCGAACATCATCGCCACGCAGACCACGCCCCAGCCGATCGTGATGCGGATGATCGTCTTTCTCGCGCCGATGCGCTGCCGCAGCAGGTTGGACGGCACCTCGAACAGAAAGTAGCCGAGCAAGAAGATGCCGGCGCCCAGGCCGTAGACCGTCTCCGCGCCACACTGTCGCACAGTCGGACGGCGCCGTCGCGCCCCGTCGGCCGCGCGCTCAGCGCGGGCGCTGCAGCCGTCGGTACGCGCTGAAGTGACGCACCGCCTTCTTCGCGTCGCCGAGCTGCTCGTGCAGGCGCGCCGCGTTGTAGTGCGCATCGGCGAGGTCGGGGTCGAGCCGCAGGCTGTCGTTGTAGCTCGCCAGCGCCTCGGCGAGACTGTGCTGGTCCTCGAGCGCGATGGCGCGGTTGAAGTGGAGCAGCGCTTCGCCCGGATGGTGGCGCAGCGCCTCGTCGTAGAGGGCGACCGCCTCGTCGCAGCGTGCGCCCTCGCAAAGCAGCGCACCGAGATTGAGAGACGCATCGGCATGGCCCGGGTCGATCGCCAGGACATGGCGATAGGCCGCTTCCGCGCCGCGCCGGTCACTCGCCTCGAGCGCTTCGCCCCGGCTGAAGGTAGCGTCCGCGTCGTCGTCGACCTTGGCCGCGGCGTGCCGGGGCGCGTGCTGCAGGAAGGAAACGCTTCCCCTGGCCGGCGCGAGCTCGAAATCCATCACCAGCTGGCCCGACTCGGCCTGCCATTGCGAGCGGCCGTCGCGCACCGTGACGTCGTTGCCGACCGCGGTGATGCGCAGGCCGCTCATCGGCAGCTCGACAGGCAGCGTCGCCCTCAGCTTGCGCAGCGCGGCGAGGATCCTGCGCGGCGCGATCCGTGCCGCCTGCAGCTCGACGGCCGTGCGCAGGAGCACGACGTCCTGGAAGGTGAACCGGTATTCGTTGCGCGGGCCGCGCGCCGGCGCGACGAAGCCGGATGCGACCAGGCCGGTGACGACGCCGCGCGACAGGCCCAGCATCTCCTGGATGCTGCGCAGGGTGTAGGTGCTCGGGGGCACCCGTCCCGTCACTTCTTGGCTCGGGCGCGGGCTGGTGCGGCGGTCTCTTCGACCTTGGTCGCGCGCTTCACGCCCTTGCGTTCCTTCGCGGCCTCGCCGGCAGCCGGCGTTGCCGGCGCCGAGGCCTTCGCGGCGGGAGCGCCCTTGGCCTTGCCCGCGCCGGCCTTGCCGAGACTCGCGCGCAGCGCCTCGACCAGATCGATCACCTGGGCGCCGCCGCCCGAGCCCGTCTCGTGCGGCTCGTTGGCGACGATCTGCTTGCCGGCGATCTTCTCGTCGATGGCGGCGAGGATGCGTTTTTTCTCCTCGTCCTCGAACATCGTCGGGTCGTAGGTGTCTTCGGAGATCTGCTCGATCAGCTGCATGGCGAGCTTGAGCTCGGCCGGCGAGACGGTGACCTTCTCGATGTCGAGCTCCTTCATCGAACGCACCTCGTCGGCGTAGAGCAGCTGCTGCAGCACCAGGCCGTCTTCGGCTGGGCGAACCTGCACGACGTACTGCTTGGCCTTCCACGCCCACTTGGCGAGCGCGCATCGGCCGCTCGCGCGCATCGCCTCGATCAGCAGGTTGTAGGGCTTGGCGCCGCGCTTGTCGGGGGCGAGGAAATAGGCCTTGTCGTAGAAGATCGGGTCGATCGCCTTCTCGGGAATGAAGGCGACGATGTCGATGGTGTGGCTCGGGCTTTCCTGCAGCGCCTTCAGCTCGTCAGGCGCGAAGAGAACGAACTGGTCCTTCTCGAACTCGTAGCCCTTGATCATGTCGGCGCGCTCGACGACGGTCTGGTCTTTCTCCGACACGTACTGCTGCTTGAGGCGCGAGCCGTCCTTGGCGAGCATGTTGAAGCGCACGGCGGCCGAGCTCTCGGTGGCCGAATAGAGCTTGACCGGAATCGACACGAGGCCGAACGAGAGCGAGAGCGATGCGATCGATCGGGCGGCCATGCGGGCTCCTCGAAGTCACGGGGCGCACCGGCTTGCCGCCGGGCGGGACCGGGAGCTTACGTGCAAGGGGCGTGCCTTGTCACGCCCGGGCGTTGCGCGCCACCGACGCCTCGTAGCCCAGCGTCTTCATCGCGGCGGTGAGCGTCTGCTTGCGCTTCCAGTAGCCGGCCCAGGGGTCGGTCTGCTCGAAGCTGAGGTAGTCGCGTGCCGTCGCGATCGTCCATTGCGCGCCGCCTTTCAAGGCGCCGAGCTGCTCCCACGACACCGGCATCGAGACGCCGAGGCCCGGCCGCGAGCGCGCCGAGAAAGCCGCCGCGGTCGTCTGGCCGTGGCCGTTGCGCAGATAGTCGATGAAGATGCGGCCAACCCGGTTCGCGCCGCCGCTCCTGGCGACGAAACGCTGCGGAATGGTCCGCGACAGATGCAGCACGACGGCCTGCGACAAGCCCTTGACGGTGGCGTCGCCGAGCTTCGGCGCGAGCGGCACGACCACGTGCAGCCCCTTGCCGCCGCTCGTCTTCAGCCAGCTTTCGAGCTTCAGCTCGGTCAGCATGGCGCGCACCAGGATCGCCGCTTCCTGCAACTGCGCCCAGGCCACGCCCTCGCCCGGGTCGAGGTCGAAGATCATGCGATCGGGCGCGTCGATGTGCGCAGCCGTCGCGTTCCAGGTGTGGAACTCGATCGTGTTCATCTGTGCGGCCGAGAGCAGCGCGTCGACGCTGTCGACGGCCAGCAGCGCCGCGTGGTTCGGCCACAGCGACTTGTCGAGCGCGCGCAGGCCCGGCATGCGCGTTTCGGGGTGCTTCTGGAAGAACAGCTCGCCGGCAATGCCGTCGGGCGCGCGCACCAGCGAGACCGGCCGGTCCAACAGGTGCGGCAGGATCCGCTCGGCGACGCTCTCGTAGTAGCGAACGAGCGCGAGCTTGGTGAGGCCGGTCGATGCATCGATGACGCGATCGGGGTTCGTCACCTTCACGCTGCTCACCGCCTTCGCGGGCGCA
>Ga0075520_1000432_pt1 | contig 18193 bp, 17 predicted proteins | sample NGEPerB_FD_75100 | JGI IMG/M metagenome (GOLD analysis project Ga0075520, IMG submission 75100) | Arctic peat soil microbial communities from the Barrow Environmental Observatory site, Barrow, Alaska, USA - NGEE PermafrostAB12-B | ecosystem: Environmental > Terrestrial > Soil > Wetlands > Peat ... | reverse complement strand
GTTCTAGCTTGGGGAGGGAATGCGTACACGTGTGGACATTGCCGAGCAGGAAAGGAAACAGCTTCTGTGCTAATGATTCGCCTGTCGCGTCGCGGTGCGCGCAAACAGCCTTACTACCGCATTGTGGTAATCGAGAAAGACCGTGCCCGCGATGGCCGCTCGGTGGAAGTGGTCGGCACCTATAATCCGCGCACCGATCCCGCCAGCGTGGAATTGAAGCGTGAGCGCATTGCGTACTGGACCAGCAAGGGCGCGCAGTTGTCCGACCGCGTAAGGAAGCTGGTGGACAAAGCCGCCGCCAGCGCACCGGCTCCGACCGCTGCCTAACGTGCAGTTCGAGGCTAACGTCCAATATTGGGAGCCGCCTAGCGATGACAGACAGCGCCGTGAACATGCTTGCGTTGGTGGAACATCTTGCCAAGGCCGTGGTGGAAGCGCCTGACGAGGTGACGGTGGAAGCCTTTGAAGAAGGCGGCCAGACGGTGTTGGAGTTGATTGTGGCCGAGAGCGACCTGGGGCGGGTGATTGGCCGCCAGGGACGTATGGCCCGCAGCCTGCGCACCATAGTGAATGCGGCCAGCTTGCGCACTCGTAAGCGGTATCAGTTGGAGATCGTGGAATAACTGGCGACTTCATTACGATCGCTCGCGTGCTGGGTCCGCAAGGGCGGCGCGGCGAAGTTCTGGCGAAGCTGCACACGGATTTTCCGGAGCGCTTTGAAGAACGACGGCAGTTGTCGGGCTTGGCAGCAAACGGTAGCCGCCGTGAACTGCAAGTTGAAGAGCACTGGTTTCACAAGGGTGGCGTGGTCCTAAAGTTCGCCGGCGTCGAGACTATCAGCGATGCCGAGCAGCTTGCCGGTCTGGAATTGCAGGTGCCGCTCGAGCAGCGCGCCGAGTTGGAAGCGGGCGCCGCGTATGTCAGCGACGTTGTCGGCTGCGAAGTTTGGATAAGGAATGCCCAGCAACTGCTTGGGACTGTCAGCGAAGTGCAGTTTGGAGCAGGAGAGGCGCCGCTCCTGGTGGTGCGAGCGAAGATTGGCGCTGAGCAAGAAATTCTGGTTCCGTACGCGGAGGAGTTTCTGAAGGCTGTCGACTTCCAGCAGCGGCGGATCGAGATGGAGTTGCCCGAGGGACTGCTGGCGTTGGAATCGCCCCTGAGTGGGGAAGAGAAGCAGCAGCAAAAGGCCGAAGCCGATGAGTCAAGATCGGCGGGTGTTCGGCGCAAACGAAGGAAATGAGATCAAATCCCCAAGCGCCTTAGGGCGCGAATTGGGGAGGCCCGAATGAAGTTCGAGATTCTCACGATTTTTCCGGACTTTTTTCGTGGGCCGCTGGATTACGGCATTGTGCGCAAGGCGCGTGAAGCCGGGCTCATTGAAATTGCCATCCACGATCTGCGGGCGTTCACGCACGATCGGCATCGTACGGTGGACGACCGGCCATTCGGCGGCGGCGAGGGTATGGTGCTCAAACCCGAGCCCATCTTCGAATGTCTCGAATCGCTTGGGCTCTCGCCGCAGGAAGAGCGGATGCGCGACGATTCGCCCGAGACTGTGGCCCTGCTTTCGCCCCAGGGCGCGTTGTTCTCTCAGGGCGTGGCGCAGGGCTTGACCAGGCGCGAACGCGTAGTGCTCATCTGCGGGCGTTACGAAGGTGTGGATGAGCGGGTGAGCCGGCACCTCGCCGATCGGGAGATCTCGGTTGGCGATTTCGTGCTGAGCGGCGGGGAGTTGGGCGCAGCCATTATCGTGGACACGACGACGCGGTTGCTTCCGGGCGCACTCGGCAACGCGGCCTCGACGCAGCAGGAATCATTTACCGCGTCGGTTGCGGCGGAACAAGAAAAGGTTGCAGGCGAGCCGCCGAGTTCGACATGTGGGTCGGGTGGATTGCTGGATTACCCGCATTACACGCGTCCAGCAGAGTTTCGCGGGATGCAGGTTCCCGAGGTGCTGGTAAACGGGGACCACGACGAGATTCGTAAGTGGCGGCGCCGCAGCGCGCTGCAAAAGACATTGCGCAATCGTCCCGATTTGTTGCGCAATGCCGAGCTGAGCAAAGAAGATCGCAAGCTGCTGGCCGAAATTGAGGCGGAGCCGGGAACAGCGTGAAGTCGAGAGATTTTAGTAATAGGGGTCCTTCGACTCGCCCAGGATGACAAGATTACTAGCTGCTAATTGCTAGCAGCTATTTTTGGCCGCCGCGAGGCGTGCGACACGGAAGGAAAAGAACAATGTCGAACAACTCACCTATCATTGACCGGCTACTCGCCAAGACGCGGCGCACCGATCTACCCGACTTTAAGCCCGGCGATACCGTCCGGGTCCACGTGAAGATCAAGGAGGGCGACAAGGAGCGCTTGCAGGCGTTCGAAGGGGTCGTCATTTCCAAGAGTCACGGGGACCAGCCCAGTTTCACGGTGCGCAAGATGAGCTTTGGGCAGGGTGTCGAGCGCATCTTCCCCACCCATTCGAAGGTCATCGACAAGATCGAAGTGCTGCGTTCGGCACACGTGCGTCGCGCCAAGCTGTATTATTTGCGCGCGTTGCGCGGCAAGGCCGCCCGCCTCCGCGAAGTGGACACCAAGCGCGCGTAACGCGACGCTGAATGTTTTGGCAAAGTCACGACGCCCACCATGTCTCTCGATGCGGTGGGCGTTGGTTTCCGGCGTCACAAGCAGGCGCTTTATCGTTTCGTTCTAGGCCGCACAAACTTCAACGCTGTATGCGTCGCTGAAAAGCTGACGACCTTCACATCCACCAAGCTTGCCGCTCGCTTCCTTGCCGCCTGAACGAACTTTGCACAGAAGTTCGCGCCCCATTGAACCTCCCATTGGCTCGAAAAGCATGGTTCAGATCGCGGGAGCTGTCAACTCGTTTCGATGCGTATTTGGAAAGGCGAAACCCCGCCTGGGGAATCGGCGGGGTTCGGGTCGCGACCTGCAGTCGCGGCTTCTGGCTCGCAGTCAGGTAGGGGTAGTTGAAGCTAGATTTTTACCGCTAGTTCCATCAAACCCACGGTCATGCCAATCCAGAGCGCAAACGCCACCGCAGTGAGAGTGAGGCGAACCGCACCATTGTCGATCAGCCAGTTGTATTTCGCGTCCATAGTGTCTCCTTGATAAGCGGGCTTCCACTTCGACAATCGCAACTGCGCTATCGGGGACCCCGGAGGTTGCGCCCGGCGTGCCCTGCGGCCTCACCGGATCATGTTCTGTAGCTATATACGGGCGAACTCCCGAAACGTTCCGTTAGGATTTGATGAATACTGGCCAGTTGCAGGAATGCAGTGGCAAGCGCAGGTTTTGGTGGGGCAAAAGTCGCATACCTGCGGACTGCTAGTTCCGCTTCTCGGCTGGCGCCGCAATCTCTCCCAGTTCCCAATACTTCTTCAGCAGAGTGTCGGGGACGTTGACTGCTCGTCCGGTCAGCATGTGTTTCAGCTGCAGCGCGTTTACCGCCGCTTTGCCTTCGAAGTGATTGTTGGCGATGACAAAGGTTTTCTTCGCCTTGGCGGCGATGGTGTCAATGCGCGTCTTCCATCCCTGCAATTCGGGATCGGTATAGAGATAGTTGTAGCGGTCATTGCGCGAGTCGCTGTCGAACCATTGATCGTAATTGCGTCCGTGCAGGCGCACGTACGCAAACGCGGCGATAACGTGTTCACTGGGAGCAATCGCTTTTCCCAAGCGCGGCTGGTCGATATTGCAGAACGCCACTCCCTTTTCGGCGAAGTAGCGCAGGGGCCCCTCGTTGGTCCAACTGTTGTGCCGCACTTCCACCACCAACGGATATTGCTTGAACCTCTCGACCACACTCTCCAGGTAGTCGCGGTTCGGATTGGTGTTCTTGAACGAAATGGGAAACTGCGCGAGGACTGCGCCGAGCATGTCTTCAGCGGCGATGGAGTCAAGGCCGTCTTTTGCCAGCCGTTCGTCTTCGGCGCTGGCGACAATGGTCTCCGAGGAGGTGCTCTCCACGACGGCGAGCGGCGAGTGGGTGAAGGCCTTGTTCAGCTTGGCCGTGAACATGAACCCGGAATTCACCGCGCGCGATTTGCGGCACCACAATTTGCCCCACTCCGGCTTGATGTGGCCATAGAACGAAGTGTTGATCTCGATTACGTCAAGGAAACGCGCCAGGTATTCCACCGGATGCAGCGATTTCTTGATCTGCGCCGGATAAACGATGCCTTCCCAGTCTTTATACGACCAGCCCGCGGTGCCAACATAGATTTTTGCCTGCTTGTCCATCTTCGGAGGCGAGATTAGCACAGAGTCGCGGTGGAGTGATCAGCGGCTAAACGGACTGCGGGAAAAGTCGAAAAGCATCTCCCTCACGACTAAAAGTCGGTTCGAGATGAAGCGGCATCAAAGCGGGCCCAGGGACGCAGAGCCGGCGCCCTTTCCTATCAGTACACGACCATCACTACCCAATAAACTCCGCCAGGTTGGCTCACGCTGGGAGCGAAACAAGCTCCCAGCGAATAGCCTGAAAACATGGGATGCGACAACAACTGCCTGGCACTGCTAGGAAGTTCGGCCGGGGCAGCCGTCGTCCAAGTCGCAAACCCCTGAACACCAGGTAAATCGGCCACCTTCTTGCTCTGTAAGGAGTCGTTGAGCGCCATGTCGCAGGCCATGTGCCGGAGTTGCGATTGCGGCTTGCGCACCGGCGCAGGCATCCCATGGGTTGTGGCGTAATTCTCGACGGCCCGTTGCAGCACGGCATCCGCCTCAGGCTCGGAATACGTCTTCAGCCGGTGAGCGAAATCCTCGGTCACATACACATGGTCGCCACTTCGTAGGACCGCGACTCCCACCGCGTTGTAATCGGAATTCAGTATGTTGGAACGATGCGCGGGCGAGTGCATGAACCCTTGGTGAGCCGAGGGCACATCCTTGCTGAGGCCAACGTTCTCGGCTTGCCGGTCCGAGCGCAGGTTCTCATCGGCGAAGCGGACCTCCATGGTAGGCTCTCCATCGAACTGGTGGGAGAGGGCCTTATGTTCCGCCATCAACTCAGTGTGCTTGCGAGCGGCCTGCATGAGACGTTGATCTACGGTTAGCGGCGGAAGGCCTCGGTTGGCGCGCTCCTGGTTGATTAGCTGGACCAGTTGCTGCTCGCCCGCTTCCTCGAATTGCGCCTGGGCCAGACCGCGACACAGCAGCAGCGACGTGACCAATAGCGCGATGGTAAAGACCCGCGGCAAAAAGAGATTTTGATAAAGTCGCAAAATGTTCGGCATTAGACCGGAAGATTCCGAGGTTTTGTTCAGCGCTCCTCAGCATACAATACCGCAGTCCGAGGTCGGGTCTGAAGCCCGCTCTACCCATACAAGCCAGATACACTAATCCTGGACTGCTCTAGAAATAAGGAAGATCTTTGGAAGGAAAAGCGCGGCCTAAGGGCCGCGCCTTCGGTTATTCGCTCTCGGGTTTCAAGCTGTCTTCCAACCAGGAACGTCCAATCAATTCACATTTCCTGGAGCAAAACGTCCGCCCGTCACGAGCCCGGCTTGTGCTTTTGAGATACTGGGAATAACACCAGAGACAGACCGCAGTGGAAGTGGCTGCGTCGTACTTATTTGGTTGCATGCAATCTCCAGTGGAAAGGGAGCATAGGACAACTCGCAGCCAAACGCAATCGGCAAAATCGTGGAATCAAGAGAGTTACATCCGGTAAGACTATTGTGGGGTAGTCAGGTACGCTCAGGTGCCAATAGCTCGCGGACAGACTCCCGCTTGCGCACCAGCCGGACCCGTTTGCCTTCCACCAATACTTCAGCCGGCCGGGGACGGCTGTTGTAATTGGAAGCCAGCGACATGCCATAGGCGCCGGTATCGAGAATAGCCAGCAGCTCGCCTTCCTGCACGGTGGGCAGCTCACGGTCGCGCGCCAGAAAGTCGCCCGATTCGCACACGGGCCCGACCACGTCAACGTTTTCCGTGGCCCGGCCTTTTTGCAGAACAACCGGAACGATTTCGTGATATGCACCGTAGAGGGATGGGCGGAGCAGGTCGTTCATGGCCGCATCCACCACGACAAACTGCTTGCCGTCGTTGCGCTTGCGATAAATGACGCGCGTCAGCAAGACTCCGGCTGGGCCCACGATGGCGCGGCCAGGCTCCAGCAGAAGGTGCAAGCCGAGATTCTTCAGCGGCTTTAGCAGCGCTTTCGCATATTGGTTGGCTTGCTCGGCGAAGTTTGTATCCGGATTGTGTTCGTACTGGATACCAAGCCCTCCGCCGGCATCGACGAAGCGAATATCGTATCCCTCAGCCCGCAATGAACTCGCCAGCGAGGCCACTCGCTCCATGGCTTCGCCAAAGGGGGCCACATCCGCGATCTGGGAGCCGATGTGAACGCTGACGCCCGCCGGTTTTAGATACCGGCTTTCGGCGCCTCGACGGTAAAGCGCTGCCGCGTCGCGCCAAGGCACACCAAACTTGTGCTGATGCAGTCCCGTGGAGATGTAAGGATGGGTTTCGGTTGCGACATCAGGGTTCACCCGCACTGCGAAATTAGCTGATTTGCGAAGATGCGCCGCCCGCGCCGCCAGCAATTCCATCTCGCTGGCGCTCTCCACGTTGAAGAGCAAGATGCCGGAGCGAAGTGCCAGATCGATTTCCGGGGACAACTTTCCGACGCCCGAAAAAACGATTTTCGATTTGATCTTGCCGCCGGCTTCGGCTACCCGCTGCAGCTCTCCCCCGGAAACGATGTCGAACCCCGCGCCCAGGCGGGCAAGCAGGCGCAAGATCGAAAGATTCGAGTTCGCCTTCACCGAGTAACAGATGGTGTGCTGGCAGCCGTCAAACGCCTTGTCGAACTGCTGGAAGCGCTGGTGGATTGCCGAACCCGAGTACACGTAGAGCGGCGTGTCGTAGAGTCGCGCCAGCCGGGAGAAGGGAACGTCGTCTGCGTGCAGTTCAACGTTGGATTTGCGCAGAAGTCGCTTATCGCGTCTGTAGGTGAACCCAGGTGGGCGTTCCGGTGGTCGGTCAGCTTTCACTTTTTGGCGGATGGTCCTTTCACCTTGATGGCCACGATGGTCTGATCATCGAACGTCTCCACGCCTTCGGCATGACTGGACACGGCCCTGAAGATGGCGTCCACGATTTCTTCCGCGCTGCGTTGCGCATTGGCCCGCGCGATATTCTCCAGACGACGGCGTCCGAACATCTCTCCCGCTGAACTGGTAGCGTCGAGAATGCCATCGCTGAAGAACAGAAACACATCGCCGGCCCGCCCGCGAAGATTCAGTTCGTCGTAGGTGGCATTAGGAAACAAACCGATCGGTAAACCGGTAGCTTGAATCTCTTCCAGCTTGCCGGCACGGCAATGCAGCGGACGCGGCAAGCCTGAGTTTGCGATCTGGAGCAGTTGCTGGTTGTCGTCCCAGATAGCGTAGATCATCGATACGTACTGCCCCTCGATCGGACGTTCCGAGAGCGAGAGGTTGATGGCCTCCAGCATACCCGCGGCGCTAGGTTCTTCGTTGGCCAGCGAGCGCGCAATGCCGCTCACCAGTGCCGCATAGATGGCGGCAGGTGCGCCTTTGCCGCTTACATCACCCACGGCGATGCCGGTCACGCCCTCTCCGCTGTATTTGACGAAGTCGTAAAGGTCGCCGCCGATCTGGCGCGCCGGCGCAAAGCGCGAAGCCACTTCGGCATTCTGAAATGTTGGCATTTTCTGCGGCAGCAGCCGGAACTGCAACTCCCGCGCCAGCGCCAGGTCCTGCTCCAGCCGTTTCTCCTGGCGTGCGATGCGCTCATACAGGGTCGCGTTCTCGATTGCGATGGCCACCTGCGCCGCCAGGGTGGTCATGGTGCTGAGATGGTCGTCGGTAAAGTACCCGCGGCGGGTGTGTTCGATATCGAGTACGCCGATCACCTTGTCCTTGTAGATCAGCGGAATGCAAAGCTCCGAGCGCGTCTCCGCATTGGCTTTGATGTAGCGCGGGTCTTTGCTGACGTCCGGCACCAGGACCGCCTGCTTGTGCTGAGCGGCATATCCCACCAAGCCCACGCCCAGGGGGATCTCGTGCTTGAGCTTTACGCTCTCGTTGAAGCGCAAGGAGAAGCGATGCTGTAACAGGGTACCGCTCGGATCGAGCAGCAGAATGGAAAACATCTGGTAGTCGATGATACGGGTCACCAGTTCGGCAATCCGTTTCAGCAGTTGGTCAACGTTGAGAATGGAGGTCAGCTCGCGGCTGATCTCGGTCAGCAAGGTTAGTTGCCGAGCCTGTCGCGAGACGCGGGTGTAGAGGCGCGCGTTCTCGATGCCACTGGCGATACGCGACGCGAATAACGTGAGCAGTCGCTTGTGTTCCTCGGTAAACGCGCCCGGCTGTGCGGCTTCCACGTCGATGACGCCGATCACCTTGTTCTTGGCGATCAGGGGAGCGGCCAACTCGGACCGCACCCCCGGCGCCGAGTTGATGAAGTTCTGCTCGGCCGCCACGTCATTGACCAGCACAGTCTCGCGGCGCTGCACGGCTTGTCCGGTAACGCCTTGTCCAACCTTAATGCGGATGCGTTCCGCCACCTCGGGAGGATGGCCGACCTGGAAACGGACGCGCAGCTCTTGTGTCTTCTCGTTCAGCAGCAGGATGGCAAAAATTTCGTAGTCGATGACCCGCTTCAGCATCTCTGCCACGCGTTGCAGCAGAGTGTTCAGATCCAGCGTCCGGTTTACCGCGTCCGCCACCTCCAGCAAGTAATTATCGACGGAGGCGGGCACTGCAGGCTGTTTGAAAAGAGAAGACATTGGGCTGGGGCTCTTGTCCTTCATCATAACAGTCGAATCGACCGTAGAATGGGCTTGGGAAGCGCATTCTGAGCCTCTACAACAGCATCGCAGTCAGGCTCGTTGCCAAGCCAGCATGGTAACACTGCGGCTTGCCTGCTGATATATCCTCTCGGGTGGGCATGCGAATCATCGGTGGCCTATCGCGGCCTCCCGGACTTTGCCTAGCCAAAGGCGCGTGAAATCCTTTGAACTTCCTCCTGACCCATAAACGCGAAGTGGCAACTCTGACCGCCGAACACCTGTGGCTGGTTGGAATTTCGATGCTGCTGGCCATCCTCATTGGAGTGCCACTGGGCATACTGCTGACGCGCCGTCCGAAATGGAAGGCGTTTGTGCTCGGCAGCACGAACGTAGTTCAGACCATTCCCAGTCTCGCGCTCTTCGGATTGCTGCTGCCACTGCCATGGCTGGGCGCCCGCGCCGACCGACTGGCGATCCTGGCGCTCGCTCTCTACGCACTGCTACCGGTGGTTCGCAATACCTATGTGGGGATTGCCGGCATTAGCGCGCCCGTGCGCGAAGCCGCGATTGCCATGGGCCTTACTTCGGGCCAGCTGCTCTGGCATGTGGAACTCCCGTTGGCCATGCCGGTGATGCTGGCAGGAATTCGCGTGGCTGCCGTGATTACCATCGGCGTTGCGACCATCGCGGCAGCCATCGGCGCGGGCGGGCTGGGCGAGTTCATCTTCCGCGGCATCGCCATGGTCGATAACGGAGTGATTCTGGCCGGCGCCATCCCCGCGGCCCTGATGGCATTGGCGGCGGACCTGCTTCTGAACGGCTTCGAAAAGCTGATGGTCCGCAGGATCCACTGACATGGACCGCCGCCGCTTCCTGGCTGGACTTGCGCTCCTCTCCGCGGCTGGTTGCGTGCCGCGCAAGAGCGAACTCACCGTCGGCTCCAAGAACTTTACCGAACAACTCGTGCTGGGCGAACTGCTGGCGCAATTGCTGGGGAGCGTTTGTCGCCAGCCGGTCGAGCGGCGCTTCTATCTGGCTGGGACCTACATCTGTCACCAGGCCTTGCTCGCCCGACGCATCGACATGTACGTCGAGTACACTGGCACCGCGCTGGCCGCCATCCTGAAAGAACATCCTTCGGGCGATCCCCAGAGCGTGTATCAACAAGTGAAGGATACGTACAAGCGCCAGTTCAATCTCGATGTCATGCCGCCGCTTGGTTTCAACAACAGTTTCGCCATGGTCATGCGAGGGGATGACGCGCGCCGCCTGAAGCTGACAACTCTTTCGCAACTCGCCAGTGCCGCCCCGAACTTACGGCTCGGAGTGGGATACGAATTTCTCGAGCGCCAGGACGGATATAAGGGCTTGGTCAGCACCTACGGACTGAGGTTTGCGGAAGCGCCACGCGCAATGGACTTAGGACTGCTCTATCGCGCGCTGCAAAACAAGTCCGTGGATGTGGTTGCCGGCAACAACACCGACGGCTTGATTGCGGCGCTTGGATTTGTCGTGCTCGACGATGACAGACATTACTTTCCTCCCTACGATGCCGTGCCGATTGTTCGCCCGCAGCTCTTTCAGGAATGTCCCCACGCGAGAGCAGCCTTCGACCGGCTGGGCGGCCGCATCACCGCCGAGGACATGCGCAAGATGAATTACGCCCTGGACGGCGAAAAGAGGGACGTCGCAGAGGTGGTGAGGGAGTTTCTCCGTGTTTGAGGCTACAAGCTTGATTAGGGTTCTGGGGTGCCGGAGCACCAGCCTGTGCGGTACAGATTCTCCACTTTGCTCGAAACCATGTGCAAGATTCTGCAATGCTGCCCACTTCTCGGACTGCAAGTAGCTGATTCCATTGCCTGTAATTTGGCTACTAGCTTGCACTATTCATGTTGGGATTTCAGCTTCCCTTATAGGAGGGCGCTTTCTATGCACCTGCGTCGTGGAATGTTCTTGGTGTTGTGTCTCTGCCTGCTCAGTGTCGGAGCCTTTGCTGATTCCGTCACTGGCCAGTTCACCATCGATGTAAACGGGAACCCAGTTACAAGTCAAGGATTTGTGACTTTCACTCTGGAAAGCAACGGAACGATCGACGCCTCGTTGACCATTACGAACGGAGCCAACATCTTAGGGTTCGGTTTCAACTCACTGACAGCCAACCTGTCCGAGTCGAGCTTCTCGCCGACCCAACCCGACAACCCAGACGGCTGGATCGATAACTTCGGCTACCAACCGTCGGGATTTTTCTGCAGCCAATGCGGAACCACGGAAACTTGGACCATCGACGGTAACTACTCGTCGGTTTTCGATGTTCTGAATGGCCCGCCGGGCCAGTCCACGGTCGACTTCTTCCTGCTTGACTCCAACGGCAACCAGTGGGGCGCCAATCCTAGCCCAACAACAACCCCCGAGCCAGCCAGCCTGCTGCTGCTGGGCACGGGTGTGCTTGGAGTGCTAGGCTCCATCCGCCGCAAACTGATGTAATAGATTCCAGATCCTTTTCTACTCGCGCCGAGACGATAACCATCGCTCGGCGTATTTTTTCGACTGCCAAAGGTTCTCAGCCCTTCCCGGTGATGCGGTCGATTTCGGCAAGTTCTTCGGCGCTCAGATGCCAGTTGGCCGATACCGCGTTCTTTTCCACCTGCTCAGGCTTGGTGGCTCCGGCTATCACGCTAGCGACGGCAGGCCTCGCCAGCAGCCAGCTAAACGCCAGTTCCAGCATGGTGTGTCCGCGCTCTTTCGCAAAGTGCTCCAGGCGTTCGATCTTTTCGAGATTCGTTTGGTGCAGATAGCGCTCGGCCAGGTTCTTCTTCTCGGCTAACCGCGAGCCCTTCGGCGCAGACTGTCCCTTCTTATACTTGCCGGTCAGCAACCCGCTCGCTAGCGGGAAATAGGGAAGCTCGGCCATGCCGTATTTCTCGACCACCGGCAGCAGCTCACGTTCGATGTCACGCACTACGAGGCTATATTCATCCTGGCTGGAGACAAATGGGTGCAGCTTGTTGGCCTCGGCAGTGCTCTGAGCTTCAACAAGCTGTGCGGCAGACAGATTAGAGCAACCGATGTGGCGGACCTTGCCTTGCCGGACCAGGTCGTCCAGCGCCCTTAGAGTCTCTTCCATGGGCGTGTTGGGATCGGGACGGTGAAGCTGGTAAAGATCAATCCAATCCGTCCGCAGCCGCCGCAGGCTCGATTCGATGGCTGAAAGAACATAGCCGCGAGACGCGCCCTTTTTCTTGCCTTCCTGATCCAACTGAGACCCGAATTTAGTGGCCAGCACGATCTTCTGGCGACGCTCGCGCAGCACCTCGCCGAGAATTTCTTCCGAGCTGCCGTAGCTGTCGGAGGTGTCGAAAAAGTTGATGCCGGCGGCGATTGCTTTGTCGATGACTTTGCGCGATGCCTCCACATCCATGTTCGCGACAAATCCGAAGTTGTTGCACCCCAGCCCCACGACCGAAACTTGCAGCTCCGACTTTCCCAGTTTCCTGTGTTTCACGATAGAATCCTTTCCCTTGGAATCATAGATGATGGGATGCCGCCGCCCTCTCAATGCGCGAAAACCCCCAACCCGGCTACGAACCCTGCACTTGGCTGTGCCGAACTTTCGTCCAGCAAAAGAAACTGCGATACTAAACTGGAATCGCGAGTCTTTCCTAATTCCCGCTGCACGCGACGTTTGACCCAGTTGCCCAGATCGCGTTCGGCACTTGGCATCCCGCAGCGATAACTTTCCGGAAGACCGCAACACAGGACTAATGAGCGACTTTCTAAAAGCTGTGCAGGAACGCGTCGTCATCTACGACGGCGCCATGGGCACCAACATCCAGCTCCGCAACCCGAGCCTGGATGATTTCCGGGGCAAGGAAGGCTACAACGACATTCTTGTCCTCAGTCGGCCCGACATCATAAAGGATATCCATGCGGCATTTTATGACGTCGGCTGCGACGTAGTTGAAACCAACACTTTCAACTCCAGCCCGATGGACATGGTGGAGTACGACATGCTGCACCAGGTTCGCGAAGTGAACCTGGCAGCGGCGAAGCTCGCCCGCGAGGTGGCCAGTAGCTATTCGACCAAGGGACGCCAGCGTTTCGTCGCGGGATCGATGGGCCCGACAAGAAAGCTGCCTTCGCTCGGCCACATCAGCTTTGACGACATGGCTGCTGGCTATACCGAGCAGGCCCTCGCGTTGATCGAAGGTGGTGTCGACGTGTTGCTGCTCGAGACCTGCCAGGACATCCTGCAAGCCAAAGCTGGACTGGTCGGCATCTTCGATGCGCTCAAAAAGTCGGGCAAGAACATTCCGGTGCAGGTGCAGGTGACGATCGACGTGGGCGGCACGATGCTGCTGGGCACTGAAATCGGCGCAGCGCTGACCACGCTGGAGATGTTCGACGTTGCCGTGATCGGCATGAACTGCGCGACCGGCCCCAAAGAGATGAACGACGCGGTTCGCTATCTGGGAGCGAACTCGCCGAAGCATGTTTCCGTTCTGCCCAACGCCGGGTTGCCGCAGAACGTAGGAGGCCATGCAGTTTACAAGCTGGAGCCGCAGGAACTCGCCGATTACCACAAGCAGTTCATTACCGAATACGGCGTGCGGATCGTCGGTGGCTGTTGCGGCACCCGGCCGGAGCACCTGAAAGCCGTCGTCGAGACCTGTGCCAACCTGGAGCCCGCGAAGCGTGACGTCAAGATCACCGCAGCGGCAGCCAGCGCCTACTCGATGGTGCCGCTCGATCTCGATCCCAAACCGCTGATCGTGGCCGAGGAGATGAACACCACCACCCGTGTCGAGCATTTCAAAAACATGGTGCGCACCCAGAACTATGACGCGATCCTGACCCTGGCCAAGAAATTGGTGAATGAAGGCTCGCACATGCTCGACCTGTGCTGCGCCATCGTTGGCGAGGACGAGAAGGGCTACATCAGCAACATTCTGGAAAAGATCGCCACTCGCGTGCCTGCGCCGATCACGATTGACTCCACCGAAGCCGATGTCGTGGAAGAGGCCTTGAAGCGCATTCCTGGCAAGGCGATCATCAACTCCATCAATCTGGAAGATGGCGAAAAGCGCACAGCTAAAGTATTGCCGATGGCCAAGCGTTACGGCGCGGCGGTCATTGCGCTGACCATCGATGAGGATGGCATGGCGCTCACGGCAGAGAAGAAGCTGGCGATCGCCAAGCGCATCTTCGATCTGGCGGTGAACAAATACGGCATCCGTCCGGTCGATCTCATCTTTGATGCGCTGACACTGCCGATCTCGACCGGACAAGAAGACTATCGAACGGCCGGTATCGAAACCTTGAAAGCGGTGAAGGCGATCAAGGCCGAGCTGCCCGACGTAAAGACGATCCTCGGTGTCAGCAACATTTCCTTCGGTCTGAATGCCTACTCACGCCGCGTCTTGAACAGCGTCTTCATGCACGAAGCCGTGGACCACGGCCTCGACATGGCCATCGTGAACTACAGCAAGATTTATCCGCTGTACAAGATTCCGGAAGTGGAAGTCGATCTGGCGCGCAAGCTGATTTACTACGATCAGTCGAACGGCGACCCGCTCCAGGTTTACATGGCGCACTTTGCCGGCACCAAGGGCAAGGAAGAGGCCACCACCGCGCACGTGGACACGCTCTCGATCGAAGATAAGCTGAAGTGGTCGATTATCAATGGCGAAAAGACGATAGGTGATGGCGCGAACAAGAAGTCACTGGTTGAGTTGCTGGAAGACGCGCTCGTCACCTACACGCCGCTGGAACTCATCAACAACGTGCTGCTCGATGGCATGCGCACCGTGGGTGACCTGTTTGGCGCGCGCAAGATGCAGTTGCCCTCCGTGCTCGACTCGGCGGGCGTGATGAAGGCGGCCGTCGCCTATCTCGAACCCAAGATGGAGAAGAAGGAAGGCAGCCAGAAGGGGACCATTGTTCTGGCGACGGTGAAGGGCGACGTTCACGATATCGGCAAGAACCTGGTGGACATCATTCTCACCAACAACGGCTACCGGGTCGTGAATCTTGGCATCAAGCAGCCTTCAGACGCGATCATCAAGTCCGCGCTGGCGGAGAAAGCCGACGCCATCGGACTGAGCGGCTTGCTGGTCAAGTCCACGCTGGAGATGAAGTATGTCGTGCAGGACCTGCATCACCAGAAGCTCGACTTTCCGGTGATCTGCGGCGGCGCTGCGCTGACCCGCAAGTACGTGGAAGACGATCTGCGCCGCGAATACAACGGCGGCATTTTCTACGCCGATGACGCCTTTGCCGGGCTGCACATCATGGAGGACCTTGCCTCGCCCAACGGAGCGCGCGAGAAGCGCATCGCCGAAGGTAAAGTAGTGAAGGAGTTCGCGCGGGCTGCGGTCGCCGGCGGCGATGGCGATGCACCCACCGTGCCCAGCATCGAGATTGCGCCTGCGCCAAATATTCCGCAGCCTCCGTTCTGGGGCATTCGCGTGCTGAAGCCGCAAGATTTCGACCTGCGCGAAATCTTCCGGTACATTAACGAGACCGCTCTCTTCAAAAATCAGTGGCAGTTGAAAACGGCCTCGCAGGAAGACTACCCCCGGTTGGTCGAGACAAAGTACCGGCCCGTTCTGCAAAACCTCGAAGAAGAGGTGATCGCAGCCGGCTGGTTTGAGCCAAAAGTTGTGTACGGATACTTCGGCGCGCAGGGCGAAGGCAATGATGTCATCGTGTACAGCCTGCCTGAGGGGTGGAAGCAGGGGAATGCAATCCCACCGGAGACGCTGCGCTTCACCTTCCCGCGCCAACGCGAAGGCCGGCAGTTATCCATCTCCGACTTCCTGCTGCCCAAGAGCAGCGGGCGCATGGATGTTCTTGCCATGTCGTGCGTGACCATCGGCGCCATCGCTTCGCACGAAACCCAGAAGCTGTTCGAGGGCGGAGAGTACACCAAGTATCTGTACCTGCACGGACTCAGCGTGGAGTCGGCGGAAGCGCTGGCCGAGTTGTCGCACAAACAGATTCGCGAGGAGTTGGGAATCGCGGGCGACGACTCGCCGCACATTCGCGATCTGTTCCATCAAAAGTATCGCGGATCGCGCTACTCGTTTGGCTACCCGGCGTGCCCCAATCTGGAAGACCAAACCAAGCTCTTCGCGCTGCTGCATCCCGACGAAAACATCGGTGTGCATCTGACCACCGGGTTCCTGCTTGATCCGGAGCAGAGCACCTCAGCCATCGTGGTGCACCATCCGGCGGCGAAGTACTTCGTAGTGTAGGTAACTACTGGATTGCCACGTGCTCCAGGATCGCGTTCTGCGTGCGCCTGATCTTGTTCTGCGAATGTGGCGATGGAGCTTTTTGCCGGTCCTTATGCGCGACGTAGGTTCCCACGCCATATCCGATTACTGACCCCGAAAAGACATCGGCAGGGAAGTGCACTCCACCGGTCACACGGGTTGTGCTGACCGCGGTTGCCGCTCCGTACATCAGCAGGCGCATGGGCCAGTTCGGGTACTCGTGCGCCATGACGGAGGCGAGCGTCCAAGCGAAGGTTGCGTGTCCTGAGGGAAAGGAGCCGCTCGTCCAATTGCCGGAGAAGAATTTTCCTTCGCCCGCTCCGGTGGAGGGCCGTTGCCGTGCCAGTACCGCTTTCAGTGCGGCGTAGAGTATGACGCTGTCAACGCTGGCCTCCGCGCTGCGTATCCCCGTGTCGGTCGCGTGCTCGTTGTGAGTGATCAATCCGGTGACGAAGATGCCTCCGGCCGCCGCACCCAGACCGTATACGCCGCCATTGGAGATGTTGACGCTGGCGTTGTGCCAGCTTGGCGAGACTTGGTGGGCAACGCTTTCGTCATTCGCGATCAGGACCCCAGTGGCCCCAATGGCGAGCGCATCCCACTTGAGAGCGCTTACCGAAAACGGCGACTTGATGATGTGGAGTTCGTCCTCGCCGATCGTCTTGATCGCGGTCCCCAACGATTTCCCGAAAGAGCTTGACTGGGACTCTTTTGCGGCGGAGGGGGCATCGGGTAGGGCCGCCTCGGTTGCCGGAGTCAACGCTGTCGCAGTTGCTTCGGACGGGTGTCCTTGGGCATGAGCGAGGGACCACGATGGCGCCAGCAACGTGATGGTAATCATCGCCACCAGAACTGATTTCCGCCACTGTATCGGACAAGATCGGAACTTTGTAGATCCACTCATCGGATAGGCCACTCCCATTCCCTCATTGCGCAATTCCCATGAACAAACCTGGCTCGTGCTTGGATTCACATTAATAGCGGAGGTGTGCCAAGCTAACAGATTTGTAATCAACAGGCTTTGCGTGTTGGAAGCTGACTGGCACAGCTACTCGATCAACAATACTGCATTAGGATGCCGGCCTGCTCGCTAAGGTTCGTCGATAAGCTGCTTCCAAGGCGAAGAATATGCCGCCAAGACGGTGAACAGAACTCGCTGCGTGGCAGTCCAGACCCCCGCCGAAATGGCCTTTCCGGCTAATGTGCGCTATGTCCGCCGGGTCTGTGACGTATGCCACAGACTGAGTGTGCGTACCCCAGCAGAATCAAAGGCGGAGGGTACTGTGTTTGAGATCGTAGAAACGCGCCCGCTGGCGCGAGGTATCAAGCTTTTTGTGATCAAGGCGCCCCGTATCGCCCGCAAGCAGCGGCCGGGGCAGTTTGTCATTGTCCGGCTGGATGAGTGTGGAGAACGCATCCCGCTGACCATCGCCGACGCCGACGCCAAGGCCGGCACAGTTACCATCGTGGTGCAAGCCATTGGCAAGACCACCATGCTGCTTAGCATGCTGGAGGCTGGCGATTCCATCCTCGACGTAGTCGGTCCGCTGGGCAAGCCCTCTGAAATCGAGAAGTTTGGGACCACCGTCGTGGTGAGCGGCAGCGTGGGGACCGCCATGGCCTATCCCACCGCTCGCGAGCTCAAACGGGCAGGGAACAAGGTCATCTCCATCGTCGGAGCGCGCAGCAAAGACTTGCTGGTGCTGGAAGACGAGGTCCGCGCCGTCAGCGACGAAACCTACGTCGTCACCGACGACGGCAGTTATGGCCAGAAAGGTCTGGTCACCGACAAGCTGAAAGAGCTGGTGGACGCCGGAGGCGTGAATTACGTGCTGGCCATCGGACCGGTGCCAATGATGCGCGCTGTGGCGAACCTCACCGGCCCCAAGCAGATCAAGACCATCGTCAGTTTGAATTCGATCATGGTGGACGGAACCGGAATGTGCGGCGGCTGTCGCGTGCTGGTAAACAACAGCAGCCAATTCGCCTGCGTGGATGGCCCCGACTTCGATGCCACCCAGGTCAACTTTGATGTACTGACGCAGCGCAACAACATGTATCGCGAGCAGGAGCGTGCCAGCATCGAGCGGTTGCAGGCCGATCCGGAAGGCGAGTTGCGAAGTCTGCGGGAGAGTAT
>Ga0075520_1000431_pt1 | contig 18193 bp, 18 predicted proteins | sample NGEPerB_FD_75100 | JGI IMG/M metagenome (GOLD analysis project Ga0075520, IMG submission 75100) | Arctic peat soil microbial communities from the Barrow Environmental Observatory site, Barrow, Alaska, USA - NGEE PermafrostAB12-B | ecosystem: Environmental > Terrestrial > Soil > Wetlands > Peat ... | reverse complement strand
GAGGTCTCCAACGTCGTGCGTCCCTACATGGGCCTCGCCGAAATGCTCGGACGCTTCATCGGCGGCCTGCTCGACGGCAAGCCCGCCGACCTCGAGGTCATCTACCAGGGCGACCTCGCCGGCGCCGGCACCAAGATCCTGACCCTCTGCGCGTTGAAGGGACTACTCAGCGCGACCGGTCACGACGGCGTCTCGTTCGTGAACGCTCCGCAGTTGGCGACCGACCACAACCTCACCTGGGGTGAGGTCTCGACCTTCGAGTCACCCGAGTACGTGAATCTCATCACGGTGCGCTCGGGCGATCACACGGTCGCGGGGACGCTCATGACCATCGGCACGCGACTCGAGACGCGCATCGTCACCGTCGACGACCACAGCGTCGAAATTCCGCCGGCCGCGTCGATGCTGGTCGTGCACAACGACGATCGTCCCGGCATGATCGGTCTCGTCGGCGTCGCTCTCGGCGAGTCGGGTGTCTCCATCGCGTCCATGGCCGTCGGCCCCGATGCCGAGAGCAAGACCGCGTTAATGGTGCTGTCGACGACGACGCCGACGCCCGCCGCCGTGATCGAGCGTCTGCGCGACACCGACGGCATCCAGGACATTCACCTCATCACGCTGCGCTAGCCGGTTCACGCCGAGGTCGACGACCGACACATTGGGTCGTTGCTCAGCACTGCACCCAGGCGATCAAGTCAGTGCCCGGCAGTATGCCTCGTGGCTTGACCGTGACGACGCCGATGGTGATCTTGTGGCCGCGGTCGGCTGGCTGCATGCAGGTGATGGGTCCACCGTCGTGCGTGGTGCCGTCAGCCGAAACCCACAACGTGGTGGGGCTCCACGAGTAGGACGTTCCCGACGATGAACCGTCCGGCTGGAAGGCCAAGGCACTGCCAGCGTCGCCAATGCCCATGAACTTTCCGGTGATCGTCTGGGGGTAGGCCGACGTCGCGTTTCGCTCCACGACGACGAGGAACACCAAGATCGCGATGAGCCCAGTGAGCAGGGCCATCGCCATCGCCTGGCGCCAGCGCTGTGGGGACACTGTTATCTCGCTCACCGCAACTCCTTCATCTCGACCCGTGACTCGTGTGAGCCATGACCCGACAGTAACCGCCGGCGCATTCAATAAAAGGGTCGATGATGGGGATCTCCTGATTTGGGCGGCCGGCGACGAACTGCTCTAGTATCACGCCTACTTAATAACAGGGGAGAAGCAGATGCAGGTTCGAGTAATCACCGTCACGGGCGCCACCGATATCGATGCGGGGGTGGACCTCATTCGCGATCAGGTCCTGCCAATTGTCGTCACGCAGCAGGGCTACCGGGGTACGACGGTGAGCGCCGATCGGGCAAACGATCTCCTCGGGATCATTACGATGTGGGACACGGTGGAAGATCGTGACGCGAGCAACGACGCACTCACCCAAAGTCGAATCGATGTCGCCGACACCGTCGGTGGTTCGTTCACCGTTGCCAATTTCGAGCAAGTGGTGTTAGAGGCCGTGGGAATGCCGGCCGTCGGATCGGCGCTTTCGGTGGCTCGACTGAGCATGAGTCCCGAGAACGTCGAGGGGAATATCGCCTACTTCCAGTCCACCCCTCTGCCGGACATGTTGGCGACGCCGGGTGTGCAAGCGGTTCGAATGATGGTCAATCGCGAAACGGGTGACGCAATCGTCGGTATGGTATTTGCCGACCACGACTCGTTGAGTACGGCCGCCGGCGCCGCCGCGAGCCGCCGCGAAGCCGCCACCGCGAAGGGAATCCAGTTCGGCGACGTGAGTATTCGAGAGATCCTGCTCATCGACGTTCCTTAACCAGAGGTCCGGTCTCCAGTGCAACAGCGCGGCCTCGGCGCACGTCCACTCGCGTAGAGGGTGGCGAGTTCACGCTGTCGCAGGGCTGGAAGAAGGCACGATGCAGGTTCTCGGACTCGACCACGTTCGCGGCCGTAGCCATATCAGCGCTGGCGGAGCCGCGCCGAGATGAAGACGAACTGCGCGAATGGCGTTGGGAGTAGCCGGTCCGGGTCGCGTCGACGTGACGTGCGGTCGCACCTGCGCGATGCCGACCTAGAAGTAGCTGATGATGTCGATGCGGTCCATGATCTCTTTGGTCAAGAGCGGCATCGCGTCGAGGGCCGTCATGTTCTCTCTCACCTGTGCGGCGCTCGACGCGCCGGTAATGACCGATGAGACGTTGGGGTTCTTCGCGCACCACGCGAGTGACAACTGGGCGAGGCTGATGCCCAGTTCGTCCGCGATGACCTTCAGATCAGCGACTTTCTTGTTGCGTCCTTCGTCGGTCAGCATCCCCTTCAACCATTCGTAGCCCGGCAGGGTCGCGCGCGAGCCCTCGGGCACGCCGTTCAAGTACTTGCCCGTCAGTAGTCCCGACGAGAGCGGGGACCAGATCGTCGTGCCGAGACCAATGTCCTCGTAGAGGCGCTTGTACTCCTTGTCGACCTTGTCGCGCCACAGGATGTTGTACTGGGGCTGCTCCATGAGCGGCTTATGCAGGTGGTGTCGATCGGCGATGTCGTAGGCGGCGCGGATCTCGTCCGCGTTCCACTCGGACGTTCCCCAGTAGAGGGCCTTGCCCTGGCTGATCATGTCGCTCATCGCCCAGACGGTCTCTTCGATCGGGGTCGTGGGGTCGGCGCGGTGGCAGAACACGAGGTCGACGAAGTCGAGTCCGAAGCGTTCGAGCGAGGCGTCGATGGCCTGGCTGAGGTACTTTCGATTGAGCGTGTTCTTCATGTTGACGTTCTCGTGCAGTCCCCAGAAGAGTTTGGTGGAGACGACGTACTCGTGGCGTTGCCAACCGAGTTCGCGAAAGGCCGCGCCCATCACTCGCTCGGACTCGCCGCCGCCGTAGGACTCGGCGTTGTCGAAGAAGTTGACGCCGGCGTCCTTTGCGGCGGACAGGCATTCGGCCGCCTCCTTCGCCGTTTCGATCTGGTCCTTGTTCGCGAAGGTCACCCAACTGCCGAACCCGAAGACGCTGACGCGTAGACCCGACCGACCCAGTCGCCGATATTCCATCTCTGCCATGTTGCTCTCCTTACTAGAACTGCGCTCGAGCGAACGTGACGTTACGACGCGGGATTTTCTGCCACGTCGGGCCACTGGTCGTACGAGACCGGCGACGGCACGCCCCTAGGTCGCTTGACCAGCGCGACGACGCCGGCGATGGCGCCGGCGAGCACGATGAGAAGAGTGATCTTGAACAATGCTTTGAAGATGTCCACGTGAATTCAGGTTAGTGGCTTCGCCCACTGGACATTTCACCCTCGCGCTGTACAATGGACTGATGACCACCAGTCCGACGGCCGAGCTACTGCTGTAGAAGGGCGAGCTGCCGCTCGCCCGACGCCCCCCGCCTTCGCGGGGGGTTTTTGTTTCCCGGTGTTGGACCTTGATCGAAAGGAAGGACATGGCGCGTAGTTCCCAGCAACCGAGCCCCATGGCGTTCGACAAGTACCAAGCGACCGTGCCCGTGGACCTGACCGATCGAACGTGGCCCAACCACCGCCTCGTGAAGGCGCCGCGCTGGTGCAGCGTAGACCTGCGCGACGGTAACCAGGCCCTGATCGACCCGATGGACCTCGACCGCAAGTCCGCGATGTTCACCCAACTCGTGGAGATGGGTTTCAAGGAGATCGAGGTCGGCTTTCCCTCCGCCTCCCAGCCGGACTTCGACTTCGTGCGCCAGATCATCGAGAACGGCCTCATTCCCGAGGACGTCACCATCCAGGTCCTTACCCAGTGCCGCGAAGACCTGATACGCCGTACTTACGAGTCGCTCCACGGTGTGCACCGGGCCATCGTGCACTTCTACAACTCGACCTCGACGCTGCAGCGTCGGGTCGTCTTCGGTCTCGACACCGAGGGCATCACCAAGATCGCGACCGACGCCGCGGCGTTCTGCCGCTCGCTCGAGGAAACGTCACCTACGACCGAGTTCCTCTACGAGTACTCACCCGAGAGCTTCACCGGCACCGAGCTCGCCTACGCGGTCGAGATCTGTAACGCCGTCGTCGCGGTGATCGAGCCGACCCCCGAGCGGCCACTCATCCTGAACCTGCCCGCGACGGTCGAGATGTACACGCCCAACCTCTACGCCGACGCGATCGAGTGGTTCCTTCGCCACGTCGATTCGCGCGACGCAGTCGTCCTGTCGCTGCACCCCCACAACGACCGCGGCACCGCGGTCGCCGCCGCGGAACTCGGCGTGCTCGCGGGGGCCGACCGCGTCGAGGGGACCCTGTTCGGCAACGGTGAGCGTACCGGCAACGTCGACGTCGTGAACCTGGCGCTCAACCTCTTCAGCCAGGGCGTCGACCCCGAGCTCGACATCCGCGACATCGACAAGGTGCGCCACGTCGCCGAGTACGCGAACCGCCTGCCGATCCACCCGCGCCACCCCTACGTCGGTGAGCTCGTCTACACCGCCTTCTCGGGCTCGCACCAGGACGCCATCAAGAAGGGCATGACCGCCATTGGCGACGCGTACGACCAGTGGGCCGTGCCGTACCTGCCCATCGACCCCAAGCACACCGGGCGCACGTACGAGGCCATCATTCGGGTCAACTCCCAGTCGGGCAAGGTTGGCGTGGCGTATCTTCTCAGTGCCGAGCACGGTCTCGAACTGCCGCGCGCGATGCAGGTGGAGTTCTCCAAGCGCGTCCAGGAGTTGACCGAGGCCTCGGGCACCGAGATCTCGCCGGCCGAGATCTGGGACGTGTTCACGACGACGTACCTGCCCGAGAGCCCGAAGATACAACTGCTCTCGAGCGAGGTCTCCGCGGACCAGCACCACACGCGCATCTTCGCCCAACTCGTCGTCAACGGCCAGCACGTCACCGTGAAGGGTGAGGGCAACGGTCCCATCGACGCGATGATGTCGGGACTGCGCAACGAGATGGACGTGAACTTCAAGGTGCGCGACTACCACGAGCACGCGCTGACGTCCGGATCGGAAGCCTCGGCCGTTGCCTACGTCGAAGCCGAGGGTGCCGACGGCACGACGTGGTGGGGCGTCGGGATGAGTTCGTCGATCCTCGACGCGTCACTCGAGGCCGTGATTTCTGCCGCCAATAGACGCAGGTAAAAATTCTTCACAACTAAACTTGAGAGAGTGTCTTTCCACTCCATGACCGTTCTGCTGGGGTGGGCCGCCGTCCTCGTCGGCTTCTTTGGCGTCTACGCCCAGTTCCACCGGGCCGGCACGATCGGCGTCGAGGGCGTCTCTCTGGGGACCTGGGTGCTCTTTGTCTACATGGGATGTTTCTGGATCACCTACGGTCTCTTCGCCCATTCGCCCGAGGTCGCCCTGGGCAGTGTCGTCGCCATGCCCCTGCAATTGGCGATCCTCTTTCGACTAGAGCCGTGGAAACACCCGCGCGTCGCCGGACGGGCCCTGGTGTTCTTTGCCCTGTGTTGCCTACTACCCGGCGCGATGTGGGGATGGGCCGGCGCACTGTTCGGCATCGGCGTCGCCATGACGATCAACCGCGCACCGCAGTTGATTGAACTGATCCGTCACGAGGACGCCTCGGGCGTGTCGGTCGGTTCGTGGGCACTGGGCGTGCTCGGTTGCACGCTCTGGATCACCTACTACGTCGGCGCGCACCTGTGGGCGGCGTTGACGGCGACGGCCTTCGCGGGACTCGCCAACCTGTCGATCGCGGTCATGGCCAGCTCGCGCCACCGCCAGACGCGCCGGCGACTCATCGCCCAAGAGGTCTTCGCGGTCTGAGTCATGCGATGTTCGTAGGCTGGAAGTTGTCTACGTCCAAGCACTGAGAGCGGGGTACGCGTCGTGACGTCACGCTTGTTGAACGACGCGCTCGCGCTCAGCGGTTCGTGGTTGGACCAACTCGACCTCTCGGCGCTCGTCGCCACGTCACTGCGGGCCGGTGACAGTGGTGACCTCGACGTCGACGTCGTGGCCCTCGGGAAGGCGTCGCGCGAGATGGCGGCAGCGGCCGCGACCGTGCTCGGTGGCCGGGTTCGCCGTCGGCTGATCGTCTGCGACCAGGAGAGCGCTGACCTGGAACCACGTGACCCGGGCGTCGTGGTCGGTACGCACCCGGTACCCGACGTCGCCAGTCTGCGCGCCGGACGCGCACTCGTTGAGTTTCTCGAATCGCCCAACGCGGCTCCGTGCACGTTGTTCCTCATCTCGGGGGGCGCCTCGAGCCTCTGCGCGCTGCCGGGCGATCCGCTCACGCTGCGCGACCTGCGCGAACTCTGGGGCGCCGCGTTGGCGTCCGGCGTCGACATCACGACGCTCAACAAGCTGCGCGCCGCGACGTCGCAGATCGGCGGGGGAGCAGTCCTGCGACTCGTGCGCAGCGAGCGGTCACTCTCCTTGATCATGGTCGACAACGTCGTCTCCGGTGCGCAGTGGGTGGCGTCGGGCCTCACTTACGACTACGCGCCCGGTACCGATGAGTTCGTCTCGCTGCTCGCGGCCATCGGGCTGATCGACACACCGCTCGGCGCACGACTGCTCGACGCCTTCTCCAGCCACGCGACGTCGATGGCGCCGACGCCGACCACGCGCCACGAGAACCGGGTGGTCGCGCAGCCGTCGTTGGTGCTTGACTGCGTCGCGAGCACCGCGCGCGAGCGGGGCTACCGTGTGATCGAGCTCGGCAGTCGGGTCCACGGCGACGTCGGCGACGTCGTCGCGCAGTGGGAGGCCACTATCAGCGCCGAGCTGGGCGACGGCGATGCCATCTGCGTCGTGGGCGTCGGTGAGGTCACGGTCGGGGTGCGCGGCACCGGCGTCGGCGGTCGCTGCCAGGAGACGGCGTGGTCAATGGCCGCGGTGTTGGATCGACTACCGCGCGAGGGTGTCTTCGTCGCAAGGGCGACCGACGGTCGCGATTACGTCAACGGTGTGGCGGGGGCGTGGGTCGATCGCTCGACGCTGGGGCGAGCCCGTGACCTCGGGATTGACTGGTCCGCGGTCATCGACGACCACGACAGCCACACGGCGGTGGCCGCGCTACGCCAACTCATCGAAGGTGCTCACACTGGCTGGAATCTCTGCGATCTCTATCTGGCGCTCATCGAATAGCTCCGCGCGTCGTGCTCTGCGTCGACTGCGTGTTCGGCGTCACGTCCGGATGAGCGGAAGTTGTCAGTTTAACTTGACACACCATGTTTGTCAAGTCAAACTGACGCTATGGACGCTATGGACATCACCGGAGAAGTGAACTCGGACGATCCGGCCGTTGGGCTGCGCGCCGCGATGGCCCTGCACCGATTGGCCGAACGGATCGAGGCGGCCCACGTCGCCCTCGCCAGGTCGAACGGTTGGTCGTGGCAACAGATCGGTGACGCGCTGGGCGTCGCGCGCCAGTCGGTGCACCTCAAGTACGGAAAGGACTTCAAATGAACAACACGTCGTCGCCTGAGAGGTATCACCCCTGGACCACGTACATCGCCGCGCGCGAGGAGGCCCGTCGACTGGGTGATCGTCGGGTCGGAACGGACCACCTCCTCCTGGGTCTTCTGCACGACGCCGACGTCGAGTCGATTGTGGGCGTCTCTCTGGACGTGGCACGAGCCGCGACGGCGGTGCTCGACCACCAGGCGCTCGTGGCCATCGGCATCCCTACGGATCTCGACGCCCCGATGTTGGCGCCTCGCGAACTTCCCTCGCGGCCCACGGTCAAGGCGGTCATGAAGGACCGTCTTCGCATGACGCGCGCCGCGACCGCGGCCCTGAAGGAAGCCGGACGACCGATGCGCCGAGGTCGCGATATCACGGCGCCGAGCGTTCTCGCTGCGTTGCTCGAGAACCGGTCCCCGGACCCGGCTGCGGAACTGCTCGCGGAGCTCAAGGTCGATCTCGCCGTCGTCCGCGCGCGTCTCGCGGGTCGGTCCGCCGCCTGAGGACTCTGTCTACGGCACTTTCGGATGTGGTGTGGGCGACGACGCGTGCACGAGGGTGGGCAGGTCGGTCATGGAGTCGAACAAGATGGCCCCCGCCTCAGCGAGTCGCTCAGCCTTGGTGACCGAACCCGAGAATCCGAAGACCGTCATGCCCGCCGCGACGCCAGCGGTGACCCCGGACACGCTGTCTTCGACGACCGCGCAACGCTCGATAGCAACGCCCAGCGTCTTGGCGGCGTGAAGGTACACGTCGGGGGCGGGCTTGGCGTGCTCGACATCCTCGGCGCTGAAGACGCGTCCCGGAAATCGGTGCAAGAGGTTCGTGAGTCCAAGCGTGAGCCGCATTATCTCGTGGCTCCCGTTGGACGCCACGCACGACGCTGTCCGCAGAGCGTCAAGGACGTCCTCTATGCCCTCGACGGCCACCAACTCGCGTTCGAAGACCTCGCGGTACTTGGCTTCGAACTCCGACTCCCAGTCAACGCTCCGCCCAAGTTGCGCCTCGATGACTTGTTGCATGTAGACGTCGGACCGGCCAACGAAGAGATCGATGATGTCCGATTCGCTGAGCGACCAGCCCAGTCGTTCGAGGATCTCGCGTTCCGTGCGAACGGCGAGCCGTTCACTGTCGACGAGCACGCCGTCGCAGTCGAAGATGACGAGGTCGAAGCGATGCACTTCGAAAGCCTAAGCCACCGGAATGTTCGCAACGGAACTTCGAGAGCGGCCACGTGGCGGTCGACTAACCGCCGCTGTCGCCCGTGGTGATCGGCGCTCCGTCGGGCTGACGGTGCACGTTCCATCCCGAAATGCACTCGTCGTCTTCCTGATCGCTGGATCCCTTCGGGTCATGATCGCGGCCGTGGTCCCGTCGCGCCTCGGCACACCCACCGATCCGCTCCGATGGCGTGGAGAACGGCTGCGCGGTGACGAGGGTGAAGGCACCGCTCGACGTCGTTGAACTGTCGTGAGTGCGCAATGCCCACGTCGAGAGTCCCGCGACGACCACTAACGCGGCCACGATCAGGAACAGCGATCTGACGCGTAACTTCACGATGAGTACCTCGAGGATGGAAGGGGTGCTTCAGACGCGCCGAAGCCTTTCCATCGTAGCGACCGAGGCCACACCATCGTCCTTTAGTCGTCGTCGCGATGCCGCGATCCGGACTAGACCAGGCTGGCTTCGCGCTCGCTCAGGAAGTCCCACCACGCGTCGCGTGAGGCGACGATGCCTTCGAAGACCTCGGTGGCGGGTGCCGCCGCCGCCGCCATCAGCAACCACTTTGCGTGGTCGGCCTCGAGTGTCGAGTGCACGTCCCAGAAGGTGGTCTGCTCGGCGTTCAGTCCGTACCACTTGCGTAGACCCTCCGCCTTGGAGGTGGCGATCTCCGCCGATTGGACCTCGTAGGCGGTGACGACACCGATCGCGTAGCCGACGCCGACCCCGGGCGCGTGGGCGTAGAGGCTCGTCAGGTTGTGCGTCGCCGGCGTCGGCGGCGCCGGCGACGACCCGATGGCGTCGAGGAACGGTTGAAGGAGTTCGACGTGTGGCATCGGCCTGCCCAGCTCGTCGTCGAGATTGTCCTTCACGGCGTCACGACACGGTCCTGGATCCATGGATTGGACGATCTTCTCGAGGGTCTTGGGGAGTTGCCGCTCGAAGTGCAGGTACTGCGCGCCGTAGGCCGCGAGGTCCTTCGTCGTCAACTCGCCCGCCTCCCAACGCTGGTAGAACGGATGGACCAGTAGTTCGCGTCCGCTGAGGAGGGCCCTGACTTCAAGTTCGAGGTTCATGGCCGAACTATACAACGTGTCATCAGGCTATTAAAGGGCCTTGGCGGTCGGTCCGAGGGGGCGAAACCTTCGGCGTTTCGAGTTCGCACCCTCATCGCAGTGCGACAGGGGCGACGAACTGAAAGTCCCTTGCGGCGAGAAGACGCTCAGTGCTCCGCGTCAAGTACGGATGACGACGTTGCGCGGCTCCTCGCCGCGTGCCATCAGTGTGATCTGTTCGTTCAACAAGCGAGCCATCCGAGGCAGCATCGCCGACGTCGCACCGCCCACGTGTGGCGTGATGAGCACGTTGGAGAGAGCGAAGAGCGGGTGACCGTCGGGTAAGGGCTCGGGCTCGGTCACGTCGAGGGCCAGGCGAAGTCGCTTCAACGACGCGTGGCGCAGCAGAGCCGAGGTGTCGGCGACGCCACCCCTCGCGACGTTGACGAGCAACGCGCCGTCGCGCATCGACGAGAGGAACGCGTCGTCGACGAGTTGGGTCGTCTCTTCGTTGAGCGGCACACTCACGACCACGATGTCCGCAATTGGCAAGAGTTGGGACAAGGCGGATGTCGCGTACACCGTGCCGCGCTCGTCGGTTCGCTCGGTCGCAGCGACGCGGACGACGTTCACCTCGAAGGGCCGCAGTCGTTCCTCGACCGCTTTGCCGACGCCGCCGTAGCCGACGAGCAGCACCGTGCGATCGGCCAGACTCTCGCGCCACGAGGGCGCCCACCGGCCCTGCTCGGCGGCACGGACGAAGTCGGGTATTCCGCGCTGGGACGCGAGGATCAGCGCCAGCGCGAGTTCCGCCGCCGACGTCTCGTGGACCGAGGCGGCGTTCGCGAAGATGACACCCGGCGGCAGTAGTTCGGCGACGCCGTCGTAGCCAATGGACTGGCTCTGGACAAGGCGCGTGCGCACGTCGGCGAGTCGGTGCAGCACCCTCAAGGTCTTGAGGTACGGCGGCACGACGATGTCGATGGCGTCGAGGGGTGCGGGCGACGTCATGTCCCACTCCATGAACTCGACGTTCGCGGGCAGGGGATCGAGTGCGTCGCGCAGTTGTCCGTCGGGCACACTGACGAGCAGGCGAGGTGGGCTCACGACCCGAGCCTACCGACGCTCTTCATGAACGATTGTCTGATCGTCAGACGAAGAGACTGGCGTAGGCGTTGATCGCGGGCTGACCACCGAGGTGCGCGAAGAGGACGTTGGCGTCCTCTTCAACCTCGTGACGCTGGACCATGTCGATGAGCCCGGCGAGCGACTTGCCCTCGTACACCGGGTCGGTGATCATTGCTTCCAAGGAGGCACCCAGCCGCATCGCCTCGAGCGTGCGCTCGTCGGGGATGCCGTAGGTCCCGGCGTGATAGCGAGGATCGAGGATGATCTCCTCGTCGTCGATCTCGCGTCCTACTTCAATGAGCGCGGCCGTGTTGCGCGCGAGGCGCGCGATCTGCTCGTGGGTCTCGGCCGGCTTCGCCGAAGCGTCGATGCCGATCACCTTGCGCGGCAGGCTGTTCACGGCGAAGCCGGCGATCATGCCGGCCTGGGTCGAACCGGTCACCGAACAGACGAACACGTAGTCAAAGGCGACCCCGAGTTCCACCTCCTGTCGCTCGACCTCGAGAGCCCATCCGGCGAAGCCCAGTCCGCCGAGCGGATGGTCCGACGCACCGGCGGGAATCGCGTACGGCTTGCCGCCGCGCTCTTCGATCTCGTGGATGGCGTTCTCCCAACTCTCCTTGAATCCAATACCGAAGCCCGCGCGCACGAGGCGCACGTCGGCACCCATGAGCCGACTGAGCAGGATGTTGCCGACTCGGTCGTAGGTGACGTCGGGCCAGTCGACCCAGCTCTCCTGGATGAGCACGCACCTGAGGCCCGTCTTCGCGGCGACGGCCGCGACCTGACGGGTGTGGTTCGACTGGACGCCACCGATAGAGACCAAGGTGTCGCAGCCCTGAGCGAGGGCGTCGGCGACGAGGTACTCGAGTTTGTGAACCTTGTTGCCGCCAAAGGCGAGGCCGGAGTTGACGTCGTCACGTTTGGCCCAGACGGTCGCGCCGCCGAGGTATTCGCTGAGTCGGTCCAGCCGGTGAATGGGCGACGGGCCGAACATCAATGGGTAGCGTGCAAAGTTCTCTAGCGACATACGGCCCTCCACTACTGCTGACACCGTGAAACTATCGCACCGCGGAAGGAGCCCCCTTTAGGTTGCCCTGTTGCGTCGTGGCGATACCTACAAGTTCAAGTAGCGACCTGGATTGTCTTCACGATAGGCATCGGCTTGATCAGTTCACTACCACTGAGTCGCATACCCTCAAGATGAAAGGGAATTGCTTCACGCATGTTCTTCATTACCTCGTCAATGGTTGCACCGGTGCTGATGATGCCGTCGAGGCCAATCACGTACGACGCAAAATTGGTCCCCGCGTCCTCAATCACGATTGTGTAGTCGGTCATTGATTTCGCCTCCTCAAACCGGCTTGCCTCATGATGTTAGCGAGCGTGCCACTGGCAACATCGTCGGACATGTGACCAGACACCGTCACGCATCGATCTTTGGTCGGGTGATGGAATTGGCGGTGACTTCCAAGCTGTCGACTCGGCAACCAACCGTCAGATTCAACCTTCACAACTCACAATGGTTGTGGGATTCATGAATTTGCGAGCAAGATGGCTCTACTTCTCCGATTCTTGACTTTCTAGGAAGAAAACGATACACATTCGTTTTTGGTCTTGCGGTAGAGGTTGACCCTCTTACAGTGCAACCCGAACAGATGCGGCTCTTGAGTGAGGCACAGGTACTTCCTCCCCGTGCAACCGCATTCCTTCAATGTGGAACTCGATGGCCTCGCGCATTAACTCCTGGAGTTCTTCTGCGGTGTCGGCCGCACCAACACAGCCGGGAAGATCTGGAACATAAGCGCAGAAGTTACTACCGACGTCTTCAATGATGATGGCGTACTCCATCATGACTTCTTCCTTTCCAACCCAGCCTGCTTATAGATTTCAATCAGCGTTCCCAATCGTAGGTCCTTCCCAAGATGTCCGGCAATGGTCACGGTTCCGGGCTTCGTAGGGTGGTGGAATTGGCGGTGGCTTCTTCGTTGCCGCACCTGACGCCAACCGTCACGTTCGAGTACTCGAATCATCTCACGAACTTTCACAACACACAACGGTTGCCACAGCATCACGTTTGATGACAAGAGCCTGTCGTTTGTGGCAGTCAGCGACTTTCTATGAAGAAGATGTGGACGTTTGCACACCGTTTCAATATGGAAAGTTCCGACGTAACTGTTGATGAGCTATTGAGTAGGTTCGCCACGTCGGCTCGAGGGCGTAGCCAAGTGTTCTGTTCGCGCCGACGCTGGCCTCATTGCTTGCAGCCACTCCGGTAGAAATCCACCGCACGCACTCCCAACGGTCGAGAGGCTCGGGGAAATCGAGACGTAGGCGACAAGCGTTCGAATCGCTACCTCAGGTGCGAGTTTTCTTTGACTGTCGACGTCGAGTGCGTTTCTTCTCGCGCTGAAAGACGTCCGGCAGATTCTCGATCCTTTGGCGGTAGAGATCGTGGGCGGCGGCACTGGGCTGGAAACGCTCACCGCGCGGCGCCAGCGCGGCGACGTCACTGAGTCGGTGGCGCTGCAGCGTCACCCCGGCCATCAGGGCCGCGCCGCGCAGTTGGGCGACCATGGGCTCTCGAACCTGTTCGATCTCGCGGTCGAGCGTGTCGGCGTAGATCTGACACCAGAGCGTCGACAAGGCGCCACCACCCACGAGTCGCAACGGCGTCAGGCGCGTGTCGGCGAACTTCTCCACGTACTTGAAGAGCCACGCACTGTTGGTGGCGACGCCCTCCATTACCGCACGGATCAGGTCGGCGGTGTTGGAGGTGACCGAGAGGTTGGCGAAGCCGGCCCGTACAGTCTTGCTCTCACTCGGGCAGCGTTCGCCCGCCAGCCACGGCGTGAACGTGACGCCGTTCGCTCCCGTCGGCGACGTGGCGGCCAACGCGGTCATCTCGTTGAAGCTCATCGTGGTGGCGTTGCCCGCCAGGACACCCTGGAACCACTCGAGTGATTTGGCCCCCGTTTCCTGGTTGTTGATGATCAGGTACGAGTCGTTGGTGAGACCGGGAATCGAGGCGATCGAATGCGCGATGTCGGTCTTCTTCTTCGGCACCGGACAACTGATCCATGACGTCGTCGAGAGTGCGACGTGCGTGGCGTACATCTCGGTCCCCCCGGAGCCGACGGCTGCGGCGTGCAGGTCGGGCATCCCGGTGATGACGGGGGTGTCGGGAGAGAGTCCGAGTTCCTCGGCGACGCTCTGCGCGACTGACCCGACGACCGAGCCGATGGGCAGGAGCGGCGGCAGAAGGTCACCGCTGATGCCGACGATGTCGAGGAGGTCCTGATCGTAGGAGTAGTTGTTGAGTTCGCGGTTGTCGGTCACCCACATCGCGAGGCGCGACGCGTGCGACGCCGAGGCGACCCCGGTGAACCTCATGGTGAGGTAGTCGACCGGCTCCATCAGCCACTTCGTCGCCGCCATCACGTCGGGACGCTCGTTCATAAGAAAGAGCGCCTGGCCAATCGGGTCGGCACCCGTCGTGGAGGGTGCGCCACCGGTCTTGCGGATGAACTGCATGACCTTGCGCGCGTTGTAGCCCTGCATGGGTCCGCCGATGGCTTGGCGAACGTAGGCGCCACCGCGGGTATCGAGCCAGAGGAGGCACGGCCCCGTCGCCACGCCGTTGGCGTCGACCGGGACCGTCGACGCGTACTGCCCGGTTACGGCGACGGCCTTCACCCGACTCGCGGACACGTCCGGACGTGCCAGAAGTCGTTTCGCGCTGTCCGAAATCAGGGTCCACCACTCGTCGGCGTCCTGTTCAGCCCCGCCGTTCTCCGTGAACGTCGTCTCGACGCAGTGCAGTTCGTGGTCGAGGACATCGCCGTCGAGCGTGACCAGACCGATCTTCGGTCCGCCGGTGCCGAGGTCAACGGTGAGACAGAGTTCGGCGGCGTCGTTCATGGGGCCGGGATGAAGGATTGTTGGTCCATCATGTCGGCCATGAAGACCTTGACGATCGAGTCGATCTCGTCGGTCGACCCTCCGGCGACGCCACCGTAGATGGCGCCCGTCTGCGGTGCGTCGTCCTTGTGGTTCTGGGCGTAGCTGACGGCGTCGGTCAGGTCGACGCCCCACTGCTCGACGACGCCCGGTCGGGTCTGGGGTCGGGTGACGGCCATGTGGATCGCGTTGGGGTACTGCTGGCCGTTCATGCGCCATCCGCGCGTGCGCAGAAAGTCGTTCACGTGGTAGATGTCGTACTCGTCGCTCGTGAACGAGAACAGGAAGCTCGGCTTACCCATGAGGCGCAGTGACGGATGGCTGCGGACCTGCTCTTGCATGGTGGCCGACGTCGCGAAGATCTTCTCGGCGTACCCGCGGTAGCCCGAACGTCCGAGGTGCACCATCGCGGCCCAGGTCGCGGCCAACAGACCCGCGGATCGCGAGCCGTCCATGCCCGGTGAGCAGTATTTCCCGCCGGACCAGTCCGTGAGATAGAAGTACTGGCTGTTGCGAAGTGCCTGATCAGCGAAGCAGAGCACGCTAGTGCCCTTTAACGCATAACCGTACTTATGTGTGTCGGCCGAGATCGTGGTGACGCCGGGCACCGTGAAGTCGAACGCCGGGATGTCGTAGCCGAGCTCTCGCCCGAAGGGCAGGATGAAGCCCCCGAGGCATCCGTCGACGTGCAGTCCGATCTCGTGCTCGAGCGCGATCTCTCCGAGCTCGGTGATCGGGTCGACGGTGCCGTAGCCGTAGTTGCTCGCCGATCCAATCAGGGCCACGGTGTTGGCGTCGATGTTGGCGCGCACCCAGTCGAGGTCGACCTGCGTGGTCGTTGGGTCGACCGGCGCGATCTTTATGTCGACGCCGAAGAGGTGACCGGCCTTGGAGAACGCGGGGTGGGCGGTCTCGGGTTTGATGATGTTGGGTCGAGCGACCTTCGAACTGTTCATCTCGCGGTAAGCGAGTACGGCGTGCGCGATCGACCCCGAACCACCCGACGTGATGAGTCCCACGGGCGTCGTGTCCTTCACCGCCCGGGCGTTCAACAGGTCCAGCGTCATGGCGATGATCTCGGCCTCGAACTTGGTGGCGCTCGGACACATGTCGCGCTGGAGCGCGTTGACGTAGGAGAAGTACGAGAACGCCTGGTTCAAGAAGTCGTAGTGGTCGTGGTCACCGCAGTACATCGTGCCCGAGCACTGGCCCGACTCCCAGACGCGATTCTCCGACGTCGACATGGCCGACAGCTCGGCCAGTACGGACTCTTGATCCTGCCCGGCCTCGGGAAGTGTCCGGTTGATCTCGAACCGGTCGGCATACGGGAACCCACTCACGACGTCTCCTGTCACTTGATGCAAAAAGCGTAGGTCGAATTGGCGAAGTGCTCAGTTGAGCGATTTGAGTCAATCCTCTCGAACGGTCAGTGCGCGGATCCTGAACTTGCGGGTATACCGAGAGGTACCCCACCGAATAGGCGTTGCCCGGACCGTCGCTCGTTTAAGTTCGTACCTATGCCCAAGGGACCGATCCAGACCGAGATTCGAGGAGCGGTGATCCCAGCGCCGCAGCGCTTCCGGTCCGACGTCCAGGGCCTACGGGCAATCGCGGTCATCCTGGTCGTCCTGTCCCACGCCAGCGTTCCCCACTTCGCCGGGGGCTACGTCGGCGTCGATGTCTTCTTCGTCATCAGCGGCTTCGTTATCACCGGTCTCCTGATGCGCCAGCGCGACGTGGCGCTGCACCGAAACCTCGCTTCCTTCTACGCCCGGCGGATCCGACGGATCGTGCCCGCCGCCACCGTCGTGCTCGTCGCGACGATCGTCGCCACCTACGCGTGGCTCGGGCCGACGACCGGTGTGCCGCTACTCGCCGACGTGCGTTGGGCGTCACTCTTCGCTGTCAACTGGCACTTTATCCAGACCAACAGCAGCTACTTCATCCCCGGCGTATTGCCGTCACTAGTGACGCACTATTGGTCGCTCGCGATCGAGGAACAGTTCTACATCGTCTTTCCACTAATCGTGTTCACCATCGGCATCGTCTTCGTGGCGCGTCGACGTGCGGCGCTGGCGAGTGTCCTGATGATCGCGATAGTGAGCTCTTCGTGGTGGTCGGTGCACTTGACGACGATCAATCCCACGCAGGCCTACTACTCACCGTTCACGCGCTTCTGGGAACTCGCACTCGGGGGACTGATCGCCTTGGTGCCACCGGCGTGGGCGAAGAAGACGAAGCTTTTTAACGCGCTCTTCGGCGCGCTCGCACTGGGCGTCATCATCTTCGCCGCGTGCCGTCTCACCATCACGAGCGTGTATCCCGGTTGGTTGGCGTGGTGGCCGTGCGGCGCGACCGCGGTGCTGCTCTACACCGGACTCACGCCGATCCCCGGCGGTCCGACGTCGTGGTTGTCATGGCGACCCGCGCAGTACGTCGGCAACGTCTCGTACGGTTTCTATCTCTGGCACTACGCGTGGTTGATGATTCCCCTGCAGTACGCGACGACCCCGATGGCCCCTCTGTCACGCGTGCTCCAGGTGCTCGGCGCGTTCGCGTGCGCGGTGCTCTCGTACCACTTCTTGGAGAATCCGATCCGTCATTCGAAGTGGCTCGACGAGCGTCCCTGGGCCGCCTTTCTGCTCCTGATCCTCTGTCTCGCCGTCACCTGGAGTGTCACTTGGGCGTACCAAGTCCTTTGATTCTTCAGTGATTGCTTGGCTTTCGACCGGTTTGTCAATCGAAGACCCCCGCTCGGCGAAGGGCCCGGTTGGCGAGTCGGGAATGGCCGACTACTTCGTGAACACGTCGGGGTAGGCCGGCAGAACGGGGAAGTGGTAAATCGCTCTGATCTGTTGGATGACGTAGGTCGCGATGACGTTCTGGCCGATCGACGTTGGGTGGATGCCGTCGGACGAACGAAGCACCTGGACGACACCATTCACTCGTGCACTGAACTGGAACTGGCCCTTGGCGTTGGCCATGAAGTTCCACGTCGGAAGGAACGTGACGTTGGCCTTCGTGAGAGCCACCTTCTGGAAGAGCGAGTTGATGACCTGGATGCCCTGGCGGTAACCGTTCGGATTCATGATCGGCATGCCGACCCATAACACGGAACAGTGCTTCATTGTCGCCTCGTTCATGACCTGGGCGATGTTCGTCTGATACTGCACGCGCCACGGCGGCGTATTGAAGGCGGCGGCGTGACCGTTCACGACCATGCCTTGCTCGTCGTTGCCACCGAGAAAGACGATGAGCAGTTGCGGGTGGTACTGCGCGACGAATTGACGCAGGTGCAGCGGCCAGCTGTAGAACCATCCGTTGGCGAGTCCGGTCTCGGACTTGCCCTTTTGAATGAGCGTCACGTTGCGCGACTTCTCCAACTGCAGGCCGAGCCCGCCGCCGAGGTCGGTGCCGAG
>Ga0075520_1000430_pt1 | contig 18200 bp, 15 predicted proteins | sample NGEPerB_FD_75100 | JGI IMG/M metagenome (GOLD analysis project Ga0075520, IMG submission 75100) | Arctic peat soil microbial communities from the Barrow Environmental Observatory site, Barrow, Alaska, USA - NGEE PermafrostAB12-B | ecosystem: Environmental > Terrestrial > Soil > Wetlands > Peat ... | reverse complement strand
GCTCATGTGATCGGCCAACTGCCAGCCGAGTACTCGGCTGGACCCCTCGTCGCGCACGGCACAGAGATAAACGTCACCCTCGCCAATCTTCAAATAGGTGAGATCGCTCGTCCAGAGCACGTTGATGCCTTCGGGGGCGAAGTCTCGGTTCACCAAGTCCTCGGGGTAGGAGGCGGAAGGGTCCGAGATAGTCGTGACCTTGAAGGTGCGCGGGCTGATGCCCGCTATCCCTAGTCGCGCCATGCGCGAAGCGACGGTGTTGTGGCTCGTCGTCTCGCCGTCCTCGCGCAGGTCCAGCGTGATCCGCGGCTCGCCGTAGGTGCCTTTGGAGTCACGGTGAAAGCTGAGGATCTTGATATCAAGTTCCGCGCGACGCCGCTCGCTCGCCAGTGGTTGACGACACTGGGCCTCGTGCCAGCGGTAGTAACCGGCGCGCGAGACGTCCAAGAGTCGGGCCATGCGGGTCACTTCAAAGTTCGCGCACTCCACGGCCATCAACGCAAATCGCTCTGCTTTGGTGGCTTGGAAGCGAAGTACGCGGCAGCTTTTCCCAGGAAGGCGAGGTCCTTCTCCTGCTCGGCCACCTGGCGACGCAACCGCAGCAGCTCCGCCCGTTCGGCGGGACTAAGGGGCTCATCACTTGTTCCCTCGATGGTTTCCATGCGTCGACGTTCGTCGCGCACCCACTTGCTCAGAGAGTTCTCGAGCACCGACAACTCGCGCGCCACGTCTCGAACCGTTCTGCCGGTGTCGATGACGCGGTGCGCCGCTTCAGTTCTGAACTCCAGCGTGAATTTTCTCCGAGTTGCTCCCATAGTGACATCCTTCCAGCCAGCCCTCGAGTCGGCTTATTGGGTGTCTACTTTTTCTGGGGAACCTCACACATCGCGTCCGCCGGAGCGGCCTACGCGATTGTGCTTGGCGTTGGCGCCAACGTGGAAAAGCCCGTCGTCGCGTGGCTCTCGATCTTCGGCACGGCATCGGTGGCGGCCGTCGTGGTGGCGGCCCTCGTCAACGTGCTGCGCAGAACAAGCCGTGAGGACCCGCTTACAGGCCTTTCAAACCGGCGCAGCTGGGACGAACGAGTCGATGAAGAACTCGAAAGGGCCCGACGGACCAAGACAACTCTGTCGCTCGCCATGATGGACATCGATAACTTCAAAGCCGTGAACGACCGCGAGGGTCACCAGGCTGGTGACCGCCTCCTGTGCCACTTCGCCGATGGGTGGCGAGACACGATTCGCGCGGGTGGCGACTTCGTGGCGCGCCTCGGTGGCGATGAGTTCGGACTGCTCGCCACTGGTTCAAACGACGCGGACATCCAACGCGTCGTCGCGCGGCTTCGTGAGATATCGCCCGACGGGGTCTCCTGCTCGATTGGCGCCGTCACCTGGGACGGGAGCGAAACAGCCGCTGACCTCTTTCGTCGAGCCGACGAGGCGATGTACCAATCCAAACGAGATCGGGGCGTTGCCTGAGTTCTCGAATGCGGTCCGCCAGGGTGTTGAAGGGACCGCTCACGAAGCAGTGAGGGTTGGGGGCTGATTTCGGTATGGGTGACAGATCAAGGTGACACCTATTTCAACATCAGCCTCCCGGTTACGTAGACGTCGCCATTTCGTAGTGCGTGCTACCCGGTCAAAGCAGTATCCGAACTGACGTTGGTGAAAGGCGGCAGACACGGTGGCCGGACCACCATTTTCCGACGAGCGGGCTCGTTGCGACGAATTGAGGCGTCGCGATTCGCATTCGGATCGGTAGGCATAACCCGCTGAAACGTCTTTCGAATCAACTGAGCGCTGGTTCGTTCGTTGCACCCGGTCCGCGGGCCGACCGCTAAGGTTCGGAATACCCATTTTGTTGAGGAGGGCGCTGTGATTAGGACTAATTTGCCGAGTCACGGCTTGACGTGCTCCGTCGAGCACCAAAGACCGCCGAGCAAGTCGGACTGGCCGTGACGGTGGTCGTGGGGATTGACTTGCAATCCATCGACGTGGTCAGAGATTCACTTGCGAGATTTGGTGATCGGTATCGCAGACGGCTTTACAGCGACCGTGAACTCGAGGAATGCGAAACGAATCCTGAAAATATGGCCAATGGTCTCGCGGTTCGGTTCGCCGCGAAGGAGGCCGTACTTAAGGTACTTAGACCGAACGACCATATTCCTTCGTGGCGGACAATAGAGATTCAACTTAGCCCTCGCGGAGGTCCTAAGGTCGTGTTGACCGGTGAGGCCGAGAATCTTGCGCGTCAGCGTGGTGTGGAAAAGATGTCGCTGAGCGTTAGTCTCGGGCGTGAGTACGCTATCGCGACGGTGATCGCGGATGTCACAAGGAATGAATCAGAAGAGCACGTATGAGCGGCGTCGTCGGTTTGAATGACTGTCCCATGTTGTTCAAAACGATATTCAAGGATTCGTGGCCGCAAAGACTAGTCTTCAAGTCAACGTCCACGATTCGAGGGATGTTCGAGTCATTTCGCCTCAAAGCTGCTCCGGGCTAAGCCCGTGATCGTGGAGCGCGTGCCGGAGTCGTGGCGACGAAACTTCGAAATCCCCTTGGGGTGGGCATGAACGAAAGGCGTTTCGATGGGGGGCCTCACGTGACACGTTCGGTTGACACCTACGAAACGATCGAGGAACCGCTTTGGTTTGGGCCTGACGTTCGCCCTCTCTTTGGCTGGTTGACCAGGCCCGTGGGTGGGCTTGCTCGAGGAGCGGTACTGTGCGCACCGCCAATCGGACGCGAGGCTCGCGCCGGACGACGTGCCATTCGGAGCCTCGCGATTTCTCTCGCAGCGAAAGGATACGTGACGCTGCGCTTTGACTTTGACGGGACGGGCGATTCAAGTGGAGGGTTTAACGATGTTGGGCGAGACCAATTTTGGATAGGGAGCGTCGTTGAGGCGACGAATTACCTACGCTCTCTTGGTCTGGAGTCGGTGTCGGCCGTGGGGATGCGGCTCGGAGCCACCTTGATTGGCGTCGCGGCCGACCGCCACCAACTTGACCTCTCAGCGGTCGTGTTATGGGACCCTTGCGAATCGGGTCAAAGCTTCTTGCGGGAGCTAAACGCGCTGGAAGCGCTACGTCGCGACGATTTCCATATAGTTGCTGGCGCTCCGGTTGAAACTTCGGAATTCGTCTTCTCAACTCGAGCCGCCGAAGAGATACGTCGCGTCGCCCTCTCTAAGACGACCTCAACATCCTTCGGTGAGAGAACCTTGATTGTGTCGCGCGGCGATCGCGCCATGCCCAAGCGACGTCGAGCCCACTTGACGGGAGAGAGGGTTGAATGGCAGATGACGAACGAGCAAGCGGCGCTGCTTGATGTTGATCCGATTTGGGCCGTCCTTCCGGAACACACGGTGGACCGCATTGTCAGGTGGTTCTGCACTCCCAGTCCAACGTGGACATCCTTCGAAGTCACGTACCTTCCAAAATCTGCGGTGGTCGCTACTGAGCCCGGCCGGCTTGCGGTAACCGAGCGCATTGTCAAATTTGGTCCAGAAAGGCTCTTTGGGATCGTGAGTGAGCCCATCGGAGATATTCAAGGGCCTCTGGTCGTCATGTTCAACGTGGCGAACGAAGAGCACACAGGACCGTCGCGACTCTGGGTCGAGTTGTCGCGTCGATGGGCGGGATACGGACTGCGTAGCGTACGATTCGACTTGCGTGGATTGGGCGATAGTCCTCAGCTACTGCCTCAACTCGATTCCGAGTTCTTCTTCGAGGGTTGGCTCGAAGACATTTTAGTTGTTGTCCGAGAGTTGAACCCCGACGACGCTTCGAACTCAATATTCATTGGTCTGTGCTCCGGGGCGTATTGGGCGATAGAGGCGGCATTGGAGTTGCAGGCCCGAGGTGTCTGCGCCATCAACCCTCCGGTGTATATCGATTTTCTCCACAGCGTCCGGGGTCTCGAGACATCACGCTACCCCCTATTCCAAAGGGTCGGCAACCGATTGAAGCATTTCGCCAAACACCCATGGATTGCCACAGCGGCGTGGCACGTGACTCGAGTTTTCTTACCGTCGTCGATCAGCGTTGATCTTTTCGAGAAGTTAGCCGACGACAAAATCGACTTACTACTCTTCTACGGCGTCGACGAAGTGTGGCCGTATAAAGATATACCGTTTTTCCGTTCGATGGACGTTCGACGGTTGATCAGGTCGAGTGGACGGCGCATCGAGTTCGTTCCAGGGCTTGACCACGGAATGCACTTTGCTGACGGGAGGACCCGGGCAGTCGACAAACTTGACCAACACGTACTTGAACACTTTGGTGGTGTCACTGGCAGCACTGAATCGGGATCGATCTACACCGAAGAATCATGAGTCATGAAGCCGGTCTATTTTGCTGCCACGGCGTCACGCGACGCCGCTCCTTCACGAATGAGTGGGACCAGACGTTCGCCGAAGTCGATTGCGTCAGCCAGTGGGTCAAACCCCTTGAGTAGCAACGTGGTGACGCCGAGATCGTAGTAGCGCAACATAGCTTCGGCGACTTGCTCAGACGTGCCGACGAGCGCTGTTGAATTTCCGGCGGCACCAGTGAGATTGGCGACCTTCATCCAAAGTCGTTCGTCGTAAATATCTTTGTCGGCGGACATCTGGATGAGTCGCTTTCGACCGACGGACGTCGTGCCACCGAGGTCACGGTCAACCGAGAATGTGGCGTGATGTTGGCTGCCGAGACCCTGGTAGGTCTCGCGGTGTCCCTTCGCGCGTTCCTTGGCGAGTTCGATACGGGCAGCCGTTTCCGCCGCAATCCACTCAGCTTTCTCCCACGCCTCTTCTTCGGAATCGGCGATTATCGGTCGAAGCGAAACGCTGTAGCGCAGGGCCCGGCCGATCTTCCCCGCGGCCACGTTAATGGCCTCCATCCGAGCCGCTACTTGGTCTCGAGGCTCACCCCAAAACGCGTAGACATCGGCCTCCGCGGCGCCGACGTCAATGGCGGGCGCCGAGGCACCGGCGAAGTAAAACGGGATGCCCCCTGGAGTGAGTGGCTTCACCGAACTAAACGCGCTTTCGTAGCGGTAAAACTCTCCTTCGAAATCAAAGGGCCCGTCCTCCCGCCACAGTTGGCGCATGACCGCCATCATTTCGCGGGTGCGCCGATAGCGGGCGTCGTGAGGAACGAAGTCGCCCTCTCGGCGCTGATCCGCCTCATCGCCGCCGGTGATGAAATGGATCGCGATCCGCCCTCCTCCCGTGAGGTGATCGAGAGTGGCTGCCATCCGAGCGAGCACGACCGGCTGAATGAAACCGGGTCGATGGGCCACCAGCACCTTGAGTTTCTCTGTGCTGTTGAGCACCGTGCTGGCTACGGCCCAGCCCTCCGGCGCGACGGCACCGTATCCGACGAGAACGCGATCAAATCCGGCGACCTCATGAGCCTTCGAGATAGCGACCAAGTAATCGGGGTCGATGACCGGGCCGTCCATCCAGTCAACGACGGGACCGTCCACTAAGGGACCCTTTATCTCCGAGGCGTCCCGCGTGCCCACCATTCCGATAATCTCGACCGGCATTGTCTCGTGTCCTTCATCTCCATCGCCAAAAGAGCGATCTCTTCGTATCCCGCGACCAGTCTTTGCCCTGCGTCAAACTCCCGGTTCAACGCTAACATCCGGTTCATGACAAGGGACACGGTCGACGTTTCGAACAGTGAAAAGCTGCCCCTCGTGGCCGTCGGCTACGGACCACGTTGCGTACCGGTAATGCAACTCACCGAGGCCGCCGCCGGCCTGTGCGAGCTCCTGTGGATGATTGACGGTTCGCTGCCCGAGATGCGCGAAATGACGGAGCTCTTGAACCGCTTCGCTCCGGTAGTTGACATCGCGGGCCTTGGAGTCGATCAGCTCCTCGTGGAGTTGTCGCCGCCGTACAGACCCGATGGCATCGTCACGTACCTCGACGCGAATATGACGACCTTCGCGCGCGTGGCCGAGTCGCTCGACCTTCCGTTCCACTCGCTAGCCACCTCCGTGGCACTGACCGACAAGGCCGACCAGCGGCGGGTGTTGAAACAGGCGGGTCTCGTCATGCCCGCCTGCGTCGTCATTCCCTCCGACCCGTCCGAGCTGGACCTTGCCGCCATTGGAGTAGAGGTCGGCTGGCCCGCGGTACTGAAACCCCGCTCGGCCCAGGGCAGTCGTTACACCTTTTTCGTACAAGACGAACGCCGCCTGGTCGAGCTACTCGACGACCTGGGACATGGGAGGCCCGACATGGTCCTTGAGTCCTACCTCGCTGACGACTCCTCACTGGCCGACGAACCTTACGCCGACTACGTGTCCGTCGAGAGTGTGGTCGCGGGCGGGGTCGTCAGCCACCTCGCCCTGACGGGTCGTTTCCCGCTGGCGGAGAACTTTCGAGAAACAGGCTTCTTCATCCCGGCTGCTTTGAACGAGAACGACGAGGCGGCGGTGCTGAGCCTCGCGACGTCGGCAATCGTGGCGCTCGGCGTGACGACGGGCTGCCTTCACTCGGAGATCAAGTTCACGCCCGACGGACCTCGGGTTATTGAGGTCAACGGGCGCATGGGCGGCGGAGTTCCCGAGATGCTCGGTCGTGCGGCCGGGCTCGAACTGGTGGAGATGACTCTTCGCTTGGCGCTGGGAGAGGCACTTCACGTGGAAGGTCCCGTCGCCACGGAGCGCATTGGGTACCGATTCTTCCTGCAGCCGCCCTCCGTGTCGGCGACGGTCGCAACGATTGACGGGATCGACGCGGTGAGTGACCACCCGGGGGTGGACGCCATCACCGTCCACCAGGGTCCAGGGGCCGTTCTCGATTGGAAGGACGGGTCGCGTAACCACATCTTGGCCGTAGTGGGGTCTGCCAACGACTACGACGAGCTCCAGGCCGTAAACCGATTGCTGCACCACGAGGTAACCGTCACGTACGCCCACGTGGGCCTCGACGGGTGACGTTGCGGCTAGCTAAGTCCGCGGCTGCGCGTGACGAGTCCTCGACTATCGGCGTTGACAGGTCGGCACGCTTGACCTGTGCGCTCATCAACAACATGCCCGACGGCGCCTTCGACGCGACCGAACGACAGTTTCTCGGTTTGCTCCAAGAGGGGTCGGGGGCGCACGAAATCGAAGTACGTCGATACACGATGCGCGGCGTGCCTCGGGCAAAGGAAGCGTCGATCCGGATCGCTGAGGACTATTTTCCTCTCTCGGACCTCTACCTCGACCCACCTGACCTCTTGATTGTCACGGGATCGAACCCGATCGAGATGAATATTCAAGACGAGCCGTACTGGAACGATCTCGTCGAGGTGCTTTCATGGGCCCGCGTACGGGTCAGTTCAACCCTGTTGTCGTGCCTGTCCGCCCACGCCGCTCTCGCCGTCTTTGACGGAATCGAACGGACGCGACTATCCGCGAAGTGCACCGGCGTCTTTTCCCAACACGTGAAGCTGGCTCGCCCACTCATCCACGAGTTCGAGTCCGAAATCCTCCTTCCTCACTCACGATGGAACAGCGTGCCCAGAGAAGCCCTCGAGGTCGCCGGCTACGACGTCATCATTCACTCTGAGGCCACGGGCTGGACCATGGCGTCGCGAGAGGAGGACGGTCGTCAAGTGGTGCTCGTCCAGGGCCACCCCGAGTACGATCCCTCGAGTTTGCTGCGCGAGTATCGTCGCGACGCGGGCCGCTACGTCCGCGGCGAGCGCGACGAAGCACCCTTTCTGCCCTTCCACTGCGTATCTCCGGAGGACTGGGAATCGCTCGAACAGTTTCATCAAGAGATCGTCCTGGGCGAGCGAGAACCGAAGTTATTTGACGAGTTCCCATTCGACGACCAGGGCGCGAGGGCCCCTTGGCCCTGGCGCACGCTGGCCACGAGATTCTTCACAAACTTGGTGACTAGCGTCGAGAAAGGAAGGGGCTGACCATGCACGACGAGACAATCGCCATCCACACGGGCTATGAGGCTGACGGCACGCGGGCGGTCGCAGTGCCTATCTACATGTCCGTCGCCAATGAATTCATCGACGCTGATCACGCCAACTCGATCATGGACTTGGCGATACCTGGTTTTCACTACAACCGCATCAACAATCCCACGAATGACGTGTTGGAAAAGCGAATCGCGGCTCTGGAGGACGGAACGGCCGCTCTCGTCGTGGCGTCGGGCATGGCAGCGATCAGCTACGCGATCCTCACGGTCGCCACCGCCGGGTCGAATTTCGTCGTAGCCCCCCAGTTATACGGCGCGACGTACACCTACTTCGCCCACGTTCTCTCAACCCTGGGTATCGAAGCGCGGTTCGCCGCGGACGACCGAGCCGAATCGATAGGGGAGTTGATCGATGAGCGAACCTGTTGCGTCTTTGTGGAGTCGTTCGGCAACCCCGCGGGTAACGTGGTGGACCTCGAGGCAGTCGCCGACGTTGCGCATCGCGCCGGCGTACCGCTCATCGTCGACAACACCGTCGCCACGCCCCTGATGCTGAAACCGTTGCACCATGGTGCGGACATCGTCGTTCACTCGCTGACCAAATTCGTCGGCGGACACGGCACCACCCTGGGCGGCGCGATCGTCGACGGCGGGAGGTTCCCGTGGGCCGATCACGCACAGCGATTCCCAATGTTCAACCAACCTGAGGTCGCGTTCCACAACGTTATCTTTGCGCGGGACTTCCCGGAGAGGCCCTTCGTCGTCCGGGCTCGCTCCATCCAACTTCGCAATACTGGGGCCACGCTCTCACCCTTCAACGCCTTCCAACTGCTTCAAGGGCTCGAGACGTTGGCGTTGCGTCTCGATCGTCACGAGTCCAACGCGCGCGCGATCGCCGACTATCTGGCGGCTGATTCTCGCGTTGAATGGGTGAACTTCGCGGGCTTCCCTGACAATCCTTACCATCACCTAGCGCAGAAGTATCTCAAGGGCCGGGTGCCTTCGATCATCACCTTCGGAGTGTCGGGTGGTTACGAAGCCGGGCTGACATTCTTCGACTCGGTTCAACTTTTCAAGCGAGTGCTCAACCTGGGTGACGCGAAATCTCTCGTCATTCACCCAGCGTCGACGACGCACCGCCAGCTCAGCGAAAGTGAACTGAAAGCGGTAGGAATCCGTCCAGAGACAATCCGACTCGCCGTCGGACTCGAGCACGTGGACGATCTCATTGACGACATTGACCAAGCCCTGGCCAAGGCAATCCATTAGCGTCGCTTCTGTGTGAGTCGCGCGACTACGTGCTCGGCGCTGCGTCAGCCGACGATGGCCTCCACCGTCGCCTGCGCGTCGTGGACGGCACGTAGGCGACTGCGCGGTGAGGGCAGATAGTGAGTGAAGTAGCGAACCCCTTCGGTCAACACTCCAAGAAGTGACAGGCTCATTTGGAGTCGGCCCTCGGCGTCGTAGGGATGAAAGTCCTCGCTAATCGCGACGCTGCCCACCGTCGTCTCACCGTAACTGAACTGCGTCAGTCGACCTTTGGTATAGAGACGGCTCAGAAGTGGCGAACTCGATCGGGCCAGCGAGGGAAGGTCCAAGTGACCCCGCACGACGTGGTTGACCGTGGCTTGCATTGGCTGAGCAAGTCTCGTCGAGCGAATGACGACCTTGCCGTCGTCGGCCTTCGAGATCTCCGCGTGCGGTCCGAAGGGAACCTTGACCATACCCGCGTCCATGAGAGCCAAAAGCTGTTGCGAGCGAATCGGGGGTGGGCCGGCCTCGATTCGGTTAATTCGTCCGCGAACGTTCGACTGGAAATCGATGAACGACTGCATCGAAAGGCCCCCGTACTCGATCACCGCGCGCATTTGGTCCCGAAGGATTCGCGTCACTTCCTGAGCCGCCTTTACCGGGCTGCCCCCAGGCATGAGTGCCTGCGTGAGATCGGTTTCGACCATCTCATAAACGTGAGACTCGTAGGCCGCGCTGGAGTCGAAGTGAGCACCAGCGTCGGCGAACACGACGTCGGCGGGGTCGAAGGGACCGTACGTGGGCTCGAGGCGCTCGACCGCTCGTGCGAACGTTCCGGCGAGCCAACTCGACTGGAGTTGATCTCGCACCACCTCGGCGGCGGTGACTCCGCCCTTAAGGAATGCCGCGTGGGAGTAGTAGCGAACCTGAAATTCTGCGAAAAGCAAGGGCAGGAGATCGTTGCGAAAGTCCACGCGTCGTCGCAGTGGTGAGCCCAATGGGTTCGTCATCTCTCTGAAGGCCGCGGGGGTGCACACGACGGGCTGATAGTCACCCGTCGGATCGACGCCGTGCGCCGATTTTGCGCAATACGGTACTCCGGACCTGGAGTAGAGGTAGATGTCAGGTTCGCGACCGCTGGGCACGTAGTGCTTTCGATCGCCATCGTCCGTGTACGCCCCGCCGCGTCCGATGGTGAGCGCGGTCAAAAGGTCGTAACCAACCAGGCCCATCCCGGCGACGGCGATGGGTTCACCCGGCGCCACGGCACTGTCAAAGAATTCAACCGGATACGGTCGCAGGTAGTGCACCTCGGCTGCGTTGGCGACTCGTTCTTCGTTCAACGTGTGTCCCGACGTCAAGACAACGTGGTCGACCTTGATCTGCGTACCGTTGTCAAGCCACACCGTCTCACGACCACCAGTCTCCTGGGTGATGTCGTTCGCCGCGGCGTAGTGGCGGACGACTTCGAGATTCGGCGGCGCGTCGGCGATGAGGGCCTCGTAGAACCAAGCCAAGTATTCACCCATGAGCCGTCGCGGAAGATAGTCGGTCGCCTGGATGGCTTCGCCGCCGTGGCCGACCTTGTACTCGTATCCCACCCGACGATATCCCTGTTGGATGGCCCACTCGTGAAGCCCGACGGCGTAGCTCGGGTCGATGTCGTCGTCGGGCGCGGCGTACAGCGAGAGCTGTCCGCAGGGATTGTTCAAGATCAGGTAGTCGGGCTGTGCGATGGAATACACACCACCACCGAGTTGACCCGGTTCGATGACGTGCACCCGCACCGTCGCACTCACCTGTCGTGTTCGATTGACAGTGCGTTCCAAAACGCAAAGACCCCAGGATCCGAGCCCGACGATGGCAAATTCGATCATCGCCGCGCGCTCGACTCATCCCACCAACGCCGCAAATACCGAGCAGCCATTGGAGCCCTCACCACTCGACACCGCAACTTCATGGTTGGGGCAGTCCCTTCATTACTCACGCAGTAAACGCTAGGTTACGCGTCGGCGGAAGTACCGGACTGCCCCGCGGATCGCACGACGGGGGGAGGTACAATGAAACGATTCGGATTCATTTTTAGTCATGAAACGCGGACGAAGGCGAGCGATTCGTGGAGGGACAAGGCTCATGGCGGGTGACGGGACGATGCAGTTAGGCGCTCTCAGCGTGCGGCGCCTCGGCTTCGGGACGATGCAACTGACCGGACCAGGGGTGTGGGGTCCCCCGCGTGACCACAGTGGGGCGGTTGCGGTCTTGCGTCGTGGCGTCGAACTCGGTGTCAACCTGATCGACACCGCCGACTCCTATGGACCGAACGTCGCTGAGGAGTTGATTCGCGAAGCGTTGCAGCCCTACCCGGACGGGCTGATTATTGCCACGAAGGCCGGATTCACTCGATCGGGGCCGAACGAGTGGCACGAGAATGGAGATCCTGACTATCTGCGCCAGCAGTGCGAAGGGAGTCTTCGTCGCCTCGGCGTCGAGCAGATTGATCTCTTTCAACTTCATCGGATTGACCCGCGCGTCGACGCCGACGAACAGTTCGGGGCTCTGAAAGCGCTGCGCGATGAGGGCAAGGTCCGTGAGGTTGGGCTCTCACAGGTGAGCGTGGACCAGATCGAGGCGGCGAGACGAGTCGTTCCGGTGGTCAGCGTACAGAATCTCTACAACATCGCCCAACGCGAAGACGATGACGTTGTCAACCACTGCGAACAGAACCAGATTGGTTTCATTCCGTGGTTTCCTTTAGGCAGCGGCAAGTTCTCAGCCGCCGGCGGTCCGCTCGAAGAGGTCGCAACAGAATGCGACGCCACCGTGCACCAGATCTGCCTGGCGTGGCTCCTTCGGCGCTCCCCGGTCATGCTTCCCATTCCCGGCACGTCATCACTCGAACATCTGGAGGAGAATTGCGGCGCGATGAACGTGACGCTTTCTAACGGTGCATACCAGGAGCTGACGGACTCGCGCAAAGCGATACGGCGCTGGGCAATGAGCAGCTGAATGAAGTTTCCTCTTCGATGAGTGCCGACCTGGTGATTAGAAATGGCGTTGTCGTTGACGGCTCCGGCGGTTCGTCGCGTCGCTGCGACATCGCCATCGAGGGTGAAAGGATCGTTGCCGTCGGCAACGACGTCGAGCGGGGTCGTCGCGAGATCGACGCCGACGGACTCATGGTGACGCCGGGATTCATCGATCCTCACACGCACTACGACGGTCAAGCGACGTGGGATCCGTGGCTGGCACCGTCTTCGCAACACGGCGTGACGACGGTCGCGATGGGCAACTGCGGCGTGGGTTTCGCGCCCGTCGCAGCCAACTTTCACGATGAGCTCATCGAGATGATGGAGGGTGTCGAGGACATTCCTGGCACCGCGCTGCACGAAGGGCTCCGCTGGGACTGGGAGACCTTCCCCGAATACTTTGACGCACTCGAACGTCAAGAGCGAACGATTGACGTGGCGACGCACGTCCCGCACGCGGCACTACGCGCCTTCGTCATGGGTGAACGCGGCGGAGATCCACTCGAACAACCCACCGAAGGTGAACTCGTCCTGATGGCTCGCCTTCTCGGTGAGGGGCTCGACGCAGGCGCTCTCGGCGTCTCGACGTCGCGAACGGAGCGCCACCGTATCAGTCGAGGAGAGAGCCTCGGAACACTCCGCGCTCGAGCACCGGAGTTGCAGGCTCTAGCGTCCGTCCTGATGACAAGGGGACGCGGCGTCTTCCAGCTCGTCTCCGACAGCTACCGCACGGCGGACGATGGCTTCGCCGCCTCGGAGTTCTCGCTCATCGCCGACATCGCTCGTACGAGCCAACGTCCGGTGAGCTTCACCGTTCAGCAGGACTTCGAGGCTCCGAATAGGTGGCGCGATCTCATGGGACTCGCGACGTCGCTGCAAGTCGAGGGACTCGATGTCAAAGCGCAAGTCGCCCCACGGCCCATCGGCGTGCTGCTCGGCCTTGAGGCGTCCAACAACGTCTTCACGCCCGTCCGAGCGTACGCGCGAATCGCGGCACTGCCACTCGCTGAGCGGATCGTCGCGTTACAAAATCCTGACCTTCGCCAGGCGATTCTTACGAGTCACGCCGCTCTGACAGGAGCGGACGCCTTCGCGGGCCACGCCTTTTACGGTCGATTCGATGAGATGTTTGTCCTCGACGAGCCGGTCAATTACGATCTCGACACCGGCAAGTCCCTCGGGGCCACGGCGCGGCGGTTGGGCGTTGACCCACGCGAGTACGCCTACGACGTGCAACTGCAGCGAGATGGAGGCCAGCTCATCTACACGCCCCTCTTCAACTTCGTTGATGGAAACCTCGACGCCGTTCGCGAAATGATCACAAGTCCGGTTTCCATGTTCGGACTCTCTGACGGCGGTGCGCACTGCGGCGCGATCTGTGACGCGAGTATGACCACAAGTTATATGACGCTCTGGGCTCGGGATCGAAAGGACGAGTCGAGCATTCCTCTCGAGTCAGTAGTGCACCAATTAACTCGTCGTCCCGCAACGCATTTTGGTTGGTTCGACCGGGGACTTGTCGCGCCCGGATTGCTCGCCGACCTCAACATCATCGACTTTGCGGGGCTCAACTGCGCGTCTCCACGCATTGTGACAGATCTGCCCGCTGGTGGACGCCGTCTGTTGCAATCGGCGACGGGATACCGCTACACGATAAAGCGCGGGTCCGTGACCTTCGAAGACGGCACTGCGACCGGACTGCTACCGGGCCGGTTACTTCGCGGTGCTCAGAAGTGAATCTGGGTGGAAGGGAGGCAGCGGCGAGACCCAGCGTGCTCCATGGGATCATCAACAGGGCTCTCGCCGAACCAGATCATCCCGCCGCGTTAGATCTTGAACGCGAGCTCAGTTACGCTCAGCTGATCGACGAGGCGGCCCAAGTCGGGGCCGGCATGAGGGCGCGGGACGTCACCGAAGGCGATCGGGTCGCCCTTCTAATACCGAACTCCGTTGACTTCATCGTGGCGGCGCTGGCCTCCCTCTGGATTGGAGCAGCCTTCGTCCCGTTGGCGGTCACCGACCCGTTGTCACGCTTGATCACTGTCGTCGCCGACTCGATCCCCAAGATCATCGTCACCTCGTCGCGAAGCGACGATGATCTCCCCACCTCAATCGACGACGTAGTACCGGTGGCCCTCGATCTTCTTCGCGAACCACGACGGGCGCCGATGTATACGAGCGATTCCTCTCGAGTGGTCTACATGATTTATACGTCGGGCACGACCGGAACGCCGAAAGGAGTGCAAATCGGTGACGCGGCATTCGCCGCCGCGGTACAATCGACCGCACACGCACTTGGACTCAGTCGAACGACACGGACACTTTGCGTTTCGCCGTTCCATTTCGACGGCTCGTACGCCAATGTGTTTCCCACCCTCGTCTCGGGCGGTACGGTCATCATGCGACCGCGAGAGGCACTCCTGTTTCCCCGAACGTTCTTTAACACGGTCGCCAATGAGAAGATCACCTATTCGGGTTTCACCCCGAGTTATTTGCGACTCCTGCTCGCCAGTCCGCAGATATCCAATCTCCGTGACTCCACGCTCGAGACCATCGCTCTCGGCGGTGAGACATGTTCTGCGGCGGACCTACGAAGACTTTGGTCGAGTGCGCCAGCGATCCGAGTGTTCAATCGCTACGGACCAACCGAGACCACGATCGCGGTCACAAATATCGAACTAACGCCCGACATGATTGAGGGGGGCACCGTAACGATAGGACGTCCCCATCCAGGCGTCTCATTTGTTCTGGTCGACGACGATGGAGAGGTCGTCGAAACGCCGAATCGAACCAGCGAGTTGTACATTGGCGGCGTTCAGCTCATGGACGGTTACTGGGCGGACCCCGACCTCACGGAAAGTGTGATGCGCCGCGACGTGGTGCCCGACCAAGTGCTGTACCGCACGGGCGACCTCGTTTACCGTAACGACGACGGAAACTACGTTTACGTAGACCGCGCCGATCGAGTAGTCAAACGTAGTGGCGTGCGAATATCACTCGTCGAATTGAACTCGTTGATGAGCCAACTCGATCACGTCAAAGTTGCATCGTGCTTGACCTTCGATCGAGAAGGCGATCTTGGCATTGTCGCTTTCGTCGCAGCCGACGCAGAAGTTTCGGCCCTCGACCTTCGGCGCGCGGCGAGCACTTTGATTCCCACGAACATGCTGCCAGACCGAATTGAACTGATCGCCACGATGCCCCTTAATCGTTCAAATACCTTGGACGAATCTGGCTTGCTCACGATGGCTGGCCTACGACCGTATCGCCCGGCCTCGAGGGGGCGTTCGGTTCCCACGTGATCGCCGAGACGATCAACGCAGGTGTTCGCGCGAACGGTCTCGCGTCATTAAATGCACGTTGCGCAACACGGAGTACTTTTTGACGGTGTGAGCACATCTGCGACATCGTTCTCCCCCGCGTGCGTTGCGTTCTCACTCGTCATCTCGCCATGCATTGGAAGATATGCATGGACCATTGACGGGGCGGGATTGGCGCCTCATCGAGATCCGATGTCGTTTCTCGCTTTACGACGCGGCAACGCCCAAAGAAACCAGCGCACCCCTGATGGCTGCAATTGATTCGAAAGTGCTCTTATTAAGAAGGGCGTCCGGGAACTCGATATCGAATGCGTCTTCGAGCGCCAACATGACGTTGACGCTGGCGTGCGACGTGAGGCCCGTTTCAAAGAGATCTTCAGTTTCGCTCAGGCTGCTCACGGACACCGGTAAGCGTCCGTGTGTTTCGATCACTTCTCGGATCGTTTCGTCGATATCACTCATCGGATCGTGCCGCGATGGCGCGTGGTCATTGCCCTCACTGAGATCACGTCTTCTTTCGATTGCCGCTGCCTAGTCACGAGCATCGTGCTTTCGTTCGTTCACGACTGCTTGGCGACCGGGGCATACGGCTCCGTTCGCTTGAGGAGTGAGCGAGCACTGCGACGATACACGTAGTAATCCGTCTGCACCGAAGGGAGATCGTACAGCCAGTCCAGCGGCTCTCTCAGGTCATCGACGTAGCCGAGGGCCACGGCGCCACGCTGATATCCCATCAACCTAAGGAGCCCTTCGGGAAGTGTGCGGGCGACTTCGGGCGGACAGGCAAGGTATTGGTTCTCCTCTTGGCGAAGCCACCCCAACGAGTATCCAACGTTGATCCCAATCCGGTGGACGTCCGATTTGTTCGCGCCGCCCCCGTGGTAAATCGATCCACCATAGAGCAAAACTGAGCCTTTGCTCATCACGGCTCCGACGCTGAGAGCAGGGTCCACCTCAGAGGGTTCATCGTCCCAGAGGTGACTACCTACAATGACGCGGGTGGCTCCCATCACTTCCGTGAAGTCGGTCACTGCCCACATCGTCGCGATCTCCGCCTCGAAGCCTTTCGGAAACGGAAAACGGTCGAACGACCATTGGTCGCGATGAATCATCTGCCCCGGTTCGCCCGGGCCGATGTCGATGAGTTGGGTCAAATCGATCTGGAACGTGCTGCCGTGATCACCGAGCGTGAGGTCGAGCGTGTTCAAGATCGTGGGGTGGGTGACTAGGGCGCGCACGCTCGGCGAGCGGGCGATGAGCGCGCCGATACGCCGAGTCGCGTGACCCAAGAACTCAGTGTCGCCTCCCCGGCTGATGGAAAGGTGCGGCTCCAATTCGCCCATAATCTGATCCATCGTCTCGGGAGAGACGATGTCCGAGATGATGACGCAACCATCTTCGCGAAGGATCTTTGCGACGTCGCTCGGTGGGGTGTCTCTGCCCACCGTCGTTGCGTTTGCTGGCACGACGCCTATCATACCTGAACATGACGGTTATTTTTTTGGTGTACTGCGTTTCACGTTCGGGACTTTCCTAGAGTCGAAGTGGAGGTTCCACCGAATATGCTCCCGTTTCGATTCACTCTGCATTCATCGGTCGCCCCTTCCATGCCGGTCTGGAGGGAGCGCGCCCGCGCTGCTGAAGCGCTCGGTTATTCGGCGTTGTACGTGACAGACCATCTCGACGCCCAGTTTGGTCCACTTGTCGCTCTCGCCGTGGCGGCCGAGGCAACGAACACGCTCCATGTCGGAACGCTCGTATTGAACAACGATCTGCGCAACCCGGTGGTCCTCGCCAAAGAGATCGCCTCCCTCGGTCTAGCGGCCGAGGGTCGAATTGAGGTAGGTCTCGGAGCCGGCTGGCTGCGTAGCGACTATGGCGAAACGGGGATCGAGTACAACGAAGCTGGTACGCGCGTGGAGCGTCTTGCTGAGAGCCTCACGATCTTGATGTCGTTGTGGAGTGAAGGCGAGGTGAACTTCGAGGGCAGTTACTACACAGTGCGCGGTGCGCGGTGCGACCCGCGCCCCGTGTCCCCTCCGGGAATTATCGTCGGTGGCGGAAGCAAGCGAATTCTGACGCTGGCGGCACAGCGAGCGGACACCGTGGGGGTGAACACTAGCCTCGCCTCGGGCGAGAAGGGCGGTGACGTGGCGAGTCAAGCCACCTTCGATCATTACGATCGCTGCTTAGGTTGGGTCCGCGATGCCGCCGGTGATCGCTTTACTTCGCTCGAACTGCAGATTGCCGCCGTTGCCGCGGTGGTAGTGGATAGTCGTCGTGCCGCTCTGCGCTGCGCGACAATGCTTGGCTTTCCCGGGGATGATGCACTCGATCTCCCGGTACTTCTCATCGGAACCGTAGATGAACTCTGTGAACGCCTGATCGAACGTCGCGAGAGATGGGGGTTCAGCAATGTCGTCGTGCCCGACCATTCAATGGACACTTTCGCACCAATCGTGGCTCGACTGGCCGGTTCCTAATCTCGAACCGAGTTCCCGAATGACCCGATTGAACGTGAGAAGGCACTTCCAGCCAAGAGTCGGCCCGCTACCGACACAACCCTGCCCGATGTCGACAACTAGTCTCAGGTAATGCTTAGGATTGTTGGCTCTGGTTCTAGCAAGTTCCGATTATCCATCGTTGCCGTCATAGTTCTGTTTGCCTTCACGCCACTATCGCGGGC
>Ga0075520_1000428_pt1 | contig 18202 bp, 20 predicted proteins | sample NGEPerB_FD_75100 | JGI IMG/M metagenome (GOLD analysis project Ga0075520, IMG submission 75100) | Arctic peat soil microbial communities from the Barrow Environmental Observatory site, Barrow, Alaska, USA - NGEE PermafrostAB12-B | ecosystem: Environmental > Terrestrial > Soil > Wetlands > Peat ... | reverse complement strand
CGACAACTGGGGTTGCCGTGCCCGCGCGTGGCACGTACACCTGCTTGTCAGCGGAGCGCTTTTGTGCCTGGGGCGGGCCAAACTTGGCTTCGACGGGCGGAGTGAAGCGTAGCGCGGCGTTGGGCACGACCACGACGTTCTTGTGAAGTTCACTCGTGATGGTGGCGGTCGCGGTCATTCCGGGCCGCAGTGCCCCATCAGCATTGTCCACCGAGAGCAGTGCCTCGTACGTGACGACATTTTGAGAAGTCTTCGGTTCGTTACGAAACGATAAGACTCGCGAGACGAACGTTCGCTGGGGGTAAGCGTCGACCGTGAAGGTAGCCTCAAAGCCCTCTCGGACACGCCCAACGTCGGCTTCGTCAACATTCACGTGTAGCACGAGTTTGCTCAGATCCTCAGCCAGGGTAAAGAGGATGGGCGTCGTAAACCCGGCGGTTACCGTCTGACCGGGCTGTATGGCACGCGACAGCACGATGCCGTCGATGGGAGCATAGATCTTAGTCTTTTCGAGCTTCGAGCTAGAAGCCCTCAGGTTGGCGCGCGATACGACGGCACTCGCTTTTGCCGACTGGACCGAAGCCTCCGCTCGAGCGGCAGTGGCTGCTGCCGATTCGAGATCTTTGGCAGAGACGAGCCCTGACTTGGCTTGCTCTTGTGCCCGCCTATACGCCAGGTTCGACTCGATGAACGTGGCTTCGGCCGTCTTAATACTGCTCTGCGCGGAAAGCACCTGAGCGCTTGCCTGTTCTTCTGCGGCGCGAAGCTGCTCGGGATCGATCTCCGCGAGAAGCTGGCCCTGCTTCACCTTGTCGTTGTAGTCGACCAAAACACGAAGGATGCGCCCCGTCACTTCGGCACCCACTTCAACAGATTTCAATGTCTGTAAAGTACCCGTGGCAGAAACGGTAACGCGCAGGTCCTTCCTCTCGACTATTTCCGTGCGATAGTGAGGCCGTGCGTCAGATGCTCGCTTGCGCATGAGGGCACTCACGCCAACGGCGATGACGCCAACCAGCAGCAGCCCAATCAACCATTTGACCAAGCGACGCCCGGACTTGTTCTTGTTTAGCCCGAGAACCGCGGCCATTTCCTGGTCAGGCGCCAAGTTCATTGTGTACAACCAAATTGTGCCAAGAAATTCTGCACAAGATGTAAGTGGCTCCCAGAAAATATTGGCATATCCGTATTAGTTCACCCTCATCGGTACCTGTGCCCAATTGACACCTCCGCGATTGTCGTCAACACACGCCAAATTCACCCGACGCAGTTGACCTCGCTCACTGAGTCGCCACCCGGCTACTGAATTGGACCAACATGGACTCCAAGCATTCTGAACCAATGCCACCAAGACGCTACGGCGGGCGTTTGCAGCCGACCAGAGCGAGCTGGCTAACCTTGCAAATTGTGACGTGGATGTCCAGTAAGTATCTTCTCATTGGGTACCAATTGGGGCTCCAGACTCAAAATTTGGTGGATCACCCTCTAGGTCGGTCATGACGCGGTCGACTTGGGCGATCCATCGAAGTGACAGTCGAGCCCGCATTACGTTACCAAATTTCCTGGGTGACAGAAACGCTTCGTCCCGCAGGTCGATGACCTCTCCCCAGTATTCCGAGCCGGAAACAATGGCAATTCGTGTGATGGTGACAGGTAACTCAGCGAAATGAACAAAATAGCGCGAAGCTCAAAAGGATGGCTTCAGTATTCCTTGAACTTCCTCGTCGCTATTTGCCGTTCGAAGTCGAAGTCAAGCATCGGCGACTTACCTATATGCTCTAGGATCAAGTGCAAACGGGGCAACGGGCCAGATGTTTCGAATTGATTAGCGACGTTCAGGTACTCATAGGCGGACTGTTCCGAAGCACGAAAGGTCGGAACACGATTCCTACGGTGTGAACATGGCAATCTCAAGCATTGGAATTTCGGAACTCACAGGAATGACTCAGGCCAACCAGACGGCTTCGCGCTGCTCTGAGGAAAAAATGCAGCATCTTCATCACAATCTTTCGTCTGTCAGTTGGCCGGGTAGGACGGAGGCGTGAAGCGATCTTCGAATGATGCCAACGATTCCATCGTCACCCCGTTTTCCGTCACGGACATTTCGACAACGTCGCACAAATTGCAGACCAATCATCGTCAAGCCCTACCATTGAACAGCACCGTTGCCGTATTCGCGAAGGTATTTGGTCGGCAAACCCAATTCTTGGGCAATCGACTTAATGCGGTATGTATCTTGCTGAATTTGCATCTCAGAAGGCAAAGCGCTCAATGAACATCGCTCTAATGGGGCGTCGCGACAAACGTGTAATCCACCTCGCAGGGCAGATCGTCGAAGCCATCCGAGGCGCCAATCAGCGAATCGCAGTTGTAACCGGTGGCCTGCGAGTACTTGAAGACAATGTCACCTTCGAGCTCAGTTAGCTTGTCATTCTTGTCGATCGTGGTGGTGCCTGAGTAGCTGTCGTGGCGCCGCACCGAGCAACCCGCACTTCCAGCGGACGTAGCGGTGACTTCGTACGTGTTACTATCGGACACCGAAAACTTGCCGTCCCCTATGGTTCCTTGAGTCGTAATGCCAGTCGTTACGTCGTCCCACGTAAGGGTCGTACCGTCCCTTGTGAGGCGCACTTGAAAGCTCCAACTGTCCGCCGCGTCCGCTACCCCGCTACCGCAAGTCGATGTCGTAAGCGCAGCGCTCACATTGTACAGGGTGCCTTCACTGGTGCCATCGCAACCGAGCAGCAGAAGTAGGAAGATGATGATGGGGCACTGCGAGATGTTCATCGTGCAACTTGCTCCGTACGTGACAGTTGTCGCATCACGAGTGCTATACACAGCTGACCTGGGTAGACCGTTAGTCGAAAGGAGGATATGTTGCAGATGCGCCACTCTCCGCGGGGGTCACCGCCACTAGGAGATCGGATTTGATCGCCGGACGACTAACGCTTTGGGAACATTCATTGTCCTTTCTGGCAGTACCAATTAAGAAAAGGAGTCTTGCTGATGAGAATGTCGCTGTATTTGGGTTGCGGTTTGTTCTGCAGCGGTTGGTCATCTTGGGCCTATGCCGCTGAAATGCCGGCTGACTACCCAACTATTTCCACTACCGGATTCTCGGCTGCAACTGACAATGCCTACTCTGATTCCCGCGGACCGCCCACACCCCCACCAGAGGCTTTTAGTGCTTGCAATGGGCGTTCCGAGGGTGATGCTTGCAGCGTGAAATTTCATGATCAGACAATTGAAGGCGTATGCCGCAAGATGCCAGAGGGAAAGGACGAGCTCGTTTGTGTGCCCAATCATTTCCCTTCGCCTCCTGGGCAATAGGCCTTCTCGGTATGCGAGTCCTGGGCCGAAGCCGGTGACAAACATTGGGAATTTCCAAAGCAATTGAAGCGAACATATGACCAATCTCGTAAGAATTTCCTCTTATTGCTAACCCTTTGGCCTCGTTGATTGTCGATATTCGAGGCAAGGCAATCTGTGTTGGCCAAAAATGTCACGGCGACTTTGGTAATTCGCGCGCTACGCGGTGATCCGGATTCGTTCACAAAATTGGTACAGGCGCACTTGCGCGCGGCCTATTCAGTCGCATTGGCGATACTCGGGCGCCCCGCAGATGCCGAAGATATCGCACAGGATTCGTTCTTGATAGCATTCGAACGGCTGGACACGTGCCGCGAGCCGGAGCGCTTTGCCGGCTGGTTGCTGCAAATCGTGCGCAATCAAGCCAGAAACGCTCTGGTGTCCCGGCGGCTTCGTGATGTACCGGCGCAAGAGAACTCGGAGGAATTGTCCAGCACCTCACCCATGCCTGATTCGTCCACATTTCGCTCGCAACTGCTCGCTGCACTGAATGTACTTAGCCCGGTGCGGCGCGAAGTGCTCTTGCTACATGATCTTGAAGGTTGGACACACCTAGAGATTGCAAATGCTTTGGAACTATCGGAACTGATGTCGCGACAGCACTTGTTCTTAGCCCGCCGTGAGCTGCGCGAACGACTCGACTACAAAGTCTCGGAGGTGGACCATGCATGACTCAAGAATTAACTTATCCGCTCTCGATCCGGCACAGGATGCTGAGCGTTGGAATCAACTTGTCGAATCAATCGCGGCGCGTGCGGTTGCCCGGCGAAAGCAACGGCTGACGGTCGGTTATCAATTGTTGTCTTGGGCTCGCCCAGTCTTGGCCATGGCCGCAACGGTAATCTTCGTGTTCGGAACCAAAGCATTGTTGAGCCATAGTGAACGGTCCGTGATGGCAAAGAAACGTTTCGAGACGGCGTATGTTCTCGCCAAGTGGGCAAACAACGACGAACGTCCGGCAACCTCAAACATCTTGCAGGTCTTGGGAGAGCAGAATGTCACCAAGTGAACCATCGCCTAAAATGATTCGTCGAATGACAGCGCTGCTGTTGCTGGCTACGTTTGCCGCAGGCACAGTCACCGGAGGTGCTTTGGCCCATTGGCTCGTGATTCGTCCTTCTCCGTCGTCCCATTTTCCCCATCCGATGGGACCTGTGCCTTGGGACAACCTCGACTTATCCGCGTCGCAACGTGACAAGATTAATGAAATTCTTGAACGCCATCGCCCCAAATTGGACGCGATTTTGGGTGAGACCTTTCCCAAGGTGCAGGTCGTAGTTGCGCAAGTGGACAACGAAATTCGGGAAATATTGACGCCCGAGCAGCGCCGCAAATTCGATCAAGCCAAAGCTCAACGCCAAAACAGTCCTTCGCCACCGCACGCTGGACCACCGGGGAATTGGCCAGGGGCATGTCCTCGTGAACCCATGGGGGGTCCACCGGGGCCGCACCCGAGTCCGTCGCCTTTGGGCAGTCTCTCGGTGTCGCCTCCAAGTTCGTCGCCTTAACAACGATCGTGTAACATTCTTGGCGATGAAATCGACGAAAGCCAACTAACACTTGGGCGAGAATCGTTGTCTTTACGATAGCGCGGGCGTCGCCGCTGCGCTCGCATGCAAGACACCCGAGCTTGTTGAAAACTGTTCGCGGCATAGGATACTTGTTAGTCCCAGGAGTTTCTGATGCGTAGAATCGGAAAGCCCAAAGTTAGTCGTTTGGAACAATTGCGCATCGTCTATTTCACACTCAATGCCGTTGGCTTTGGCAAAGTCGCTGGTGGTTCTCGTCCGTGGCTTGCCAACGATTGACTTCTCGAAAACGTCTTAGCCTACCCCCGTGCGCCGAGGCGACCTCCATAGCCCACCGCCTCGCAGAGAAACGGGGGTAGGTGTTTTCTTGTTGGCGAGAGCGAACTGAGCTCGCTCATTGAGATTGATGTACGTTGACGAATAGCTCAAGAAGCAGCAAGGTCATACACGAGCATGCCAGGAATCGACCAAGTTCTTTCCATTATTGTGCAACAGGGGGCGAACGAACTGCGCCTTGGCACCGATCAGGAACCTCAAGTGTTCGCGATGGGGGCACGGCGACGCTTTACGATGTCATCCACACCCGACGCAGCGCTGCGTCAGCTGCTCGGCGATATTCTTTCCGTCGAACGCGAATCGGAACTCTCCGGAAAGGGCCGCGTTCAGTTTGACTACGATGCAAGCGGGATCGGTCAGTTCCAGGTATTTCTCTCAGCCCGTTCCGACAGTGGATTTAGCATCACCTTTATTCAATCATCGAAACGCGCTGGGAAGGCTGCCGCCACCATAGACCAGACGACAGCCGCGGCTGTTGAACCCTCCACCCCGTCGACACAAACGACCCCCCAAGCGACGAAGCCACTCGAATATCGGACTCTTGAGCAGCCGCAAGTCAACTGCTCTGCTGGATTGCTTGAACTCGTCGAGCGAGCGACGATGTCGCGTGCCAGCGACATTCACTTGGCCGATGGACAAGTTCCCTGCCTTCGTGTGGATGGACGCCTGAAAGCCCTCTCCGACTTGCCCACAATTCTCGTCAGCGAGTGCTTCGGGCTTAACAGCGACCTCAATTCCAGAGTAATGGGCGGCAGGGCCCTTGAAATAGGGCTCGAGATTTCGTCGCGAGAACGATTGAGAGTGACTGTTTATCGGATGCAGGTTGGGCTTGCAGCTGCCATCCGACTGTTACCTCCTCTTACTCCACAATTGAGCGAACTCAACATGCCGCTTCCTTTGCAAGCCCTGGCAGAGCTTGCCCATGGATTGGTCCTTTTGTGCGGTTCTACCGGCTCGGGCAAATCAACCACGTTGGCAGCCCTTTCGCGACATGCTCTCGAGCATCGCTCTGTGCTCCTCGTCACGCTCGAGGATCCGATCGAATTCGTGCTACCAACATCGAATCAATCGATTGTGCGTCAACGGCAAGTCGGTCGTGACGTGGCAGACTTTACAACAGGCCTACGTGACGCTTTGCGTAGCGATCCGGACGTCATCATGGTCGGCGAGCTAAGGGATGCCGAGACAATTCGCCTGGCCTTGACCGCGGCAGAGACGGGCCATCTGGTACTCGCGTCCCTGCACAGTGGCTCCGCTGCAGCCTGTGTAGAGCGAGTGATCGATGCCTACCCTTCGGATCAACGATCGCAGATCCGTATTCAATTGGCAGATGCGCTACGTGCGGTGGTCGTGCAGAAGCTGCTGCCGCGTGCACGTGGCGCTGGGCGCGTGCCCGCTTTGGAAGTTCTGCGGGTCACACACGGCGTGGCGAACGTGATCCGCGAGGGTAAGACCGCCCAAATTGGGACCATGCTTCAGGCCGGAAAGCGCGACGGAATGATGAGCCTGGAGCATTGCCTTGCCGACTATGTGAAAGCCGGAATCGTTACTACAGAGCAGGCCAGGTCTGCCGCCAACGATCCTGATTCCCTTGCCATGTATCTTTCGAAGTAGCGATGCCAGCTCGACTGAGGTGTCAGTGCGGGCCCGACAGGCCCGTCCGCGTTCGAACACCCGTTGCGTTGCCTATCACCACCGAGCCAATCCTCGACCCTACAAGGTGCTGCCCCGTTGTTGTTGGCGAGCCGCGGCGCCGCAGAAGATGGCCGAGGCACGATTGTTTCCAGATTATTTCAGACCAAGGACGGTCGGACCAACCCGCAATATGAGGGCTATTAACCAGCGTAAGGCCCAGCCGCGACGGCACACATCGACGAAAGAGATTGGCCGCTCGATATGGCGAAGAGCTGTGCCCAAGCGAAGCTTCGCGAGGTTTATCAAGAGCGTCTCCGCCGGCCCGAGCCCGGACTCGCGGAAGGTACGCGCAATCGCTGAGCACGACCTCTAGGCTCACACGTGGCGTGAGAATGCGGTATGCACTATTCGTTGCCCTTTTCGTTTGGCGTGCTGGGTTAGTGTCAGCGCGTTGATTGCTTCGAGATTCTCAACACCTCTCAGGCGAGGATGCCGCATGTCCAGGTGTCGCTGTAAAAAAAAGACAAGCAACCCTCGACGATACCGTGGCACGGTGCCCTACACTGGGTAGTCCGTATAGCCCTTTTCGCCGGGCGTATAGAAGGTCGCGAAGTCAGGCTCGTGAAGTGGCTTGTTTTCTCGCAAAAGAGTGACGAGCCGCGGATTGGCGAGAAACTTACGGGCGAACGCAATCAGATCGGCACGCTTCTCGTTGAGCGCAGCTTCAGCGCTGTCCCGGTCGTAGCCGCCCGCCAGGATTAGCTTACCGCTAAACGCGTCTCGCAGTTTGCGCTTAACGCTCGGCTTGACCTCGGGAGCACCCATTGAGCTGTGGTCCACCACGTGAATGTACGCGAGCCCGATCACTGAAAGCTGGCGCGCAAGTGACTCAAAAACGTCTTCCGTTGTAGCATCGCTGACCATGCCATTGAACACACCGTAGGGCGAAACACGAATGCCCAAGCGGTCACCGCCAATACGCGCCGCGGTTCGACGAGCGATCTCGACGGCAAAGCGAATGCGGTTCTCTATGGTGCCTCCCCAGGCATCGTTGCGTTGGTTAGAGGCTGTGTTGAGGAATTGCTCAATCAGATAACCGTTCGCGCCGTGTAGCTCTACCCCGTCAAATCCTGCTTCGATCGCGAGCTCGCTCGACCGAACGTATTCCTCGATGGTGCTCTCAATGTCGGTCGCCGTCATCGCCTCGGGCAGAGCAGCAGGTTGGTTGCCGTCCGGATCGACCCATATTTCGCTCTCGAGGACGACGGCAGAAGGGGCGAGAATGCGGGCGCCGCGAGGGAGATTGCCCGGATGCGACGCGCGACCGGTATGCATCAACTGTACGAAGATGTGCCCACCCTTGCCGTGCACGGCATCAGTCACGTTCTTCCAAGCCCGAGCGTGGGTTGTATTGAATAGGCCGGGGATGCGCGCATAGCCGAGGCCGTTGGGTGATGGTGAGGTCCCTTCCGTAATGATGAGCCCAGCCTCGGCGCGTTGCGCGTAATAGGTTGCAGCGATATCACCGGGGACATTGTTGATCGACCGGTTGCGAGTCATTGGTGCCATAACTACGCGATTTCGCAATTCGATACGACCGAGCTGGCACGGGGAGAATAGAATTTCGTTTGACATAGGAACCTCGAGGCATTGCGTGAGTTTGCGAAGCCTTGCCAGCGTCCCCTTGTGGACGATGTTTTTCGCGACCTCGCCCGCAGTTCGTACCACCACGTAGGATTGTGGTCCATCGGCTCACGGATCGCGCAGCCGAAAGGCTTTACTCGGTCAATGCCTGTCGGCTCATACCCATTCGCAATTTGCAATTCAACCGGCAGATTGCCCTCTGAAAGTAAATCCCGTTACTCTTCAAACTCGGACGTTAATCCCATCGGAATGCGAGCTTATTGTGCTTCGACCATGATATTGGCACGATGCGTGATTCATTGCGGATTCAAGTCAAATTGAGCACTCATTCCGGCCGGACTTGAGCAGGTGTTCCTGTGTAAGCGGAGTCGAAGTGAATCACAACGCGGCGGGGTTCAGATTCGTTGAAACAAAGTTCCAAGGGCTCACTTTCTTCGCATGAAGCGGCCACCCAATTTGAGCAAAGCGCTTCGATATAAAGACTTCATATCCAACAACGCGGCGTCTTTCGGTGGCGAATTGGAAATAGAAATCTCGCCTGCCAATAGACTTGCATACGAGATAATCGCGTGCGACCGTCCGTACACAACATCCGCGACTATTGCGTCAACTCGCAACCGCCACAAGATGGGGTTGATACACCGGATACCCATACCCTTGCCAAACTGGGCCGCCTTGGATCGGTTCGAAGCGCTTTCCGTGTCCCGAAGGGTCACCCACGAACAGCTGAGTCGACTTCTTCATCCTAAATCTCCCGAATCCTTCATAACGGGAGTATGGATCACGGGTGCGCAGCGCTTCGCTCTGGACCATCACCTACGGCACCCTTGCTTGCCTACTTGTCGCGCGCATTGCGCTAGCACAAGCGTCACGAGAGGCTTCCGCGCAGCAAACACCCGTTGCTTCTTCAGCCGCCACTCCTGGCACGTCGGCACCCGAGTTCGATCTCCTTACTTTCCATCGCGAGAACTATTTCGTCACTGGCTTTACTGGCGCGACAGAGGTGAAGTTTCAATTCAGCGCGAAGTACGATCTCTGGCCCAATTGGGGACAGCATGGCATCTACTTCGCGTTTACCGAATTATCGCTTTGGGATATTTATCGAAAATCGAGTCCGTTCGTCGAGCTCAACTACGATCCAGAGTTGTTTTACATCTACTTCCATCATCCGGGGCGCTATTCGCCCCCCACGGGTTGCGCCTTCTTCCACGAACGCGCGGGGATAGAGCACGAGTCGAACGGTGAGCAAGATGTGAGATCGCGCAGCTGGAACCGCATCTACGTGGAATCGCGCTTCGCTTGCTATGGCGAACAGCACCAGTACGCGCTAGCGACCTTGAAAGCATGGGCTCCACCCATTGGTGTCGAGGACAATCCCCACATCGTTCATTATCTTGGCTACGGGCAGCTCGTCCTGTCTTTCGGCATCGAGGAGAGCGGCCGGTGGTACGGCAACTCGGACGTGACTGTCACTGCCCGCAAAGGCACGGATCGGAGCCTGAGTCACGGAAGCATCGAGGTCAATACCCGCTGGCGCCCGCGCTTCATTGAATACTCGAAATTCACCCCCTATTTGTTTGGCCAGTTTTTCACTGGATACGGCGAAACGCTGCTGAGCTACGATCGGGCAACGACCGCCGTGCGCATTGGTTTCGGATTCTCGGATCGCAGTACTCGCATCGAGTGAACGTGCCTGTTCGCGGACGTTTGCTTGCATGCCGGCTAGAGCAACCAAACCGCCGCGCTGCGTGCAGAATCGAACGTTCAAGTTGACCGGAATCGACACCGCGAATACTCTATGCTGTTTGTTCTTGTCCCACTTGTGCGCGAGGCGCGACGCAAACCCGTCACCGACGGTTCCTGAAGGGGACGAACGCAGACCCTGATTCGAGGTGGAGGAATTCGCGGTTCCGTGCCGTTGCGACATCAAGAAATGAACGTCCAAGGCCCACGCTTCAACGTGGCAAAGGTCTCGGGGACTTCGCTCAACGCAATACCCAAGGCGTCCGCCACCCAGCTGCCGTAGGCTTGGTTCGCTTCATCTCCGCAGCAAAACGCCGCAATCATTGAGATTGAACTCGAGGTGCCGATGTACCGCCGCCATATTCCACTGTTGTTCGGGCTCCTAGTCGCCTTCGGTTGGCCCGGCTCGGAATTGACCGCATTTGCGGCACCCAATCCTCGAGCAAAAGCGCAGCGTTACTCGGTGAAGACACCCTATAGCAGTATTGAAGCCGGTGCCGCTCGAATTGATGTAGCGGTCGCGTCGCAACTTGTCGCTGATATCATCTGTGACTTTGGGAATTATACGAAGCTCACCGACAAATTCGACAAGTCGCACATCGTTGGGCGCTCGGGGTCCAACACGGACGTGTATCTTCAGGTTCCGATACTAAGAGGCGCAGCCAAAATCTGGGGGATCGTTCGCTTCGAATCAATTCACAGCGTCAATGGTGAACAATACCTAACGGGCCATCTAATCAAGGGCAATGTTGAAAGGCTCGATGCAACTTGGAAAATTCGCAGCGTCGGTGCGCGTCAATCACAGGTTGCACTCGAATTGCTGATCGTCCTCAAATTACCTGTCCCAAACTCGATCGTAACCGAAGAGGTTGCCTACGCTGCCGACAAGGCCGTAACAGGTGTTAGAGATCGCGCCGAACGCAAATAACCCTCAAACTCCCGCTCGCTTTGCCCCCGGTCAGCCGCCGCCGGCGATGGATACTGTTACGGCGAAGCTGTGCACGTCGATGCCGTAGCCGAGATCGGCCTTAATCGCGGGGATGGCGACGCCCGGAAGAATGACGCGAAAACCGGCGCCGACGCTGGTGTGGAAGTCAGAGAACTTCGCACGCGGTTGGCCAGGGAGGTCAACAGCGGTGCCGCCTGGATGGCGTTCGAGGAGCGCGGCGACATCAATGAATGCAGCGGCGGCGACGTTGAAACGAGTGTCGACGAACGGCAATGGCAGACTGCGTAGCACGACCGCCTGATCTTCCAGCTGCGCTCTGACCAACGTGTCGCCATGGAACTCGTTCACCAGATAACCGCGCAGATTCGGACCGCCGACGCGAAGCATTTCGGTGATGGGCACGCCGCGGCCCGATGTCGGAAAGTCGAACACCGTTTGCAGCAAGAGCGAAGGGTAATTCCAGGCGATTCTTCCGTAGAGCTCACTCCGCACTTCGAATTTGAAGTAGTCGAACTGCGAGCCCCAATACTGATCGGACACTTCGTTTTTGAGCAGCAGCCGTGCGCCACGTCGCAATCCTTCCGGTGCGTTGGTGTTGTCGTAGCGCATCTGGAATACAAAGAGAAAGATGCGGCCGCTCCGCGGGTTATATGCAGGCAGTGTTGCGTCGGGCAGCAGCACCTCGGCCGTCTGGACGCGCTGGTAGCGCGCCGAGAAGCCGAACACCCCCTGCAGGTGCGGCGACAGAACCCAACCGAACTCCGCTGCGCCACCGCCGACGAGCGTCGGTACTTGCAGCACTCGCTGGTGATTCGCAAAGAATCGGATCTGCTCGTTGCGATACAGGCCGTCGACCCCCCAAGTGAGCGGCGCTCCGATGACGAGCGGATCGCGATAGCCGGCGAACACGAAGCTGCGCGACTGACCGAGCTGAGCTGCGGAGACGAGCTGCACGTCGTGGCCAAGGAAATTCTGGTCGCCATAGGCGACGCCGCCCGCATAATCGCCACTGCCGAAGCTCCCAATCGGCGCCATGAACCACGATTGCTTCTCCGCGACCTCGACATGCACGTCAACGATGGTGTCCTCGACATCAACATACATTCGACGCGCCGCCTCGGCCGCTGGCATGTCCAGGTACACGTGCGCGGTGGTGAAAAGGTCGGTCTCGATGAGGCGCTGCTCGGCATTGGTAATAGCATCGAAGTCGACACGGTCGCCGGGACGTAAGTTCATCCGCAGCGAGCGTGTGCTCATGCAATGCTTGACGAAGCAAACTGAACCGTGACTTGGCCCTGCGGCGATGGGTAGAGTCCGTCATGGCGTTGAATCAGCGATTGATAAGCCTCGACCGCCTAGCCAGCGACGCGCATCGATGAGTCCGACCAACGTAATGGGAATGACCTGAAGAGCGTGATAGATCAGCGTGAACGCAACCGCTGCGCCTGGCGCAACTCCAACTACTCGCAGCGCCGCCAACGCTCCAAGTTCGAGTGTTCCGCCATTGGCGGGTGCCGCAGGCAACGTGATGGCCAAATTGACTGCCAGAAGGACGAGAATGCCAGCGACTGGTGACGTGTGAATCCCCAAAGCAATGAATACGATGTGAATCTGTGCCAAATCTACCAACCACGCAGCACCGATGCTCGACATGGCTCCAAGAATATTGCGATAAGCGAGGCCGAACTGGCGTTCAACGGTTGGGTGAATCCTCCTGTATAGAATCAGGCCCCCGGCAACCAAGAAAGCCACGACGGCAAGGCTATTTACCGTGACTACCGCCCGGCGCACCCAAGTAGGGATTTGTGACAGCAGTAACATGAGAGGAACACTCAGCAGAAATAAGCTACCAACGTCTGCAAGCTTCTCGAAACCGAGTATCGAAATAGACTGACGAATCGGGACAGCCTGGTGACGTTTCAGCAACCACGGTCGCAGTGCATCACCGGCGCGCAGAGGAAATACGGCAGAGGCCGCTGCGCAGACCATTGCATATCTCCTCGCTGTGCTCGTCGATTCACCCCAGAATCCGCTCTTGCGGATTCCTTAGAGCGGCTTTCCATTTTGGCGTTCCGTTACTGTGAAAGCCGCTCTAATACACGCATGGTCGTGAACGGCTGCACAACGCGTCTTCGCCAAACGTTATTGAAACTGCTCGCAAGACTGGGACCGGCTGTCACGTTACTCGTTCTCTTTCTTACAGCACTGGGAGTATTGGTCGTCACTTACGGAGCTTCGTTCAAGTGGGTTGAGGGGCCCATCGTCATCGCTGGCACAATTGCCCTGGGACTCGTGGCCATTCACTGGTTTGCAAGTGTTCCCGCACTTGTGCGGCGGCAGCGCGGAGCTGCGGCAATGCTCGCAAGTGATACACGAGACGTTTTGCGCGATTGGGCGCCTTTTGTAGTGCTGATGTGGGCTTTCGAAAGCCTTGAGACCTATACGGGGGTTATTCGGCAGAGCACGATTGAGCGGAGTTTGTACGAGATCGATCTGCAATGGTTTGGGGTCGAGCCGACCGTATGGATTGGTCGTTTCCATCATCCCGTGCTCACCGACTGGATGGCATTCGCCTATGGCAGCTATTTCGTGACTCCCATGATTGTTGCCGTGATGCTTTCGTTGCGTCACCGCCGAGCTGACTTTTCCGAGATGTCCACGGCTCTCGTGATTCAGATGGGCATAGGGTTTGCGCTGTTTCTTCTGTTTCCTGCAGGGCCTCCTCGTTACTATCCGCCCTTCCTTCACGGGGCGTTTCAGCCACCTCAATTGTTCTCGCACTTCGGGCTGTATGAATTTCAGCAAGGGGCTTTCGATACGGCCGATCCGGTTCGCACACGCTCGGCCTTTCCATCCTTGCACTGTTCGTTCGGGGTCCTGACGCTGTTGTCGGCTTGGCGTTTTGGTGACGCTGTGGTTCCGCGAATGCCGCGATTGTTCTTCTGGATATGCGTCCCCGTGGTCGTTTCCCTTTGGTGCTCTACGATTTACTTGCGCCATCACTGGATTCCTGACTGTCTAGCTGGCTTCGTCCTCGGCGTCTCATCCGATAGAATTGCGATCTTTCTGAGAACTCACTGGCCGTCGGTTGCAACGACGCAGCGCACGTAGCCTGCAAAACTCGATGGCTTGCAAGTACTCGCGACGGACGAGGGGAGCTAATTTCTTGCAGTCGAATGCTTGAGCATAGGTGTGATTACTTTCGCCCATGGCCATCCGAAGGCTAGGTTTCGATGCCAAGTTTTCGATGGCGCTCTGCAGAGCCAAAGCATCTGCGGGCGGAATCAAAAGGCAGCCACTCGAGATTGCCAGCTGACGATAGCCTTCAATATTCGAGCAGATAATGGCGCAACCCACGGCCATGGCCTGAAGCAGCACCAGCCCAAATGATTCGCTGCTCGTGGAAGGTGCTATGGAGATGTCGCAATTCTGATAACGATAGACGAGATCATGTTCTGATAGTCGACCTCGATAAATAACACCAGGTTCGATCAGATCCAGAGCGGGTGTACCATCGCCCACAACTTCGAGCGTTGCCGGCACACCACTGGCCAACAGACTCCGAAACGCCTGTATCAGATAACGGAATCCCTTGCGTTCGTCGCTGTGCCGCCCAACGAACAGCAAGCGAAGTGTCGGAGGTAGTGTGCTTGGTTCGGGATAAAAGCGTTCAGTCTGAATACCAATCGGCACGATGGGTAGTGGACGCTTCCAATTGATGTGAGCGTGGCGCCCGGCTGGCTCGGACACGGCGATTGCGTGATGGATCAGCGGAAGAATCAGTGGTGAACAAAAAGCTCGACCCAGAAGCAGTGATCGTGACGAATGTTCTGCGTAGGCGTGAAAGGTAGCTATCTTGGGTACACCTCGCGTGGCCCAGGCAACATAGTAGGGTAGGCCTGGCGTCAGTGGCTCATGGACATGAATGATGTCGAAAGCATGCTTGCGGAAATAGCGCCGCACTTCCCGGCCCGACACCAGTGCTCCGATGCGATTGTCGGAACCATTGGATACTATATTCATGACCCCTGCAAACTGGCAATAATGCGGCTCCTCTATTGACCAAGAAGCTGGGCCGATGAGTGTGACCTCATCACCCAACTTCCGTAGTGAATCAGCCAAATCAAAGGCGTGTTGCTTCACTCCCCCTGGTTCCGTGATGTCATAGGGAACTACCATGGCGATGCGTAGAGCACGTTCCGCCTTGTTCATATAGTCCCTCCAGTAACCGTGGACAATTCTGTGTTCTGCGTTATTGAGCCTTGCTTCCTATGGTGGAGCCAGTCAATTAAGGCGGGCGTCAGCAACAGGGCCGTGAACAAGCATGTAGCTTCGCCGAGCATTGCCGAAAGGCCAAATGTGTGAATTCCCAGATTCTGCGAGAATAGCAGCGAACCATAGCCAATGATGGTCGTATACGAGCATAGGACCACGGCTCCACCGGTGGTGCTCAGCGCGCGACGTCCTGCGTCCTGTGGTTCCTGCTTCGCGCGCAACGCTAAGTTCACCGAATAGTCAATGCTAATGCCAATCGTGATTGGGGAGCGCCACGAAGTCAAAGAAGTTAATCTTGATCCCAAGCAATGAAGCAATTGCAATCATCGTGAGCGTGCCGAGCCAAGCACTTGCTAGGGTGGCCAACGCGAAGCGACTGCGCCCTGCAAGGATCAGCACAACGAGCGATGTTCCGAGCAACGCTACTAACGTGGCACGTGGCCCGTCTCGTTGCATAGCCTCCAGCATGTCGGAAAAAATGAAAGCGGAGCGTCCAATCAATACGCCTCGATTAAAGCTGATGGGCCGAACCACGTCAGCAAAGTGGGTAAGACTACGCAGATCCCAGCTGTTGACACCGAGTCCGCTATTGACCAATACCAGTCTACCTCGAGTCCCATCGCGCTCGACATAAGGCCAAGCGAGTTCGTTCGGAATGTCCCCATAGCCTATTGGATGCACGTGCTCGGGAGGTCTCAGCTTGGCGAGCCGCCTGCGGTCGGTCGCATTCGCATGGGGAATAATCTCATGATCAAGCAGCTCGCGGATTTCGCTAAGCAACGCCAATTTCTGCGGTTGCTCGGAAGGGAGCAGATCATCAAGGGAACTGATGTGGCTAAATAGCTGCTCGCGATCCGATCGGCCGCGATCCATGGCACGAAGCTGCGAGACCACGCGATTGACCTCGGCGTTGTCAGGCGCCCCAATGACAAATCCGCCAGAAATACCGTGACCGAAAGCTCGATCGAACTTGTCCATCCATTGGGATGCTTCGGCGAGTTCTGGAGTGTCAGAGCGCAGATTGCGCATGTCATGTTCGATCGGATCATGTGTGAGAAATCGGACCGTGACTGCGATCGTGCTCACGCCGAGGGCGAGCGCCGCCAATACGACAATGGCAGGCTTTCTGATTGACAAACGCGCCAACCAGTGTCCGATGTCGAGCTGCTTTCGCGCGTCTATGTTCTTCTCGAATAGTGAAAGCATCGGAGGCAAAAACGTGAACGTACTTAACCAACAAAGTGCCATACCCGCGCTTCCGATGATTCCGAAGTCACGAAAGCCTCTGAACGGAGTCACCATCAGTGACCCGTAAGCAACGATTGCAGTCAGTGCGGCAACCGCCGTTCCTGGTGCGGCGCCAACGACCGCCCTTGTGATCGCGACCTGCCCCGCTTCACCAGCGCGGCGTGCCTCGAGGTAACGCGACATCAACAGAATCCCGAAGTTAATTCCGTTGCCAATAACAATGGACGACAGAAATGCACTCGCGAGATTCAAATGTCCAATGAGGAATTTAGCGGCAACGAACGTTGCAATCACACCAACCGTCAATGACCAGAGTATCGAGACAACTGCGACAGGCGATCCGAAGAACCATAATAAGCCGGCGCCCACGAGCACCACAGTGCAAATTGTCGAGAACAGCATTCCTTTGAGCAATGCCCTTTGCTCGCTTAAAGTCGTGAGAACGTCGCCCGTCATTCCAATCGTGACTCCCGAGCCCATCGCCTGCTCAACGGTGTGGTGCTTGAGTCACGCAAGAACACTCGAACGACGTCGTCGTCGACTATAATGGCGCCTCTGCTTCCATGCAGGGTGTACAACACCTTGCGCGTTCCTGAGGTCCAACTCAGCGTGGCGTGAAGGATTCCATTGGCGTAGCAGAATACGCCACCAACGTTGTCCTCGGTGTCGAACCCATCGAGCGAGTAGGTGCGCGCGGATACGGCCTGTGGGAAGCCGCGAAGCCACTCGGACGCAAGGTACAGCGAGTGAATCCCGTGATCCATCAAGATCCCCCCGCCCGCAAATGCGGGATCTCTCCTCCAGTCGGGGCGCCACTCAGGGACACCTCGCGCGTGCGTCGGTCGAAAAGTTTGCTGCGTCACGGATTGAACGGCACCAATGACGCCTTGATCGAGAATGTGCCGGACGGTTCGCACAGCGGGGGCATGCCGGTAGTTATGGCACGGAAACAGTATGCTTCGACACCGCACCGCTTTCTTTGCGAGGGCTACTGCCTCAGCAAGATTTGTCGTAAGGGGCTTCTCGCAAAGAACATGTAGTCCTCTCTCGAGCGCCGCGCTGACAATTGGGGCTACCAACAGCCGCTTGGTGGCGACATGAAGACCGCCATGCAAGTGAATTTCGAAGTCGAGCAACCGCAAGCTGCCAACACGGGAGGCGGGCCCGCGCAGTTTCACTTCTGCATCACCGCGCTCGAGTTTTTTGACTTTTGACGATCACGGTCCCGCCGCAACCGGGCTGGTAGCCGCGTTGCTGACGTCGAGTGTGCTTAGGGCGTTCTCCAACAGGAGCTCCCGTCGAGACCGCATGACGTCAACCAGCAGACCGCCAAGCACTGGGAGGGGACGAGTGGCTTCTCGAAGCGCTGCTCGAGCTCGGTTCAATATTCGGCCAGCAGCCGATCGAAGATGTTGAATGATGCTGGCTAACACGAGCTCGATTTGACCTAAGCCAGCCGGAAGTTCAAGACTTG
>Ga0075520_1000427_pt1 | contig 18232 bp, 20 predicted proteins | sample NGEPerB_FD_75100 | JGI IMG/M metagenome (GOLD analysis project Ga0075520, IMG submission 75100) | Arctic peat soil microbial communities from the Barrow Environmental Observatory site, Barrow, Alaska, USA - NGEE PermafrostAB12-B | ecosystem: Environmental > Terrestrial > Soil > Wetlands > Peat ... | reverse complement strand
TGAACAGCTTGCCGTAGCCGAGCGGGATATGCAGCCATGGGTTGCGATCTTTCGGCCCGGCTTCGAGCAGCAGCACGCGGTGCTTTCCGGACGCGGTCAGGCGATTGGCCAGCACGCAGCCGGCGCTGCCGGCACCCACGATGATGTAGTCGAACGTTTCGGTATTCTGCACGATGCTGCCCCCCGAGCCCTTCTTGTCTATGACGTTACTAGCGGATTGGCAGAGGTCGTGGCATGCGCGGCCGGCCTGCATCCTCACGCAGGTGCTTCGATCTTCGGCATGATGTCCTTGTAGCTCTTAAGGTCTTCCTTGACATTGGCAGTCCCGATCCGCTTCACGGCGCGCGCCCATTCCTTCTTCTCCGGATGCTCCAGATGTTTCCCGAACTAGAGTAAACGATAGCAATTTTCTGGATTTCTTGGAAGCCAGACGCGAGGTGCGGACGGCTAAGCATGACGTCGGCCATGGTCTCAAGAACGCCGAAGCTGTTGATCCGACGCGCCACCCTGATGGCCAGGCACTCGCGCGTGAACTCGTCGATCAGTGTCATCAGCCGGAGATTCTCACCTAATCCGGTCCAAGTTTCGGGATGCGACCACTTCCAAGACATTCTCCCACAACGCTTGGTCGAAAAAAGCCAGGTCAGGTCAATTCGCGCTACTCTGATGAATAAGACAGATTAGTGGATTGTGCGCGCTTGCCGCCTTTTCCACGCTTGCTGACGTGCTTTTTCTTGTCCTTGCCGCCGATGAACGTCTCATCGACTTCAACGATGCCGCCGAGCTTGTCCATGTTCTTCTCGATCAGCGCGGTGCGAATGCGGTGGCACATATACCAAGCCGTTTTGTAAGAGCCGAAGCCCATCGTCCGCATGATCTGCAAGGCACTGATGGCCTTTTTGCCGGTCAGCATCATATGAGCTACACGAAACCAGTCTTGCAGGGGCTTGTTAGTGTTCTCAAAAATGGTCCCGGCAATGCAGGAGAAGCGGTAGCCCTGAGGCGCACAGCCCCGGCATTGCCAGTGGAAGCTTTTGTAGGACGAGGCGCCGTAAAGCTCGGTATTACCGCAGCGCGGGCAATGGACGCCGTTCGGCCAGCGCCGGGCAACCAGATATGCCTTGCAGGCTTCCTCATTGGGAAAAGCCGTCTCGAACTGGCTGATGGTCATTTGATGGACGAGCTTTGGACGCTTGGCCATGACGGCTCTTCCTCGACAATGGCAGGATAAAGATATCGCCCTGTCCAATAATCTTTGTCAAGTCAGGGATACTTGTCCAAACAATCCGTTGACACATGAAACCGCATGGATAGTCTTGCAAACTAATGCAAAGCGCGACCACATCCACATCAGATCGCGCAACGTTGGGAGGCTGGTCCATGAAGATGTTCTCGCGGCTCATCATCCGCGCGCTTGCTCTGCTCGTGTGCGTTCTTTTTGCCGAGCCCCTGCTGGCGCAACAAGCGCCAATTAAAATCGGCGTCGGAGAAGCATTGAGCGGCGGGCTCGCCGGGGGCGGCAAGGCGGCGCTGCTCACCTATCAGATCTGGCAGGAAGAGATTAACGCACGCGGAGGTCTGCTCGGCCGTAAGGTCGAGTTCGTCTACTACGACGACCAGAGTAACCCCGCCACGGTGCCTGGCATTTACTCAAAGCTGCTGGACATCGACAAGGTCGATTTGGTCATTTCCGGTTACGCCACTGTGCCCGTCGTTGCGGCCATGCCGGTAATAATCGCACACAAGAAGACCTTCCTGGCGTATTATGCACTCGACGCCAACGCGCAGTTCAAATACGACCGCTACTTTACAATGCAGCCGAGCGGACCCAACCCGCAGAGCGCGTTCTCAGCTGGCTACTTCAATTTGGCCGCCAGTATCACTCCCAAGCCGCAGACAATCGCGATCGTTGGGGCCGACGCTGAGTTCGGCCAAATCGCCATGGCAGGCGCGCGCGAGCATGCCAAGGAGAACGGCTTCAAGATCGTCTATGATCAGAGCTATCCGCCCGCGACCGTTGATTTCACCTCGATCGTGCGCAGCATCAAGGTCCTCAATCCTGATCTTGTCTATATAGCATCCTATCCGCCCGACTCCGCCGGCATGTTGCGGGCGATCTATGAGGTCGGCCTGACCGCCAAGTTGCTCGGCGGCGGCTTCGTGGGGCTGCAATTCGCCGCGCTCAAGCAGCAGTTCGGCTATCAGCTCAACAACGTCATCTGCTTCGACTATTACGCGCCAGAGCCGACAATGAAGTTCGCCGGCGTCGATGAGTTCCTGGTGAAGTACCGCGCGCGGGCCGTCGCCGCTGGCGTCGATGTACTCGGACTCTATATCCCGCCATACGCCTATGCACAAATGCAGATTCTTGAGCAGACCGTAAAGGCGGTCGGTGGATTCGACGACGCCAAGATGGCGGAGCACCTGCACAAGACGACGTTCAAGACGATCGTTGGCGACATCAAGTTCGGCAGGTACGGAGAATGGGAAAGCCCGCGCATCATCACCGTGCAGTATCAAAACATCAAAGGTAACGACGTCCAGCAATTCATAGAGTCCGGTAAGCAGGTCATCCTGGACCCGCCGCAATTTAAGTCAGGCACGCTGCGAGTGCCGTTCACGCCGACGAAGCAATGATCCTGGGAGCCTGTCGCTAGTGTTTTTTGCCGGCGAGAAACCCGTCATATGGTGAACCCGGAACTTCTATTCAATGCGCTGCTGACAGGATTATTTCTCGGAGGTTTCTACGCCGCAGTCTCGGTTGGCATCACCATCGCCTTCGGGATGCTCGATATCGTCAATATCGCGCATCCCGCTTTCATCATGCTTGGAGCGTTCGTCGAGTTCTACCTCAACAGCAATTTCGGCATCGATCCCCTACTGGCCTCGCTAATCGCTATCCCGCCAGCCTTCCTGGTCGGGCGGTTGCTGTACAAGATATATTACTACGCCTTCGAGCGGCACGGTGAAGAGTCGCTGCAGGGTTTGGCGTTCTTTTTCGGCATCCTGTTCATCGTCGAGGTCGGTCTGCTGCTGGTATTCGGTGTGGACTATCGCTTCGTCGAGGCCGACTATATCCGCAAGACCATCGAGTTCGGATACATCTCGCTTCCGCTGCGTCTCGTGGTCCCGATGATTGTCGGCTTGGCAATGGTGGCGGCAATCTATTTCTTCACAAGCCGCACCTTTCTCGGCCGCGCAATCCTCGCCGTATCGCAGGACCCCGGTGCGCTACGCTTCGTCGGTGGCAATCCCATGAGGGTGAAGGAGATCGCGTTCGGCTTGTCAATCGCGACGGCGGTAGTCGCGGGCGCGCTTTTGATCATCATCCAGCCGGTCGAGCCGTCGCTCGGCCGCGAATATATCGGCCGCGTGTTTGCAATCTGCGTGCTCGGCGGTATGACGAGCCTCGGTGGCACGGTGCTGGCCTCGATCATCGTGGGGATCACCGAAGCCTTGACGACCACATTTGGCGGCCCATCCTGGGCCCCGGCAGTCGCCTTCGGCTTGCTCATCTTCGCGCTCGTAGTGCGGCCGCAAGGGATTTTCGGACGGTGAACACGATCGAGCCCACCGTCCCGACCTGGGCGACGAGCCGCAGTCGAGTGGCGCGCCGCTACCTGATTCCGCTGACTGCGAGCGTGCTGATCGTCCTATTCGGCTTTGCGCTGCTCGACTGGATCTCTTACGAGTACGCGTATCTCGCCATCTATACGATCCTCCAGTACGTGGTGCTGGCGACCGCCTGGAATATCTTAGGTGGCTATGCCGGCTATGTAAATTTTGGTGTCGCCGGTTTCTTTGCGCTCGGCATCTATACCAGCGTCGTCAACTACAAGACCCTGCAATTGCCGCTACCGGTGATAATCATAATCGCCGGTATCGTTGCAGGCATCGTCGGCCTGGGGATGGGTTACCTCACGCTGCGCCTGCGGGGGGTATTTTTCTCAATCGCGACACTCGCCTTCGCGGTTGTGCTCAATACCGTGTTCAACAACTGGCATTTCGTCGGTGGCGCACGCGGCGTCCCCGTGCTGCGGCCAGATGCGCCTTTATTCTTCGGGACCTATCCGCGTTACCTTTTTGGCGTGCTGCTCGTCCTTGCCGTCGCGGCCGTGCTCATCGCACGCGCCGTTGAGTATTCGTGGCTAGGCCGCGGACTTGCCGCAATTCGCGACGATGAGCTCGCGGCCGAATGCAGCGGTGTCCCTGCCTTGCGACTGAAGCTCATGGCTACGACGATCAGCGGAGCGCTGATGGGAATGGCCGGCGCTCCGTTTCCATATTACATTACCTATATCGATCCGGCTTCGGCCTTCAGCCTGACCATCGCCGTCAACACGGTGGCGATGCCGGTGATCGGCGGCATGACGACCTGGATCGGGCCGGTAATCGGCGCAGTAATGCTTGGCTCCCTTCAGCAAATTACCACGGTGACGATCTCTTCTGCGCTGAGTCTGATGCTCGTCGGCGTGCTGCTAGTCGTTTTTGTCGCGCTGGCGCCAAGAGGCATCGTCGGCGTTGTGAAAACTCTGCGGGAGCGCTGGGCATGAGCGAAGCCCTGACTCTTCACGCTCCGATCTTGCGAGCCAAGCAGTTGACGAAGCGCTTCGATGGCTTTATCGCGATCGACGCGCTCGATTTTACCCTCGGCCAACGCGAACGCGTTGGACTGATCGGTCCAAATGGCTCGGGAAAGAGCACCTTCGTCAACTGTCTCACGGGCGCGCTCGGCATCGATCAGGGCTCCGTCGAGTTCAATGGCATGGATATAACAAAGCTCCCCGCGTGGCAGCGCGCGCGCCTTGGGCTTGCGCGCAGCTTCCAGATCCCGCGACCTTTCAAGAGTCAGACGGTGCGCGAGAACATCGAAGTCCCAATAATGTTTGCCGTCGGGCACAGCAACCCCGACCAGATCGAGGCGGAGGCCGAAGCAATCCTCGCGCAGATCGGCCTCGGCGCGCTCCGGAAGGCGAGCCCCAAGAGCCTGACGCAGGTCGAGCTGCGCAAACTGGAACTAGGCCGCGCACTCGCCGCGAAGCCTCGTGTGCTGATCGCGGACGAGTCGATGGCCGGCCTCTCAGACCCCGAGATGGACGAGGTTCTCGATGTGCTGCTCAAGCTCAGCGCGGACGGTATAAGCATCGTGCTGATCGAGCACATTATGCGGGCCGTCGTGCGCTTTTCGCAGCGCATCGTGGTGCTCGTCGCCGGCAAGAAAATCGCCGATGGCGATCCGCAGGAGGTGATGTCTCATCCGGAGGTGGAAAGAGCATATCTTGGCCAGTAGCCTCTCGATCGAAAACGTTTCCGCCGGGTATGGGGCCGTGCATGTCCTCACGGACGTGACGCTGCACGCCGGCAACGGTGAAACCGTCGTGCTGCTAGGCACCAATGGCAACGGCAAAAGCACGCTGATCAAATGCGTGACCGGTCAGGTGCGGCCAACCGAGGGTCGCATAGTTGCAGAGATCGACGGACAGAGCCACAATCTCGTCGGCATGGCGACTGAGGATATTGTAGGGCTCGGCATCGGGTATGTTCCCGAGGGCCGCCGCCTGTTTCCAAAGCTAACAGTCGAAGAGAACCTACTGCTGGGCGCCTACCGCACTGGTGCGCGGGTGAAAATTGGCGCGAACCTCGAATTTTGCTTCGAGACTTTCCCAAGGCTACGGGAGCGGCGCAATCAAATGGCCGGCAGCATGAGCGGCGGCGAGCAGCAGATGCTGGCGCTCGGGCGCGCGCTGATGGCTTCACCGCGCATCCTCATCATCGATGAACCATCGGTCGGGCTTGCACCTATCCTGGTAACGCGCGTCATCGACAAAATCGCCGAACTCAAGGCGGCGCTGGGGTTAACCGTGCTTATGGCCGAGCAAAATTTCCAGCAGGCCATCCGGATCGCCGACCGTGGCTATGTGCTCGTTCATGGCAAGATCGAATTTTCCGCTAACGGGGTCGAAGATTTACGCAGCAGCGACGTGGTGCGGCGACTCTATCTCGGCGTCTGAGATGCCGATCCAAGAAGAAGTTGAGTCGGATGAATCGGATGTGATTCTGTATCGGGTGATTTGTTCGCATAGGAGCGCCCGATGTGGAAGCCGGAACACCGCCGTGCGGCCGAGCGTCACGGCGTGCGCTATCCGAGTGATCTGACAGACGCCGAATGGGCGCTGGTGCAGCCGATGATCCCGCCGGCGTACCGGGCGACCGCGTGACGTTAACGTGCGCGAGGTTCTCAACGCATCTTCTATGTGATCTCGACGGGCTGCCGGTCGAAAGTATTGCTGCTACTTTAATGACTCGGCCGTGAAGAATTCACAAGCAGTTGAGCGGGCTTGTCAAATCGCATCCAACTGCGACCCCACCAACATGATCAGGTTCGGCGCGAGTGCAACACCGGCGAGTGACAGGCCGCAGCCGATATAGAATTCCCCATCATGTTACGCCTGGATCCCGGCTCACGCGCTTCGCACTCGGCCGGGTCGACAACAATTCTTGCTCAATAAAGCTCCAACTTCACCCGCTCTGACAGCGCGCGGTCGTAAGTCTCGCCGCCGAGTTTGCCTTGGCTCAATTCCGCAATGATGGTGCCCGTGCTGGGCAAGGACTTGCGGTCGACTTGGGTGGCCGAATCCCACAGTTTCGAGCGCACGATCGCCTTCGAGCAGTGGAAATAGATGCTCTCGATGTGAACCATGAGCACGCAGCGCGGCAGCTTGCCGTTGACCGCGAAGCTTTGCATCAGATCGGGATCGATCGAGATCGAGGCGCGGCCGTTCACCCGCAAGGTTTCGCCCACGCCGGGAATAAGAAACAGCAGTGCAATGCGCGGATCGCGCAGGATGTTGCGGAAGCCATCGAGGCGGTTATTGCCAGGCCGGTCCGGGATCGCCAGCGTCTTGTCGTCGAGAATACGCACGAAGCCGGGCGCGTCACCCTTGGGCGAGCAATCGAGGCCTTCCGGGCCGCCGGTCGCCACCGCCACAAACGGCGCGGATTCGATCAGCTTGCGATAGCCGTCGTTGATGTGGTCGATCTCCTTGACGATCGAGTTGGGATCTTTCTCGCCGTAAAGCGCTTCGAGCTGCTCCAGGGTCGTCACCAAACGATCGCTTGCGCTCATGGGGGCCCCCTATAGCTCTGCGTTCGTTCTTAACCGGGATTCCCCAGATGATACCCAAACTGGCGTGAACGATAGCAATTTTCTAGATTGCTTGGGAGCCAGACGCAAGGTGCGGACGGCTACTGGTACAACGGGCAGCCCAAACTGTGGCCGAGGAGCTGATCTAGCCATTTTCGCTAGCACTGGGACGCGCTCCCTTGTCGAAATTCCCCAGATGAACTCTGGAACGCCGTGGGCGATAGCAGACGGCGGGGTTCCCCGGAAGCCATAGCCTGATTTTGTGGTTGGCCCGGGAGCACTCGAAACTCCAACCAGACCGTTACGAGCAGTTGGTGTTATCCAGAGAATTGAATAGATACGTGCGTTTTCGTGCACGTTCATTGACGTTTGTTTGCACGTTTTGACCGGTTGCTGAGGGACGAAAAGTCGTCGGCAGAAAAAGCTTGTGCCGCCACTTTAAGAACGAGTCGGTGGCATCGAGCGGGTTTTCGCTGCTACTGGCGTTGGAAATCGCACCCCGTCCTTGGCGGACTTCATCACCACTACTTCCGGGTTTAGGTTTTCGGTACACACGGCGCTAAAATGGTTCCGGCAGACTTGGTTTCGATCCGCCTCGATTACCAAGATTTAAATTAGGACACTACCAGGCCGCCGTATTCCTTGCGCCAGCGATAAAAACTCTGCAGCGATATGCCGGTATTCCGGCAAACCACCGGCGTAGGTTTACCCTGGGACATCGATACTTCAATCTGGCGAAGCAGCGTCACAATCTGCTCCGCACTAAACCTCTTCTTCGGCATAACCAAGCTCCTTTCCAAGCTATTCTCTCACAACGCTTGGTCTAAAAAAGCCCGGTCAGGTCATCAACGCGCGCCCGACACGCGCAAATTTGCACCGTTGATGTAGGAGGCCGCATCCGAGAGTAGGAACAGTATAGCTTCCGCCACTTCGTCGGCCTGGCCGGCGCGGCCCATGGGGAGCATCGGTGTGATACGCTCGATCCTCCCCGGTGGCTGGATATCGGTATCGATCACGCCGGGCGAGACTGCATTCACGCGGATGCCTTCCTTGGCCACTTCGCGGGAGATTCCGATCACCATGGAATCGACACCACCTTTCGCCGCGGCGTACCAGACGCATTCATTGGCACCGCCGATCGTGGCCGCCATCGACGACAGCATGACTACGGCACCGCCTGGCCCGCCGTGCTTGGTCGACATGCACCGCACACACGCGCGCAGGCAGATCAGCGCGCCGAAAGTATCGACGGCGATCACTTGGCGAATGTTTTCCGCTTCCGTTTCATCGAGCCGCGAATATTTGCCGTTGATACCCGCGCTGTGTACGAAGTGGGTGATCGGTCCGAGCTCGCGCGCGGTCGCGGCAAAGATGCGTTCGATGTCGGCCTCGACGCCCATGTCGCCCTGCAGCGCGATCGCGTTGCCGCCGGAGGCCTCCACCGCGCCGACGACGCTCTCTGCCGCTTTGGCATTGCTCTTGTAGTTCACCGCCACGTCATAGCCGCGGCTGCCGGCCAGCCGCGCGGTGGATGCACCAATGCCGCGGCCGCCGCCGGCGACGAGGAGAACGGGACGCGGCATGTACAACTCCCTTCAGCGGACATTCCCCAGATAGCCGCCGACCACATTCCAAATCTGACCCGATCGGGCTCTTTTGGCAAGCCTGAAGCGCTGCCGCGCCCTATGGATGGGCGTCGAGGCGAGTCGATAACCCGCGGATCATCGAAAATGCAGAATATGCTGTCATCGAGACGCATCACTCCCGTGGTTTGCAGCGAACGCACGACCCTCGGACGCCTTCTCGGACGCCTTACGCCGTGGATGTAACGGGCGGCGGGCGCAGCTCCGCGATCAGCCGCAGGCCATTGCGAACAAAGTTCTGGAAATGGCTACCTCGGCCATCTGGAATGCGACATAGCGGCCGTGGCTGACGATCTTTGCGCCGATTTTGATCAGCTTCTCCTTCAGGCTGGTCAGCGACCAGTTTTTGATCGGCTCGGGCGTCGCAAGTGTGCGCAGAAAGTTGCCGTATGTGTACCGAAAACCTAAACCCGGAAGTAGTGGTGATGAAGTCCGCCAAGGACGGGGTGCTATTTCCAACGCCAGTAGCAGCGAAAACCCGCTCGATGCGAGCGTAAAACGGTCTCAGGCCGGACGATTGTGAGAACACTCAGGATTGCTGGAAACCAGCTATATAGCTGGACAAAGAACCAGCGATCGTTGTTCGTCAATCAGACCCGGCAATGCACCTTGCGCCGCAAGACGATCAACTGATGTCGGAGCACCGCATTCTCTGCCTCAAGCCGGCTCTTCGACTTGAATAGTGCGGCCAAGACGGCCAGGACGAAGCAGAACAGTCCGAACATGGTCCACAGACGTTAGGTGATTCCTTCGGCTAATCAATGCGGATAAGGTTTTCGGTACATACAGGCCAAACGCTACGCGGCAAGCCGCACGCGAAAGGACTTGGGTGGATTGAGCAACCAAGATGTAGACTGCGCGATCGAGATTTGACGTCGAGCCATACGCGCGGCTCGATCAACCTTATGGGAGAGGAATAATGAACTTTCGGGAGCTGTATGAACGAGGACTGAAGCTGCGGCAAGCGATGTATGGCAAAGACATGGTCGAAAAACGAATGAATGCATTCGGAAAATTCGGCGAACCCCTGCAAGACATCATCAATGCCCATGCATACGGAGATATATGGAGCCGGCCGGCGCTGCCGATGGCAATGAAAAGTCTCACCGTGGTCGCGATGCTGGCGGCCATGGGGCGGCACCCCGAACTCCGCGTCCACATCAAGGGGGCAATCAAAAACGGCGTCACCATTGATGAGATTCGCGAGGTTTTCCTATTGCTCACCTTGTATGCCGGCATTCCGGCCTCAATCGAGGCGCATCGAATCGCCATGGAGGTTATGCAGGAACTCGAACGCCAATGACTGACCGCCTCCGGGCACCAAACTGACAGGCGGGCAAATTCAAAGGCTTCCAGCAAAATTCCCTGCACTGACGGCATGGGTACCGACATTTCTCATAAAACAAGGTCTGACGCTTTCGTCATCACTCGGCATGGCTTCATTGATGTCGGTCGGCTCCTTGACAGGCGCAATTACGGCCATTTTTCTTGTTGAGAATGTTGAACGCAAGGTGGCCATTTCGAGCGCGTTGCTCGTCGGAGCGGCGGCAGCGGCGTACTTCCCGTTCTCGCCCAATCTTATTCTCGCGGTAGCGTCAGGGTTTGCCCTGTCGGCTGCGATCTATTTCCTGATCACTCTTGCGTACAACATCTACGTCAACGAGATCTTCCCCACGGAATTCCGCCAGCGAGGAACCGGCTTTGGAATCACCACGGGGCGTTTCGTCCTGTTCCTCTCGCCTTACCTAATCGTCCCGCTTTATCAATGGGGTGGGAGTTACGCGGTCTTCCCGATTATTGTCTTGCTAAACCTGACAGCACTGGTTGTTATCATGGTCTTTGGCGTAGAGACGAGGGGCCGCTCGCTCGAGGCCATTTCCGCGGGCGTATCTCAGGCGGTAAGCTAAGAAGATCGCCAGTTAATGCCGGCTCCCAAGATAGTCGGTTAAGCAAGAGCAACGTCGATGACCGTGAACATCGGTTCCGTGCACATGCGCACGAATAGCCCGGACCGTATCTTCCGCATGTTCGAAACCATGCTGTTGATTCGGGAGTTCGAAGATGCCGCACATCGGGCTTTGCAAGAGGGGCTCGTCCACGGCTCGGTTCATCAGTCAATCGGCCAGGAAGCCGTGGCCGTTGGCGTGTGCAGCAATCTGCGCCGTGATGATCTCATTTACTCCAATCATCGCGGACACGGACATGCAATCGCGAAAGGGGCCAACCTTATCGCCATGATGAAGGAACTCTTCGGGCGCGTTGGTGGCACCAATGGCGGCAAGGGCGGCTCCATGCACATTGCCGATTTCTCCGTCGGCATGCTGGGTGCGAACGGTATATTAGCAGACGGCCTGACGATGGGCGTCGGCGCTGCACAGGCAGTCGCACTCAAAGGCGAAGACAAAGTGGTTGGGGTGTTTGTCGGCGACGGTACGACGAACCGGGGTCCTTTCTATGAGGGCCTCAATTGGGCAAAAGTCTTCAATCTTCCTGTGCTTATCATCTGCGAAGACAATGCCTACGCCTCGTCGACATTGACCAAGGTCGTCACGGCGGGCGGCGGACCGGCGTCGCGGGCACGTGCCTTCGATATTCCCGCAGTGACGGTCGACGGTAATGACTTGTGTGCCATCGAGGCGGTAGCAACGGAACTGATCAAGAAGGTTCGCAGTGGCGAAGGGCCCCAATTCCTGCACGCGAAGACCTATCGCGTAAAGGGGCATGTTTCTCGCGATGTTTTGGCCTATCGCGCAAAAGGTGAAACCGAGATCCACTGGCAGCAGGAGCCAATCGGCAGATGCGAAAAATGGCTGATAGGACAGGATGTCACTTCCGAAGCGATTGCCCAAGCGCATGCCAGCGCAAAGGCTGCCATCGCAGAAGCGGTCGAACTTGCCAAGGCGGCACCCTTCCCCGACGCAATGCTCGCATATGAAGATGTTCAGGATGTCGGGGCACCGCAATGCCGGAAATGACCTACGCCGATGCGGTTCGAGAGGGCCTGGCCGAAGAGATGCGCCGCGACAAGCTGGTTTGGGCCTTGGGAGAAGACCTTAGTACCGCGCATGGAAGCACGAGTGCGTTTCAGTACCATGGCTTGATCGACGAGTTCGGACCAAAACGCATCGTCAACACGCCAATTTCCGAATCGACAATCATGGCAGCCGCCGTAGGAGCAGCAGTTGCCGGCACGCGGCCCGTCGCCGATCTGCGGATGGTCGATTTCGGCCTTTGTGCCATGGACGAGCTCGTGAACCAGGCGGCCAAAATCCGCTATATGTTTGGCGGACAGGCGCGCGTGCCGCTGGTCGTGCGAGAAGCCGCCGGAATACGGCGCGGTGCGGCAGCTCAGCACTCGCAATCGCTCGAATCCTGGTTCGTGCATATTCCGGGGCTTGTGGTCGTGATGCCCGCGACCCCGGCAGATGGAAAGGGCCTTCTGAAATCCTCAATTCGTTGCGACGATCCGGTCGTATTCTTAGAGCACAAGGACCTGTGGACCACCAAAGGATATGTGCCGGAAGGCGACGATTACCTGATCCCGCTTGGAAAAGCGCGAATTGCCCGCAGCGGCAAGGACATTACGATCGTGGCGTGGTCGCGCATGGCTCTGCTCGCAACCGCCGCCGCGGATGAACTTGGAAAGTCCGGGATCGAGGCCGAAGTCATCGATCTGCGTACACTCTGGCCCTGGGACCTGGAGGCCGTACTCACCTCCATCAGAAAGACCGGGCGACTGTTCGTGCCGCAAGAGACCGTTCAGGTTGGCGGTTTCGCCGCTGAAATTATTGCTGAAGTAATCGACAAGCTGGGCGAGATGCTCAAATATCCGCCCAAGCGGATCGGAGCGCCGCGCATGCCCGTGCCATATTCCCCGCCCCTGGAAGACGAGTACCGGGTCACCGAAAAGGATATCGTTGCGGCGGTGAAAGCGATGTTCACACAGAATTCTTGAGACTGTTTGCCGAGAACCTAAACGCGAACGCAGTGGTGATGAAGTCCGCGAGGCAACGCGTGTGATTTAATGCTCCCTATCCGTTGAACTGGGTGACTTGACTTGGCTTTTCTTAACCAAGCACTGTGAGAGAATGGCTTCGAAAGACACTTGACACGGCGGGCGCATGCCTGGTTTTCACCAAGCTGGGACGGCAGCCGCGTGGGTGGGTTCCTTAATCTGCCATTCTGCGAATCCACTGCTAGCATTGAAAATTCGAATCAGATCTGTGGAAGCGGCATGCCCAGTTGGCCTGATGGATTTTTTTACCAGCGCGATGGAGAGATTATTGCATTTGTGCGGTCTGATCTAGCGGTGGCAGGAACGGGTTTGTCGTCTGCGGCGCCGGTGGTCGATATCCAAGTGATGAATGCGGCCTGACCGTGTTGTAGTGCTTTCGCCATTGCTGGACGACGATCTGTGCTTCTTTCAAGCTGTAGAAGATTTCTTCGTTCAGCAACTCATCGCGGAGCTCTACTGCGATATCCCTCGCATCTCGGCAGGCCACCGGTGCAGATTTGTCCTGTGCCATCGATACTTCAATCTGACGAAGCAGAGTCACAATCTGCTCAGCACCAAACCTCTTCTTCGGCATGACCAGCTCCTTTCCAAGCTATTCTCTCACAGCGCTTGGTTCAAAAAAGCCAGGTCGAGTCACAACGCCCTGGTCACCTTCGGCTCTTCTCCACCGATCGGCTCCTCTGGGCGTGGCTTTGCTCTGGTATCTTGCGTTTGTGACCGCCTATAGATTGATCTTTTTCCATCGTCATCCGATCGCCAACGTGTCTGCGACGTATTCGCACGCATCTAATTAATGTCCGGCTACTTCAAGCATACACCATTCCTTCGGAACCGAGTTTAGAAAAGCGCTGACAGCTAATCGACGCCAGCATCGATAATTATGCGCAAGATTCGGCTCGGGTCGCGCTCGTATTCTTCGAAAGCTGCAGCTACCTGATCAAGTGGATATCGCGCAGTGACGAATACTGACATGTCGATCTTGCCGGACGCGACCAGTTCGATTGAGGGTGCCATATCGACGTGCGTCAGGGCGCGCGCCCCAATGATGCTTATTTCCTTGAAATACAGTCCGAAAGCACTCAGTCCGGAAAAATCCGCATGGCCCAAAGAAAATGAAACGAAGCGCCCGCCCGGCCGCAGCATGGCGATCCCGGCGCGCAACGTACCTGCGCCACCGACCGTATCGATAACCACGTCAGCACCGGTACCATCGGTCAGCCGTTGAACATCGCCCACCGCCTCGTCCACGTTGGCTCGCACAATATGGCGAGCGCCCATGCGCGTCGCCAAGTCGATTTTCCACTGCGTGCGGGAGATCGCAATCACCTGTTTGGCGCCGGTGAGGACTGCGAGGCGCGTATGCAGGAGACCTGTCGTTCCCTGTCCCAGCACGACGACGGACTCATCGGCCGCGATGCCGGCGCGCACCTGCGCGTGCCGCACGGTCGCTAGCGTCTCGATGAGCGTTGCTTCGGCAAGCGGCATGTGCACGGGCAGCGGATGGACGTAACGCGCCGCCAGGCGAACATATTGGCTGAGCGAACCTTCAAATTCACGACCAAACAGTCCAGCATTGCGGCACAGATTTTCGTCGCCACGCCGGCAACAATCGCAACGCCCGCAACTGATGACCGGGTTGATAATGACGTTCTGACCCGGCTGCAACCCTTTCACGTCCGCTGCCACCGTTGCGATCGTACCGGTTGCTTCGTGCCCGAGTACAATGGGATAACGAACGCCGGGATGGCGGCCCAGATACATATCTAGATCGGTGTGGCAAACCGCGGTGGCAGCGATGCGCACGACCACCTCGCCCGCTTCGGCTCCCGGAACGGGGCGGTCGGCCACGGCGAACCTTCGGGGTTGTTCGAGAATTGCTACCTTCATTGCACCGCGCCCCATCCGAGGATCCGACCGCTCATTCGCGGCCGAGCATTCCTAGCATCAATCGAGCATCGGCGCCTTAATAATTGACGATCGCCGCGACGGCCGTCCGCACACTATCGCATCAATTGCCAGCCTTGCTCTTGGCTTGTAGAGAATTTGAATTGATGCCGCGCTGCAGGCGCGCGGGATTGTAACAAAGGGCGCGGACGTATCGATGCATCCTGGGAAACCGCTTTGGCAAGCCGACCTCGCTTATCCGAACGGCGAGCCGCTCCAAGAAAGTGCAGGGGGCGTGCCTTCGCTATGTGCCGGTGTGATAGGGTTCTTGGAAATGAATGGGGGGCTCGATGGAAGAGATGTTCATTCAAACCGATGAGCAGCGGGCGATTCTCGAATCCGTTAAACGCTTCGTCGCAGATGTGGTGACGCCGAAGGCACCAGCCCTGGATGCCATGACTGATCCGGCGGCGGGCTATTCCGAGAATCGTAGCAGCCGCCGATGCCGTCGGCATCCGCACCATGACGTTATCCGAGAAGTATGGCGGCCTCGGCACCGACTCCCTCACCTGTGTGTACCGAATATTAGATTCAGCATGGACGCAGAGAACAGACGGGGTAAGTTTGCGACCTGAGGAAGGATCTGTTCAAGCTGATTCTCGGCGTACTGGCTTCGCTCTTTAGGTCGAGAGCAGAGCTGGAAGCAGAAATCCTGGTCCTACGGCAACAGATCAATGTGCTTCGCCGGCGGGCACCGAAACGACCGCACCTCAACAATACCGATCGTTTTCTGTTTGTTTGGCTTTATCACCGGTTCCCCTCCGTCCTTGGCGCGATTGCGATTGTTAGGCCGGAAACGATCATTCGCTGGCACCGCGCTGGGTTTCGAGCGTATTGGCGCTGGCGATCGCGCAACCCCCATCAGGCCGGAAAAGAAAAACACGAACAACGAACTCAATATGTAAAAGTAAAGCGACACGATGCTGACCTGCCTTCATCGAGTGGTCCATCTCGAATGTTCGTCGATGGACCGTTTTTTAACTCATCTGATCGCTTGAGTAGGTCGTGCGTTCAGCACGAGGCGATAGAGCCGACCGAATATTCATCCGTTTGCCCTCAGGAAACTCGTTCCATCGCAAGCGCGATCCCCTGCCCGCCGCCGATGCAGAGCGTGACGATTCCCTTGTTGATCCCGTCGCGTTGCATCGAATGCAAAAGACGCGTCGTGAGCACCGCGCCGCTCGCGCCGATCGGGTGACCATGTGCGATCGCGCCACCCTCCACATTGACGACGTCCGAGGACAAACCGAGATCCTTGGTGACAGCGATCGCAATGGCCGCGAAGGCCTCGTTGATCTCGATGCGCTGGATATCTGCGGTTTTCCAGCCGGCGCGATCGAGCGCCTGGCGCACGGCGGGCACGGGACCAAGGCCGAACATGCCCGGCTCGACCGCGCCAACGCCGTAGGCGACAAGACGCGCCATCGGCTTGAGGCCTTTCTTCTCGGCCCAAGCGCGGTTGGCCACGATCATGGCCGCGGCCCCGGTATTGAGGCCCGGCGCATTGCCGGCCGTGATGGTCCCGTCCTTGCGAAAGGCCGGTTTGAGTTTGGCGAGACTCTCAAGTGTAGTCTCCGGCCGATTGTGCTCATCCTTGTCGAATTTTGTCGGACCTTTTCGTGCGGCGATTTCGACCGCTGCGATTTCCGCTGCAAACTTGCCGGCCGCTTGCGCTGCCGAAAACCGCTTCTGCGAGCGCTCCGCCCAGCGGTCCTGGTCTTCGCGGGTGATCTGGTGCGAGCGTACGAGATCCTCGGTGTGCCATCCGGAGTGCTGGCCGGAGAATGCGTCGTTGAGGCCGTCCATCAGCATCGCATCGAAGATCTGCCCATCTCCCATGCGGTAGCCCCAGCGTCCGGAGCTCATGAGATAGGGCGCCCGGTCCATGTTCTCCATGCCACCTGCGACCGCGCTATCGATGAAGCCGAGCATGATCTCCTGCGCGGCGCTAGCAATCGCCTGCGCGCCCGAGCCGCAGACGCGATTAACCGTCATCGCTGGCACATCGACCGGCACGCCGCCGTGGATGGCCGCCTGCCGGGCCGGGTTCATCTTGTTGCCGGCCTGCACGACATTGCCCATGACAACCGTATCCACGTCGCCGGGTGGCAGCTTCGCGCGCTCAAGTGCCGCGCGGATGACCACGGCGCCGAGATCGACTGCCGGCGTATCCTTGAGCGTGCCGCCATATGTGCCGATGGCCGTGCGCACCGGCGAACAGATCACAACTTCTCGATTGGCCATGGTTGACACTCCTCATATTGAGCGCGGAAGCCACGCGGCAAACTCAAATTTCCTTCTATAGGCTGTTGCTGCCCCGCCGCATTGCGCAAGATCAAGCGATGTCCGCCAACCGGAATTCTTCGATGTATCCAGTCGCTTAAGCGACTGCGCCGGCTTTTGGCCTTGCATGATAGGTAAGCAGTCGCAGCGCATTGAACACGACAACAATCGTCGACCCTTCGTGGATGAGCACGGCGAGGCCGAGGCCAGCCCAGCCGAACAGCGTTGCCGGTATCAGCAAGACAACCGCACCGAGCGCGATGAACAAGTTCTGGCGGATGACCGCTCGCGCCGCGCGGCTCAAACCGACGGCGAACGGGAGCTTGCCGAGATCGTCGCTCATCAACACGACATCCGCGGCTTCCAGCGCCACGTCGGTGCCGGCGCCACCCATGGCGATGCCAACCGTGGCGCGGGCGAGAGCGGGCCCGTCATTGGCGCCGTCGCCTACCATGGCCGCCTGTCCATACTGCTCGACGAGGCCGGCCACTATGGCGATCTTGTCCTCGGGCAACAGGCTCGCCCGAATGTCTTCCAGCCCTACCGTCTGCGCCACGGCACGAGCGACGCGCTCGTTGTCCCCTGTCAGCATGACGGTCTTAGTGACGCCCAACGATCGCAGTTCCGCCAATACCGCCGCCACGCCGGCGCGTGGTGTATCCATGAGTCCGACGACGCCAGCGAAGCGCCTATTCGCCCGCACCAGCATCGTCGTGCGCCCAGCAGATTCCAGCCGTTCGACCTGCGCAGTTACTTCAGCGCTCATCGCCGCGCCTGCAAACAGCTTGAGATTGCCGATCTCAATGCGCTGGGTGACGAGGGTAGCGCGAACGCCCTTACCGTTCACCGCCTCTACGTTCGCGGGCTCGTCCCAGCGTAGCCCACGTTCCCGGGCCGCCGCGACGATGGCCTGCGCCAAAGGATGGCCGCTGCGGCTCTCCAACGCCGCTGCCAGCGCAAGGACTTCGTTCTCAGTTGCGCCGAAGGCTACGATGTCCGTGAGACGGGGCTTTCCGATGGTGATGGTGCCCGTCTTGTCGAACGCGATCGCGGACAGCCGGCCAAGATTCTCCAGATGGGCGCGGGCTCAAAGCCTCCTCGATCAACCCGATCATGGGCGCGCTGCGATTCTTCTACGGCATGACCCTCGGACAGAAGCAGGTATCCGAGCAGATTCCCTATGCCCGCAACGAGGACACATTG
>Ga0075520_1000425_pt1 | contig 18256 bp, 19 predicted proteins | sample NGEPerB_FD_75100 | JGI IMG/M metagenome (GOLD analysis project Ga0075520, IMG submission 75100) | Arctic peat soil microbial communities from the Barrow Environmental Observatory site, Barrow, Alaska, USA - NGEE PermafrostAB12-B | ecosystem: Environmental > Terrestrial > Soil > Wetlands > Peat ... | reverse complement strand
TCAACTGACTTCTCGGGCGTCGTCGCATCTGGTTCTTCAGCTTCTTTGGTCGCGGCCGCTTTTGGTTTCTTGGCGGCGGCCATGGCCGTCGTTTCCGTAAACAATACCGCAATCGCGATACCAGTCGTAACCCAGCGAGCCGCCGTTAACATCCCAAGTCGAGGACTTCGAGTACGCATAACGCGGCCACTGTTAGCACAGCTGGGACGCGGCATGTGATCCGAACTCAACATCGTACGCCCGCCGTCCTAAAAATTTATGAATCGGTGCCGGTATCGAACACCGTATCACTGCAAAACTACCGCGACATCTGTAGCAAATCAATTCCACAATTTACCAAGTTGGATAGGCGTTGCCAAGGGCAACAAGAACGCCCCAAACGGCCTTACGGACAGGTTTTGGCTTCCGAAAGCGTCGTGTAAGTCAGGGCCCCAGCAGGTCGGAGCGAGCCTTTGCCGGTAATGTCCCAACCCTTGGATTGAGATCGGGTCCCGCCCAGGGCCAGGCGCTGGCTGAAGGCCACCACGCGGGTCTTGCGGACAGATACAATGACGCGGGTGTCGAAGTTGTCTTCCTGCCACGCTGCGGGAGTCGCCCAAATCAATCTGTCACTGGATGGCGGAGAAGTATTGCACACGCAAGTGCCCAACATGGCAGCTTATGATGTGTTGGCGGTCGGCGTTGCGTTCTCGGGAGCAATGTCGGCTGGTACGTTTGAGGCCTGGATTGATGATGTCGCGGTTAGTATGACCTCGATAGGTTTTGGCGGATGAGCCTGCGATTGCGCTTGCGATTGTCCGACGTAACAATCCTTATCAAGGTTCCTTTAGCTGATTGAGCACCAGGCCGCAAAATCGCGCATCACGCGAGGTAAACGACCAGCCCAGGTGCTGCGTGCAGCCGCTGCAGATGAGAACGCACCAAACATAGCCCTGAAACCAGGTAAATTGATCGCTCGCTACGCCGACTTCGAGGGCGCCGGGGGCCGACCCGAAGCAACTGATTCGATAGATGACTCCCATTGGGTTGACGAAACTGTGCTCATGCAGACCGTTGACCTCGATGCGAGCCGTCGTTCGTGCAACCTTGTTCTTGCAATGCGCGCACTGCAACCATTGAATACACCCATCGGCAGGCAATTCGTCGGTAACCGATTGCGCGGTCACAATTTCTGGGGAAACGAACACACCGAGGTTATCTTTGCTCCAAGCCGGAAAAAGTGACGCATCTATCATGTCGCACCGACCATAGAATCCGTCGATTCGAGTTGCTATAAGATTTTGCAGGCTTCTTCGAAGCTGAGGCGTGGGTTGCGAGGGAGAAGTTTGCTCGCTTCGCCGTAGCCCAAATTACAGACGAAGTTTGCGCGCCAGCTCGTCCCAGCAAAGAAGGTTTCGTCGAGTTTCACCGGGTCGAAGCCCGACATTGGACCGCAATCCAAGCCCATGGCGCGCGCTGCGACTATAAAATAGGCGCCTTGGAGCGAGCTGTTGCGGAAGGCCGTTGAATCGATCAGAGGCTTGTTGCCGACGAACCACGAACGGGCGTCGACGTGTGGAAAGAGCTTGGGTAATTTTTCGTAAAACTCGATATCCTGAGCAATAATCGCCGTCGCCGGCGCCGACTTCGTCTTCTCGAGGTTGCCCGATGACATACAGGTGAGAAGTTTTTCCTTCGCCGCCGGCGATATTACGAAAACGACGCGCGCCGGCGAGGAATTGGCGCTCGTCGGCCCCCATTTCATCAAGTCATAGAGCTGCGTCAGAGTTTCGGTCGTAATGGGCTTGATCTGCCAAACATTGTGTGTGTGCGCTTGAATGAAGATTTGGTCTAGCGAAGCTTGGGGCAGAGTCGGCATGAAGCGCTCCCTGGTTGGCAATGGGTCGAGATTTTTTTACGAGTGTCAAACTAGTAGACCTATCGCAGCTATGACTCAAGACATTCTGCAATTGTCGGTGCGCAATTGCCATGCGCTCCAGAACCGTGAATTTTCCGTCTGTACCGGACAAGATACAGGTTGACATCTGTGACCCGGAATTTCACATTCAGCAGATAAGATCATGAATCCGAAACCGCTTACCACATCCGAATTCCGCACTGAGTCGGATGCCCTCGGCGAAGTTCACATCCCGGCGGAGAAACTCTGGGGCGCACAGACCCAACGCTGCCTATCGAATTTCCTGATTGGAGTCGACCGCTTCCAATGGAGGCGGCCCGTGATCCGCGCGCTTGGCATTTTGAAGAAATGTGCCGCGCTAGCAAATCAAGAGCTTCAGATGCTCCCCATGAATAAGGCAGAACTCATTGTGGCTGCCGCGCAGGAAGTCATTGATGGCGACTGGGACAGCGAATTTCCACTCGCTGCATTTCAGAGCGGGTCTGGCACTCAGACGAACATGAATGCCAACGAAGTTATCGCAAACCGCGCGATCCAACTTGCGGGCGGTATTGTCGGATCGAAACAGCCAATTCATCCGAATGACGACGTGAACCTCAGCCAATCTTCGAACGACACATTCCCTACCGTAATGCACATTGCGACGACCGAAGAACTCGGCAACTCGCTCATTTTCGTGCTACGCGACTTGCTCGATACGCTTAACGATAAGGCTCGCGCATTCGCCAATATTGTGATGATAGGTCGAACTCACCTGCAAGACGCGACCCCCCTGACTTTGGGACAAGTAATCTCCGGGTGGGCGGCGCAGGTCGACGAAGCTCTGAAGGGTATCGAGTGGACGCTCTCAGGTCTGTACCCGCTGGCGATCGGGGGCACGGCGGTGGGCACGGGACTCAACGCGGATCCGCGCTTCGGTGAGCTCGTCGCGCGTAAGATTGGGGAGGATACTGGCAAACCGTTTGTCACGGCTGTGAACAAGTTCGCAGCTCTTTCTGCCCATGACGCCGTGGTGAACGTCAGCGCGGCGTTACGCACTCTGGCCGGCGCGCTCATGAAAATTGCCAACGACCTGCGCTGGTACGCCAGCGGTCCCCGAGCTGGGCTTGGCGAGTTGAAGATCCCGGAGAACGAACCCGGCTCGTCCATCATGCCCGGCAAGGTCAATCCTACGCAGTGCGAGGTGCTGACCATGGTTGCCGTTCAGGTTTTCGGCAACGATCACGCGGTTGCTTTTGCCGGTTCGCAGGGCAACTTCCAACTCAATGTGTACAAGACTATCATATTGCACAATGTGCTTGAATCGATTCAGCTTTTGGCTCAAGGTTGCCGTTCATTCAACGAGCATTGCGTTAAGGGAATTCTTCCTAATGAAAAACGGATCAAAGCGCATCTCGACAATTCGCTGATGCTCGTTACGGCACTCAACCCCAAGATTGGTTACGAGAATGCCGCAAAGATCTCTTTGATGGCCTACCACGAAGACATCAGCTTGCGAGAAGCTGCGCTAAAGCTTGGGTTTGTCACGGCCGAACAGTTCGACGAGTGGGTTCGCCCTGAAGATATGATACATCCCTTGCGTCGGTGATGGGTGCCCCACGGCAGCGAAGGCGCGTCGAACGCGGGCAACGATCTGTACGTCGTCAACAATACGTTCGTCAATGAGCGCACCGGCGGAGCTACTTTCGTCAGCGTCAGCTCGGGGGTCGCCGTGGCAGCAATCGTCAAGAACAACATCTTCGTTGGCCCGGGCACCGTTGTCAGCCAAGCGAGCGCGGTGCAAGCGGGCAACTTCACGTCGGGCAATCCAATGCTCGTGGACACCGCTAATTTCGACTACCACCTCGCATTGGGCTCGCCCTGTATCGATGTAGGCGTCGATCCCGGCAGCACGACAGCTGGATTTTCTCTTGTGCCCACCGCCCAATATGTTCACCCGGCGACATTCGAGGGGCGACGGATCGTGGGCAGAATAGACATCGGCGCGTACGAGCTCAACGGCGGTACAGGCGTCGCCGATGCGGGGTTGCTGGCAGCAAGCGGCGGCTCCGGTGGTAACGGCGCCGGAGGCGCAGCCGGATCGACAAGTCTTACCCGCGGCGGTGCAAACGGCGCGCAGGGCGGAACCGCGAACACAGCGGGCAATGGGCTCGATGCTGGGCCGTCGGGCTGCAAGCGACTGACCACCGTTAAGAAACGCCGATAATTTGTGATCAGGTCTTCATCGCGAACTTCGTGGTAGAGCTTGCCCATCATTTTCATTCGAAGAAGCTCCGAACAACGTCGCGGCCGGATACGAGGACGGTTCTGGATTCGTTGCCGGCTCGCGGCTGTTGCGCTGGTCGGGCTCGTCTTGATTGGGTGCATCTACGGGCGGATTGTCTACTTCAACGCGCCGAACCTCACAGCGCCCAGCAACTTCGAAGGCAGACCGATCAAAGCGTCTACGACGCCACTCATGCTCCAGAAACGCGAGCGCGAAGCTGCCTTCGGCGCGACCGCGTCGAAGGACGCTACCTACCCCTCCCTCGACGACCTGCTCGAGGCCAGCGAAACCCGCGCCTTTCTGGTGCTCCACGACGATGCGATCGTTTACGAGCGCTACTTCGGTAATGTCTCGGAAATTACGCTACTTCCCTCCTTCTCGATCAGCAAGACTTACGCCGCCGTTCTGATTGGCTGCGCGCTGAAAGGCGGACTGATTTCGTCGCTCGACGATCCGTTGGTCATGTATGTCCCCGATCTTGCCGAGAAGATCGGTTATGAAAGAGTGACTCTGGAGCAGCTGCTTCGGATGACCTCGGGCATTGACTTCGACGAAGAGTCGACGGCTGGTGCAGCACTCTACTACTGCACCGACCTGCGCGATCGTGCGCGCTCCTACGACGTCAAATGGCCACCTGGGCAGCACTACCTTTACGGCAGCGTCAACATCCAGCTTCTTTGGGAAGCCTTGCGCGGACGACTCGCGGGAGATACAGTGTCGCACTACTTCGAGCAAGAGGTGTGGGGACCTCTCGGTGCCGGGCAGTCAGCAACCTGGTCGCTCGACAGCCATTCGAGCGGCGTCGAGAAGTTCTTCGGCGGCTTCAACGCTACGGCGCGAGACCACGCGCTGCTCGGCCTGCTCTACTTGCACGGCGGCACCTTGAATGGCCGCGTTATATTGACAAAACAATGGGTCGACCGTTCGTTGTCGCCGGACCCAGTCGCTGGTCAGGTTCAGATCGCAGACGGGACGATGCGCCGCGGCCGATATCAATGGTTCTTGACGCTCGACGGGCGTGCCTATTTCGCAAAAGGCTATCACGGGCAGTACATTTTCGTTGTGCCGCAAAAGAACGCCGTATTCGTGCGCTTTGGAGAAGGCTACGGCGACGTAGACTGGACATCGCTGTTCTTGCGCCTCGCGGAGCAATTGTGAGGTGGAGCGCAGGCGGAAGCGCCCCAGGGTCTGATTGAAAATTAGCATCTTATTCGAATTCACGAAAACGATTCGGGGACTCGATGCGTTGAGCTCCAATACCGCGAGTATCCTGCACAAATCCGGATCACATCTGCGTCCAAGGTGGACAGGAATTCTGCAGCGTCGGTACAATCACACAATCGTTTACTGAACAATGCAATGGAGGCGATAGACGCAGGAAGTATTCTGAGGCACGCTTCACCTAATCCTCTCGAATCGATTCCCTCATGGGCAGCTGCGCGAGAGTGGAAATTTCTTCCGAAGGTCGTTCGGGGCGGAGGATCCATGCGTACCCAATTAATGCTCGTTGGCATTTCGTTGGCGTTGTTGTGCTCTTGCAGCGAAAGTTCCACGGGGCAACCGGGCCCGGGCACCGGTGGAATGACAAGCGCGCCAAGCTCAGGCGGCGCCTTGGGCGTTGGTGGAAATGCACCGAATGGTGGCGTCGCGAATATTGGCGGTAACGTGAGTGTCGGTGGCAACGCGAGCATCGGCGGGAATGTCAGTACCGGCGGCAACGCGACCACGGGTGGCAAGGCGAGCACCGGCGGAGCGACTGCAGCTGGCGGAGCCGTGAGCACGGGTGGCAAGGCGAGCACGGGTGGCTCAAGCGGGACCAGCCAACCCGGGTGTACACGCGCTATCCTTCAAACAGCAGTTGACAGCTACATTGCGGCTTTAACGGCAGGCAACTATTCTACGATGTCCCTTACCACCTCAGCCAAGTACTCCGAGAACGCCACATCCGTCGCATTCGGACAAGGGCTATGGGCTACGCCCATGACTCCCGATTTCCATCGCAATCTCCTGGACGTCGACAAATGTGAGACGTTCTCAGAGATTATAATCGCCAACGGAAGTCATCCTTATGTTCTCGGTACTCGTTTGACGATCCAGGGCAGCCAGATATCGGCGATAAGCGTGCTCGCAACGGACTGCGACGACTGGGGTTTTAACGCCAGCAGCTACCTAACCAACTCGAAGAACGAGGACTCGGGTTGGGGGCCGGTGGCGGCCGCCAATCAACTCACTCGCCAACAGTTGCAAGCTGCGGATGATGCCTACTTCGCCTTCTGGGCTGACAAGACGGTCCAGGTTCCCTGGGGCTATCCCTGCTCGCGCCTCGAAGGTGGCATGGAAACGAATCCAAACGGCACCGCCACTGTCACCTGTGACGTGGGCATTCCAACTCAAAGCTTCGCCCCCAAAGCCAATGACTATCTCGTCGACGTGGATTATGGAATGGTCGTACTCTTCCTGAACCTGCCGGGACCCGATACGCACTGGTTCCGGGCCACGACCAGGGGAATTCGCTACATTCATACGCTGACCGACTGCTATGTGAACGGCACCTGGCAATGCCCTGGCTCGGCCCCAACCTGTTCGTAGGCTGCCGTGCTAGTAGTGCATCATTGGGTGCAGGGACAACAGTAGAAGAGCATGTTGCTCGGCGTAGGACCCGGAATCACTCTACAATTTAGCGAGCCCGCAGGTTCGGGAATTGGCGAAAGCGTAGTAATAGCGCCACTGCGGCACGTTAGGGTGTACTCGGATTCTCCGCAAATGCTGCGACAGCTCATCGACCCAGGCGCAGACTGCTCACAGCTGTTCATCGCTGGCCCTGGGCTACAACCCATTATGCCCGCATCCCCCGCGTCGCTAGATGTATCGGCGCCTGAAGGATAGCCGCAGGTACTGCTATGCTGACATCCGAGCACGATCAACACGAGTGGTGGAAGGAACTTAACCGAGTTCGATATTCCCATGATTTCACCCATCCCTTTTTCCGTGGCTAAGAATTCAAGATCCCAACTCTAGCAGCATTCGGCCAGGTATGTCATCCAGGTTTACGTCTTGCCCGCCATTTTGCCTGAGATCGCTGCAGTCGCCGCGCTCAACGATTGAGCCAATTATTGCCTCTATCCCCGTGTAGCCGAGTGTCGATACGCCAATTGGCTGCGCTTGCTGCACAAGCCTGATAGATTCTGGGTTGGAACGATATCTAAAAGGACGTTAAATGGAGTACAAGTACGGTAACCAACTGGATCTGGATCAGGTGACGGAACTGTACCGAGCCTCTACCCTCGGCGAACGGCGGCCGATAGACGACCCGGCGATCGTTCGCAGTATGCTCGAGCATGCGAACTTGGTGGTTACCGCCTGGGATGGTTCGTTGCTCGTGGGCATCTCGCGAACCCTTGCGGACTTCGCCTATGTAGGCTACCTCGCGGATCTGGCCGTGCGGGAGTCACACCAGCGGCGGGGCATCGGGTTGGCGCTCATTCACAAGACCCGCGAACGCATGGGCCCGCGGTCGATGCTGGTGCTGCTGGCAGCACCCAAAGCGGTCGATTACTACCCAAGGGTAGGCTTCAAGCTGCATGATAGCGCATGGGTGCTGCGAGCGGAGGAACCTCTTGGAGAAGCGCCTGGTCTCACGACAGGTGCGTGAGGAAGAACGAGAGCGTGCGCGCCCAGGCGGTGCGGGCTGCGTCGACGCGATAGGCACCCGTGGTGTCGTTGAAAAACGCATGGGGAGCGCCGGCGTACACGTGGTGCTCGAAGTTCTTTCCGTTGGCTTGCATCGCTTCGGAAAATGCCGGTACATTTGGGGTGATGCGCGGATCCGGATCGGCGTAATGGCCGAGAATGGGACAGGCGACGCTTGCGACTTTGTCCGCCGGCGGAGGCGAGCCGTAAAACACGACCGCCGCGTTGAGCGACGGCTCGGTGCAGGCGAGAAGCCCCGAAATTCCACCGCCCATGCAGAACCCGACGCTACCAACCTTGCGCATATCTGCCCCCGGCTGCGCGCGAAGGTGTGCTACCGCTCCCCTCATGATTTCAGTGTAGCGCGCGAAGCGCTCAGCGCGGCCCTCGTCGGAGCCGAGCAGGCGCGCGATCGTCGCCGTGAGCCGTTCGCGCTCGACTACGTCGAGCTTTGCGAGCGCGTCTTCTCGGGCCTTGGGCCCTGACCAGGCGGCGGGGTTGGCATTTAGAAAGGCGCGGACAGCCGCAATCCGCTCGCGCGTGAGCACTTCCGGCCGAGCGCCGCCTGCCGCCCACAAATCGGGAGCAATCGCTTCGTAGCCAGCGGTGGCGAAGCGCTGGGTCACGTCCTCGATGTGCTCTTCGACACCGTACAGTTCTTGAATTACGACCAACGCCGGCATTGACGATTGTGCCCGCTCCGGCCGCGCAAGAAACGCAGGGATCGATTCTCTGGCGGATTCAAAAGCCACCCATTCGGTCTGAAGCTTCATTGACCGGATGACCCTAGCACAGTCTTCCGAAGGGCCTAGTACAACAATTCCAGCGATGGCTACTGACTACGGAGCAACGCTAGCTTGTGCCGATGTCTAGCTGGCAACGCAATGATTGCCGCCAACAGTCGGCGTCGAATGCTTCATTTCGGAACCGAACAACCAGGGCTTGTCGCTCTTCGACGAGCCGGTCCTGCAGTGCAATGAGCGAATGTGCCAGCGTTCCGCGATTCTCCTGCTCGAGATCGCGTCGGTGCCGCTCCATGAGCTCATCTAGCACGACGAGATCATGGTGCTGTCCCAGTAGCTCTTGCAGCTCCTCGACTGGAGCGTAAAGTTGCCCGAATGCTGAACCAAGCGCCGGCTCGAAAAGCTCCAGTGCGTATCGGAGTTTTTTGAGACGGATGCGAAACTGGTGAAGCCAATCCGCATGCTCGAGACCGTCGTCGGGCGGGCGAGCCGACGAGGTCGTTTGGACGAAAGGCTCAATTAGTTCCCACAATAGTTGCGCGGTCGCCGAGCCCGGTGCAGGCATATGAGTGATCGTTGCGCCGAGTGTCGCACACACGGCAAAATGCACCTCGTTGAAGTCGACTTTGCGGAGCCGTTTGTGTGCGCGCCTTGCCTCACGCTTTCGCTTGGTAGTTGCAGCGGCCAGCAGATCCTCGAGAGCTATCCGCTCGATCTCGGTCATCGCCCGGTCAAGGCGTACTTGGAGAAGACCCAACTGAACGTCCCAGTCGCGTACAGTTCGCACTGCACGGGTGATCTTTTGCAGGGGACCTTTCGCGCGGAGCCCAATATCCCGATCGAGCAACGGCTCAAATACGTCGACAAATGCCCGGAGCCTTCGCGATGCGACACGGAAGTCATGTAGGGCTTCCACCGGATCCTTTGCGGTTTCGAACGTTTTGGTTTGGGCAAGACGCGCCAATCGCTTTTGCACGGTGTTTGCAATGTGGTCCGCCACGACGCTACCGGTCGCGATATGCGCTTGGGCCACATACAGTTCGAGAGCGGCTTTACTCGTTCGCCTAACGATCGATCTTGACCGGCTGTCCGTCAACGCGCGAATCCGCTGGCTCGTCACTTGTACCAGGGGTTGTCGGCTTGCTTTCTCGCGGAAATTGTTCGCCACTTTGGCGAACCGTTTCGAAAGAGAGCGGAAGTCAAACGGGGGCATTGTCTGTTCCGACTAGTGTCCCATTCGAAGGCACAGCGCAACCGCTAACGGTCCAATTGGCAGGCTTTTACTGTGATTCGGAGTCATTAAAGTCTTAGTCATCCGTTCAATTCGCAAGGAATATTGCCAACGGGACTCCTTTCAGGATGAATGCGCGGGTGCTATCTTGGCGAACGGGCTCGGCCTGGTGATCGAGACCCGAGGCTTCTCGTTTTCTGGGAGGACGGCTTTGCCGCAAGGGATCTTCGCGCGGGTCGCTCGTTGGTCATTGGGCGCGCAGGATTGCGATGTCCACGTGATCCATCCTTCTGTGTCGCGCCGGCACGTCGCCGTGCACGTCGGCCCGCCCTTGCAGGTGGAAGATCTCGGAAGCGCCAATGGCACGCTGATGAACGGTACGCCACTGCAAGCGCACCAAGCGACATCGCTCGAACCTGGCAAGGTCGTCGAGGCTGGTGCGGCAGTATTGGTTGTCCACGCGCCGGGACAAGCTGCCGTATCGACGGATTGCCCCGCCCACGAAAAGATCGGTCGAAAAAGACGTAGCGGATGGGGCATTGCTTAATCAGGTCATAACATCGCTGGCAGTTCGGGTTTGGGCGAAGCCCAAGATTATCAAGCTAGGGGCGCGATGGCCGCACTGCGGCCTGTCCGGCTGGGGTTATGAAAAGTTGCGCACCTAGTGTTCCCGGTTAGCCTGCAATGGAGCCAGGTCCAGGGTAAGGCTCTGCTTCTTCCTGCACGGCAACGCGAAACAATTGCCGGTACAATTAACCCTAGATACTGCTATGTTGCCTTAGAGACTAATTTCGGAAAGTTCAGGGGTATCGCATGGTCATTGATAGTAATCAGACGGGTGGTACAGGCAACAAGGCCACCGTAAATCAGACGGTCAAAAATACTGATCACGAAAGCGCTATTCGGGAACTTCGTGAAAAGGTAACGACACTGCCACCGGAGAAACACGAAGAAGCGCACTCGGTCATTGACCAAATTGAGGATATGCTTGAAAAGGGGCCCAGGTCATTGGCAGCGGTAAGGGTAATGATCACAGGTCTCGTGACGTACTGGCCCGACGCCATGCCGTGGCTCACCGCTTTGGCGCAACAGATGCTCGGCATTTAGCGAGATTACGTCCAACGTGCCGCAGCAACAAAGGGCAAGGCCAAGGGCCAGCACGAACCGGAAGCTGGAAGGGCTTGGGCAAGCCACCTTGCCCCTCAGTTTGGGTCAAGAGCAGCGCCGCAGGTGCGCAGCTCTACGCGAAGGGATTCGGAGGCACCGACAAGACAACCTCGATTGCCAGCGCTTCCGCTTAGACCAATCTGTCCATCACCGGCATTGCCATCAGCAATGGTCAGTGTGATGTCGGTGTCACCAGTTCTGGCCAGACGGTGACCGTGGACGACTTCACGCTGATAAAGAACTGAGCGCGTTTAACCCTGCCCATTGACGGATGTTATTGGAATGGTTCTGTTTTTGGGGTCATGACGGCACACGGACCTAGGTTACGGCGAGCGCGACGCCCGCGCTAGTGTCCCACGCACGCGCAAGTCTTGCGTGTGGACCGCCACGTGGGTCAAGGGAAAACTCCACTGTTGGCTCGGCAATAATGGTACAGTCCTGTTCGAGATTTCTTTACTAGCTTGCCGCGGGCCGCGATTTTTGGGTTTTAATCGTGCGAGCCACGGCGCTCGGATGAGGACCATGGCAGGTCAGAGGCATTCAATACTGCTAACAACTAGGTGGGCAAGTCGGCGAATTGGCCAATGGTTCCTTAAAGTTATTGGTCAACTGACAAACAAGAATGAATGGACTCCCAACGGAGTTTGGGCAAGACATTTCGTTCATTTCCAGGGACTCTTGGTGTTTGCCATTGCGTTCGGTTTCAAAGCCATGTTTGCGCCGCATGGAGTCGACTTGCACCACGACGGCGTCATGTTTAAGCCGGCCCTCGACGTCGCCCAGGGCAAGATGATCTTTCGGGACACTTTCACGCAGTACGGTGGCCTCACGGTCCTGATTCAGGCGGCTGCCCTCAAGGTATTCGGGGAGTACCTACTGGTTATCAAGCTGCAGACAGCGTTCATGTACGGCTCGAGTTTCTTCTTATTCTGGCTGGTCTGGCGCCGCCTCATGCCTTCCTTCTTGGTAACTCTTGTCTGCATTGTTGCATCGATAATGGGGCCAGACCCGCTTTGTAGTTCGCTGGCCTGGTCGTCAGTGTACGCGCTATTCTTTCAAGGGTTGGCCTTGCTGTGTGCTGTTCGTTATATCGAGCATGGTCGAGAACGTGAACTCGTGATTGCCGGAGCAGCGGCAGCGTTGGCGTTCTGGTGCCGTCAGCCCGTCGGGGTGTTCCTTGCCGCCGGTCTGTTCATTGCCCTAACAATCATCGTCGCGCGGATGACGCCCAACTACGGCAGGTCGCCAAGTGCGTTCTCTGCACGCTCACTTTTAGGGCGGTCTCGCTTTGGCCGCGTTTGTGGCACAATCCTACTATTTGGCAGTGGGATAGTCATTACCAATGGCATAATCCTGCTTTGGCTTGCCAAGTACGGGGCCCTCGTCGATTGGTGGAAACAATCCATCGTGTTTGCGCAGGTTTGGAGCAGTTCCGCCAGCGGGGGGCATACAGTAAAATTTATCATGTCCTGCCTATTTCCTTCGGGTGATATGCTGGTTTGGACCCTGCTGGCGGTGCCCGTAGCTATTCAGGCGATGCGATCGATAGCCCCGTTTCTCGATCCTAAAACGTCGCGGGGCAGTCTCGCAGCTGCGACGGCCCTATTGGCGAGCACTGTAGCTGTCACTTCTTGGCTCCAATATTATCCGGTGCCGTGCATTTTTCATTGTTACTGGGCAGGGATCCCCTTGTTTGGGGTATTCGCGTACATGTTCTACTCGTCGCACGTCAGCTCGTCTCGCGTAGTGAAGTCTCTTGTCGTCGTGATGGTGTTTGGTGTGGTGTTTTACAGGGATGTATCGTTGAGACTCGAAAACACAAAGTCACATATGCGCTGCGAAAACTTGCCAATTAAGAGCATTCCGACATTGCGCGGCATGCGGGCCTCCCCTGAAGATCTCAGGAGCTTTGACGCTTTCGCTTCTATTTTGGACGCTTACCATCGCGTTCACCCCGAAGGCACGGTGGTAACTACCTCGCGCGAGGCATTTTTTCCTGCCATGACCTCCAAACAGGCCTCATATCACCCGATTTATGTGCATTGGGCGGAGTTCATGCCTCTGGTTTACCCAGAAGCGGAAGGCGCACGCCTGAAGTACGTTCAGGACAAGTTACCGGTGGTTGTGGGTCCAATTGATGTTCCCACGCACGTTCGAATTGCGAGTCTCGCCTGGGGTGGCAAGTATGACATCCATGTGCCCAAGGATACGCATCCCACCGAATTCATCGAATGCGACATTTCCGGTCCATGTCGGCGAATGCCCCTAAACTAATTCTGAGCAGTTCCGCTAAACCAAAAACCTAGCTCGACGCCGCGGTATCAGAGTTCAAACCCCAATACAACCCTCGCACCTCCCGCTGTCGATCGTACATCGATCCACCGGCTGCTCCGCGCAGGCGGCGTGGGATACGAAGAAACGTACGTCACCCGTGTCATGACCCTGGGGACAGGGCTGCTCTCCACCCTCTGATATTACCCCGCAGGGCTCAAGTCCTCCAAGCTCGGGCGCTTTCGGGCAATATCGCAGGCTCAGGCGCCGAAACCTGGCAAGGTCGTACCTACCACGGCATCGTCAATCCAGACCTCAAACATACCGGCCGACACGGACTGCCCTATGGCGCTGCCCATCGAACTTATTGCGACTCACGGTGATCGGGACTTTGTTCAGATCAATTTCTTTGTCTTGGCGGCACGGAATCGTGGCGTTGGCACACCTAACGTTTCCGTGCCGCACAAAACACAAGTTACTAGGTGACTCTTCCAGGTCGCTCTCAAAACAACGGAGGGTTGGCGAGCTGCGCAAGCTGCATTGCTTGCTGTGGGAACCATGCACCCGCGGCAGGATCGACCAGCCCCCAAAGTGGATCGAAGTGACTTTGCGCATCCACGGCTAGATTCCATGGGTTGTACGCCGTGTAGTCCCAAGCCCGTGCGCCTCCAGCACTATCGCAGGAGCCATCCGACTGGCCCGGGGTTTTTACCCAGAGATACGCGTCGAGCAGTGGTTGGCCCGTGTTTGCCGTCGGGCGCAGGCCTGCGCCGGCGCCCAATGGATTGCACCAATTGCCCGCCTGCAGCCCGCTAATGACATTGGCGGGTTGATTGTACGGCGCCGCTGCGTACGGAGCGGCGTTTTGTGGGCCCTGACCATTGCGGCTCGTGTCGATCACGAAATGTGTGGTGGCTGCTGCGCTACCCATGAACGATTGAATCCCAGCCGTTACGGTCGCCGCATAGGCTGCGCTATAGTTGACCGTAGAGTCATTTAGGCCCAACCAGGCGCTTTGCGTGCCATCGAGATAGACCGACGTTTGCGGCGCTTTGCTCACGATGCTATCCACGGCATAGTTAATTTGTGCATAGCGCTCCGCAGAGCTGGCACCCGGTGCGGCTACGGTATTGCCGCTAGCGTCCGTTACCGTGGGTTTGCACCAATCCGCAGCGCCAAAAATCGTCGTGTTATATGGAATGATCCCCAAAGCATCTGGTTCGAGAATGACCACGGCCTTTCCATTCCCAATTCCGGCTGCGAATCCGTCAATCCAGGCTTTGTAAGCGGCCGTATCCGTCGCGCCGCCAGCGGAATATTGAGAACAATCGCGGAACGGCACGTTGTATGCGACGAGTATCGGGACCCGATGTTCGCACTTTGCCAGATTCATGGTCTTCTGTACGGCGGCTTTGACGTCGCTCGGGGTTCCGCTTGCAAACCAGACTGCCTGTGGTTCTTTGACCAGAGCGGTGACACGGGCTGCGTCGGCCCAACGTTTCGCATGGATGAGATCGCTCACCACACAGCAAGACCTAGACCAATGTTGTTGCCGTGATTGAATGCGGCGATAATTTGCGGGAACTTCGGCTTGAGTCACATGCGACGGGTCCGGAATTAAGACCATTCGGGGGCACCCCCCGACAACTCCCCCTGTGTTCGCGCGCAAGTGCTCGCACAAATGCGCGCGCACTTGGTTCGCTGCTTACCAACTGCTCCAGCATCACGAACCGTAAGGACCCCAGGTGTCTTCCGAATGGCGACGAGTCTACTAACCGTAGACCGTCTCAAGCCAAAGTTCCCGAAGCAGGCGTTTGAGGATTCGGGGGTGCAGGCCCTAACATTCCCCATGCGCTCTATAGTCACCTAGCAATCAAGGTTATTGCGCGGGGACGTTAGCAATCGTGGCAGAGGTGGGAACGTTGATAGCGTTGCATGCACCACCGTTGGCCAATGCGTCCTTAGCCGTGACCATCTTGACGTTGTCCAGGCGAATGTCAAAACTTGCACTCGCTGCACCGTTACCGGGTTGAAAGAAATCCCATTTCGTTTTGAGTGTTTGCGCTAACATTGCAGCCGTCATCGTTGCGGGTAGGTTGACTCCCGGTTTGACCCAGCCTGGCCAAACTAGCTCACTCCAAAGTACGCAATATGTCTGCCAAATGCCATCGGCAGCACGGGTATCACCGGAGAACTCCCCAGCCTGTGGAATCATGTAAAATATCTTTTGAAAATCCGCGAAACATGTTTGCGTAGCGGAGGTGTTTTGATAGGACGTCGCATTAGTCTGACCAGGTTGTTGTGACGGATACGTGCATTGTTTAGTCCATTTGTCGCTATTATTGCTGTCAGGCATATCCGTGACGGCAGTTGGCAGCGCTACGGCGATGTCATTTGTTCCACCTTCGGTCTTCATGTCAAACACAAAGCCCACGTATTTTCCCTGCATGATGTCGTAAGGCACACTGTTCGCTTGATAGCCGAACCCGACGCCCGCCAATGGATAATCCTGAAGAAGCGAATCGGGGTACACGGACTGCCAATATAAATCCGGGTAAAGCGCCGTCACGACAAGTGACGCATAATTTGGCGCTGGCGGCACACTCCCTCTTGCGTGAACAATCTTGCCGCGCTCCGGAGCATCGGCATCGACCTCAAGCACAAGCGGAGTGGTTAGGTTCGTCTGCGGGTATATGACCGCACCTTGTTCATATTGCGCCGCACCGTGAGTAATGTCGTAGGCGGCGTGATCGGCGTAGGTCCACCAATAGCCACCAGTGGATACTTGAGTGGTGGCATTGGGCCCTCCTAACCAAATGCTGCCGTGGTTGGAATCGAGAGTTATCGGATCCGTGTTACCGCATGCAGTCAGAACAAGAACGCCGAGCGTTGCGCATCCCAAATAAGTCAGCATTTTCATGATTTCTTTTGTCCTTTCGAAGCGGCACCGAATACCGCGGCACCTCGTTTTGCATGGCTGAGATTGCTCACCTGCTTGACTGCCGGTGTGCAGAGCATTCAGATGCCTAACAAAGTCACATTCCCTTTCGCCCGGTGAGAACTGCCACCGGTAGCGTTCTACACAGCAAGACCCGGACCAATAATATTGTCGTGCCTACTCGTCCAGATTAGAGACAGGCCGAGGGCTACACCCGACAACACCAACTGTTTGCGCGCGCAAATGCGCGCACACTCGGTTCGCTGCTTGCCAACTGCTTCACCATCAGGAACCGTAAAGACCCAACGTGTCTTCCGAATGGCGACAAGTCTACTAACCGTAGAACGTCTCAAGCCAATGTTCCCGAAGCAAGCGTCTGAGGATTCGGGGGTGCAGGCCCTAAACTTGCCGATGCTCTCCAGTGGCGCGATTCCATCGAACTGATGGGTCCTTCGGACAGGCCGCTTCGCGGCCATCGCGCCCCTAGTCTTATTTTCTTGGGCTTCGCCCAAACCCTAAATTCGCTTCGCGAATTTCTAGTACCTCAATTCAATAGAATCGAGGTACTAGATCGGATCAAATATTTCGATGGCGCGGCGAGTTGCCGTCGCGGCACAGCGCGTGCACGTGTCGTCATCGTACAGGCTGCGCGCAGTCGTGGCGCACCACGTGACAGGCTAACAAGTTGTAGGCCAACGCCGGAGAGTGTAAGATCATGAAGACACACACAAATCTATTTCGTTTCATGGACAGCGCTGTTCGCCCTTGGGGTGTGATTACTTTCCTGTTTGCATTGACCGGCTGCGGAGGACAGTCCAGCTTTGACTCGTCATTCTCTAGTCGCTCCAATGGCGGCGGCGGGGCCTATGCTGGGTCCTCGGCTGCGGGCGGACTAATAGCGAACCTTGGCGGAGCGCACACCACAACCGGCGGAGTAAGTATGACCGTTGGCGGGGCTGCCGGGACTATTATTGGCGGCTCGTCCGCCCGTGGAACGACAGCGACTGGAAATGTGCCGCCAACCGGTGGCAACTCAACCATTGGTGGCGGCATGGCGACAGGCGGAACAACGGCAGCAGGCACGTCGACCGGCGGAGCAATGGCGGCCGGCACGCCGAAAGTCGCCGACAACGGTTATCTGAGCGTAGCCGCAGGCACGGTCGCTTTGATGGGTTATGTCTCCTCGTTTGAGGGCGGCTCTGGTTCTTCGATTACCTTGACATACAACGCGACGTCCTTTTGCGCCTCAGGCACCGTCGGTGCAAACACATCCTATGCTTGCTACGCTGGCGCGGGATTCAATGTAAATCAAGCTGAATCGGGGGCAAGCGGCTCTTCGTCTTCCCTGGCTCTCAACGGCACGACTATTTCTATCAGTTACGTAAATAACGCGGGCTCCACGCTGGAATTTCAGGTCTATGATGGGAGTAACTGGTGGTGTTTTTATCTGCCGCCGTCAACCAGCCCGACGACGAAAACGATTCCTTTGTCCAGCCTAAATACGGCGTGCTGGGACAATAGCGGTAGCTCGTTTACGTCTGGGGCTTCCATCACAACTGTTAATCTCGTCGCACCAGGAAGCGCCTCGAGCGCTACACCATTCAACTTTTGTTTTCTCGGGTTGACCGTCCAGTAAACTCTACATAATGTAATCGGCGCTGAAGGGTTACTCTCGACCGTGTTGCTTCGTAACAGAAAGGCCATGCTTTTGCAGGAGACGATTTAATACATGGCGATTGGAGAGGCTAGAGTTCTACCGCGAGTTCAGCTCGCGGCGCTGGTGCCGTGGGTTGAAACTTATCGCAAAACACCAACGGCCTCAGAGACTGGCGGCGGGTTAGGAGATGTCAACCTCGCTGCGCGGCTCGGCGCGATAGCCGAAGCAGCCGAGCGTTGCGGGTTGCTCTGACTGCTTGGGGTCATGACGGCACGTGGCTACGGTTCACGACGAGCGAGACGCCGTATAGTGCAATTAATCGATCGGCTGCAATTTATCCGGAATCGGCGTGCTACCAGAAGCCATCCTTCAGCGGCAGCATATGAACCTCTAGCT
>Ga0075520_1000424_pt1 | contig 18264 bp, 17 predicted proteins | sample NGEPerB_FD_75100 | JGI IMG/M metagenome (GOLD analysis project Ga0075520, IMG submission 75100) | Arctic peat soil microbial communities from the Barrow Environmental Observatory site, Barrow, Alaska, USA - NGEE PermafrostAB12-B | ecosystem: Environmental > Terrestrial > Soil > Wetlands > Peat ... | reverse complement strand
GCCTCATGTCGTACTTGAACGGCGCGCCCACGTGGGCGGCGTGGGAAAGTCCCTGGATCACGCAGTCGCAGTTCGGGTACACCACTTGGGTTGCAGAATCGCCGCAAACCCGCGAACTCGTTTTGCAGGTCGACTTGATTCCCGACAGCCTGAAGAATGTGAATAACCCGTTGAGTTGGGAGCAGTCGTGCGCGGCCGGAGACTTTAATTCTTACGCAACTCAACTCGGCGCAAACCTTGTCGCCGCGGGTTTGCAGAATTCAGTTCTTCGCCTCGGTGCGGAAATGAACGGTTCGTGGGAAGCTGACTATATTGGCAACACCACTCAGGAACAGAACCTGTGGGCGACGTGCTTTGCTAATGAAGTGACCGGACTTCGTCAGGCGGCTGGGGAGCATTTCCTTATTGACTGGAATCCCAACGCGTGTACTCAGAACGAGCCGTACGCTAACTTCTACCCCGGCAACGCGTCCGTTGACATATTGGGTCTCGACCTCTACGACGTAGGGTGCGATACTCCCAATACGCCGATTAACTTTACTCAACTCGCCAACGAGACTTACGGACTCACAAGTTTCGAGGCGTTCGCTGCCGCAAAAGGCAAGCCCATGAGCTTCCCTGAGTGGGGTCTCGCAACAAGCCCGAATGGTGACGATCCGGCATACATCGACGGTATTGGTTCGACAGTCGCTAAAGGTAATTTTGCCTTCGAAGCGTACTTCGACGCAGGTGCTGGAAGCAGCTTGCCGCTTGGTTCTGGGACTCCGTTGTCAGTGGTGGCGTTCCAAAAGTGGTTCGGTAACTCTTAAGTCATTCGCCGTTCACCTCGACTGGCACGTCGGAGACAAAGGAACAATTCCGTAGATCGTCGTCTAGGTCAAGGCATTGAGGCAACTGAACATCTCTTGACGTGCACTGTGTCCGGTTGCGGCCATCGAGAAGCACTTGCGCAGCTTTGACGGTTTGCGGCTCGCGTCAGTGAGGCCCGATGCGACGCTTCTGAATGCATCGTCCCCTTCTTCGTCACCGGATGCAAAGTCTGTTTTTACCGGCCACTGCGCAGTTCTTCGAGGCGTTGCGCTAGTTTTCGCCTGGTGCAGAAGAATGCAATCGGGCGAAGCGATAGCGTCCTAGACAAACTCCGCCTCGTCGCGAACATGATCTCAGCGTTGAATAGGATCGTCCGATTCGGAACGTTTCTGGGATTGGAATTCGCGACTATTGATGTCGGCGCCATTATGTCAACGAACTCGGCCAACGCGTCGCCGGTGAGACCTCTTTCGCTCCCGGGTGTCTCTTCGATTCAAACTGCTATAGAAAAGAGTGCCTCGACGAAGGCACTTACTGCCAGCTTCGTGCCATCGCTGAGTGGAGAGGCGAATTCGATGTTCTGGGGAGGGTCGTGCCAGGTTGGTGGGCCCGGCTCTTCGTTCGTCGCCCGTGCGTGTTCGCTAGGAGACCTTAAAGCACCCACGACAGTCGTTATTTATGGCGATTCATTTTCGCTGGAGTGGGCGCCCGCTTTCAACACTCTTGGGATCAAGGACCATTTCAAGGTACTTCTCTTTTCGAGGAAAGGTTGTCCGTTCGCCGACGTGAAGACTGTTGACTGGGAAGGTTCGGTTGACACCGGGTGTCTGCCATATCGCCATAGTGTCGTTGAGATAATCAATTCGCTTGATCCTTCCCCGAGTCTGGTAGGGCTATCGGAGGAGACGGACACCAGCGAGCCAGTAACGAGTTGGACGAGCGGAATCAAGAAGACAATTTTGCAATTGCGTCAGACAAAGTTTCCGGTCGACGTCATCTTTGGAAAAGCTGACGCCGCTTCGCCGCCGAGTGCTTGCTTAGCGCGCTACGCGTCGAACATTACAAAGTGCAGTACCAATGTTAAGGCTGACGTGGGCTTTCAAGAGTACCGGCAGGTGGCGTTGGCCGCGGCGAGCGTCCATGCCGGACTCATCAACATTTCTTCACTCTTCTGTTATGACCGTGCGTGTCCAGACGTCATTGCTGGCACCTTGGTCCATTCGGACAGCTGGCACATTAGCCAAAGATTTGCCACGCTGACCACACATGGCTTGGCGTCCCTTGTTGGCTGCACGATCAACCAGTTAGGTTCACTCGCCCCGAAGAGTCGACGTCTACTGCAATCTCTACTGGCTGGTTCGAATTCCATCGAAACAAAGCTCGCGTGCGCCAGCGCGATCACGGCGAACGGAATATGAACTCAGCGCAATTTCCTTGTACTTGCGGACGCGAGGGTCAGACTAAGCATTCTGGGCCGCTTCTGCCCCTCTGAATCTCCACGGGTCCGAGTGGCAGCGCGCTCCTTAATTGCGCGACCAGCGTTGCCAGCCGTGGTTTGGAATGACCAGGGTACCGACACAACCTCGTATGCCACGCTCGCTCTTGCGCTGCTGCACGTAAGCCCCATTCAACTGTGGTGCGAGGAGCTTCTTTCATTGAGCTTTAATCGACGATAATCAGAGCGTGTAAGTAGGAGCGGAGTATCGTGCGAAGAGGTTACTCGTGCAGTCGCGGCGTACGATGGTGTCGGGCGCAGGTGAATAAAGTGCACTTGAACCAGAGGTTCGGGTCCGACGTCGAACGCCCTCGCGTAGTGACCGAAGCCCGCGACGTGATCTGCATCCTTACGAGAAGCGCTGATTTCACTCTGGAAGGAGAAATGGCACCACAAAGAGCGGTCCAGACCGAATACCTTTTTCAGCTAAATCATGCGACTTTGGGACGAGAAAAGATGGCCAAATCTCTCCAGGGCATCGCTGAGAGCAACGAACGCCCACTAAGTACACATTGAAATGAAGATCGTGGGATTGGCGTTTTCCGAAGATATTTGCGGAACCAAGTGAATTTTCAGGAAACGATTGTTCCTCCTTGGATCTGACAGTCCTGGTCAGAGGCAATAAATACGGACTCGTATTTGTTGTGGGCCTCTTCTACTCATTCACAACGACATCACTACGACTTGACAACGCTCCGAAAATCTGGAATGGTATCAATCGCAAGGGCATATTCGAAGGATGGGCTTTGAAAATTACCTCTGCGATCTTGGCTTGAGATCCGGAATGTTCACCGACTCCTCAAGCGGCGTTACGCCATTTCGACTTTCGATAATCGTTCCCTCGTACAATGAGCAATTCACACTACTCAGGGTGCTGGACGCTCTCTTGTCTTTGGACATACCCGGTAAAGAACTAGAAATCATCGTGGTCAATGATGGTTCGACTGACGGCACGCAAGAATTACTTGAATCTTTTGAAGACTCTCGTTGCGTTAAAGTTGCTCACGCTACGAATCTTGGCAAGGGTGCTGCCGTGCGCACCGGAATCGCTGCTGCCAAGGGATCACACGTACTTATTTTCGATGCCGATCAAGAATACGATGTGGGTGATATTCCGCGCCTGGTAACACCGATACTCTCGGGCAGGGCCGAAGTGGTGTACGGTAATCGAATGTCGGGATTCGGGACCGTGCACCCTTCCCTCTGGCACGCTGTCGGGAACAAAGCAATGACGTTTCTTGCAAACATACTTTTCGGTTCTGCAATTTCGGACTTGCACACCTGCTTGAAGCTCGTGCCGATGCCCCTTTTGCGCAGTTTTAATCTCGACGAGAATGGCTTCGGATTGGACACCGAACTTAGTGCTGAAGTCCTCCGCGCCGGGTTTCGTCCTTTCGAGGTGCCAATTAGCTATGTCGGCCGAAGTAGGGACGAAGGGAAGAAGATTCGCCTTAGCGACGCACTTAGATGTGTGTTCGTGCTTGCCAAGGTTCGTCTCCGACCAGCTACTCCTTACGGGAAGCGAAACCGAAGTCTTGCCCCTCAGGTAACCGCGACCATAAGTTGAAATTAACGATATCGTTTGACTCGTCGCTGTAGTTCGTGGAAGTCAGACCGAATTCAGGGCATTCCACGTTTCGCCTTGTAGAACCCAAATACGTCGTTATTCCACTTCGGATCTATGGCCTCAAAGTTTCCGGGGTGGCTAATTAGACCCGACCTACCAATCGAAACAACGAACACTAGGGTCATACAATGCCGTATCTTTGGACCGCACTGCGACGCACCGCGATTGCCAAAGCTGGAATCCAAGGGCCAGGGACGAGTGAGTCAACGGACTTTCGCGTTTCAAATCGAGCTGCAATTAACCTGAAGATCGTACTTCTCTCGACTTTCGAATCCCTCTTCGCGGCGTATTGGCGGAAGCACCAGTGAAGCGACTCAGAGTCGCCGTGGTGAGTGACGCACTCTATCCGTGGCATAAGGGCGGTAAGGAAGTTCGTTACCTTCGTCTCCTGAGCCGGCTCCCAGAGTACGAAATGGACGTCGTCGTCTACTCAATGAAGTGGTGGGATGATGCGCCTGAAGTCGTCAAGTTTTCTCGCGGCTCCCTTGAATACCGAGCAATATGTCCTCGCATTCCGATGTATCGGGGGACCAGACGATCTTTTATCCAAGCGCTTCTCTTCGCCGCCTCGACCCTTCGCCTGCTCATTCGCAAGTTTGACGTGATCGAAGCGGATCACATGCCCTACCTTCAACTGATACCTCTGCGCATGGTCGCTTGGATTCGGCGAGTTCCCCTGGTCATTACTTGGCATGAAGTTTGGGGTAAAGAAGTCTGGCGATTGTATGTTGGCCGCATGGGCTTTGCGCCAGCCATGTTGGAGCGATTCTGCGTTCGCCTGCCCGACGCTATTGTTGCGGTTTCCGCAGGAACCGCCGAAAAGTTATTGGCCATGGGTGCCAAAGGCGATCGGCTGCACGTGGTGCCCAACACTCTGGACTTCGACCAATTAATCACCACTGAACCTCAGTCGCTAGCACCAGAACTCCTGTTCATTGGTCGCCTGCTTGAACACAAGCACGCTGACTTGGCAATCGAAGCAACTGGGATACTTTCGGCGCGTGGCTATGACGTTCACTTGGGTGTCGTCGGCGTCGGTCCTGAAGAGGCTCGATTGCGGGCTCAGGTCAAGAATCTGGGTCTCGAGGCGCGGGTGACATTTCTGTCGACGTTCGACTCCCAACAAGATCTCTGGTCATTGCTCCGAGGTAGTCAAGTATTGCTGGCGCCATCGGTTCGCGAGGGCTTCGGGCTCGTCGTTGCCGAATCGCTTGCCCTCGGCACTCCGGTAGTCTGCGCGCTCCACCCCGAAAATGAGTCCTCTAACTTCATTAGCCCATTGACGGGATCAATTATTCCGCCGTTTGATGCTCAGGCGCTGGCTGACGCCGCCGAGTACTGGTTACGGGACGACTCGCAGCGCACTGGTCGAATATCGGTGTTTATGTCCGAGCATGGTGAACTTACTCTCGACGCGCTGTCGAAGTCATATGCGGAGATCCTCCGAAACGTGACGATTGCGTCGGGCCCGCGAGAATGAGCGCGTCTGGAGCTGCGACCGACGGCTCGCCATGGCGGATTCTGAATTCAATTGCCGCTGGCATCGGTTCGACGTTACTTCTCAGCGTTTTTGGTGCGTTTGCCGTTCGACTTATAACGACGCATCTTGGAGCAAGTGCCTTTGGCATCTTGGTCCTTGTCCAGGCATTTGTCTCGCTCTCATGGAATGTCTCGGATTTAGGTTTGTCCCAGGTTCTTCAGAGGGATATTGCCCGAGGAGACCAAGATGAGCGGTGGCTTTTAAGCCAAGCGATGGGGCTTCGAGCCACTCTCGGTCTACTCGTGGTACCGGTCGCGGCGGCGATTGGCTTATTGGTGTACTCAAATAGATCAGATACCTTGAGGATTGGTCTCGTCATTCTCCTGTGTTCGGTCCCGTTCTCAATCGCGCAAGAGGTGGCGGCGGCGCACTTCACGGCACGGCTACGGAATGCCATTCTCGCGATTGGGTCGGGAATCCAACAGCTCGTTTTTGTCGGCTTGGTGTTCCTCGCGGTGGAACTTCATAAGTCCATCGTGTACTGCATAGGGGCAGCGCTAGTCGGATCGGTCGTCTCGGCCGTTTACACCATTGTGGCAGCGAGACGCGAGGTCAACTTCTACCCCGCCTTTGATCGTCAGACGTGGCACTCGATGCTGCGCACTTCGAGTCCTATTGGACTGGCGTACATCATTGGTTCGCTCTACTTGAAGGCCGACACTGTGATATTGAGTTTCCTCTCCACCGTCAAGCAGATTGGCTATTACGGAGTCTCGTACTCGATTATCTCGGTATTTCTCGTGCTCCCGGTCATTCTTACTCGTACTTTCATTCCCTCACTGGTGAAGCCAACCGGGGAATCGGTCGAGAGCGCCGTCAACACGTCGCTCGCGTTCTTTGCAATTGGGGGCACTCTCAGCGCGACGGGAGTGATGGTGTGCGGGCCGACGGTTGTTCGAGTAATTGCCGGCGGCCACTTCGGGCCGTCTATCCTTCCCCTAAGAATCCTCGGGCTCGGGCTTGTCTTCATTTTCATGACGAACGGATTGTCAAGTGTTTGTCTGGCGAGAGGATTTACGAACAGACTTTTTCAGATGAGTCTCATTAGTCTCATCTTGAACATTGGTCTCAATATTGCCGCGATTCCAAGCCTGGGCATCAATGGCGCTGCAGAGGCGACCCTCGTTTGCGAAGTCCTTTCGATGGCCTTCATGATGCATCTAGTCTCGTCTCAGGTGAAGATAAGGCCGAAGGTATTTCAAGCGTTGGCGCGCCCGTTCGCTGCCGGACTCATTACTTGCGTCTTCCTTGCCCCCGTTTACCTGCATCATGGCCTCGATCGCTTGATCGGGCTTGCTCTAATTCCGGGTGTCTGCATTGTGTATTTTGGTATTCTTGCTGCCTTAAGAGGAGTGCCCATCGAGGTCCTCTCCGCAATCCGATCGGCACGAGGGGCCAAGTATTAGGGCCGTGCGATTTCGCATCCCGTGCAGCGCCATATTGAACAGACACGACGAGTGGTTCGACAACGAGAATGGCGCGAGTGGGTCTGGATCGCACTCAAAGTCGCGAATGGCGTTAGACGCCCACTAACGCAGACTCCCAGTTCTCCATTCAGAGAAACCATCGACCTTACGGAGTTCGTGTGTCGCGGAGGCTCACACGGAAGTTGCTGGAATGGACCTTCACTCCGCTCTGCGGACACGAAGCGGGCGATGTGCGCTTCGCCGTCTTCGTTCTAACGATCGCGATGGCGCTTCCTTCGCAAAAACATTAATCAACTGTTGCTGGGCTGCGCTCGGATCGAAGTACTTTAAGCGCAACCGGCCAAGTGCCCGTTGTCTTTCGGCGACATCACGCAGGAGAATCTCGGCGATGCCTTGCGCTATGGACGCCGGGGAGAGAGGATCTACATAGATTGCCGCATCTCCCGCAACTTCGACGAGTGAACTATTTCGGCAGGTAAGCACGGGTACCCCCGCGGCAAATGCCTCCAATATTGGCAATCCAAATCCCTCGTAGAGCGAAGGGTAAATCAGCGCCCGAGATCCCTTGAGTATCGCAGTCTTCTCATCTTCACTGACGAATCCGGTGAGGATGACGTTATTCGTCAACTCGAGCTCAGCAAGAAAAGGGTTTAAGGCTTCGGTGCTGTGACCGATGATAATAAGGTGCAACGCTGGTGAACGTCGAAGTGACAGCGCGAAGGCCGCAAGTAAATTTCCGACGTTCTTGCGAGGATCCATGCCCCCGCTGTACACAAGGTAGTCAAGTCCTAAAAGTTCACGAGGTAAACGAGCGGAGGGGCTGGTATCTCCTTGCAGCGAAAGAGCGGGAGAAATCACCGTGCTGCGTCGTCGGAATATTTTGAAGATGTCCCGTGCTGATGACTCGGAATCAGTCAAGAGGACGTCGCTTCTCAGGATGCCCGAAAGTGTCCAGACGAGGTACGGCAGGGCGAATCTTGGTCTACGAAACAAGTACATTCGAGGTAGTCGCAGTGGAATGATGTCATGTGTCGTGCAGACCTTCCTCGTTCTGCCGGTAGGCCAGAGGGGAACGCCGTTGTTTCCGGGAGCCCAGTAGTACTGGAAATCTCGCTTTCGGAGGTATTTTGGCAGGTCGAACTGATCCCAGATGATGTCACGCCGACTGCCGAATGATTCCCAGCGAGCGCCCGGATAATCGCTCGCAATCTCTTCTCCGGAGAAATTCGTAAGAAGCACAACATCAGCGCCCTCGCGTATGAGCAACTTAATTGCGGCACTTAGATAGCGATGAATGCCCATGCCTGGGTGACGCAAGCTCCGAGCGTCGATGGCGATGCGAACTCCGGCGAGACGTGGCTTGTCATCACTGTCGGGCAGACTGACATCATTCCTTGCCGTCATCGGAAGAGCAATCTTTTCGGGCTGATGGGCGGCGAATAACAGGTCAATAGTCGCTGGAGGTGGTGCTGATGGGTGGCCGCATAATTCGAGATCACCTGTCGCCAACGCCTATTCATGACGACGAGGACACGTCGGCGACAAGTCATGGTCGCCACGGTTCGGTTCACGCGTGACTTGGAACGAGCCCATCGGCCATGAAGGTGAGAGTAAGTCGCCTTTGTGTGCGTGGCTCGGTTGAAGTTTGGCTGGAATCGTGAGATAGTTCGCGGCGACGAGCTCGAAGTGCCCCACGGTCTGCACAAGTGCTCGGTGCTCGGTCCGAGATTGCTTGTGAACATTACGTGACGAGTTCGGAACAGCACTATTGCCATCACGCAAGCATAAATTGCCCAATGAAGGAGTGTTGCGCCGACTCGCTAGAGAAGGCTTGTCTTGAACGTCAGAAATCGCCGCCGTCTCCACGGTCGCCTTTGAAAATTCGCTACCGCTAACCAACCCCACGTCCTCCAGAGTATCGGCGTCACAAGTTTGCTCGGCTTAATGCCAGAACAGACATCGTAGTCTGGGCGGCGCCTGAATTACTCATTTGAAATAATGTTGAACTCGTCTAAGTGAATGGTAGGACGCTCGACTAGTTTTCCACGTCGAGGGCAATGTCTCTTGTGCCAGGCCCTTCAATCGGTGCCACGACAAAATCAACAAAGCCGACGTAGTTCGGTAGGTTCGGACAGCCGGCGTTCCGGGATCAGAAACGCTGTTCTGAGCATTCCCTCGACTCCGTAACTGACGATTATCTTGTATGCACTACCGGGCCGATAGATTACTATCAAAAGTTTATCGGGAAGAGTGGTGAGATGTACCTCGCAGTTTTGGGTTACGGCTGATGGCTAAAAGTTCAGTTGCGGACTCTTCGCGGGACGACGCGAATTATCCGAAGGACGTCAAAGACGCGAGTTCAATGTCCGACGAAGACGCACTCACTACAACGTCTCTGGTTATTGTCAACAAAGATGAGCGGCTGCTCAGTGAGACACTTGATGCTTTGAAGCCCTTTGTCGGCGGGATACTCTGCGAGGTTCTCGTTGTAGACGCGTCCAACGGTGCACTCGAAGACATCCGACTGGCTCATGAGTGGGTGCGGTGGATTGACTATACGCAACCCTTGGGTGTTCGCACCACGATTGCCCATCAGCGAAATATTGGAGTGTATAACGCTACGGGCGACGTAATCGTCTTCACTGACTCGGGCTGTTTGCCAGAGGACGGTTGGCTTGAGAAATTGCTTGCGCCGATATTGGAAGACGGTGAGTTCGTTTCTTGTGGTCCCGCCAAGGCGATCGGCAAGAGCGTCTATTCGGGAGTCCACTGGTGGGGAAACGCTGACAAGGACTATGTGCCGATGGCCACGACTATCAACTTGGCGTTTCGCCGCGAGGCTTTTGAGGTTGTGGGTGGGTTTGACGAGTCCTTTGGCTCCGCGGAGGACATCGATTTCACCTGGAGATTAACCGACTGTGGCTATCGGCTTCGATGGGTCCAAGACGCGGTTGTGTTGCACGATTGGGGTACTCGGGAGCGGCAACTCCGTAGAGCGTTTTTTTACGGTAAGGGAGGGTGTCGACTTCTTCGAAAACATCCTCATCGAATCGGCGAAGTCACTAGACAAAATTCGGCACCAATCGTCTACGCACTCTTTTTGCTCGGGCTGCCCTTGACTTTGAAATGGCGGTGGTATCCCCTGATTCTCTTGTGGCCAATTTGGCGTCACCGAAATGAGGAACTTCGCTGGCTCGTGCTGCTTGATCACCTTGTGATGGGAGCTGGAGTACTTCACGAACTTATAAGGCCAGGTACATGAATCCAGGACTGTCGGTGTTGGTCACGCCGCGGGATAGCGTTCCGTATCAAGAACTCCTTTACCGAGATGTTGAGGCGGCGGGCGTGCGAGTTCGCTACGCCGAAGGGCCAACCCCATCCCAAACACTCAATATCGTTCTGGCTCCAGCTCTCCTTCTGTGGTGGCGGATGCGTGGCTATCGAATCTTGCATATTCATTGGGTCTTTCAGTTTTCGCTTCCGTGGGCACGACGTGCGCAATGGGCTCGGCAGTTAATGGAGTGGTGGTTCGCCGTGTATCTGCGAATGGCTCAATTCGCCGGGTTCGAGATAATTTGGACAGCACACGATCTGTTGCCACATGAGCAAGTGTTTGCGAACGACGTTCGGGCACGCGACATGCTCTTGTCCAAAGCGAAAATCGTGATCGCACTCTCGGAGGCGACGGCGAAGGAACTTCGCGAGTTAGGCGCCCGTCATGTCACCATGATTCCTCATGGCCCATTCGCCAGTCCCTACCCGGTGACGCTAACGACCGAAGAGGCGCGAGCGAGTTTTGGATTCGGTGTAAACGACGTAGTGGTCACTCTGATGGGGAGGATTGAGGCGTACAAGGGTGCCGATTTGCTTCTGCTTGCTGCCGCGAAGTTACCGACGTCATCGAAGATCAAGATTCTGCTAGCTGGTTCGTGTTCTGATGCAACGTATCGAAACGAATTGCATCGACTTGCCAAAGAGGCAGGAGCAAGAGTAATTTCAGTTCTCGAGTGGGTGCCGGAAGAGGATGTAGCGCGTTATCTGCAAGCCACAGACATTGCCGCTTTCCCGTTTCGAGAAATAACTAACAGCGGTTCCGTGATGCTTGCGCAGTCGTTCGGGTTGCCGGTGGTGATAACGAATCTTCCTTCACTGAGCGACATTCCTATTGACGCAGCAATTCGGTTTGAACCAGGTGTCGAACCTCTAGTCACAGCATTACTACAAGCGGAGGGTCTGTCAGAAAGGCAATATCGTGAAATGGGCGATGCGGGGCTTGCGTGGTCTATGCGTTCCGATTGGTCGGAAATCGCCCTCGCAACGGTTGAAACCTATAGAGCGGCGTGCCTTCGGGACAGATAATGTACTCGTTGGAGATTGGTCGGATCTAAGATAATCGCTCTACTGACCTTGCTTTGATCCGGTTTAATGGACACGGTGGCATTGACACCATTCCTTGGACCGCGTTTATACGGGTGAGGTCTGGCTTTCTCTCAAATGCAGATTCTCGAATACGTCGGGCGTGAAATAGCTTGGCGAACTGTTGGGCAGATCCACGTGAATTGAGCCACTACTAACGAGAGTCGTGATGGTCCAGAATGGTGCGAGGGATTGTCGTGACGTTCACCCAATGCTCGAGTTCCTGAGAGTGAATTGGCGCAGGGGTATTCGCGATGGCATCCCTGCCGCTTGCTCGGCCACGCACTTGAAGAGTACTCGCGCAACAAACTGAATATTGACGCCTTCGAGCGCTCGACGGCGATATTTTTTCATATTGTGTCAGACAAGAATTTCACGTTTCACAGAAAAGAGTTTAGTAATCCGGGCCACCCGGCCCCAAATGTAGCCTGGTTCCACCGTCGGGGTGGCGAGTTACGGGTCCGACAATACGCGAAAAAGGTGTCCCCATTAGGTAGAATTAAAGTTGCTTAGTCAACAGATCCACCTGAAATGAAGGACGCTTTTTGATGACCGCTCTACACAACCCTTCTCGTCTGTCGGTGGCGTTCGACGACGATCATGCCGTGGCCAACGCAGGACTCGCTTTGGTGGGTGTACTCAGCAAAGAGCTTGGCCTCGAGGAGCTCTGCGAGGAGATGATCGATGTCGCACCGTTCCCCGGGCAACGGGTGGCGACACTGGTGCACGCAATGGTGGCCGGAATTGCCTGCATCGAAGACGTCGACGTGCTGTGCTCGGGGGCACCTCGTCGGTTCTCGCTCACCGGGTGATGGCGCCCTCGACGTTGGGCAAGCTCCTGCGACGCTTTTCATTTGGTCACGTACGCGAACTCGACCGGGTCTGTGAGGTTTACGGCCACCAGAAGCAGGGTGCCTCCTACGGCTACACCAAGGTGCTCGGTTATCACCCGCTGTTCGCGACCCGCGCCGACACCAGCGAGACCCTGCAAGTGCGGTTTCGCAAAGGCTCGGCCAACACCCAACGCGGTGCCCAGCGCTTCGTGCGCGAGGTGGTGGGACGGGTGCGAAGGGCCGGGGCGAGCGGAGCGTTGACGCTGCGCTGCGTTCCGGGCTTCTTCTCCAAGTATGTGGTCGAGACCTGTCGTGATCACCAAGTGCGCTACTCCATCACCGCACGCCAAACCCCAGCCTTCAAAGAGCTATCGAGCAGATCGGCGAGGACGCCTGGACCGGGATCGACTACACGTTGAACGGCGAGGCCTGGGTCGCCGAAACCGCTTATGCCGGTGACCCACTCGTCGTTCGTCGCACCAAGCTGAGCGACCCCCGGTCCGCACTCTTTCTGACCTACCGCTACCACGTCTTCATTACCGCCCGCGAGGGAGACGCCATCGCTCTCGACGCCGACCGTCGTCGTCACGCCGTCGTCGAACTCGCGATACGCGACTTGAAAGAGAGCTCGGGACTCGAGCACTGCCCGTCCGGCGACTTCAACGCCAACGCGGCCTGGGCCGTTCTCGCTTCAGTCGCACACAACCTAGTTCGTTGGGTCGGCGCTCTCGGGCTCGATCTCAAGGATCCACTCGTCGCCAAGACGATCCGGCGCAAGTTCATCGTTCTGCCCGGTCGACTCACCGATTCCGCGCGACAACGCCACCTTCACTTGCCAACACAATGGCCCTGGGCCGCCCAGTGGAGCAGGTGCTTCGGGCGGCTCGTCAAACTACAGACCTAGTCACTTTGACTTCGAGGTTGCTCGCGGCACTTCCGGCGACTTCCAGCGTGAACAAGTTACAAAATTCACCGAGCTGGTGACTCGACACGTCCGGCCCACGGACTAACGCCCGAGCATCAGAAGACGACGAGCGCGCCTGAGGTTTTGGCTTCGAATTCGCCGACTGCTTCACCCGCGCGGTGGATCCAGGTTTAGACGCAGCCGGCCTCAGCGCTCCCGAGCGCAGGTCTGCTCGGCTTCCTGCCTAATTGAAACGGCGCCTGTGGCAGACAGAGTTTGGCTCTGCTTTCGAAGTTGACTCCGGTGAATTATTCGAACTATGGTGCAATACAATTATTGGCATCGTCTCTCAACAGCCCACAATGTTCCGGGTTGGAACCCAAATGAAGTAAGCGCCATTGGCGCTTGCGCCCACTCAACGGAGATCAATATTCACGGATTCAAGAAGTCCTTAGTTCTTTGGAGTGCCTTTCTGTTGATCTCGTGCCTCTGCGCGTCGAATGCCTCTGCGTCGTCGTCTAAATCGAATTCGACGGCCCCGATTTCATCGCTCGCACGGCTGGATCAGGTGTTAGCGAAGTCAATAAGGCAATCACACCTCCCCACTGATCTGGTGCCGTCCCTCGCGCAACTTTCTAGCGGCCAAGGCATCCAAGGATCCTCGTACCTCCGCAAATCCTGTGATCCGTACGTGTTCAACGGTCAAGCACGTAATCCCGCACCGTGCTGGTATGGGTCAGCCACGGCAAAGAAGACCATTGTGATTTTCGGGGACTCCTTCGTCGGCAACTGGATTCCTGCATTGAACATTGCTGGCAAGAAACTGGGATTTAGGGTTGCGGAATTTTCGTTCGTCGGATGCACTACCCCTTTTGTCGATCCATCTGGAGGTCCTGGCTTCGACGGCAGCGAAGTCAAAGCCTGTATTGAGTTCCACAAAAATCTTCCACGGTCCGTTAATAAAATTGACCCCATAGCAGTGATTGCTGCGAACGGTTCGCCGTCATGGGGCTCGGCGGGCAATCCATCATTTATTGCAAATCTCGGCAAGGCATTCGATGAGATGACCACAGCAACAAATCATCCAATCCGCATTCTGCTTGGAATCGGCCCGGAACTCCCTGAGTCCGCTCCATCGTGTCTGGCAAGTCATCCCGCCAGCATCAATCTTTGCAACTTTCGATACGGGCCGAGAAGTCAATTCAGCGTAGCTCTGCAACGAGATAGCAACTCAATTGTCGGTGCTCAACTCCACTTGATTCCAACGTATCAATGGCTGTGCCTCAACGGAGTTTGCCCCACCGTAATTAGTAATATCGATGTATATGCCGACACGGATCACTTGACAGTCGCGATTAGCAAGTATCTGTCGACTGTGCTTGAAGGCGCATTAGCTTCGCTGTTAAGTGCTTCGAAGTCGTAAAACCGCTCTGTTGTCGAAAGTCCCGACCAAAGTGCTCGATTCAAGTTAAGGACGGAGTGAGTTCTAAGCTGACGTGCAAGCGCCTAGGGCGTTTGCAGTGTTATTGGTAGTCCTATTTCATGCTGGCATGCCAGGAGTTCACGCTGGATTTTTTGGCGTCGACAACTTTGTCGTCATCTCAGGTTTTGTCATCATCAGTGTCCCCCTTCGTGAGAGGCATTCGCGAGGCGGCAGATCGATCGCTAGTTTCTACGCCCGTCGGGTTCGCCGAATCCTTCCCGCAGCGACATTCGTTCTGATTACAACGGTATTCGCCACCCACCACTGGTTCGGTTTCATCTCTGGAGCCATCAACACTGTGACGCCAAATGCGTAGTGGCCTTTGTGGACGATATTCACTTTCCTTCAGTTCGACCCAATATTTTGCTGTTATCCAACCGCCGTTCACACTCGATAGTTCTGGTCACTTGCGGTGGAAAGGCAATTCTATGAGGTGTGGCCAGTTATGAGTCCAGCACAGCGTCCCGTTAGGTAGGCAAGGATCAATGGGGGACTGATTACAAGGGCGATGAGAAAACGCATCGGACGTGGACGAGGCAGAAAACGCGAACCTACAAACAGGAAACTGATCAATATGGTGAGGGCGGTGACCGTCGCTGCCGCTACCCAAACTCCCACCTCTCCCACCGCGGCAACAACGATCATGGTAAGCACGCCCACTGTCCACGTGATCCAAGCAAGATCTGGAAGTCGAAGGGCTCCAAACTCAAAGAGAAGCGCTGTTGCGTCGACACCTGAACGCCACATCCACGAGACAGCTTCCAAGTAGGTCTTGGATTCACGGTGCTCGACGACTAAATCACGAAGGGTAGAAAGTCGCAGACCATTTCGTATCATCAATTTGGCCAAGCGAAAATCTTCACCTAGTTGTGACTCCGAAGCGAAGGGAACTCGAGAGAGCGCTTCACGAGAAAAGAGGACATTATTGCCGGTAATCTCGGCCGAACCGGGCCGACGACGAAGCGTTGGTTCACAGATGCGCCATATAACTGCGCAGTCGCCGTCGGGCAGAGCGATGCCAGATACCGCGTCAAAATTGGAGAGCTCGCTTGAGCACCGTTGCAGCCAATCGTGTGGAACGACGATGTCAGCGTCGACAAACCCAATCAGCGGTGATTGGGTGGACTCCTGTCCAGAGCGCCGAGCCGCGCCGCGCCCGCGATTGGCTTCGTGCCTTACTAGTCGTACGTTTGGGTAATCGTCTTGAAACAACTCGACGACTTTCGCGGTCGAATCTTGCGAACCGTCGTCTACGACGATCACCTCGAAAGAAAGTGAAGTGTCTTGGACTAGCAGTGCTTGAAGACAAGGTGCTATGCCGCGCTCCTCATTAAACGCTATAACAATGATGGCGATCTGTGGCGTAATTATGTTCTCCTTAGTGTTTGGCTGATCGAGTTGATCCGAGACCGTGGATTATCGACCATATGTTGCGAAAAATTAATAATGGCTCAAGTGCCAATAGATTGCCACGAAGGAAAGTCCAATAAGTAGGGCCCCAAAACTAAAGGTCACGAGGCGTCTGTTCGCTAACCATCGCGATCTGCGAATCGGATTCTCTATTGCGTAGTAGAGCACGGCCGAAAGTGCAACCGAAAGTGCGACAAGTTCAATTTCGGTGTGCAAGGGCAGCGGAGCAATCGCGTATTGCGTCGCAATAGCGATGACGGGCCAATGCACAAGGTACAACGAGTACGAAATGTTGCCGATCCACTGAATGGGAGCAAACTTTGCGAATTGACCGAAATTGTCGGGTCCGCGTAATGATCCGCCAGCGATAATCATCCCAGTTGCGACGACGGGGGCGATGACCGCCGTTCCGGGCCACAATGTTGCGGAGGAATAGAACCACGTGCAGAGAAGCACGACCACTACTCCGATTGCAGCGAGAGCTACGCCGAACCGCGGAGAGCGCCCCCGTAGGTGTGGGCCAACTACGGCGAGAAGCGCGCCCAGCGCCAGTTCCCAGGCACGGGTGAGTGGAGAGAAGAAAGCCCAGACTTCGTTATGCCTCGTTTCAATAATGCACCACGCGAGCGACACGCCAATGATCAGGGAAAGAATGCTCACCAATCGGCCGACGGAGGAAAATGCCTTCCACGGCAAGGTCAGAAGCAGAAAGAGGACGGGCCACACCAAATAGAACTGCTCTTCGACAGCGAGCGACCAATATTGTTGCAAGGTGGATGGCGGCTGGTTAGCGGTGAAATATTGCGTTCCAACTGTTGCGAAGTGGAAGTTCCCGACGAAAGCCGCGACGTATTTCGCGTCGTTTGCGATTACAGCGCCGGTGATGAAACTTAACCAATGGTACGTCGCAAAGATTGTGGCAATAAGTACAATGGTTGCCGCCGGAAGTATTCGTCGAATTCGTCGTGCATAGAAGCCGGGAATTGAATTCGTACCCTTAGAGGCTCGTTCGCGCAACAACACGTTCGTAATGACAAAGCCGGAAACTACGAAAAAGACGTCAACGCCGAGGAACCCGCCGTGAACGCCCGGAATGTTGGCGTGGTAGAGAACGACGAGCGCAACGGCAAGGGCTCGCACTGCTTGAATATCTGGGCGAAACTCGGCTCGATAATTGGTCGGGTCAAGTTCCTTTGGCTGAAACAGGGTCACTGCATTGCTCTATTTCAACGCCGCTAGAACTGCACTCGTGACGGCTTTCGAAATGAATGAGCTATAGGCAATCGTTACGTGATCGATATCGGAATACACCAACACGTCTCCGATAACGGGTGAGCACGTGTGCGAATAGCAAAAGAACCTACTGGTATTAATCAGCTTTGCGTTTGACGCGCTTGCGATCTTCTTGTCCCGAGAAAGTATCGAACCGTAGTAGCCGCTGTTTGGTGTGTAGTGCAAAGAGCAGTCCTGCGGATCAGTGTGGACAGTGAGGCACGTGACGGGCGATTTCATGAAGAAGGGCGACGTGCCCATAAGGATCCGCCTCGTCGATGGCGATCCCAACGTCGATTCGACGAAGACGTTCTTCACTCCGTTGACCCACGATGTAGTCGGATCGTTCGAAGCGACGGCTTCCGATGAAGCCAACACAGCTACTGGATGAAGTGCCCGGATTGCGGCGGGAAGATGTTCGTGCCATTGTCGGCATCGCTTATAAAGACGGCCCCAAGAGGACGTATAGTGAAGATTCGCAAGCCCACAGCTTGAGAATCCAAATACAGCAAGACGATACGGAGTTGAGGCCATTCCGAGACTCAGGGCGGCAACCCAATTTCCCACATTTGAATCTCCGACTAGGACGATCGTTTTCGTCCCACGGAGATTTCCTGAGAGACACGGTTTGGGAGACAGTGCGAGGGCCTCAGAATTGTATGGATCACAAGTTCCAAATGTGGAAGGTCCGGTCAGGTCGAAACTCGAAGGACTTGAGTACTCCTTCAACGTGTTCTCAACGGCGGATGGTGTCGTCTTGATCGATATAGACGACTTGATCGCCGCGGTCACCTGGGAAATGCTCGCCACCCGATCAGACGAAGACGCAGCAGCCGCACCGACGAGGAAAACGATAGATGTTGCAATCATTAAGTAGGCAACAGTAACTCTGATCGTTCTCACTTCCACTCTCTCCTGGCCTCTGCGCGCTCCTGGGAGGTAACGGGCACGACGATAACGCAATGTTATTAGACGAGACCGCGTCGCTGACCACACACGGCAAACTCGACACATATTGGTGGAAGGGAGTCCGAGAAAGACGTGGTC
>Ga0075520_1000423_pt1 | contig 18265 bp, 22 predicted proteins | sample NGEPerB_FD_75100 | JGI IMG/M metagenome (GOLD analysis project Ga0075520, IMG submission 75100) | Arctic peat soil microbial communities from the Barrow Environmental Observatory site, Barrow, Alaska, USA - NGEE PermafrostAB12-B | ecosystem: Environmental > Terrestrial > Soil > Wetlands > Peat ... | reverse complement strand
GTGGGAGAATAAACTTGAGGCTCGCCGCCGAGTCGTAGCCGAAGCGGCGAAACAATGCCTCGCGTTGCTTCATGGCGCGGCCATTGCGGATCGTTTCAGTTTGTAACTGGCTCATGGGTTGCCCCTGTGTTTTGAGGGTGTTGCTTTCATGCCGAGATGTCGGTTTGTTTTTCTTTCCCGCTGGACTTGCCGTTCCGCGCAACGCGCTGGCGACGGCAACATCCTGGCATGCGGAATTCATCCCGCTGGAGCTGGCCGCAGTCGAAGGCGTGCAAGACTGATTCCACTTCGCCGCAGAGATGCGGTTGGATTTGCACGCCGCGCCGCTCCAACTCCCGCTGTAGCACTTCGGAAAGCGCGGCGCAGAGCAGCAGGTCCACGCGTAATTCCGCCACTCTACGCGCCAACCCTTCGGGCGACAGCGGGTTGAGGACGAATTCTTTTCGCGCCACTTCCTTGCCGTGCCGCCGCGTAACCAACAGCAGACGCGCCGCCGCATCGAGCAACGGCGAGATGCGTTCCTGCGAAATGGGAATGGCAATGATCACTGTTGACGCTATCGCAAGCGCCGTGCCAGCAGCCCCAAACGGGTGGTAGCCGACGTGAGGAGGCCCTGATTATCTTGCTCGTCGCCAATGTCGAACGGGTTATTTTGAAGAATGAGCCTCCTCACGTCGGCGGCTATGCGATCACAAGGCTGTTTCCGAAATGCCTGAAAAGCATGGCGTTCCACAACGGTTCAAATTGGACGGCGTGGCATTTTGCCATGCTGCTGCTTGCGCCTGATGGAAGCGGCTTTCAGCCTTTTAATTTCAGCGCCTTGATCTTGCGGAACAGTGTGCTGGCATCCATGCCGAGTTCCCGCGCGGCAGCGGCGCGATTGCCGTCGTGCCGGCGCAACGCATCCTGAAGGTGAAGTTTCTCCATCGCCGCCAGCGTCAGCCCCGCCGGCAGCCCGGAAGAAATTTCGCTGACCGTTCGCAATGGCGGCGGCAGATGATTCAATTCAATCAAGCCGCCACGGCACAATACAAAAGCGTGTTCGAGAATGTTTTCGAGTTCGCGCACGTTGCCGGGAAAATCGTGCTCCATCAGCCGCGCCAATGCGGCATCGGACAGGCCCGCGATGTCGCGACCTTTGAGCCGGTTTAGCCGGGCGACAAAATGATCCACCAACAGCGGAATATCTTCGCGCCGCTCGCGGAGTGACGGCAACTCAAGACGCACCACATGGACGCGGTAAAACAAGTCTTCCCGAAATTTCCCCTCTTTCACCAGCGCGGTGAGCGACTTGTTGGTGGCCGCAATCACCCGCACATTGCAACGGACGGGTTCAATGCCGCCGAGCGGTTCATACACGCGTTCCTGCAACACGCGTAACAGCCGCGTCTGCATGGCGGGCGAGATGTCGCCGATTTCGTCGAGCAGGATCGTGCCGCCTTCGGCCAGCGCAAAGCGGCCCGGCTTGTCTTTGCGCGCGTCGGTGAACGCACCGGCCTTGTAGCCGAACAGTTCGCTTTCCAGCAAGGTATCCGGCATCGCGCCGCAGTTGATGGCGACGAAGCGTTTGGATTTGCGGCGGGAAAGTTGATGCAGCGCCTGGGCGAACAACTCCTTGCCCGTGCCGCTCGCGCCTTCGATCAGCACGGTGCTGTCGCTCTCGGCCACGGGCGGCAGCAACTCGAACAATTGCCGCATGGTCGTGCTGCGGCCAATGATGTTGGAAAACGAATCCTGCTGTTCGGCCTGCTGGCGCAGTTCGTTCACGAGGCGCAAGTCGCGAAAACTTTCCACGCCGCCGATGACTTTGCCGCGCGCGTCCTTGAGGGGCGCGGTAGAAATGCTGATGGGGATGCGCTCGCCCTGGGCGTTGACAATATAGACGACCTTGTTCGCCACGCGCCGGTGAGTGGCGAGGGTTTGCTTCAAAGCACAGGCGCTTTCGCAGATGGAGGCGCGGAACACATCACAGCAGCGTTTGCCGATAGCTTCCTGCCATCGGACGCCGGTGATCTGCTCAGCGGCGAGATTGAAAAAAGTGATGCGCCAGTCGGCGTCCACGGTGAAAACTCCGTCGGGCACCGAATCGAGCAACTGATTGTGAATTTTTTTCAACATTCGGGCGGAGGCGAATCCGTCCGCCCATCATCGACTTTTAATCATGTAACCGCAATGGCATTTTGCCACGGTCGGTCTGGGCAGTCGCGGCGACTTGCCCGCTCGCGGTGGTGCTAGTTGCCCAAAACGCCCGGTTTTCAATGGCAACAACGAATTCACTTGGTTGGCATTGCCGCTGCTTGGCTGAAGAAGCATGACGACACCCGTTGCGTCTGACAGCGCTCAAATCCGTTTGTTGAATACCCAGACGGAGGCGCATCCATTTTGCTTTGTATGCAGCGGCTCAAACCCGATGGGGCTGGCACTGCGCTACGAACCGCAACCTGACGGCAGCGTGAGCGCGAAATTTCTGGGCCACTGCGCGCTGGAAGGTTATTCAGGGTTACTGCATGGCGGTTTGATCGCGACGCTGCTGGATGGCGCGATGACCAACTGCCTGTTTGCACGCGGCATTCGCGGCCTGACGGCGGAATTGAAGGTGCGTTATCACGAAAGCGTCGAGGCATCCGAAGAAGTATTTCTGCGCGCCTGGTTGGAGGACGACGCGCATGAACTATTTCAATTGCGCGCGGAACTGAAACAGGGCGGCATGGTCAAGGCCAGCGCCACCGGAAAATTTATGACCCAACCTATTTCGTGACCCAAATATGAGTGAAAACATCCGTATTACCGTGCTCGTCGAGAACAGCGTCCATCGCCAGGGACTGGTCGCTGAACACGGGCTGTCCTTTCACGTTCAATGCGGGGGACGCAGCCTGCTGTTCGACACCGGCCAGACCGACTTGGCGGTGATAAACGCGGAAACCTTGCGGCTTCCGCTTGACCGGCTGGAGGCGATTGTGTTGAGCCACGGCCACTACGACCACATGGGCGGCGTGCCAGCGATGCTTGATGTCGTGCCAGAGGCGCGGGTTTATTTGCATCCAGCGGCCTTCGAGAAAAAATACAGTCAAAGTCTGACCGGCCAGTCGCGCTCCATCGGCATAAGCGATTGCGTGTCGCAAGCCATTCGCCACCACGCGGGCGGATTCATCGAAGCGCCGGGCCGCACGGAAATAATTGAAGGCGTCTTTGCCACGGGAGAAATTCCCCGCACAAATAATTACGAAGACACCGGCGGCGCATTCTTTCTGGATGCCGAAGGCACACGTCCCGACCCGCTCATTGATGATCAGGCTCTGGTAATTGACCTTGGTCGCAGCGTCATCCTGCTGCTGGGTTGCGCTCATTCTGGCGTGGTCAACACGCTCAATCACGTTCAGCAATTGACTGGTGGGAAACCCGTGTGCGCCGTGATTGGCGGCCTGCATCTGGGTTCAGCTAGTGAAGAACGCCTTCAGCAAACCATCGCCCGGCTGCGCGCGGCCAACCTCGACCGCCTCGCTCCCGCTCACTGCACCGGCTGGCCGGCAACGGCCCGCTTATGGCAGGCGTTCCCAAACACTTGCCGTCCCGCTGGTGTCGGAACCGTCTTTGAATTCAAACGCGATTAGTCTTTGCCGTCCGGCAAAGGATTGTATCGTTTCAAGCGATACCGCCGTTGACGCGAAGGTTCTGGCCAGTGACCCAGCCCGCCGCGTCCGACGCGAGGAAGGCCACCACGTCGGCAATTTCCGCAGGCTGGCCCAGCCGCCCCAAGGCCGCCGTTTGCGCAAACTTCTGGATTTCTTCCGCCGTTTTGCCGGTCTTGAACAATTCGGTTTCGGTCGGGCCGGGTGAAATCACATTGACCGTGATGCCGCGCGGTCCCAGTTCTCCCGCGAGCGAGCGCGTGAGTTGTTCCACCGCGCCCTTGGTGGCGACGTAAGCCGCGTAATTCGGCATCATCCGCGCAGTCGTGGAACTAGAAACATTGATGATGCGTCCGCTATCGGCCAGACGCGTGGCGGCTTGCTGGCACGCAAAAAATACGCCTTTCACATTCACCGCAAAAATCCGGTCGAACTCCGCTTCGGTCACGGCGCTGACCGGCTTGGTGAACATGAGGCCAGCGTTGTTGACCAGAATGTCCAGCTTGCCGAAACGCTCGATGGTCTCGTCAAAAAGCCGAACAACTTCGGATACACGCGCAACATCGGCCTGGATGGCAAACGCCTTCCCGCCGGAGGATTCAATTTCGGCTACCAATTTTCGCGCCGCGTCCGCTTGCGCGGCATAATTCACTACCACCGAGACGCCTTCCCAGCTCAAGCGTTCAGCAATTGCGCGCCCGATGCCGCGCGATGCGCCGGTGACCAGTGCAACTTTTCCTTTCAGCGAATCATTCATGGCTTGAAGATAATAAGAAAATTACGGCGTTGGCGATTCCGCAATTGATATGACGCTTCAGCGACAAAATTATTTGCCATCGGCTTTGCCAACAATTTCTTCGGCCCGACCATAGGAACCAAGGTTGAAGGCATTCGTGTAATCCATGCCTTTCAATTTGCTTTTCGCCATGCCGCTGCGCATCCCGCTCGCGCAGTGCAGCAGCAACGCCTGTTTTTTTTCTTTCACGCGCTTCGGCAGGGCGGTTTCAATTTCATCCAGCGGAATGTTGATGGCCTTGGCCAGATGGCCAGAGTTGAATTTGCCGCGACTGCGCATGTCAATCACCAACGCGCCATTTTTCAAATACGCCAACGCGTCCGTGGCGGAGACTTGGCCGAGTTTTTTAATCAACAAAACAACCGCGACAATCGCAGTCAGGATTAAGAATGGAGTCCAGTTCATATTTTAATTTTCAAGGATCACGGCGTGGGCAGTTTGGCCGGCGAGCGCGGATCGAAATGGGCGCGGATGCCGCCGGTGAGCGTCGAAACTTGAAAGCCATTTTGCGCCAGAATGCGCGCGGCGAAATACGCGGTCTTGCCGAGCGCGCAAACTGTCACCACAGGACGGTTGCGATCCAGTTCGCCCAGCCGTTGCCGCAGGGCCGCGAGCGGGATGTTGACCGACCGCACTTGCGTCAGCGGATGCGCCTGCACGAGCGGAGCCGGACGGGTGTCCACCACTTGCACGGTCGGATCGTCGGGAATCGAGTCAATCGGCGTGACAAGTCCGTCGCGGGTATTGCAGGCGGTGAAGCCGGCGAGATTGACGATGTCTTTGGCCGCGCCGAATGGCGGCGCGTAGGCCAGCTCCAGTTGCGCCAGATCGTCAATGGTCAGTCCACCCGTGATGGCCGTGGCGAGCACGTCGAGGCGTTTGTCCACGCCGAGGAAGCCGGTGACTTGTCCGCCGAGCACACGGCCGGTTTCCGGTTCCCAGAGCAGCTTGAGCAAAAGCGGTTTTGCGCCCGGATAATAACCGGCGTGATGATTGTCGTTGACGGTGACGGTGCGAAACACGCGGCCCGCCGCACGAAGGCGTTTTTCCGTCCAGCCGGTCAGCCCGGCGGCGACATCAAAAGCGCGCACGATGGCGGTGCCCAGCGCGCCCGTGTAAGACTTGGTTCGGTCGGGACGGAAAATATGATCGGCGGCCAGCCGCCCCTGACGATTGGCCGGACCGCCCAGCGGAACCGCCGTCGCTTCACCGCTCACGAAGTCCTTGATTTCAATCGCATCGCCAGCGGCATAAATATCGGGATCGCTGGTCTGCATGAAACCATTGACGCGAATGTGTCCGCGCGGGCCAAGCTCCAGTCCGGCGTCGCGGGCGAGCGCGGTGTCGGGGCGCACGCCGATGCTCAACACCACCAGATTGGCTTCCACAGTGCGGCCAGAATTAAGGCGGCAGGTCAACGCGGCTTCGCCGGCAAAACCAGCGATGCCGTCACCGAGAATGAGTTCAATGCCATGCCGGCGCAATTCGTCTTCCATGAGCAAGGTCATCGGGCGATCCAGCGGCGGAAGAATTTGATCGAGCAATTCCACGAGCGTGACGTGTTTGCCCAGCCGGACAAATTGCTCGGCCATTTCCAAGCCGATGAAACCCGCGCCGATCACGGTCACGCGCTGGGCGCTGACGGCAGCAGCCTTGATGCGATCCATGTCCTGCAACGAGCGCAGAGCGAAAATGCGTTGATCATCAATGCCCGGCAGGTTTGGGCGCAGCGGCACCGCGCCGGGCGCGAGCAAAAGCTTGTCGTAGGGCAGCCATTCGGTGGTGCCGGCGGCCAGTTCGCGCACCTGGACGCGTTTGCCCGGACGATCAATGGCCACGGCCTCCGTGCTGGTGCGCACGTCCAGCGCGAGTATCGTCTTGAGCGTCTGCGGCGTCTGCACGGCGAGCGCGTCGCGCTGCTTGATTTCGCCGCCGATGAAATACGGCAGGCCGCAATTGGCGAAGGAAACATCCGGGCCGCGTTCGATCAGAGTAATCTGGGCGGTTTCGTCGAGACGGCGGACGCGGGCGGCGCCGGAAGCACCAGCGGCCACGCCGCCGACAATGACCAATCGTTTTTTGCTCATAAATTGTTCGTTAAATTTTCACAGTCCGTTTTCTTCACGCATTTGAAATGCGAACCACTTAAAACCAAGCCGTGATCTGCGAAAAGGTTGCTTACGCACAAATCTGTTGGACGGAGAACCGTTTTGTTCAGGCAGGCGACTGCACGCGCAAAACAGCGTTGTGACTACCAAATGGGTTTGCCACCGTTTCATTCGCTTGAGGATCGCCGACCCATTCACCGTCCACGACGAGCCGGTATTCATAAGTGCCGGGCGGGAGCAGAAGTTCCTTTGCCCAGCGGCCTTCGCCCAGTGAAATCATGGGCGTGACCGAGCATTGCCAGTCATTGAACGTGCCCGCGATGCAAACGCGCTGCGCGGCGGGATGGACGAACTCGAAATGCACCAGCGCCGGGCAGATGGCGGTCGTCGTTTTGGATTTGGTTCGTTTTGTCATAGATTTTATTGGTAATTGTTGGCTTGAATCTGTTCCTGCTCAAACTTTTGCTTAATCATCAATACCGTCATGGTCATCACCCTTTTCGCCAAGCTGTTTTCTTAAAAAATTCTTTACCGGACAAAAGCCAGTGATGCCGGAGACAACTAAATATGCACTCACAAGAAACGTAAGCAACAGCCACCATTGACTGACCGCTTGCGAGAGCCAGACACTGACAAGTATCAGTGCGCCGGCCAGAATCCATACCAAGCTGTTCATACTGGCATTGAGCCGCCGATTCGGGAAAAGTTACAACCAAAATAACTGCCAACCGAATTTCGTGCCGGACACAAACCAGCTCAAGGTTTCAAGACTTACGTTCGCCACCAACCGGAACCTGCGCCTCGGCAACCGGTTTGAATCGGGTTTCAATCAGCCAAAACACCACACCTGCAATGGCGGAGAGAATCACGAACCAGCCCCAATCCGGCACGCCGGTGATGTCCGGCAGCCGCACTTTGCCAAGCGCCGCGACCGACTGGACATGTGCTTCGACCCAGGTAAAGCTCAAGGCGTAAAGCACACCGCCAACCAGCATCCCGACGAAACCCACCATCGCGTGAAGACTGCCAGTGGCCATCGCCGCCACGCCTGTGCCGGGACAATAACCGTATAACACCATGCCCACGCCAAAAAGCGTCGCGCCCAGTGCCACGCCAAGCATGTTCGCGGGTTTGATATGGTATTGCGCATGACCGGTGCTTTTCAGCAGCAGCACGCCGATGCCACCGACAATGATGGCGGTGAACATGACTTTAAGGACGGTGAAATCTTTGAACCTAAATTGGTTCACAATCACGTTGTAGTTGGCGACGCCGCCGCGATGCAGCAGGACGCCAAAAATGATGCCCAAGGGAAGAGCAAGCCAGCGGGCGGTTTCAGCAGAGACAGGAAAATTCATGATTCGGGAAATTAAAGGTTGGTTTTATTTAGAGGCGCTCGCTTGTTTGCGAAAAAGAATCAACGCCGTCGCGATGCCAGATGCAAACATCGTCAGGAAGAAAGTCCAACTACTCAGCGCCAACTGGAGCGAACCGCTGATGCCGTGTCCGCTCGTGCAACCACCAGCCATGCGTGCGCCAAACATGATGATGACGCCGCCGAGGAAAGCCGACACGAACCGCTTTACAGTCGAACCGCCGAATTGCTGTGACCAGGTGGTCGGGACTTTCTCCAGCCGGAACGTGTGGCTGACCAACACACTCAACAGGCTGCCCAAAAACGTGCCTATGAGCAGCAACATTCCGCCGTTCCACTTGAGCGGGTTTTTGGTCCAATAGGCGTTGTGCGCCACGCCCTCACTGCCCATGACGGGAAGGGCGCAAACACTGGAGGCCGAGGATAAGGCCGTGGAAATGCCCAGCGGTTCGTCTAGGACGCCAAATGCGATCCAACTCAAGACGCCGATCCCAATGCCGACCAGATAAGGATTCCAGCGGGCTTTGGCTTCGGCCCGGTCGAGGTCGCCTATGGTGTTGGAGGAATAATTTGATTCTTTCATATCCAGAGGCATTGAGCCGTCATGAGTCGAAAAGTTACAAAACTTGTGCCGCAGGGGAAAATTGCAGCATACGAACTGATTGCTGCCAGCAGATAGGCAGCGTAATCACTTTGCGGGAAATTTTTCTTTCCACTTTTTGCGCAATGCGTCGCGCATCCGTTCGCGGAATTGCACCGGCATCGAATACGGTTGACCGTCCTTGTAGAGCGTGATGGTCTGACGGATGTTGTCCACGACCACTTGGCATGGGTTGCACCCCGCCATGTGCTTCTCGAATTCCTCGCAGACAGCCGGATCAACCGTGCCATCCACATATTCGTTCAACATCGCCAGCAATTCTTCGCACTTCATGGTATTTATCTCTTTGATGACCGAGCCATGAGCCGGTCAAAAGTTACAAGGTTTGTTGGCAAATGTTTTTTCATTCGTGGTGGTGATGCGATGGGATCATCTGCCGTGCCGGGTCGCCCAGCACGCGGGTCAAATCCTCGCGCAATTGCAGTCGCGCGCGGAGCAGGCGAACTTTCACATTGCCCTCGCTCACGTCAAGCGCGGCGGCCGTTTCCTGAATGGACAAACCTTCCACGTCGCGCAGTATAAAAACCAAGCGATGCTTTTCATCCAGTCGAGTCAATGCCTCGTCCAGCAAACGACGCACTTCATTCCGTTCCACCAGATGTTCCGGCGACTGCCGCCAGTCGGCGATAAATTCCGGGTGCGGAATGGAATTAAAATCATCGGGTGGCTCCGTCGCCTCTTCCAAGGAAACGGTGTTCAGCCCTTTGCGTTTGCGGATGATTTTGAGCGCCGCATGACTCGCGATGCGCAGCACCCAGGTGGAAAAGCTCGCCTCACCGCGAAAACCTTCAAGGTTTTCCAGCACACTTAAAAAAGTTTGCTGCGTGACATCCTCGGCATCCTGCTCCTGTCGCAGCATCCGTATGGCCAGCCCATAAACCCGCTGCTCGTAACGGTTGGTCAACGCCTCGAACGCGTCCAAGTCGCCCGCTTTGGCCAGACACACCAACTCGGCATCGGGTGTTTCGAGGGTGAGTGGATTGGTCATGTCAGTTTGACAACGTGATTATATTTGCCTAACTAGGTGCAGCAAGCCGCAACTTGTGGATCGCGTCATCATGCCAAAGAACTGTTCATTTCAAAACTCGACCGGAGAAGCCATTGGGTTGATGGCCGCGAAGTTTCGCGCATTGGGGGAAGTCAGCCGCCTCAAGTTGATTTTTGCCGCCGGAAATGTTGAGAAAAATGTGACACAATTGATCGCCGCGACCGGCTTGTCACAAGCGAATGTTTCCAAGCACCTCCAGATTTTGACCGAAGCTGGTATCCTCGCTCGCCGCAAGAAAGGGATTTATGTGTTTTATTCCATGACCGATTCATCTGTTTTCAAGCTGTGCGAAGTTGGAAATGACTCTGGCAAGAAATCTCACCGGATGTTGTTGCCTTTGTGCGCATGAAGCAGTTTCAAAAACTGGATCACCGCCGGGCTTGGGGTTTTGCTCCGTAACTTCTGTAAATGCAACGGGCGGCGAATCACCAAATCCTTCACCGGGATGACTGCCAGGGAACCCATTTGAAGTTCGCAGCCAATGGCCAATCGGGAAACAATGGCAATGCCCACTCCGGCGATGACCGCACGCTTGATCGCTTCGGGACTCGCCAGCGACAACACCGGTTTCACCGTCATGCCCCGCTTGCCCAATGCCCGTTCGACCACCGCTCGCGTGCCCGAACCTGCCTCACGCAAAATAAATGGTTCGCGGCAAAGCTCGCGAGCGGTGACACGTTTCTGTTTCAGCAACGGATGGCCGCGCGGCGCGATGGCAACCAGTTCGTCCTCGTGGAAGACTTCGGAATCAAGATGCTCTGCCTCTATCAAGCCTTCGGTGAGAGCGATTTCAATCGAGCCTGCCATCAGTTGATTTTGAATGGTTTCGGTATTGGCAATTTCGAGTTGTAGTCCGATGTCGGGATGTTGCCGATGGAACTCGCCAAAAACCTGTGGCAGCAGGTAAGCACCAATCGTCGTGCTGGCTCCCACGGCCAGGCGTCCCCGTTTGAGTCCGCGAAATTCCTCAATCGCCCGCGCCGCTTCTTCTTCAACCACGGCCAGCCGTTGAACATATTGCGCCAGAAGTTTTCCCCCATCGGTTAGCCGGCTGCCGCGCGGCAAGCGTTCCAACAGGTGAACCCCCAAGGCATCTTCCAATTCTTTGATTTGTTTTGAGACTGCCGGCTGGCTGACATGCAACCGTTCGGCACCGCGACTGATGCCGCCAGCTTGGGCAACAGCGTGGAATAGAGCCAGATGATTTCGATTCATTGGATAACCATAAGCTATGTATGACATATAAACAATGTCTTTGTGCTATATCATCCGAAAGCTAAAATGAGGTTCAAATATGAATACGCTGCATCCCGAAACCAAAAATAACGGCTGGCTCGCTTCACCGGGCCATACGGAGAAGGTCGTCGTTTTTGTGCTGGTCGCGGCTGGACTAATCGCGTGGGCCACTCCGCCAGTCGCTTTGGTCGCGGGGATGATTTTTACCCTTTGTTTGGGTAATCCATTTCACCACCGGGGACACAAGATCGCCAAAAGCCTCCTGCAAATCTGCGTCGTCATGCTGGGTTTCGGAATGAATCTGCCCGTCATCCTGCGGGCGGGTTGGAATGGGTCACTTTTTGCCGCCCTGACCATCGGCACGACTTTATCATTGGGCTATTGGATTGGCCGACGACTGGATATAAACCGCAATACGTCCATTTTAATTTCGGCGGGAACGGCGATTTGCGGCGGCTCGGCCATCGCCGCCGTCGGATCAGTTCTGGCCGTCACGGAAGGCGAAATCGCAGTTGCGATGGGAACTGTTTTTCTGCTGAACGCCGTGGCGCTTTATCTGTTTCCATTCTTGGGTCATGCGTTGCACCTGAGCCAGCATCAGTTTGGGGTTTGGGCGGGAGTTGCCATTCACGATGTTTCTTCGGTGGTCGGTGCCGCGCTGCCTTATGGAAATGACGCATTGCAGACAGCCATCGCCGTCAAGCTGTCACGCACCTTGTGGATTGTTCCTCTCACGTTGGGACTGGTCTTGGCCGCCGGTCGCAGTCACCGAATGAAACAGACTGGCGGCACAACGGTTAGCGTTGGTTCTAACCCGACGGCAAGAAAACCGAAGGTGGAAATTCCGTGGTTCATTGGTTTTTTCCTGCTCGCCTCACTGGCCCGCAGCTACATGCCGGTGATTGCCACCTGGTCGCCGGAAATTTCACACGTCGCCAAAGGCGGATTGACGCTGGTGCTTTGCCTCATCGGAGCAAGCCTTTCGCCCCGCACGTTGCACACCGTGAGATGGAAAGCCGCCGTTCAAGGAATGCTGCTTTGGGTCTTCATCAGCGTCGCCTCTCTGCTCCTGATTCTTTATGGCCATGCCGGATGAAACATTTCTGATTGGCAAGTTTGTCTGGTTCGGAGAGTTTTTATATGATTGCAGCCATGAACAGTCCATTGAACGGGAAAGTCGCACTGATTAACGGCGCTTCGCGTGGAATCGGTCGGGCCATTGCCGAACGCCTCAGTCGCGATGGCGCGGCAGTCGCTGTCAATTTTTCCCGCAATGCCAGCGAAGCACAAAAACTGGTGACTGAAATCGAAGCAGCGGGAGGCAAAGCGTTCGCCATTCAGGCCGATGTCGGGAAGGTGCCCGATATTCTCCGGCTTTTTGATGAAACGATTGCCCATTTCGGCAAGCTCGACATTCTGGTGAACAACGCTGGCATCATGTTCAACAAGCCGGTGAGCGCAGTGACGGAAGCGGAATTTGACCGCATCTTTGCGGTGAATGTGAAGGGAACCTTCTTCGCCTGCCAGCAGGCGGCAACCCGACTGACCGAAGGCGGACGCATCATCAATTTTTCCAGCACGACCACGGTGATGATGCTGCCGACTTACGGTGCCTACGTCGCCACCAAAGGCGCGGTGGAACAACTCACGCGTTCACTGGCCAAGGAATTGGGGCCACGCGGTATTACGGTTAATGTCGTTTCGCCCGGTCCGACCGATACCGAGTTATTCAATGCAGGCAAGACCGAAGAACAACGTCAACGACTCGCACAGGCATCAGCGTTTGGCCGGTTGGGCCAGCCGATGGAAATTGCCGAGGTAGTCGCATTTTTGGCGAGCAACGCGGCCAATTGGGTTACCGGCCAGAACATCCGTGTAAATGGCGGAGTGGCGTAAGGCGAACAAGTTGGCACTTTTTGTCTCGTTCCTATCACTCGTGAAAGTTGTTGGCAGAAATTTGAAGTCGGCATACGGACACCAAAAGGGACACCAAACGGATTAAAAACGATACGGTCGGATAAAACCGATTTTGCTTGAATACCCAATGAAATCAGGCATATTAGAGGTGCAACGGCGGGAAAATATGGCCGATTCCGACCCTCGCCAATCTTCGTTAATTGTTTGCCTTAAAAATATTTTCTAAATTGAGGAAACGGCGTGATTTCCATTGTAGACCAAGGCTTCGGCCTGCGGTTCGGCGAACGGGAAAGTGAAGCGGAGGCGGAGAGAGGGCTGGAACGGAGCCGCAGCGGAACGACCGTCGCGGAACCGCAGGCGGAAAGCCCGCCGATCATTCGGCGTTAAAAATGCAGCTCGTGACGAACGCGCTTTTTTGCGGAACGGAACCGGCGCGGTTGTGAGGGGATTTGGCCGAACAGTGGCCGGTGAAGTGGAGCAGGAAAGCGCGTTGGTCACGGCGGAACCAAATTTATTTTCCGATAATGCTTCTGGCTTCATCCATGAGCGGATTCTCAAAGGCACTGGCATAGGCGTCGAGCGTGGCAGTTTTCAGTCGCAGTTGTTTTCCGGTTTTGCGCCAGCCAGAGACAACCGTGAGCACTTCCCGAAGAATTTTCTTCGACACGGCAGCCTTGAGACCAAAACGGGTGGCGGCTGCCAACGCACCGGCGATGGTCGGTTCTTCCTGGCTCTCCGCGATGGCAGTCTTGCTCACACGGGCACGATCCATTTCGGGCACCGGGTTGAGGTCATAGGCTGGTGAAAGTGACCAGCGTCCCGGTTCGTGCATGAGGAAACCATGATTACGGAGATGGTCGTCGTAGTTGCTGGCGAGCAGCGAGAAGACGAGGCGACGCCATAATTCACGAAGGTCGCCGGAAACATTGTTGCCGAATTGACGGATGCCATCCGCCAGCATGGTATAGGCACCAAGCTCACCTTGAGGCAGCCCCAGCAAGCTTGCCGCAGAAATAAAAGGAATGCGGATTTTCCCCGCACGATCAAAGCGGGTGATGACGGCGACACTTTGGCTGCCCACCGACACGAGCCGATGGGCAGCGACTTGAATGCCGGCTTGCTCCGCCAGCGTGAGGGCAAGGATTTCGCCTGCCGCGATGTCGCGGGTGTCGTCGGGCTTGGGAAACTTCGCAATAGCAAGCCGGTCGTCGGCCAAAGCGACGGCTGATTTAGGTCGGGCACCGCCGAGCGGCGATCCCGCGCCAAGAAGGAAACGTAAATCCTGGGCGGTTTCCGTCTCGCTGTGAATCGCGTCGGTGGCGCGGAGAAGGGCATTGAGACGAACCAAAGGCGGGAGCTTTCCGCTGGTGACCGCGAGAAACGGACTGGCGGCACCGAGCCGGAAGCGCAGCGCACCGATGCGCGACGCATCGTCCAGTGCCAGCACATAATCAATTTCGTGATACGGTTTTTGCGCGAGAACTTTTTTTCGGACAGCCCGTTCAATCAGGACGCGTCCCCAACGGTCAGGGCCACAGTCGTGAATGGCACCAAAAAGCGTCGTCCCATGATGCACGCCGCGTTGCAAGGGGAGCGAGGTCGGATCAATCGCAAAAGCGTCGTCACGCTGAAGCCATTCGGCGGCATACTCGAACGAAACGGATGACCCGCGTTCAGCGGCATGAAGCTGTCCCACCAAGTGGGTTTTACCCTGCCAATCAATATGGACTTCCATGCTCATGATTTGGCGCGGTGAATGCGTTGTGGCAGGCGGCGCTCATCCAGGCTCAAGCCAAGGTCGTCGCTGGCAGCGGCAAGCAGATTTGCGAGTCGCTCATGCAAGTTAAGGATGAATGTGGCCGTTACCAAAGTGCCGAGCGCGACCGTCGGGTCGCCGCGCTCAAGTCGCCACAGCGTATCGCGGCTGACAAAGAGCCGCGCAGCCATGTCGCCGGTGGCGATGCCACGCTTGCGCCGGGCGAGCGCGAGGTCGCGGCCCAACTTGCGAAGCGCACGTTCGGCGGGCAATGGCATGGAGGCTGTCTTTTGCGACATGGATTTAGTGTCGGCTATAACAGTCCTTATGTCAATACCTGTCTGATATGCAAGACTTTGGTAGAAATACGGTCACACCAGCTTTCCTTGAGCCATGACCATTGTTCGTCAACGGGCATCTGCCCCGTCATTCATTTGAAAATGTCCGGCAGCTTATTGGCAGCCTGCCGGAGCGTGTCGGTTGGAATGTGGGTGTATTGCTTGGACACGGTTGGCGAATCGTGGCCGATGAATTCCCGCGCGATGGCGTCCGACACGCCTGCCGATTTGAGCAGGGTGGTGGCCGTGTGACGCAGCGAGTGAAAGCTGATTTCGTTTTGTTCACGCGAGACGTTGCGGCCTTTGCCGGTGCTGTGATGGCTGCGCTTGTCGGCAAATCCGGCGGCGACGAGAATCTTGTGAAACTGGTTGCTTAAATTTCCGGCGCGGCCTTGCCGCTGCACCACGGCATTGGCGCGAGGGAAAAGCGGTGCGGCGGGATCAGCGCTGCCAGGGAGCGTTTTGACAAATTTGAGCAGCGGTCCGGCCAGCGGCAGAATCTGCCGGCGTCCCGTCTTGCCGGTGGTCAACCGGACTTCTTTGCTGTCGAGGTCAAGGTTCTGTTTTGTCAGCGAGGCAATGTCACCCAAGCGCTGGCCGGTATAGAGGCCAAAAACGATCATGCCGCGCCATTCCTCGTCCGCGAGTTCCATGATCCGTTTCAATTCCGACAGGGTGAATGGACGGCGCTCAAAATCAGTTCGCCGTTTCAAGGTGGTAACGCGCTCGGCGGGATTGTCGTCCATCAATCCCTCACGGCGGGCGGCGGTAAAAGCAGAGCGGAGAATCTTCAACATCAAATTGGCCGAACTGACAGCCAGGCGTTTGGCGGCTGTATCGCGGAAACCGGCAACATCCGTTGGGGTGATTTTCTTGATGTCAGAGTCGGCTTTGCGCCCGATGTGGTCGAGGAATTGGTTGACGACGCCGGTGTAGCGTTCGCGGGTGGCGTTGTCGGCCTCCAGTGATTTACGGTCGAGCCACACCTTCAAAAAAGCGCGGGTGTTGGAATTCGGCAGAATTTCGGTGTTGGCGAGCATGTAAATATCTGCAATAACTTTGCGCGCGCGTGATTCGACGAAGCGCCCGGCGGCAGCTTCGCGGGCGGCGTCCTCGTATTTGAGGGCGATGGACATGGCCTTGCGCTTGTCGTCGGTGCCAGTGGAGCGTTGCGTGCGCCGCCCGTCGGAGAGGGTGTAGCACGCAAAGTAAAACGGAGATCGCGGATGTTTGCGGAGTGACGCCATAACAGTAACAACAATAGTAACAACGTTTGCCGGTGTCCAGCAAGTTTTTTGATGCTATTTTGCCAATAAAAACGCATATTTTAAGTGGGGAGTCGTATCGGGGGTTCGAATCCCCCTCTCTCCGCCAGTTTAATTTTTTTAAGCCAATTTCGCCGCAAGCGGCGATTTTGGTCGTGGGTGCGGAATTAAATTCAGCCAATAGATTCCACTGTTTTTTTGAACTCCACTACCAACGATTTATCCGCCATCTGCAAGTTCGAACCGATTTTTTTAGAAAATCGCGATTCTTCTCCTGATTTCCTTCGGTGAGCAAAATAGTGGCTTGTTTAGCCTCTAAAATGAACCGGATGGCCGGTTCGAACCGATTCAGGCGGTTGTGTTCAACCGGCACGTGAACTTCGGTCACTGCCTGCGGCGGCTCTGCCCGGCACGGAGCCGGGCGCGTGAGAAAACCGCCTGCGAAATTTGTTTGGCGTCAGCGCGTCTTTGCGTGAAATTCTCCGCGTGCAAAAGCTCGGCAAAAATCACGGCGGCTACCACGGCGAGACGATTGACATCCGCGCCGTGCTGCGCGAGGTCGAAATGGCGGCGCAACAACACGGCTGGACTTCGGAAGTGTTTCACGACGCGGGAGAATTAAAACTCCTCGCACTGCATCGCCTTCCGCTCTCAACTCTCAACTTTAAACCATCAACTCGCACTTACATCAGCGCCGGCATCCACGGCGATGAACCCGCCGGGCCGCTCGCGGCGTTGCGGTTGATTCAGGAAAATCGCTGGCCTGCGCACGCAGAGATTTTTCTGCTGCCGTGTTTGAATCCGGTCGGCTTCATACTGAACTCGCGCGCGAACGCGGAAAACACGGATTTGAATCGCGATTATCGCAATTCAAAAACGAAGGAAATTCTCGCGCATATCGCGTGGCTGGAACGGCAGCCGCCGTTTGATCTTTATCTCTGCCTGCACGAAGACTGGGAGTCGCACGGCTTTTATCTTTACGAGCAAAACCCGGACTCAAAGCCGTCACTTGCGGAGAAAATCATCGAAGTCGTCCAGAAAGTGTGCCCGGTTGATTTGTCCGAAAGCATCGAAGGCCGTCCCGCGCAAAATGGAATTGTCCGTCCGAACATTGACCCGCGCTCACGACCGGATTGGCCGGAGGCGTTTTATCTCATCAGCCACAAGTCACGGCAGGGCTACACGCTGGAAGCACCGTCGGATTTTCCGCTCGCAACCCGCGTCAATGCGCTCGTCGCGGCGGTGAACGCGGCAGTCTGGATAGAGGGATAAATGGATTTATGGATTGCTGCATAATTGGGTTTCCCTCCTTGCGGAAGCTCATCAATCCATTCATCCAATAATCCACTTATCCGCCTTTTTATCCATGTCCATCCGTGGTTTAATTTTCGCGCATGAGCAAACCGGCCAAATCGCAGTGGAACTTTGGTGAACTGTTTTCGCCGGAGGAGACGCGGAAAGTCTTGTCGGTCTCGGAACTGACGGAAACGGTCCGTGCGCTGCTGGAAAAACAGATCGGCTCCGTCTGGGTCAGCGGCGAAATCACGAATCTCCGTTCGCAGAGTTCCGGCCACATTTATTTCACGCTCAAGGACGCAAGCGCACAATTGAACTGCGTTTTGTTCAGCCGCGAAAAAATTCCGCAGCGCGACCTGCTGGCGGACGGACAAAAAGTTTTGCTGCAAGGCGACGTGACGGTTTACGAGGCGCGCGGGCAGTATCAACTCATCGTCCGCGCGGTGGAACTGCAGGGCGTCGGCGCGCTGCAAGTTGCGTTTGAAAAACTGAAGCAAAAACTCGCGGCGGAAGGTTTGTTTGCGACGGAACGGAAACATTTACTGCCTCGCTATCCGCAGCGCATCGGGCTCGTCACTTCACCAACGGGTGCGGCGATTCGAGATGTGCTGCACGTTGTCCAGCGCAGAAATCCGGGATTGGAAATCATCCTCGCGCCGTGCCGCGTGCAAGGCGACGGCGCGGCGAAGGAAATTGCGGCGGCGATCCGGCTGTTGAATGAATTCAATGTTCGTAGCAGCGGACGTGAGTCCGCTCTAACAGAAACGAAAAGTCAGAGCCGACTCACGTCGGCTGCTACGACGGGATTGAATTTGATTCTCGTCACGCGCGGCGGCGGAT
>Ga0075520_1000422_pt1 | contig 18272 bp, 11 predicted proteins | sample NGEPerB_FD_75100 | JGI IMG/M metagenome (GOLD analysis project Ga0075520, IMG submission 75100) | Arctic peat soil microbial communities from the Barrow Environmental Observatory site, Barrow, Alaska, USA - NGEE PermafrostAB12-B | ecosystem: Environmental > Terrestrial > Soil > Wetlands > Peat ... | reverse complement strand
CGCCGTTGACATCCTTCTTGCCCTGCCACCTGATAATTCCGATGTTCATCAGCGTACCCGGGTGCTTCGAATCATAGGCCAGCGACCTGTCCAGTTGTGCGAGAGCGCCATCCACGTCGCCGGTGTAGTACATGCACGAAGCCATGTCGGTGCGGATCGGCACGTTCTTCGGATCGACATCCAGAGCTTTCTGGAAGTACGCGATAGCGTCTTTGAATTGGTGGGCCGCCTTGTAGGTCAGCGCAGTCTTGTTGAGTAGCTCGACGTTCTTGGGATCGGTCTTCAGCTTGGCCAGCAGCGGCTCCGCTTGTTTGTCGGCCATGCGCTTCATGTCATCCAGGGTCGGCATCTTCTGTTGTCCCGCGCTGGATGTCGGCGCGGTTGCAGCCCGCTGCATCTCGGCAGAAGCCGGGCTCGCCTGGGCCGCGGGTTTGGCCGAGCCGCGCACCAGGTATCCTACCAACACGCCAATCAGCAGGCAGACGGCCGCCATGGCATAGGTTTGGGTTGCCGTCCACTTAGTGCCCGTAGTGCCGGGCTGGTTGGCTTCGTTGTCCATATCTTGGCTGCTCCTTCAAGTCGTTCCGGAGTCGAGCCAAAGGGCCCGCTCCACGCAGAAAAGCTAAGTCCTATCAGTGCACACGAACTGCCAAATAGGATATTGCCAGAATTCATGGGTCATCCCTTATTTTCAGCAACTTAGGGTCGGTGTAGCTGGGTTTCATCAAGAGCGCAGGGGCGAGTTTGTCCGCAGTCCAAGCGTGATTTGGCGCGGAACGTTCCTACCAAGGGCAAACCCACCCGCGTAAGGCCGTGTGTCGCTTGAACTTACAAGCTCGCCCGGGAGGCGGACTCAAGGTCATGTAATTGCAACTAGATTTGGTGACACGCTTCTGTCGTGGGGACGGTCTCTGAGGGGTGCGGAGTATTGCATGGCAAAAGAACTCTTTAAAGCGGTGATTGTTGGAGCGGGTCCGGCAGGCCTGACGGCCGCCTATAAATTGTCAAAACAAGGCGCTTCTGTGGTCGTATTGGAGAGCGATCCAGAGTACGTCGGAGGGATATCTCGAACCGTCAACTACAAGGGATTCCACTTCGACATTGGCGGCCACCGCTTCTTTTCGAAGTCCCACGAGGTCGAAGATCTGTGGACGGAGATTGCCGGCGACCTCATGCTCGAAAGACCACGGTCATCGCGCATCTTCTACAACGGGCAGTTCTACAGCTACCCTCTGAAGGCCATTGAAGCGCTCACCAAACTGGGGCTGCTCGAATCTATTCGATGCCTGGCGTCGTTTGCGGCGGCGCGCATTCGTCCTACTCCCAATCCCAAGACGTTCGAGGATTGGGTGGTCAATCAGTTTGGCGAAAGGCTTTTCCGGATATTCTTCAAGACCTATACCGAAAAAGTGTGGGGCATGAGCTGCAAAGAGATTTCCGCCGATTGGGCCGCGCAGCGCATCAAGGGACTTTCGCTTGCATCCGCGATCAAGCACGCATTGCTACCGCAGCGGAAACCCAAGGACCGCAAGAACGTGGTCAAGACCTTGATTGACACCTTCCGCTATCCGAAACAGGGGCCTGGAATGATGTGGGAAGCTTGCGCAGACAAGGTGCGGGCCTTGGGTGGCGAGGTACTTCTCGGCCGCAAGGTCGCGGGTTGCCGGTTCAACTCTCACACCAAGCATTGGATCATCACTGCCCGTACCGCCGACGGGGCAATCGAGCAGTTTGAGTGCGAACATCTGGTGTCATCGATGCCGATACGAGAGTTAGTTTTGCAGATTGAACCGCCGCTTCCACCGGCGGCGATTAAGGCCGCGCGTTCGTTGCGTTATCGTGACTTCCTGACCATAGGGCTCATCCTGCGCGATAAAGACCGCTTCACCGACAACTGGATTTACATTCACGATTCGTCAGTCAAAGTCGGCCGGGTGCAGAATTACAAATCGTGGTCTCCGGAGATGGTTCCTGATCCCGGTTTCTGCTGCTACGGGCTGGAGTACTTCTGTTTCGAAGGCGATGACCTTTGGAGCTCATCCGACGACAAGTTGCTGGCGCTGGCGAAGAAGGAAATTCAGCAGATCGGATTGGGATCGGCGGAGGACGTGGTTGACGGGTGCGTTATTCGCCAGCGAAAGGCATATCCGGTGTACGACGATGAATACCAGACCCACGTCGGCAACGTGCGACAGGCCCTGGAAGAGCACTGCGAGAACCTTCATCTGGTGGGTCGCAATGGAATGCATAAATACAACAACCAGGACCACGCTATGATGACCGCTATGCTTGCGGCCAAGAACATTCTTGCCGGCAGCAACCTGTACGACGTCTGGGCGGTGAACCAGGATGCCGAGTACCACGAGGCTGGAAGTGTCGGGGAGAAGTCGAGCAGGCTGCAGCTAGTGCCGGCGAGAGCGCAGGAAATCCCGCTACATAGTGACTGAGTAGTCGAGCAACACTACTTCACGAAATTAATGGTAACTGCGGATCTATGGCGTCCTCTTCGAGTTCTGAAACATGAGTACCCTGCAGGAGCTGCGCGCACTGCTACGTTTCCGGCCGCTGCAACTGCTCGGCCTGGCCGGGTTTTTCGCGGCCATTGGCGGCATTAGCTTCCATCTCAAGTACTGTGTTCTTGACCTCGACATCTGGTGGCACCTGAAGGTCGGAGACTGGATCGTCGCCAACCGCGCAGTGCCGCATACCGGAATTCTCTCCCGCACCGCGGCTACTCGTCCCTGGGTAGCCTACAGCTGGGGCTATGAGGTCTTGCTGTCCTGGGCCTATCGCTGGTTCGGCCTGATCGGAATCGGCGTTTTCGGGACCTTGTTGACCATCGCCATCGCCTACGCCGTCTATTGGATGCTGCGCCGTCTCTCCGGCCGTTTCTGGGTGGCCATCGCGCTCGCAGCCGTGGTCTGTTCCGCATTTCTGTTCAACGGGATGCCGCGGCCCTTCTTTTTTTCGGTCGTGTTTTTTTGCGTTGTCTTGACCCTCATCCTCGAGGCTAACCGATCGGCGCGCGTGGAGCTGCTTTACTGGCTTCCCCTGATTTTTGTGGTCTGGGCCAATCTCCACATTCAATTCATTTACGGGTTATTCCTGGTTATCCTCCTGGTAGGTGTGAATGTAGCGCAGCGAATGGCCGCGTACTTTGGCATCGCGCCGAGTTTTCTGCTGCCGCCTACGCTGCCACTAGGGAAACTACTGGCGATTTTCGCCGCCAGTGTACTGGCCACGCTTCTCGGGCCGAATCTCTACCATCCTTATCAGGCGGTTTATGAGTACTCGAAGGCGAAGTTTACCTACGAAATCATCGTCGAGCTGCAACCGCTGAGCTTTCGCGGCTACAGCCACTATGCCCAACTGATGCTGACAGCTTTCGCTTTCTTCGCGGTGGGCTGGCGCAGAAAGATCGATCTGTCCAAGCTGGCCATGCTGATGGCGTGCAGCGTGGTCGCTTATCGCACCATGCGCGACGCCTGGTTCATCTGCATTCCTGCAGCAGCCTGCATTGCCGACTTTCCGGCATCGGAGGAACAGCGTGATAAGCTCGATAGCAGCCTGGAGCTTTCAGGGGTAGCGGCTGCTGTGCTGGTTTTGTTGTTGCTATTCTCTCGCGGAACCAACTTCTCCGAGCGCAGCCTCGATGGCATGATCAGCGCAAACTACCCGGTGGATGCAATCAACTTTTTGCGCCGCAATCCCCCGCCGGGGCCTTTGTACAACAACCTCAACTGGGGCGGCTTCCTGATGTGGTATATGCCCGACTACCCAGTTGCCATCGATGGCCGCAATGACCTGTACGGGGACGACCTCGACAAACTCTTCTATCACTCCGAGAATGCAGATGACTCCTACAACAGCGACCCTTACCTGAATGACGCAGGCGTGGTGCTGCTGGAGTCGGCGGTCCCGCTCGCCAAAGTGCTGACCGTCGATCCTCGCTTCAAGCTCGTCTATCAGGATTCCATTGCGGTGGTGTTCGTAAGGCGCTAGGGCAGGGAATGGTTTAGGGTGAACCCACTCTCATCTGGCCTTAGCGAGCACTGAATCCTTCTTGAACACCAGATATATCTGACGATGTGAATAGCCGGTTTTTGTTAGCAGATAGCCATCGGATACGTGGTCGAGCGAATATCCCCAAGTTGCCATGGGAGCGAGAAGTCCATCCCTGAACAAATTCTCATCGAATTGGTCCCACCAGTTGATAACGATATAGTTGGCAGGCGAAGCGGCCATCTCCTGCGGGACCTGAACTGGATTGAATTCGTAGATCGAATGATGATAATACGCACGCGAATGATTTGCGAAGATGTTGTGGTCAAAGTACGCATTAACGGCAACCATACCGTACTGGTATCCATCTATCGTTTTCCCGAGGTTCACTAACGGCCTTAAGTAACGCGCTGTATCTTCGGCTCCAGAATAGGGCAATCGTATGTCGCGACGGATAACCACTGCCGCTATCCAGACCTGGTAGCAGAGAATTACCCCCAGAACGGCCACTATTCCGTGATACCAAGCCCTGTCGCGACGGTTGAAATTGGCACGCTCGGCGCTAGTAGGCCATGCAATTGCCAGCCCGGTGACAATCGCCAAAAATATTGTTCCGTCCTGATGGGCCCAACTGTCGGCGTATACGTAAAGCGCAACCATGGAAATCACCGGAAGAATCAGGGCACCCATGAGTTTGCGGACGTAACACCAAATGGCACAAATGCCCAGCACTAGAAACGATAGCCAGGCATTGTCCACGAGAGCACCCTTGATGGCCCGACTGGCTCGCTGAAATATCACGCTTGCTGTGAGTGCCACATCATGTGTGGCTTCGGTGTCAGATGCCGGAAAAAGGATAAAGAACAGAAACAAGTAGAGTAGAACCAGCGCGCCAGCGGATAGGAAAAATCTCTTTCGGGTTTGGCTGTCATGCTCGCTCCACCGCCGTATGAAGCGTAATGCATATACAAGAGCGAGGCTGGCTGATATTAAACTGCCATGTGCTGTTAACAGGGCAAGGGGAACCAGGCTGAGCGCAAACAGATCGGGTCGCTTGAGGTTGCGGAACTGCCTTGCTATGAGCAGCGCAAAGCAAGCGAAAAGCACATAGGACCTTGCAATCACAGCGTACTGATAAAGGAAGAAAAAACTGAAAGCCATCAACCACTTAATTCCCCGTGGAAAGGGCGTCAGGAAAAGCAGAACCGCAACGCCAGCCGTAGCGCAGACTAACCCGATATAGCCGATCGCTGCGTAAGGCGCATGGAAGATGTGCTGCGCGACCCAGAGGATAGTATGCCAAAGGCCAGGTGAACCTTCATAGCGCAGTTCGTGGAACCACAGCGATTTCAGATCGAGGTCGCGGGCCAGCAGCCAGGCTTGCGCCTCATCGGCCCACTTCTCGTGATACTGGAGGGTGAAGGTAGTTATGCACACATAGACCAGAAGTACAGCTACGTCTCCGATCTTCCACCAGTTGCTGGCAGCGGCTTTCTTGCCGGGTATTGCGGTGGGCACCGGTTCGGTATCGGGGGCATGAATCAAGACTTCAGTCATACCGTGCCCTTACTCCGTCTCTTTTCGCAAGAGTACTGTAGCCACGTCGTCGGAATACGCCACCTGGTATCCCGGCATACGGCTGAGCACCTGCGCCTTGATCGAGTTCTTCTCCAGTAAAATGGTTCGCGCGCGGCTGATGGGAGGATAGGCGCTGTACGGAATCTGAGACTGCAGGAACCTGGCGTACTGGATATTCTGGTCGTCGTTATAGAGTTCGGCCCGGCCATCAATAGTCACCGGGTAGTCGGGTAGATACCACATCAGAAAGCCGCCCCACTGAGAAGGATTAAAAAGCGGCTGAGGGAGTCGATGGTCGCGAACATAATCAGCAGCACCCACCGGATAGTTGACTTGCATTCGTTCCAGAAGTGCTCGCCGGTCGCGAGGAATCAGGACCGTGGCGGCAAGGAATACGATCGCGATTACCATGGCGGCGGTGATGGACCGCGGCAACGTCCAAGATTTCTGAAATTCTGCCTCCGCAGTGGCGCCAGCGGCCCAGGTGGTGTCGCCAAGTATTGCAATCGACACCATGACTGCGAGCCATCCATCGCGTTGCAAATGGAAGGAGAGCATGGCGCAGCCGACCAGCAGCGTGATCTGGAAAATATCGTGCGAGCGGCGCAGTCCCAGTGCCAGAAATGCTGCCATAGTGAGCAATAGGAGCAGATAGTCCTGCGGCCGGCGAAAGCTCATTGCGTGATAATCGGGCAGGTACCGGTTCGCGGCGCTGATGGCACTGGCGAAGAAGACGCCGTAGGAGCGATAGAAATACGGCGTGATTATCGTCGCGAGCAAAGAAATCCCAACCAGGCCGGTGGTTATGGCGAGACTTTGCCGAACTGGGGACGTGCCAGCAAATTGCTTGCTGGATTGCTCAATCAGCAACGCAGCCAGAAAAAGCCCAAGCAGCAGGATTCCATAAACGAACTGGATGTCGGTGTTCGCCCATAACAGAAACAACGCCGGCAGCCAGAATAAACGCTTGGGGCGGCCTGAACGGCGAACTTCAAAGATCAGCAGCAGCTCAATGACAAAAAAGAGGACAGTGGCATAGCCGGGTCCGGGCCCGGCGTCGGCAAGTAGATACTGCGCCAGCCCCGAGAGCAGGACGGCCATCCAGAACTTTCCACGCAATCCCCCAGCCAGCAGAAACGTCAGCACCGCCAGCAAGACACGCAAGCCCGCCAGCAGGAGAGGCGCAACGCGCAGATCGAAAACCTTATAGGCGACAGCGAGTAACGAGTCATACAGCCAGCTGGTAGCGATCCAGGGGAGATGGGCTGACTGCGAGTAGATACCAGCATGAGGGACGGCATGGTTCTGCAGGATCCAAAGACCGGTACGCAGCTGCCACCAGAAGTTGCTGTTAGAGATCGAACTGAGGGAGCCGAGATGCCTGGCCTCGTAGATCGCACCAACGCTGAAAAGCAGTGCACAAGTCGCAATCCGCCAAAGCGAATGGGCAGGCGATAACTGCCTGACTCCGGCAATACGCGGGGTTTCGAGGACGGTGCTCATCCGTTTTCCTGCGGGCGTACCTGAAACGGGTAACCCTGAAAATCAATCAGCCCGTGGGAACGGACCCTGCAACGTGAAATCCTGCCGCCGTCCCCAAAATCGACCTATCTCCTAGGACCCGGGATACCTTTCGTACCGGGAGCACCAGTTCTGGTCACGGTTCCATTCTGATTGTGTGCCACCTGGTGACAAGTCAGCGTGCAGGTACTGCTGCCGCGGTTATAGCCGATGGGTGCGCCATTGTTCTGTCCCACGACATTAATGTCGAAATTCACCAGCCGCTCTCCTGAGATTGTGCCCGAGTTCGAACCCATTCCATGGGCTGTGTGGCAAGTCGAGCAAGTGAAGCCATCGGTAGACACATGCCGGAAGTGCTGGCTGAAGCTAATGTTGGCCAGCACATTGGTCAGATCATGGCACTTGCCACACATGGCATAGGGACCATTCGTGCTCAGGTCAGGATTGGGGAACCGATTGGTTACCAGCCCACCTGGCGTCGCCGCCTGGCTGAACTGGTAGTTGCGCTCCAAAATGTGGGAGTTCAGGGAGCCATGCGGACCGTTCGGTCCATTCCCGCCGAACTCACGGGTGTCATCGCTGTTGTGACAATCCGTGCAGAAGAGGCGGCTACCCATGGCGCGAGGCGAGGCAGTGCCATTCTGGTTGAGCATATTCAACAGAAGACTGGGCTGTGGCAGGTTGCTAGTGCGGTCATGCATGACCGGGTGGCTGGAGGTGGCCGTCGAACTGAATTCTGGAATCACATTCAGCGGATCGGGGGCAGAAACAGCCCGTATGGGTGAGTACCCATAGATCATCAATCTCTGTTTACCTGCTCCGGTGCCGTGACACCGCAGGCAGGTTTCGTATTGGTTTACCGCGGGTATCAGCACAGTGACGCCGTCGGTTGCGCTTATCCCGGTGGCGCCAGCCTGTGGAGGCCGAATCGCCGGCGGAGCGGTGAAGGTGACCTCCGGGTTAGAAGCGTGAGCGTTGTGGCAATCCACGCAGGTGGCGTGCCGATTGTTGATCAGCACTCCAGGTTCGGCAGCGTCGTGTCCGTTGTTTCCTGCCGGCAGCAGATGCGAAGTCTTGGCATACTCGGCCATGATGTTCGGCGCTGCCGGATAAACTAAAGTACCTCCGTTGTGACACGTCATGCAGTCTTGCGTCGCAGGATCCATGGTGGGCACCGGCGGCGTGGCAGACCTCAGCAGCCTGGCTGGGGATGTGCCATTGTGGTCCGTGTGGCAGGACGTGCATGCATTCAATGCTACCGTGCCGTAGGAACCGACGTGCGCATCGGGTGAGACCTGGTTGGTGGCCGTCTGATGAATGCTGTTGGTCCATCCCGCAAGCGGGTTAACCTGTCCTTGCATTACCCGATTGGGATCGTGACAGGCAAGACACATCTGTCCCGCTGAACTGTCGCGCACCAGAAACTTCTGCGCCACCCTGTCCAACCCCTGCACGTGCGGACTGTGGCAACTGGTGCACTCGATGTTCCCTTTGACCAGCTTCACAGCCCCAGTCGGATCGTTAGTTTTGCCCTGCGATACCAGCGATGCCACCAGGTTCGACGCATCTTTGAGCGGCAGCACGAGACTAAACGGGTGCGACCCGGTTAGGCTTGTGCCAAAAGAGTCGTAATCGGCCATCTGCCCAGTCGTAGGAATCTTGCCATAAACCGCTGACTGTCCCACCGCTACTGTGCCATCATGACAGCTCAAACACAGACTGCTAGTTACTCCCAGAGTCGGTTGCGTGTTCCCTTTCTCATGATAGGTGGAACTGTTGTACGGATTGTAGGCCGCTTTTGAGAGCGTCTGGTTCCATAGCGGAGAGTTACCTCCGATGCCGCTATGCGGAGCATGGCAGAACGTACACCCAAGACTACCCTGTGCAGTTACCAGCGAACCGCTTCCCGGCGACAGATTGTGCATGCCCATTACGTCCGCGGGAGCCTGCGCCGGCGCCAGGCTCTCCGCCAGCAATACGAGAGAGGCCACTAATACAAAGTACTTCACTGCTTGATCCCATCGGCCTGCTTACCCTGGCCATAGTAATGAAAGACTTGCACGCGGCGGTTGAACGAGTCCACCACGTAGATCCGGTCGCTGCTGTCAATGTGAAGCCCCGCAGGCAGTTGAAACTGGCCAGGTCCGGCACCCTTATCGCCGAAGTAATACAGCAGTCGTCCCTGGTTGTCGAACACCTGCACTACCTCCCATAGGCCATCGACAACATAGAGGTGCCCTTCCGAGTCGAAGCCAATTCCTTTCGGCCGAAACATCGCTCCCACGCCATCGCCAATCTTCCCGATGGAGTAACGAAACTCACCCGACCGGCTCAGTACCTGCACCCGAAAGTTCATGGCGTCGACCACGACGAGGTCGTTCCCATTCAGGCGCAATTCCGTTGGAAAGTTAAACTCGCCGTCGCCCGTACCCCTCTTGCCGATGAGCTGCAGAACGCTGCCCTGCATATCCATCATGTAGATCTTGTCGCGCAAAGTATCGGTCACATAAATGCGCTGAGCCGCCGAGTCCACTGCAATACCGGTAGGGCGCTTGAACAATCCCTCGCCACCCTTCAGGCTTCCGATGGCGCGCTGATACTTGCCGCTCGCATCAAAGACAAAAACTTTGCCCGCCTCTGAATCCGTCACGTAGATGTTGTCGTGCGCATCCACCGCTACACATTGCGGCAGCAGCATGGGGTCTTTATCTTTGTCTCTTCGCGTCAGGAACTTGTACTTCTGCTGGGCGAAATCGAAGATGTGGACGCCGTCCGCCCCAGGATCGCTAATGATGACACGCCCTCGCGAATCGGTCGTGATGCTGTAGGGATTCACCAGGTAATGAAAGTCCGGTTCGCCGGCGACCACGTCCACCAGCTTGGTCCAGAAGCTGCGCTTTGGTTTCACCTCCCGTTGCAGGCTGAAGCTTCGTTCAAACGAAAGCCTGCGCCCGCCATCCATCAGAAGGTCAGGAGGACCGGGTTGCGCGGGAACTTCCTTCCGCTCCCTGGAACCCCAGACGGGGCTGGCCAGCAGCATCGTGATGAGGATGACCGTAGTTTTTTTGCGCAGAGTTTCCGTCCTCGTTCCCGTTAGAAGAAGTCGAACCATCTGGATACCCCAAAGTAGTACGAGGTCACGGATCCCGGCAGCGCGCCCGCTGCACTGATGCCCTGGTTGAACTGCGTATACCCCGCCATCAACCCGATTCTACGCAGCCGATAGCGCATCTGGAAATCTATCAGCTCCAGATCGTTCCGCGAGGCGATCGTACTTGCCAGGGTATCGCTGAACGCGCGATTGTAGGTGGCGGCCAGTGACAGCCTGCGCAGCGGCGTGGCGGAGAGGCTTCCGCCGTAGGAGTGACCGTTGAACAGCACCAGGTCGGGGTTGAACTCTCCCGGCACCGGCGGCAGCGGCACCAGGCCGGCGCCGGTCAGCAGCGAGTTACCGCTGCTGCTGGAGTAAAGTGCACTGGCGCTAACCCATTTGTAGGACAGCGAGGTCGAGAAACCTTCGCTGCTGTTTGCCGTGCCCGCCTGGTTGGTCAGCCCGCTGTGGCTTCCACTGAACGCGCCCGTCCATTGGATCCGGTTGCTGAAGCGCCGGTGCAGGTTGGCGCTGTAGCTGTAGGACGAAGTCGTGTAGGTGATCAGCAGTGACTGCACATTTTGCGCGTAGCTGACGGCGCCCGACAGCTCCCACGCTCCTATCCGGTGGAATGCATTGAGGTTGCCGATGAACCCTATCGCATTGCTGCCCAGCCCGTTGGCGCTGTCCACGACCGACGCCGAAAATGTGAACGTGTCCAGCAGCCGCTTGTTGTAGTTTACCGTGCCGCTTAGGTAGGTTCCGGTGTACGTGGTGCCGAAATAATGCTGGTTGTAGTAGGTCGCCTGGGCCGAGCCGCCGAGGTTGTCCGTGAACTGGTAGCTGGCGCTACCGCCCATCGTCATGGAGCGCGACCCCGATCCCAGGTTAATGGGCTGGGGCACAAACCCGTTGTTGATGATGCCTTGCAGCAAATAACCAGAAAGGTTGTTGACCAGGGACTCGCTGGCAGACAGGGTCAGTTTCTTCACCGGATGAAAGCTGACGCCTGCCGTCTCGTTGTCGGTGGTGTAGCTCGTTGTACTATTTTGGTTCTGCACCTCATCCAGATATTCGCTCGAAAAGGAAGAGCGGCTGTAATTGGCATAGAACTGCCCATTCCACGGCAGCTTGTGCGAAGCTGCAAGGCCGAAATCCTGGCCTTGGCCGTTGGAGTTCGCTTCCGCGGCGCCCAGGAAGAGCGGCAGGGTCGAGTGCTGGTCCAGATGGTCGTAGAAGGCACTCAGCCGGAAGCCGGCCAAGGTATAAGACGACCGCAGGTTCAAGGTACGGTTGTCGGCCTGGGTGGTCTGGTTGGTGCCGTAGAGGTTCCCGCTGCCGCTGCCCTGCGAATAACCCACCGACAGCGTGGGCCAGTCCGGAAACAGCGCGCTCCAGTTGATGGCAAAGCCCTGGCCCGTGCCTTTGGCGGTAAAGTTTGGCACTCCTACTAAACCAAACGTCCCGGTGCTGTTGTAGTCGTAGCGGTAGCTCACCGACCCCGGAAAGTGGCTGCCGGTGAAGAAATTGGCATCCGCTGTGACTCCGCTGGCATTGCTTAGTGACTGGTAGCCGGAGTTGGCGTGCGACTGGTTGTAGTAAGGGACAATATCGAAGTTCAGGAAGTTGGGACTGTAGTAGTAGCCGGAGAAATTTGAGTCCATCCCAACGTCCAGGCCGTGGTTTGACTGGATCTGGTCGCCATAAGCGGCGTTGTATCCCATCGTCAGCAGACCGCCGCCTTTCATCTCGACGTCATCGCCAAGCTTGATCTGGGCAGGCGCGGACAGCGTCATTCCCAGCATCAGAAACCAAATCGAGCCGATGGCAAATCTGTTCACCACACCTATCCTTCCGACGCTACATCCATAGAGAGCACCTACCTTGCCAAATCACCCCGCTTCCGTGGTTAGATTAGTGGTTTGTTCTCAAGAGCTTAGTCAGGCAATCGGAGACCTTGATGGAATCCTCTGCGGCATATTCCGCAAGCGTCGGGCTGAATGCCACAACGGCAACTCTGGACCGGACTTAGGTTCGTTTGGTGGGAGGTTTTAGCAGGGCTGTTTTGAAGGGGCCCACCCTTAGGTGCGCCGTTAAAGTCTTTATTTTTTGTCATCACGAGCGGGCGGACAGGGGTCCCCGACCAGCGCCGTTTTTGCGCTTGTGGGGGTAAAGTTCAGCCCGCGAGGGATCTACTTTTCCAACTTTTCCAGCAGTCTGCTTTAGTCGTGCTGAATACGGAGTAACAAACAACAGGGCTTCAGCCCTGTCTTGCAGGGGCTGAAGCCCTAAGACTTCTGGCGAATAGCGAATAGCGACCAGCCGCTACACAACTTCGATCTTTGCTTTGGCGCGCAACTGTTTGGCCAGGTTGGAGCGCAAGCGCTCATATTTTGCTTTTTGCAACTCATCCTGGAGAGACTTCTTGGCCTGTTCGAAGCTCACTTTTCGGGCCGGATCATGGGAGGTCAGCCGGATAATTGTGTAGGCGCCCTGCACCTGGATCAGGCCGGTGATCGCTCCTGGCTGCATCGTCGCCAGCGCTTTCCGCGCTTCCGGCGGCAGGTCTTCGGGCTTGACCATCTTGTGGACGCCCATGTTTACCCTGAAGTCATCTTCGGAGATCTTCTCAGCCAGCAGTCCGAAATCCTGAAAGCTCTTGGTGGTTTTCGCTTGGCGGAGCGCATCGTCGGCGCGCTTGCGAACTTCCTTTTGTTGTTGCGCGCTCAGCTTGCTGGGGTCCGCGCCAGCCGGCGGGAGGATGGAGATGGTCTGGATGTCGAACGACTCTGGCAACTGGAAGCGCTGCGGGTGCTTTTTGTAATAGTCCCTGGCTGCCGCCGCCGAGACCACCGCCTTGTCGCCCACGTCAGTCTTCAACACCTGCTCAATCATCATCGAGCGGCGAATCTTCTGCCGCACCAGGTCAGGATTGCCTTGCATCTCGGCTTTCAGAAACTCCTGATATTTGTCCGCCGAGCCGAATTGCCGCTGGAATTCAGCTTCCCCTTTTTTTATCTGCTGCGCCGGTATGACGATTTTGCGGCGGAGCGCTTCCTGATACACCAGTTCTTCGAAAATGATCATCTCCAGCGCGCCCTGCCGGATGGAGGCCTCCTGCGCCTTGGGGAAGCCACCATTGTGCTGCTGGGCGTAGGGGAAAATGGAGTACATCTCGCGCAGCAGGTCGCGATCGGTCAGCACGGCGCCATTGACCTTCGCCACCGGTTTGTCGACTACCTGCGGCGTCACGCTGTTTGGCCTAGGTTGCGCCGGGGTTGCTTTGGCCATCGTGGTCGGCTGATGCGAAGCCACTTGGGCCGTGGCGCTGATGAAGGTCACAACCAGGAATGCGCAGATAAGAGCTTTGTACTTCATAATTCCTCGCTTACTGCTTCTTTTGTCCGTAAAAAAAGGGGGAAGGTGGCCTTCCCCCCAAATTCACTCAAGCTTGACCTTACTGGAAGGTCGTGCCGATGGTGAAGGTGTTGTTGGCCTCGTTGGCCTCGCCGAAGTGGCACTGGCGGCAGAACTGCGTCGTGGAAGGCGCGCTCTTTCCATCGGTAATCACAACGTTGGGGTTGTAGGGACCGTTGATAAAGAACAGCTTGGCATAGTACTTGCCGCCGCCGTCCTTCTGGATCTGGCTGTTTGTGGTCGAGGTGTAAACCGTCATCACGTGCTGGTCATGGCACGTGGTGCAGGTGGCAAAGGGCAGACCTGCGCTGTTAGTGCCGTACGGATTGCTCCATTTTCCGGGTGCCAGCGCCGGCCAGCCGTAGTCGGCCGTGAACTTGTCATAGTTCGAGCCCGGGGTGACCGAGAACGAACCATTGGCCCATACGATGCCCTCGCCAGCGCCCTGCATCGGAACGCCGTGGCTGACCATGGTGGCATTGGTGCCCACCGGGTGATCGTTCTGGTAGTTGCCGGCGGTGGTGCCATCCTTACCGAGCAGGGTCGGGATCGGGTTGGGACCGTAAGTCGGATTGGTGAGAAGACCGATCTTTTGCTCATAAAGCTGATTGGTCATCATGTTGGTGGCGGTAACGTTGCCGTCGTGGCAGCTCAGGCAGAGCAGGATGCCGCCGATTTCAGCGTCATTGGTGCCATTGGAAATGATGCTGCTGGGCAGAACTTCCACGTATTTTCCGCCATCGCCGAAGGCAATGGATGCCCCGTACAGCGGGCTGGCGTCCTGGCCCCACAGAGCATAGCTACCGGTGTCGTTGCCCTTTTGTACCGTGTGGCCGGAACCGTAGGCGCCGCTGTGTGGCTGGTGGCAGCCCGCGCAGCCGCGGCCGTAATTGTTGTGCGCGCCGAGTACGTCAACCGGCGACGACCAGTTCTGCGCCATCATTAACCCTGCGAAGGCCAGAACGAACATGGTTAGTAGAATCGCTTTCTTCATGAAATGAGACCTCCAGAGATTTGTACTAGTCATTCATTTTGTAATTCTCAGAGGCTTAGGCCTTAGCAGAGAGCGGCTCGTCTTGCCCACCACTTGCCTCCTGCATTGGTAAATGCAAGTCACTGGCCGTAAGCGAGCGAGATCGTGATTTAACTGTAAGCCAATGATTCTAAGTAGCTTACCAGCGTGGCGTCCGCTTGGTGTGAAGTGAGGGTGGCTCCAAGTGCTGGGTGAAAAGAGCCACCTTGGCTGGCTGCATGGTCAAATCCCGCACTGTAGAGTTTCCAGCACGGTTGCATGTTAAGGGAAGAGCAGGACTTAGGTGTTGAATTTTGCAACAGGCGGACTTGGCTCTCCCAAGAAATATGACGGCGGGAAAGTCTAATTTTCCCACCGTCTCCTTGAGTTGCACTGGTAAACAGCTCATTTGGTCGGCTTGAGTTCGGCCGGAGGTACCGCCTCTGCGGCTGCCGGTACGGGAGCTGCCGAGGGTTTAGCGCCAGTGCCGGCGCGTAACTGCTCGCGCTCTTTGCGCAACTGTTCGGTTTCGGCGTCGGTGATATAGCGGAATTCCTGCACCCGGCCGGGGTAGATCTCCGATGTAATCATGCGGTTCCGTTTGAGGTCGCTGGCGATGTTCATCAGGCCCGAGAACTGGCCCGGCAGCAAGCCATGGCCGCCAAAGACGATCAAGAGTTGCCACTCTTTGTTAAACACCTGCACCCTGTCTTGCACGCCGTCGGCAACCCAGATGTGGCCGTCGCTGTCGATGGCGACGCCCTTGGGGCGCGCGAAATAGCCCGGTCCGTCACCGTTCTTGCCGTATTCCCGGATAAACGTGCCGTCGGCATCGAAGATCTCGATGCGGTTATTCAACGTATCGCAGACGTACAGGTTGCCGTCGCCGTCCACCGCCAAACCGGTCGGCTTGGCCAAGTCTCCCGGTGTGGTGAGCTCATGCTTGTGGCCGGTGGTGCCGATCTTCCGCAGCAGCTTAAAGGAGTCGGCGTCATAGACCAGCACTTGGTCGAGCTGAATATCGGAGACATACAGCAGGCGATTCTGGGTATCAATGGTCAGGTTGCCAGGCTGGACCATGCCGTCGGAGATCACGTCTTGCGCTTTGTGCTGGGCGTCAAACACCAGCACGTGCCGCAGCTCGGAATCAGAGACGAAGAGCCGGTCATTGTCGTCCATGGCCAGCCCGATGATGTGGTTGAAGCTGGCATGCTGTTTGTGCTTCAGCAGTTCCACGTCTTTGGTCTCTGGGTTGAAGATGAAAATTGCCCCTACCTTGTAATCGGCGGTGTAGATGCGACCTTGGGAATCCACCGCCAGCCCGTTCGGCTGTAGCAGCGAGAAGGGCAGCGTGAAGACGTCGTCCTTGGTCTGCGTGCCCGCCAGCCGGTCCATCCAGGCCGACTTCTTCTGGACCTCGCCCTCCCCGTTGCGCTTCTGCTTGTCGGAGGCATACCAGTTGAGATAGCGAATGCGCGGGATGGCCGGCGGATTGGGCCATACGATGTAGGAATAATCGATGACCTTCGGCGTTACCGGTGCTTTCTTGTCGGTCTTCTTCTGGCCGGCAAATACGCCGATGGGAAAAGCCAGCGCAAACGCGAACAGCAGCACTAGGGCGGTCGTCGCCTGATATGTGCGGGCTGGATTGTTTTGATCGTTCAACATGGTGACATCTCTCCTCGTCATGTCCTCACCGGCTGTTCATATTCTTGTGACAAGTGGCGCAGAACATTATGTTGTTGGCCTGGTCTTTCACCAGCAGGTCGGGCTGCGCCGATGAATGTGGCTGGTGACAGGTCATGCAGTTGATCTTCTGTAGGATCTTGCCTGTGTTCCCCGGGTCGGTGACATCCGTGATGGGGTGCCCGGCGACCGGGTGCCCGCGGCCGTACTTCACCGGCAGCACGACAACTCTGTTTTTGGTGAAGTAATCCTCGGGCAGCTTCACGGATCCGTTGAAGATGGTGTACAGGTGCTCCGTCTCTAGTTTTTTGGGCTGCGAATCGGGTCCGTGACACTCCAGGCAGAGCGCGTCTGTGGTCTTGGTCCTCAGCAGATGCTCGTTGTCTCCGCCGTGCGGTTCGTGGCAAGTCGCACAGCCTTGGCCGAATACCGGTTGATGCAGGTGCGCCTTCTTCATCTGCTCCGCTTGTTCACTGTGGCAGGTGAGACATGCGTTAACCGGATCAGGTTGCAAGAAGCCCGGCGTCGCTCCGGCGTGCGGATTGTGGCAGGCGATGCATTCGCCTTGCGCGCCGGGATGTTGCACTTTCGCCTTCTCGATCTTCTCCGCCTGCTCGCTATGACATGTAACGCACAGTGCCTTGGTGTCGCTCTGAGTCAGCACGACCTTGCCATCTTTGGCGGACGCGTGACAGGTATCGCAGGCTCCGCCGGCGAAGGGCGCATGGGTGAACGCCTGCATCAGCTTGGGCTGCGACGACTGGTGCGGATCGTGGCACTGCACGCAATTGGCGGTGGCGAACGGCTGCCCTTGATGCGCCTTGATCAAGCCGGCGTCCTTGGGATCGTGGCAATCGAGGCACAGCGCCGGAGTCGCCTTGGTCAGGTGATAGTCAAACTCAATCTTGCCCTTCTCGCCGACCTTGTGAGTTACGTGGCAAGTTTCGCAACCCATATCCAACGCCGCGTGCCGGCTGCCTTTGTCAGGAACATTCAGTCCTTTCGTGTGGCAGGTCAGGCAAAGGTTCTCGTTGGCCCCGCCCGAAGTCGGCTTCAGCAGCTGGTTCTTGTTGTCGGAAGTGTGCGGATCGTGACACTTGAGGCAATCGCGAACTGCCGGAGGATGGACCGTGCCTTTCAGGTCGGCGGCGTTCTTGTCGGCGTGGCAGGTAAGACAAAGCGAATATGGGGTCGCGGTGATAAGTTTCACGCGAGTGACATCTTTTGTCACTCGCACTTCATGGCAAGTTGTGCAACCGGTCGCGATGGCAGAGTGCACTGACTTGCCCTTCGCTTTGTCCTCATGACACTCAATGCACTTGGCGGCAGGTGTGTTCTTGTCGAGCGGTACGGGATGCGTAGCCGCGCCGCAGAGGCCGGCGCTGAAAATCAGGCCCAATCCCAGAAACACCCGTACTGTTCTCACAAACTACCTCCACACCTGAGACTAACTATATGTGCACGTCGATTACCGTGCGAGGGCGAGGCCGCAGAAATTTAGTGATGACCCATGCTAAGTCGCTGGCTTAGAAACGGTTGAGCGGTCTCAGAATTTTGTATTCAGCATTCCGCAAAGACCGGACTGAGGCCTGCGAAATGGGTCTTCCTTCGCACGCAAAGGTGAAATCCCCCACCACCGTCTTTCCCGCAGGTTAATGTCGGCGCCCATCGCGGGCCATACCACCAGAGTGGGAGTAGAGATTCGGTCAGAGATTTCCGGTGACGAATGCGCGCTTTCATCACCGCAATGCGTGATATGCCTCACTCAAGCGGCGGACATTGAAGTGTTGCTTCTCACGCAATTGCCCGAATCGCAATGACTTACCGGTTTGTGGCGGGATGGCTTCCTACGTGCACTTTATCAGATGCTCACGGGAAGGAGCACGCATGGCCTTCAGCCTTTCATTTATTCCGAAACGCATTCATAAGACCTTCGCCAATTTGCGGACGGGCATTGTCCTGCTG
>Ga0075520_1000420_pt1 | contig 18287 bp, 18 predicted proteins | sample NGEPerB_FD_75100 | JGI IMG/M metagenome (GOLD analysis project Ga0075520, IMG submission 75100) | Arctic peat soil microbial communities from the Barrow Environmental Observatory site, Barrow, Alaska, USA - NGEE PermafrostAB12-B | ecosystem: Environmental > Terrestrial > Soil > Wetlands > Peat ... | reverse complement strand
GTCGTCCCCGGAGGGATGACAGAGCGGCCGAATGTACCGGTCTTGAAAACCGGCGTGGGCTTGCCCACCGTGGGTTCAAATCCCACTCCCTCCGCCACAGTCCGACAACGTCGGATCGCAGTAGCGAAAATTTCTTAGGGCAGTACTGTTTGCTTCGTGGACGACGCTGAGCTCTTGGGGCGAATGCTCGGTGGCGACGAGGCGGCGTTCAGCGAACTCGTGCAGCGCTACCACGCAACACTGGTAAAAGTCGCGGGTTACTACGTCAAGAGCCACGCCTCGGCCGAAGACGTCGCCCAAGACACGTGGGTCGCAGTGATACGCGGCGCAGAGATGTTCGAAGGGCGCAGCTCCTTCAAAACCTGGTTGCTTCGAATCTGTATCAATAGAGCACGAACGTTAGGGGTGAAGGAGCATCGAACGGTGCCGACCGACCCAATGGAGTCGGGTCCCACGGTCTCCCCTTCTCGATTTAGCAGTGGCGGAATGTGGAGCGATCCGCCTGTCCCCTTCACCGACACCGTCGATGCGCGATTGGATAACAGTGTGTTGGTGAGCGCAGTGCGCAACGCCATTGCATCACTTGGCGAACCGCAGATAGCGGTCGTAACGCTTCGCGACGTTGAAGGACTATCAACTGAGGAGGTGGCCACACTCCTCGGGCTCAGCGAGGCGAATGTGCGAGTTATCTTGCACCGCGGTCGAGCGAAGGTTCGGGGAATAGTTGAATCGGCCATGAAGGGAACGAAGCTATGAGGTTGCTGGCATCGCCACTGGTCTGCCGCGACGCAGTCGAACTCGTCAGCGACTATCTCGACGGCGCCCTCTCTCGGCCTGATCGGCGACGCTTCGAGAAGCATCTCGCGGCGTGCGACGCCTGTCAGGCGTACGTGGAACAGGTTCGAGCGACCGTCGCCGCCAGCGGCCGCGTCGGACCAGAGGATCTGCCGGACGACGTCGTTGAGGGCCTCGTCAATCTCTTTCGTCAATACCGCTCCGACAACTGAAAGGTCATCTCCATGACGTCAACATCGACGACCGCCATGCCCATCACGGTCTATGGAGCGAGTTGGTGTCCCGACTGTCGACGGGCGAAGCAGTTCCTCGCGTCACACCGTATCGCCTATGAGTGGATCGACCTCGAGGAGTTTCCCGAACGGACCGCCGAAGTTGAAGCGCGCAACGATGGCAAGCGCATCATCCCTACCATTGTCTTTCCCGACGGCTCATTCCTGGCGGAGCCGTCGAACGACGAGTTGGCCGACCGCATCGGACTCTCGCGTGTTGCGTCGAGTCGCGAGTACGACATCGTGATTGTGGGGGGCGGCCCGACCGGACTCACCACGGCGATTTACGGCGCGCGTGAAAACGCCAAAGTGCTCATCGTCGAGAAATCGGCCCCCGGTGGACAGGCGGGTATCACCGAGCGCTTCGACAACTACCCCGGCTTCCCCGACGGTGTCGGCGGCGCCGAGTTAGCCGAGCGCATGACACAGCAGGCGCAGCGCTACGGCGTGGAGATTCTGCAGGCCGTCGGTGCAACGTCGATCGTTCGCGAGGATCCAATGCTGCGTGTGAACCTCTCGACCGGCGACGAAGTGTTTGCGCCGGCAGTACTCATTGCCTCGGGCTCGACCTATCGCCGCACCGATGCCGACGGCGAAGCGGACCTCATCGGCGCGGGCATTCACTTCTGTGCGACGTGCGACGGACCGTTTTACCGTGGTGCGAGTGAGTTGACGGTGGTGGGCGGCGGCAACAGCGGTCTGGAGGAGGGCCTGTTCCTCACGCAGTTCGCCAACCACGTGACCGTTTTGCAGGGCATGTCGCAGTTAACCGCGAACAAACTGCTGCAAGAAAAGGTCCTCAACCACCCCAAGATGTCCGTGCTGCTCGACACGAAGATTCAGTCATTCAACGCGAACGCGTCGGGCAAACTGGAGTCAATCACGGTGAACCATGAAGGTAAAGAGGAGACGCACGACACCGCCGGCGCGTTCATCTTCATCGGACTTGATCCCAATACGAGTTTCCTCGACGGTGCGTTGGACGTCGACGGACGTGGATTCATTGTCACCGATCCCATGTTTCGCACCAACGTCGACGGCATTTTCGCGGCCGGCGACGTGCGATCAGGATCGACGAAGCAGATTGCGTCAGCGGTTGGCGAAGGTGCCGCGGTCGCGATTCAGATTCGTTATTACCTCGACGCACTGGTGCAACGAGTCTGATTGATCGTTGACAATTCATCTAGTTCTGTATCGTCACGCGCGTTGACGCGTCGCGACGTCGAAACGAATCGCAACGCGACATCAACCACGAAACATATTCGCGACCTGGGACCTCACAACGACGCCGAAACGCGTGTTCACGCCCTACCCATGAGAGTGATGAAATTGATCAGGGGTAACGTTGTAAGGACGCCACGTGGTTTTCACGCCAGCGACGCTGACATCGGCGACGTCACCGTCAACATCGATTGCTTGCCGAACGGAACTGTACATGACCAAGGAGAGAGTCAACACAGCTGACGTCGGGGAGTTCTTTTCGACTTCCACCGATCTCATGTCGATTCTCGACAGCGACGGCACGTGGAAGGTCGTCAATTCGGCGTGGCCCAACTCGATGGGTTGGACCCTCGAGGATCTTCAGAGCGGTCCGTTCATTGACCTGATTCACCCAGACGACGTGGCGACAACTCTCCGCGAGTTCGATCGACTGGTTTCACTAACTGATGCGACGCTGGTGCAGTTCCGCAACCGTCAACGGCGACGTGACGGCGAGTACCGCTGGATTGAGTGGAGCTGCCAGGGCCGTAACGGCATGGTGTTTTCGGCCGGTCGCGACATCACTTCTCAGGTCGAAAACCAAAGTGCCTTGGCAGCAAGTCTCGAGACCAAACGGGCAATCCTCGACGCGGTCGTTGACTCGATCATCACGATCGACGATAACTTTCACGTGCTCGACGTGAGCCCGGGTACTGACCGAATCTATGGCGTGTCAAAGGTGGACCGAGTCGGACGGAACTCGCTCACCATCGTGTACCCCGACGACCGCATTCATGTTGCGTCAGAGTTGCACCGCCTTTTCAAAGGTGGAGACGGGAACCTCACCAGTTACCGGTTCCGGGCGCAGCACGTTGACGGGCGAATGCTGACAATCGAGACACGGGGGCGACTCATTCGTCACGCGAATGGTGACGCACCTCGCGCCGTGCTCGTCTCGCGCGACGTCACCGAGTCGGTGGCCGACGAGACGAACCTAAAGGAAGCGAAGGAGGCGGCCGAGCGCGCCAACAAGGCCAAGAGCGAGTTCATGTCACGCATGAGTCACGAACTGCGCACGCCGCTCAACTCGGTGCTCGGCTTTGCGCAGATCTTGGAGATGGAACTCACCTCTCCCGATGCACTCGAAGTGGTTGGCTACATTCATAACTCGGGAACGTATCTCCTCGAACTGATCAACGAGGTTCTTGACATCTCGCGCATCGAGGCCGGCCATATCAGCGTCATGATCGAGCCGCTCGGCTTGAGGGAACTCGAGAACGAGTGCGTCGAACTCGTCGCTCCCCAGGCCCGCGAACTCGGCATCACGATTAACTCGCTCTCCAGTTATGACGTCCAGGTGCTCGCAGACCAGCATCGGCTGAAGCAGGTCCTGCTCAACCTCTTGTCGAACGCAATCAAGTACAACCGTCCCAACGGTACCGTGACACTGAACTGCACCCAGGAGGGTGGACGAGTTCGACTCTCCGTCACCGACACGGGTCCGGGAATCAATCCCGAGTTGCGCGAACGACTCTTTACCCCATTCGACCGCCTCGACGCCGAGTCGTCGGGTATCGAAGGAACTGGTCTCGGTCTCGCGCTCTCGAAGGGTCTCACCGAGGCGATCGGCGGCACCTTGGGAGTCGACAGCGTCGTGGGACAGGGATCAACCTTCTGGATCGAACTCCCCGTCACCGAGCAGACAAAGACTCTCTCATCGCGCGCCCGGCCGTCACTGGTGCGTCAAGCGAAGTCGTTTCCAACCATCACCGTGCTCTACATCGAAGACGACGTCGCGAATGTGCAGTTGGTCGAGCGACTACTGCTCCAACGACCTTCAATTCGCCTCATCACTGCGTTGCAGGGAATCCTCGGTGTCGAACTCGCACAACAGTACGAGCCATCGCTGATTCTGCTCGACGTCCACCTGACCGATATTCACGGCTACGACGTACTCGAACGTCTGCGCGGCGATTCGCGCACGATTGACACTCCCGTCGTCGTGCTCTCCGCCGACGCGACAAAGTGGCAGCAGCGACGCTTTAAGAACGCCGGTGTCGATGATTATCTTTCAAAACCGCTCGACCTGCAACATCTGCTCGACGTCATCGACCGACACCTCTTCATCGCGGGCTTTCCACTTCCCTTCGCCCAACAGGAACTTGAGAGCGCTCCCATCACCTAACGCTCGTCGCGCGGAACGTTCCGAGAAAGCTACGAGGAGATGCGCGAGCGAATGTCGTCAATCCACGTCGCGGCGGACCTTCGCGCGGCAGCCACCTCTTCGCGCCGATCAGTCGCGTCGACCCCGGTGACGGGATAGGAACCGAGGAACTTGACACGGGCCAGGTGCGCTTGGAGATCGGCGAGGCAGTCGGCGACCACGTCGTCGGCAACGTGACCTTCGAACTCGATCACAAAGCAGTAATCGCCCAGTCCTCGCTTGGTGGGGCGACTTTCGAGCTTCGTCAGGTTGATGTCGCGCGCGGCGAAGCGTCCAAGGATTCCATAGAGCGAGCCCGGACGGTCTGCGTCTTGAAAGCAGACGATTGTGGTGCGGTCGTGGCCCGTGGGTGCGGCGACATCGTTTCGACCGACGAGAACGAATCTGGTCGCATTGTCGGGGTGGTCCTCGATGTCCGTTGCGAGCGTAACCAGACCGAAGAGTTCTCCAGCCAGCGTCGAGGCGACAGCGGCCCACGGTTCGTTGGACTCCGCGACCTCCCTCGCGGCCTGGCTCGTGGAGGACGTCTGTTCGGTGGTGACGTTCATCGTGTGAAGATACGTCCGACATTGGGCGAGCGCGTGCACGTAACTTCGGACGTTGGTCACCTGTTCCAAGGCGACGCCCGGTCGTGCGAGCAAGTGCAACCTGATCGGGATGACGATCTCTCGCACAATCACCAGATCGTGGTCGAAGACCAGGCCATCAATCGTGGCTGACACCGTGCCCTCAATGGCGTTTTCCAAAGGGACGAGTCCCTGATCGAGAGTGGACGTGGCGACCGCTTCGAGCACATCGGCGAATGAATCGCAGGCCACGCCCTCCACATTCTCCATGGTGGATACGGCTTCGTGCGAGAACGAGCCTTCCGGCCCGAGATAGCCAATTCGCGCCTTTCCCATCAAGAAATTGTAGTTGCGCCGAAGCAGCCTGCGAAGTGAACCGAGCCGGTCAAGGTCGTTTGAGTGCGTACGATAGATGGGGGACAAAATCGAAAGGCGTGCAATGGGGCACCAGATGTTTGAGTACAACGCCGAGTTGGCGAATGAGGTCTTTGACTACTGCCGAGACCGCCTTTCAATGGATCCGGTGCCGTTGGACTACGGCTCTTTACACGCGATGCCGCCCGGAGACATGAAGGGATTCATCCGTCCCGAAGGTCATAGCGCCGACGAAATCCTCGAATTTTTCAAGGATGAATTGGCACCGGCCGTAGTCTCAATCGACTCTCCGGGATTCCTCGCCTTCATTCCCAACGCTCCGACGAAGAACTCGTTGCTCTTCGACATGGTCGTCGCCTGCTCGGGCCTTAACGGCACGAGCTGGCTGGAGTCGAGTGGTGTCGTCATGGCCGAGAACCTCGCGCTCGAATTCATCGCCGAACTGGCCGGTATGCCTGAAGGATCGGGCGGGGCGTTCGTCTCGGGCGGCTCACTCGGCAATCTCTCCAGCCTGACGGTTGGTCGCGACGTCGGGCGCGCCAAGCATCCCGAACTCGCGCCGCACGAAGTGCGTTACGCAATCTCTTCCGACGCGCACTCGAGCATCGGCAAGGCGTTGCACGTGCTCGGCATCGAACCGCTCGTTGTCACGACCGACGACCACCGGTTCACGAGGGTAAGTCTCGAAGCGGCCATGGCCGATGACCCGAATCCGAGCAGCGTGATTGGCATTGTCGCAACCTCCGGTACGACCAACGCCGGCATCGTTGACGACCTCGAAGGTCTGGGCAGTTACGCACGCGAAAATGACCTGTGGTTTCACGTCGATGGCGCGTACGGCGGCGCCGCGCTCTTCTCACCGAGCGAGCGGCACCTGCTCGGCGGACTACGTCATGCCGACAGCTTCATTGTTGATCCGCACAAGTGGCTCTTCGGACCGCTCGACTGCTGCGCGCTGCTCTATCGCAACCCCACGGTCGCTCGAAAGGTCCTCGCCCAACAGGCGGGTTACCTCGACATTCTGCATTCGAGCGACGATGAGCACTACGAATGGAACCCGTCGGACTTCGCGATCCATCTCTCACGGCGAGCTCGTGGCCTCCCGTTCTGGTTCTCGCTGGTGACCAATGGCACCGACCTCTACGAGAGCGCCGTGCAGTGCGCCGTAGACCTTGCGCACCGCACGGCGAAGAAGATCGACGAATTGGATCACCTCGAGATGGTCCGACCCGTCAGTCTCTCCATCGTGCTCTTTCGTCGTAAGGGTTGGACCACCGAGCAGTACACGCAGTGGAGCCATCAGTTGCTGCGCGATCAGATTGCCTTCGTGACACCCACCAAGTGGGAGGACGAGACCGTGGGACGACTGGCCTTCCTGCACCCAAATACCACCGACGAACTGGTCGACGAGATCCTCGAATCGATGCGGGACTAGCGACCCTTCAAGAGCGGGTCACTGGGGTTGCGCGTTTCCTCGCCGCGTTCGCCTTTTCGGCGCCAGGCTATGCCGCCCAGTGCCTCGAGCACGATGCGGTTGCCGAGGTACGCAGTGATCTCCGCGTGGTCGTACGGCGGCGAGACCTCGACCACATCGACGCCGCCGAGTGGCGTCTCCATCGCAACACGTCGAACGGCGTCAAGGAGTTGACGACTGGTCAGTCCCCCCGGTTCAGGCGTGCCCGTGCCCGGAGCCGATCCGGGATCCACGACGTCGACGTCGACCGAGAGGAAGACCGCGTCGCAGTCGATCATCGCCAGCGCGATCGCCTCATCGAGGACCACGTCCAATCCACGCGACACGATCTCGCTCATCTCGAAGGAACGCATGCCCTGTTGGCCCATCCAGTCCAGCGTCGCCGGCTCGGGCCAGTACCCGCGAAGTCCAATTTGCAAGAATCGGTCACCGCGACACGCGCCGGACTCAATGAGCCGTCGCATCGGTGTGCCGTGACCGTAGAGCGAACCCATCTGCGTGTTGCCCGTGTCGGCGTGGGCGTCGAAGTGGATGACCGATACTCGTCCCCACCCGACGTGATTCGCGACCCCCGTGACGTCGGGCAACGCAATCGTGTGATCCCCGCCCAGGATGATGGGAATGACACCGGCACTCGCCACGGCTGTCACACGCTCTTCGAGACGGCCAAGTGATAACTCGGTATCGCCCGAGGGCATCTCCACGTCGCCCAAATCAACGACGCCGAGGTCGATCAGTGGGTCCACGCCCAGCGACAGACTCGGTCGCATGCCGTCGTGAGGAAGATAATCGGTGACGCGGATGGACTGTGGCCCAAAGCGACAGCCCGGTCGATGCGACGTTCCCCCGTCGAAGGGCGCGCCGATAATCGCCGCGGCGGCACTGGACCATTCGCCGGCTAGATCGGGGTCGGCGCTCGGGACACCAAGGAAGGTCGAATCGGCGCCGTAGAGATTGCCTATGCGCACGATGACGTCCGCGACCAGAGTGACACGCTCACGCCACGGCTTTCTTGATGTCGGCGGCCAACTCGTCGAAGTGATTCGCGATGATCGAGAGGTGCCCCTCCCCGGGATAGTGATGCCCGCTCGAGGTGGTGATCGTTCGTAAAAGCCATGCGGCGTGCGTCGGGGGGACCATGAGGTCATTGTCGCCGAACCACACCGCGACGGGAATCGTGATGGCGGCCGGTTCGAAGCCCCAATCGCTCATCATCGCTCGGTCGTCGTCGAAGAAACCGCGCCAACCGTTCACGAAACCTTGACGAAGTGAGTCGGCGAAAAGTTCGCGAGCCGCCAACGGCGCCAATGACTCCTTGTCGGGTTCCGACAACAGGCCCCCGAACAGATCGATCACGTTGTCAGCGTTCGCATCGCCCAAGGCGGTTCCGATCATCTCCATGTGCGCTTCGTACTCGGGACCGCCCTTCACCGCGAGTTCCATTTCCTCGATGTTTTCCGGTCCCATCCCATCGGTCCAATCAAAGTCAGCGGTAAAGGGTGCGACGCCCGCGATTGACCACGCGGCAATGCAACGAGGGGCGTCGAGCGCGGCACACGCCAGCGCGTGCGGTCCACCACCGGACCAACCCACCGCGGCGTAGCGATCGAGGCCGAGTGCGTCGAGCACCGTTCTCGTGTCGGGCACCGCGGCCGCGACAGTGCGACCCTGCTGACGACTCGACGTGCCGTAGCCGGCGCGCGACATAGTGACGAGAAAGAGATCGCCCTTCGTGGCAATCTCTTCGATGGTTCGAACCAACGAGGCTGAACCGGGCGTGCCGTGATGAAAGAAGACCGCCGGATGTGACGGATCGCCGACGGTCGCAACCTCGAGCAGTCGCCCGTCTGGGCTCTCGATCATCCGCTCTTCGTAGTTCATCAATCACCGATCCTTCGCTCAACTCACCACCCTACGCTGGGCCAATGGCATCGCCCCGAACGATTTCAGTGACCCGGTTTATGGCCGCACCCCCCACGACGATCTTTGAACTGTTGGCCGATCCGCGCAAACACTCGCTCTTTGACGGCTCGGGCACCGTGTCCGGTGTGAAAGACGCACCGGTACGACTCGCACTCGGCTCCACCTTCTCCATGGACATGAAGATGAAACTCGGCTACGTCACGCGCAATCGAGTCGTGGTGTTCGAAGAGAACCGTTCCATTGCTTGGCACCACGTCGCCCGATTCATCTGGCGCTACGACCTCGAAGAGGTCGCGGGTGGAACGAACGTCACTGAATCCTTCGACTACAACCGACCATGGGGCTTCGCCATTGAATGGTTCAAATTTCCCGACCGCAATCGAGTCGCCATGGATGCGACGCTGCAACGTCTCGAGGCGATCGTTACGGCGTGATGGGCAGTCCGGCCCCCGTGTTCAGCAATTCAACCCAGGTCTGACCGGGCGTGAGCAGCGCTGGCTTGCCGTTCGCCAATGTGTACACGACAACGTCGCCTTTGGATGGGCCGCGAGACCAAGTCCCCACAGTCTCCTTGCCGTCGGAGAAGAAGGCCGCCTTCCCCGCACCCTGCAGGTTCGCGTAGGAGGCTTCGGTGCCGATGCCATTGACGTAGTTCACCCACATGACGACGACATTTTTGGGCGACTCTCGCACGCCCGTTCCGGTGACGTCGGCCTTTCCAAAGAGCGTTCGGTCCCAAGACGACGTGGCGCTGTCCCATGTCCAGGTCACCCCGTACATGCTCGGAAAGGGGACGACGAAACTCGCGATCGGGCGGCCAGAGAACGGTTGCGTCTTGGTGAGATACGTGAACAGCTCCGGCGGCGGTACGGGCGTGCCGCCGAAGGCGAAGAGCTTGGGCGCGATCGCGAACAGGTTGTGTGGCGCGTACAGCTGGGGATCGCGGAACATGGCGGTGCCGGCGCTCGACTCGTCGATCAGTTTCACCGGTGCGGTCGAAATACTCGCCACGGCGTAGGGCGCGCCGCCCGAGTAGGCGAAGATGCCGCCGAGTGGCCACACGACCTGCGTGTCGGTTGGGCGCACCGATCGAACAGGCCCCACCTTCACGGGCGCGTGAGAGTTGAAGATTGCGGCCAGTCGGGTGATGCCGCCATTCACAATCTCCTCGTACACCACGTCGGCTTGATCAATGCCCCACTGCGGAAGGGCCTCGGGCGTGTTCTCGATCTTGACCGTGAGCGCCGGCCGTCGTCCCGACTGGAGGGAGGGATCGGGGAGACCGGTCAAAGGAGCGGTCGGATACGTCGGGGCCGTGGTGGTGGTGGTGGTCGTCGTGGTGGAGGTCGGCGAACTCTTGAAAAGAATGGGGGCGAAGACGCCGGCCGCGACAATGACAATAAGGACGGTCACGTAGACCAGGGGCTTGCGCATACGTCAAACTTAGTAAACGTTGATGCACTTACCGTTGCGCGTCGTCGTCCAACCGCTTGAAGATCACCGTGTGCGGCAACTGGGTCTCCGGGCTCAGGTGCTCCGAACCCTCAACGCTCAGCCATCCCACCTTCTGGTAGAAGCCGAGTGCGGTGTCGCGGCCGTTCGCCCAAATCTGCTGGGCGCCGAGTGTGCGAAGTGCATCCTCGGCCCCGGCCAAGACCAGTGCGCCGTAGCCACGACCCTGCACGTCAAAGTCCGTCGCCATGTAGCGCAGTTGGTACGTCACCAGCGTCGGGTTCATCGGCGGCGACGAGGGGAAGAACGATGCGCTGACGACGAGGCGGTCGCCGAGGATTCCGCCAAAGTGAATCGACGTCACTTCGTCGTCGCGCGCATCGGGGTGATACTGCGCCGCGTCATCGTTGCGCAGGACTCGCCGGCGTAAATCATGGAGTTGATGCGACGCAACTCGCTCGACCCGGAACTCGTCAGTCAAGGTCGAGGACCATCGTCTCGAGCGTCAGCGTGCTGTCACGGTCCATAGGGAACGTCTCGCCAGTGGGTCGAAAGCCCAACCTGGTGTAAAAGGCTCGAGCCCGCGGGACACTCTTCGTCACATGCAAGTACACCTCATCGACGCCTTCACTGCGCGCCCACGCGCACACGATTTCGACGAGTTGGTCTGCGGTCCCGCTTCCTCGATCCGATGGCGTGACGTACATGGCGTAGAGCCAACGGGTTCCCGGGTGCACGTCGTTCAGACCACCCGACACCATGCCGACCACCACGTCGTCGCGATACGCGAGGTAGTACAGGCGATTGGTCGCGGCGTTCTTCCACTGAGCGTCGGACCACTTACTGTTCTCCTTCCAGGTGGAACCGTAGGCGTCGGGCGTGTCGGCGAGCGCCTCGAGCCGAATCGTCTTCAGCGCTCGCCAGTCGTCGCGCTCGCTACGACGGATGGTGATTGTCGCCTCACCCATCATCGGACATGCGCGCCGCCACGTTGCGCTCGGACGGAGTACCTGTGGCGAAGTTGTCGCGCACTGAATCATGGTCGACGCCCGGTCGGTTCTGGGAGAGCTTGGCTTTGCCGGTGATGGCAACCACTTCCATCTCAATGCCCACGATCGCCTTGAGCTGCGCGGCCACGTACGGGACCGACGAATCGTCAACGCTCCATTTCGGTGATCGTTCCGCTTCAAACTGATCGGTGACGAGACGCACCTGACGTCCTAACCACTCGGGGTCGTCGTGCACGCGGACCTTGGCGCGAACTTCAGCGGCCACGTAGTTCCACGTGGGCACGACGCCCGGGTTCTCAAAACGGCTCGGGTAATTCGACGGTGACACGTACGCGCTCGCAACGAGAAAGAGACCGAGGACTTCATCGCCGTCTTTCACTAAACGCCACCACGGGTTCGCCTTCGCGACGTGGGTGAGGATTGTCGCGCGGTCGTCACTGACGAGAACCGGCACGAAGACGCTTCTCAGTCCTTTGGGCGTGTCGACGACCAGCATGCCCGCGCCGGCTTCGCGCACGATAGACCACGCGACCTCTTCGTCAACGGCGTGTTTCGGCGGAACGTACATCCCACCATTATTTCACGAACAATTGGGACGGGCGCTAGGCGCCGAGCAAACGATCGAGTTTCACAAAGCCTTCCGCCCATCCGCGTTCTCCATGCATGGAAACGAACTGGTCGCGATCGGCCATCAATGGATAGGTCGTCGTCAGCGTGACCAGCGTGGCGTCCCCACGATCCTCAAAGCCGGCTTCGAGGTTCCAGATGAGCGGCACGTGCTCAATGTTGGCTTCTCGCGGTCGAAAGATCTCGATGAATTCGTCGGGGTGTTCATCGAGGTAGGTAACCATGGTGAATCGCTCGCGCGCGACGATGTCGTCAAAGTTGCCGGTCGTCACGAACACGAGACCGTTTTCGTGTGCCATGACGATGCGAAACTGCCCACCTTCACGAAAGTCCATCTCACACTCGCGCACCTCGAAGTCGAACGGCCCGTACCAGGCCTGGAGAATCGTGGCGTCCGTCCAAGCGCGAAAGACCTCATCCAGGGGACCGGCGAATAACCGGTGCAGGACCGTCCGGGGCTCGCCGTCCACCGCGAAGAATTCGATTTCGTCGCCCATCGTCAATACTTTCTGATCCTTACATTCCCTCAGGATTTTCCATAGCGTCGGCATCGTCGCGTCGAGGGAGTCGCGCCGAGTAGATGCTGTAGCCATCGATCTGTCGCACCAGAACCGTTGCGATGACCGTCGCCGCCATCATTGGTATGACCAGCGAGAAGCCGATGTGTGTGAGCTCCAGCACGAGCACCAGTCCGGCCAATGGCGCCTGCATGGAGGCACCAACCATCGCGGCCGCGCCCACGAGTGCGAAGGCGCCGACCGGGGTGCCGGGCCACATATGGATCCACGCGGCGCCAAAGAAGGCACCAAAGATGGCGCCCGTAGCGAGGAAGGGCGTGAAGACACCTCCAGAGGCACCACTCCCAAGCACGAGCGCCGTCACCAGAGGTTTGAGGGCGAAGAGTGCGAAGAGGAGGCCAATCCCCCCGATGCCAAGAAACGCGTCGTGCGCCATGTCCTTGCCGTTCCCGAAAAGCTGCGGATACCAGATGCCGAGCACGCCAAGGACGACGAACGCAATCGGCATCATCCACAAGATCTGCGACCCCTTCGCTCGATAGTGCGATGCCCACGCAATGAGTCGGACGTACAAAACCGCCAGAACGCCGATAAGGAAACCGGCCACGATCGACCAGACCATCAGCGAACCGCTGAATCGATACTGCGGGATGTCGGCGTACGTCGCACCGTTTGGCAGGTAGAGCCAAGCCACCATCGTGGCAATCAACGACGTCGCGAGAGCCGGGAGCACAACGGGTAACGCGAAGCTTCCAAAGAGCACTTCAGCCGTGAAAATCGCACCGCCGAGGGGCACGTTGTAGACGCACGCCAGACCTGCACCGCCGCCGCAGGCGACGAGGAGACGCTTTTGTGCCGAGCTCAATTTGAACCAGTGCGACACGACACTTCCCGATGCACCCCCCATCAATTTCGGAGCCGCCTCTCGGCCGATTGACGCACCGAGCCCAATGACGACCTCAGAGACAATGGACGTAAGGAAGCTTCGTCGAACTGAGAGTTCACCGTCACCATTCCAGATGGCGTCGTCAATGTCGGAACTCTCGCGACGTAAATAGCGACGGATGAGATACCACGAAACGGCACCGATGACGCTGGCAATCAACAGTGACAGGATTCGCCGACTCGACGACACCGCGGCCACGGCGCTCTGGAAGCTACCGGAGCGGTCGTTGAAGCCTGCACGCTCCGCCAGAGCGAGAACCCACATCAAGAGATCGCCAAACAGGCCAGTGGCAACACCAGTCAGAACAACGGCGATCCAGAACTGTGGCGTGAGACGAGCGTCACCGTCGTGGGTGACGTTGGGCTGCTCCATGGCGCCACGGCCCGACGGAACACGCCGCTTAAGAATCGGTGGCGGGACGCGAATGCGTTCGCTCTCTCTGCTGCGCCTTCGCACCATAAACCTCTCCACGGCCCCGCTCGACCCATGGTAATGCGCACCAATACGCCAGTACCTCTCTGGAAAAAATGTTGTCCCTCGCCCATGGCGGCCCACGGTGACTCGATGACCTACCAGATCACGAAGATGAACGTGGTGACGTTGCGTGCAGCCATTGTTAACAGGTCAACTGCGTCAGCGCGTTGGCAGCATCCACGGCGGCGCACTCACTTCGATGCGGTCGAACGGCGACGCGACGCTGCCGAAACGTTCGTCGCGCGTCGCCCACGCGCGCCACGCATCGGAGATCTCATCCTGCGTGCGAGCAACGAAGTTCCACCACATGAACAACCGTTCATCGAACGGCACGCCACCGATCAACATCGCTCGGCTCGAATGCGAGGAATTGAATCGACACTCGTCAGCTCCACTACCGAGGTACGCGAGTTGTCCCGGTCGAACGGGCACCGTCCCGACGTTCACCTCACCGTTCACAACGATGAGTGCGTACTCGAACGTCGGATTAAGTCCAATGGTTGTGTCGCCACGGTGGAGATCAAGCTCCACGCCGACGAGGTCGGTGTCGCGGCGAGCAGTCGATCGAGCATCGGCGAACTCGCCCACGAGCACCGTGGCGATGCCATTCTCCAAGTTGATCCGGGGAGGTTCGGCGAGGTGCACGAATTCGCCCGGCCCGTCGCGGGTGTTCGACGGTTGTGCCACCCAGAGCTGTATCCCGTGCAACTCACCTGACGTTCGTCCCGGATTCTCTTCTGAGTGCGCAACGCCGTGTCCCGAGGACATGAGGTTCAGTTGACCGGCTCGAATCAGTTGCTCCGAACCAAGACTGTCACGATGCAGAAACTCAGCACTGAAGAGCCACGTCACCGTCTGCAGTCCAATGTGGGGATGCGGCGCGACATCAATTGATCGATCAGCTGTGAGCGAAAGAGGACCCATGTGGTCGGCGAAACACCACGCTCCTACAGTGCGCCGGCCCCGGGTCGGGAGCGCACGTCGCACGCTAAGTGGCCCCACCGTCGCTTCACGACTTGCGGTGATTTCGATGTCGTCAACCAACACGGCCTCATGCTAATGATGGGTGCAGAGAGATATCCCCCGGACTCATGGCAGTAACGTCGAAAAACAGGCACATTAGGAACACAATCGTGTGCCCGTGCGGAAATCTGAGCCGGCCATATACTTCGATTTATGGTCGCTGTCCTGTTCTGGGTACTGATTGTCGGGTTTTCGTTCGTCCTCGAACTGCACTCGAACGCCTTCATCGCGGTCTTCATCGGTTTTGGCGCGGCCATCTCTTTCGTCCTCGCTTTGGCGGGTCTTCCGTTCACATTCCAGGCCGCCGCCTGGTTGACCGTCTCGGCGGTTACCTTGGTCACTTTGCGACCGTTCGCAATGCGAAGGTTCCACCACCACGCCTTCGAGATCAACATGTCCCAGCCAACGAATACTGCCATGACCGACATGCACGGCTTCGTTGAAATGCCCGTCGGCGACGCCACGCATCCCGGTCGAGTGAAGATTCAGGGCGAATCGTGGAAGGCCGTGACCGACTGGCCCGCACAGTTGCCCGATGGCACACCGGTTGTAGTCAAGAAGGCGTACGGCACGACCCTCTGGGTCGACCCGGTTTAGCCGTTCACTCGTGCTCGCGCAGGCGAGTAACTACGGTGCAGCGTAAAACAACGTCTTAGGAACTCGGTGTTGACGGCACGTCGGCCATGACGCTCTTGATGGCCTGAGCTGCACCGAGGAGCGCGGCACTCTCGGCAGGAATGATGAGCTTGGTGTTCGGGCTCTCGGCGAACTTGGCCAAGGTGTCGAGCTGAAGTATGGCGACCAACGTCGGGTCGGGTGCCTGCGCCTTGATCGCGGCATAGACCGACGCAATGGCTTGCGCACGACCCTCGGCTTCCAAGATGAGCGCCTGTCGTCGACCCTGCGCGCGCAGGATGTCGGATTGCTGGGCACCCTCGGCCTCTTTAATCGCGGCCTGACGTTGGCCGTCGGCGACGTTCACCGCCGACTGCTGTTGACCTTCAGATTCGAGAATGCGAGCACGCTTCTCCTGATCGGCCTGCTTCTGGAGGGCCATTGCCTGGAGGATCTGTTCGGGTGGCGTGATCTCGAGGACCTCGACGCGATTGATTCGCACGCCCCACTTGTCGGTCGCCTCTTCCATCTGCGTCTGCAGCATCGTGCCGATACGTTCGCGCTGGGAGAAGGCCTCGTCAAGCGTGATACTGCCAAAGACTGCGCGAACCGACGTGCGCGCCAGGTTGTCGACACTGACGAGGTAGTCAGAGTTGGTGAACAGTGCGAGACGCACGTCGACGACTTGACTGAAGATCGTCGCGTTCACGATCACGGCCACGTTGTCACGGGTGATCACCTGTTGACGGTCTCCCGTGCGCGGCGTCTCTCGGACGTCGACGATCTTCATCACCTCGATGAAGGGAATGATGAATGTCAATCCGGGGTTCTTGATGTCCTTGAACTCACCGAACCGGGTGATGACGCCGACAAATCCTTGCTGCACGATGCGAACGGCCTTCAAGATCGCCGCCAAGACGAGGAGCACGATGATTCCCGCGATTACCGCCAACACAATCCCAACCATTTGAATCCCTTCACTTCGGCTCGCTGCTTACAGAAGCGCAGATTCACCTGTTCTTCGGAGTGTACCGGAGGAATCCCGACGTTCAGAAGGCGAAATAGACAAGTCCTCTGGTAGTACTTTCGTGACAGCCAAAGGGTTGTGCAATCACCGTGAACTCAACCAAACGTAAAGTCATAGGCCTGCACGCCCGGAGAGAGCGTCATCACCATCGTGCCGCTCGAAGAGGAATCGAAGTGCAAGAGCCGATACAGCGTCGGCACGCCACTGACCTGAACGGTCCTCGCCGGTGTGCCGTCCCCGGCCGACACCGTTACCGTCCCCGTGCCACCCATGACGAGATACACGTTCCTCGCGAGGTAACCCAACTCCAATTTTGCGCCTTTGCCAGCCGTTGCTTCCTCCGCGTGTTCGTCCCATACCCCCGAGAACGCGAAGGTTCCGAGCGACAACGACTTCGGAAAGTGGTACTTGGTAGCAACGTTCGAAGGCGGTTCGGTGGTCGAATCAAAGTAGGTGAGTCCGTAGTCGTACCCGACGTAGCTCTCAGGATTGGTCTCCTCAGTCGGCGTGAGATTAGGAACTGTCGTCGGTGGTGGCAACTTGATGCCGGGATTGGCTTTGAGGAGAAGCGTTCGGATGAGGCTCTCGGTCAACGAGTAACTGCCTTCGCCGTAGTCGACGTGGCGCACCACGCCCGACGCGTCGATGAGGTATTCGGCCGGCCAGTAGTTGTTGCGGTACGCGTGCCACGTTCCGTAGTCATCGTCAACGGCGACAGGGTATTTGACTCCCAATGACCTGGACTGAGCCTTCACGTTGCTCACCACGTGCTCGAACGCAAACTCCGGGGTATGCACACCCACGATTTCGAGTCCGTAGGGGGCGTAGCGCTTGTACCAGGCTTCGACGTGGGGAAGAGTCCGTTGGCAGTTGATACATGAATAGGTCCAGAAGTCGACGATCACGACCTTCCCGCGAAGGCTCGACATGGTGAGTGGCTCATCGTGTGGCGTGTTCAGCCACGACGTGATATCAGTGAAGTTCGGTGCCGGACCGCAGCTCACCAGCCCCGGCGACGCCGCGGGGCAGTTGACCAATTTGCCGGTGGCTGCTTTGCCGCTCGGCAGATTGTTCAGCGCCTTTCGATCTGAAGGCGTATTTTCAAACCTGTTCTGGAGCGAGTTCGTGTAGCCCGGAACCGCAGTGAGGAAGTTGAATGCACTCGTCCCGATGCCCACCGCCATGAGAATCATCACGACACCGCCAATCCGGCGCAACAACGGCGCGCGTTCACGCACGGACTTCACGCGTCCAACAAGCCGTCCACCGGCGAGCGCAATGAAGAGCAGGGGGATGATTGCTCCAATGGCGAAGGCCAGAGTGACGAATACTGACATGAGATTGACCATGTGCCGTGCCCCAATGGCGATTACCGCCGCAAGTACCGGACCGGCGCAGGGGGTGAAAACTAAACCGAGCATGAGGCCAATGACGAGGCCGCCGTTCGAACTACTGGGTTGGCGTCCGGTGATCCTGGCGAAGGGACGCTCTATGAGATTTTCGAGTTGAGGGATCAGGAAACCGAGGCCGACGAGACCGAGGATTCCAGCGCCGAACCAAAGTAAGAAGTCCTGGGGAAGATGCAGCAGGGAAAGTATCTCGGAGCCAGCGAGAATCTGAAGGCTGAAACTGACGGCGAGGCCAAGAACGATGGCGACCGATCGCCGCCAATTCCCTTTGCCCGATTCGGCGACGTCGCGGTTCGCGGCACCCGCCACAAAGATGATGGGAAGGACGGGCAGGATGCACGGCGAGATCCCGGTGAC
>Ga0075520_1000419_pt1 | contig 18308 bp, 15 predicted proteins | sample NGEPerB_FD_75100 | JGI IMG/M metagenome (GOLD analysis project Ga0075520, IMG submission 75100) | Arctic peat soil microbial communities from the Barrow Environmental Observatory site, Barrow, Alaska, USA - NGEE PermafrostAB12-B | ecosystem: Environmental > Terrestrial > Soil > Wetlands > Peat ... | reverse complement strand
TCTTGCGGCAAGCCATAAGAATTGCCGAGTTCTATACGGGCCACGAGCAGATGCCCGACGACGGCATTCCCTACTTCGACTTCGACGCGAGACGAATCCCAGGTGTGCCCCTTTATCGCGATGCCTCGGCCGCCGCTATTGCTACGAGCGCTTTGTTCGAAATCGCTCGAGTAGCTCCGCTCGATAGTGGGGAAAAGTACCGCAGCTTCGCATTAAGATCGCTGAAATCGCTTTCAGCCGCACCCTACCGTCGAGCCGAGGGAAGTTTTCCTCACTTCTTGCTCAACCACAGTGTCGGCAATTTTCCCGTCGACGACGAAGTGGACGTTTCAATCAACTACGCCGACTACTATTACATTGAAGCAATGATGCGATGCTTAGCCGACTTGCGCCAGAACTAACCAGGCTTTGCGGGCGGACGTTCTAAAGTCTCCGACAGTAAAGTTAGGTTCGATTCAGTGGCAGATTTCGAGGGAGTTCAATTCAACTTGGCAATCATTGCAGACGTCAGGGGCATCAATCACGCAGTCGTAGTAGGCTTTCGCCAGCTTGAGGCATGGGGCATCCGCGCTGGAGTAGTCGCATTCGGCGAGTTCACAGCCTGCCTGTGTTCCGGCATCCGCAGTGTACAGGCAGTTGTGCTGCACGGACTTGCCGCACCAGATGACACAGTCAGCAGTGACGACGCTCACTGACGGCGCACCTACACTATTGCCAGCATCGGGGTTTTTGGTGGTGGGAGCCCCGCGCTGGACCCCATTCCGCGACGGCATATTGTTCGGATTCGTGCCATTGTTTCGGCACAAATACCGTCAGCGCAGCCAGATTCACGGATATCTAGGGGTCCAGGTAGCCATTCGTAATTAACGGGCTTTCAAGTATTTCTACGGCCTTACTTCTTGGACGCTTTCTTCTTGGACGCTTTCTTCTTGGACGCTTTCTTCGCTGGAGGCTTTCTTGCGGCGGCCTTCTTGGCAGCAGCCTTCTTGGCGGCAGGCTTCTTCGCGGCGGACTTCTTAGCGACCACCTTCTTCGCGGCGGACTTGCCTGCTTGCCATACGCCGATCGTCGCGCCCGAGGGATCGATGAACACACCGATTGCACCCATGTCACCGATATCCATGTAATCTAGTATAACGGCAGCACCGGCCTTCTGCGCCTTGGCAACGGTTTTTTTCACGTCGTCGACCTGGACGTAGGGTAACCAAGCGGTCGGCGCTTCGGGCATCGGCTTTTGCTGCATTCCGCCGCCGGTACCACCTCCGACATCGATCATGGTGTAATGAACCTTTGGCATATCGACCAGCTTCCAGTCGAATACCTTCTTGTAGAACTTCTTAGATTTTTGTACGTCGTCAGTGTTCAGTTCGATGTGTGCAAATGCGTTGGGCATTGGTCCTCCTTGTGACACTCGGAACCGCGACACTCTATGCCGAGCTTGGCGGTATACGCAAACCTGAATAATCGAGGTTGCCGGGATGCCGGACCGTCGATTCGGGGCGGGTATCCCGCATGTCTCAGGGTCATATCCGGCCAATGACTTAGCCGTGGCGCCAATCGTCGAAAGGCATAGGTCCACGACCTATCCCTCGAATTGAACCAAAACGAAGCGTGGGATCTGCGATGCTTTCGGACGTGCCTTAGATTCTCTCTTTTCGGCGAAGGAAGTTGCGTAGTACTATAAAAGTTCGTTCTGGCCCGCCAGGGCCGCCCCCTCCATGCCTGAATCCCGGCAGCTAAGAATAGCCGTTCTCATTGACCACATTGAGTCTGACTATCATGTAGACGTAGTTCGCGGAGTCGTACGCGCTGCCCATTCTGCCCGAGTCAAGACGCTCGTCGTAACAGGCGGCTGGCTGGGTCCCTCCGATGAGGAACCGGTCTCGCGTAACTTCATCTACGATTTGCTCGCTGGAGCCCGTCTCGACGGAATTATCGTTATGGCTGGCAGCCTGAGCAATGCCTGTGGCCTGCCACGCTTTGTGCAATGGCTCGAGCGCTTTCAGCACATTCCAATAGTGACTGTGGGGCTCGATGTCCCGCAGATTCCAAGTGTTTTCGTGGATAACGGAGTCGGCGTACACAAGGTCGTAAGCCATCTAATCGAAAAGCATCAGCGCCACCGAATTGCCTTCGTTGGCGGATCCACGAACAGCCCTGAAATCCTGGCGCGCCGAAACGCCTACACTCGAGCGCTCGTTGATCACGGTCTCGCACCCGACGAAAGATTGATTGCGACTGGTCGGCTGGGTCTGGAAGCGGGTGGCCTTGGACGTGAAGAAGGAGCCCAGGCCGTTGCAGAGTTATTGGACGATCGCCGTTTTACTCCGGCGACACTGAATGCGATCGTCGGTGCCAATGATGACATTGCCCTAGGAGCTCTCGTAGAGCTCACTCGCCGCAGCATAGCTGTTCCAAACTCAATCGCGGTGGTTGGTTTTGACGATGCCGCGAGCGCTCGCACGGCCAATCCACCATTAACGACGGTCAATCAGCGGGTGGACCATCAGACCTTTACCGCCGCACGGAGCCTTATCGGTTTCCTGGAAGGGGGCCCGAAACTGAAAACTGTCACTATCGAGTCTGAACCTGTGATTCGCGTCTCCTGCGGTTGTGCAGTTCGCTTCCTTAACGATACGGTGGATTTGCCGCCTGCTTCGGTCGCGCTCGCGCGCTCGTGTCGCCTGGCTCTCGTCGAAAGGCGGGGAACCATTACTGCGGAATTGGCGAGGGCTGCCGCGGGACGCATCATCGGCATGACCGGTTGGGAGTCCCGAATATTGGATTCGCTAGTGCGCGACCTAGCAACCAGCGACGTGGCTGCTTTCATGGCTGAGGTTGAGAATTTGGCACGCCGGCACATGGCTACCGGTGGCGACATCACTTCGTGCCACAATGTTATAACGGTCTTGCGTCAGCAAGCGGTCGCCTGCACAGCGGTGGAGCCGGGGAGCCGCCCCCGTGTAGAAGATTTGTTCCAAGAGGCGCGCATGGCATTGGCTCGTCTTGGTGCAGATTTCGACAAAGACCATCAGCACCTGCTCAATCGCCAACTGCGGCTCATCACCAAAGCCTGTTTGGCGCTTTCCGGCAAAGGCTCGGTTGCCAATTTGGCTTCTGCCTTGGAAGAGCACCTCCCTCAGATGGGCATAAAGGCTTATTCAATCTTGCGGTTTCGCGACGGCAGCGGCAAAAATGATTCCCTCGATGTCTTGGCTCGGCGCTCCCTTAGCATAGGGCTCAATCCCTCCAACTACCTGCTAGGGAAAGATATGGGTCTCGATCCGATGCTCGACCAGGAAGAAACGATGGTAATCTCGCCCCTCGAATTCGATCAAATCCCCATCGGAATCGCCGCCTTCGCGTGGGGGGCTTACAATCCCCTGCATTACGAACAACTGCGTGAGGTTCTTAGCGCCGCCATTCACTGCCTAGGTAGGGAATAATCGTAACTAGCCCGCGTCGTCAGACCGATGATTCGAATTGGTGGGTACGCGATCGCGTGAAGTGGCAGTCGGCGGCGGGTTCAATTTCCGTACACTTTGTGCGGGACTGGACTTGAAGGTGTGAGGCGCGCTGACGGAATCTGGCAAGTCGAGTGCATCGGGCCACATTTCGAGCAACGCATCGTCAGCCTCAGACGCAGCGCGCATGGCCCGGAATGCGCCCTTGGGCAATTGTGATGGCGATCGAATTTCTGTTCCGTCCCCCTTTATTGCTACCCAAATCGGACGCTGTTTTCGGCGCGCTTCAAAGTAGATCACAAGCACCTTCGGATGGCGTCGCGGGCTAGCCCACAAGTTGAAGGCATAAGCTTCATCGTGCTTGTAGAATTTTTCAAGGGCGGCGTTGGCCTGTTCCAAGGGCGCTCCGATTACTTTGCCATCCCCTTCGACGCCGGGGGTCTTCATTAAACTCTTGTAGGCTAGATAAACCGCATTCAAGAGTGCCTTATGTGCCTTATGTTTAGAAACAGCCGTACGGAGGCTCACACGTTCACGGGTTGCAAAAGACACAATGGGGGATCGACGACTCATCACGCGGTAAAATACGACGCAAGTGGAAATAAGCCCAGCCAGGAGCACGACAAGCAGGCGACCTCGGCGGCCACTTCCGTGGTACCAAACGACCGTTGTGGCGATTGGCATGAGCAGCGCAAGTGCCAAGAGCATCTCGACGCCGAGCGAAATCAGAACGTAGGGCGCATACTGGCGAACACTGAGCTCGGGCGCCCAAGAAGAGTAGTATTGCCAACCCAGCGAGACTAGCAATATAAGTAGACCGCTCAAAGTGTACCCGCGAAATACGAAGAACTCCCGTCGCGCATCCCTATTGAGCAACCAATAGGGGAACAATAACGGGTAAGCGAGATAGTAGAAGAAGGGACGTGGCGAGCGGCCACGATAGTAGGCTTCGAACGCGAGGGCTTCACGCAATAATGTTCTTAACAATCGCTTTCTTGAGGCCCAACGTTGTACCGCCTCCCCAGCGACAAATACCGTGAGCGCTAGGCCGACATCCACCAAGGCTCCACGCACCGGAAATAGCTCTGCCGCGAATACAATTGCCACCGGCGCCAACGAAAAAAAGACAAGTCGCTGAACAAAATCTGCCATCGACAATGGCGAAGTAAACAGGGTCGATCGATCAGATTGCACGTCTGGTAAGGGGCCCGGACATAGCACCAAAACTGCAGCATTGTTAGAGATCCTGAACTTTGCCTCTGGCGGTTCGCCGGCCGCTTCCCCAAGGATCGGGGTGTGATGTCACCAAAAACAATATCGTTAACTGAATCCGTTTCGAAATACCTGTTTGATGTTACGGTCAACGAGCCACCCGTCCTGCGTGACCTGCGCGAGGAGACACAGAAAATGCGCGGGGCCAATATGCAAATTGCTCCTGAACAAGGGCAATTCATGCGTTTGCTTGTGGAAATACTTGGAGCTAAACGGTGTCTCGAAGTGGGCGTGTATACTGGTTATAGCTCAATCAGTGTTGCATTGGCGTTACCTGCCGACGGGCTTCTAATTGCTTGTGATGTGAACCCGGAAACATCAAACATTGCCAAGCGTTATTGGGAAGAGGCTGGCATTTTGCGGAAAATGCAGTTGGAATTGCGGCCTGCCTCAGAAACATTATCGCGGCTAATCGATTTACAGCAAGAAGGAAGTTTTGACTTTGCGTTCATTGACGCCGATAAAGAATCCTATGATATCTACTATGAGCTATGCTTGACACTGATTCGTCGTGGTGGCCTAATTGCTATCGATAACGCACTTTGGGACGGACGCGTCGCAGACCCGTCCGCGAAGGATTCAAGTACGATCGCGATTCGCGAAATCAACGCGAAAGTTGCCGCAGACAGCCGCGTTTCCAGTAGCCTGATTCCCATCGGCGATGGGCTGTTGCTGGCAAGAAAGAAGTAGGTTTAGGTCAAACATGCGAACTATCGCCATAGCTTTTATACTTACGTCCGCCCACGCTGCAGCGTGCTTGGGCGGCGCTGAAGATTCGATTCGCAGCGAGAACCAGCAACTGCGCCGTAGCGTGCGCGCCACGAATCGTACTGGCTACAAGATTCTGCAAATCGACGCCAATGACGGCACGGTCCTAAAGGAATACATTAATTCTGCCGGTTTGGTTTTTGGCGTTACGTGGCAGACAAGTCACGTCCCGAATCTCAGACAGTGGCTCGGGGTTCATTTTACGGACTTTCAGCGGGCGGCCAAGACTGCTGGCCATCAACACGGGCCACTTGTAATTCGGACCGAACATATTGTGGTTGAATCGCAGGGTCATATTCGTTCATTCCACGGTCATGCATTCGTGCCGCGACTAATGCCACCAACCCTATCTGAAGCGATTTTTCAGTGACGTTACCCTTCAATTTCTTGGACCGATTCAAATTGACGGCTCCAAGCCTGGCTCTTGCAATGGGCTTGTCATGGCTGATTGTAGCCTGCGGTTCGCAGGATGACCAGGCTGTGGCGTTGCCACGCTCGGCTGGCGGCACCACCGGTAGCGTCGGCGGGTCAGGTTCATTACCGAACGAGCAGGCTATACGTGTCTATGGTGGGCCAAATGCGGCTGTTAGCCCCACTGCAAATCTATTGTATACCGATGTAAAGGTTTGCGTGCCTGGCACATCTAACTGTCAAACAATCACTGACGTGCAAGTCGACACTGGATCTTCCGGGCTTCGTATCCTGGCTTCCGAACTTACTATTCCGCTGCCTCTAATCATGGAATCGAGCAACAGTCCCTTGAGTGAATGCGTCGTGTTTGCCGATACCACCTACGTTTGGGGCCCACTCGCGACAGCTGATATCCAATTGGGGAGTCAAAAGGCGGTGTCGGTTCCGATTCAAATTGTCGGTGCGGCCAATTTTCCCGCTGTGCCTTCAGGCTGCGGTGCGACGGGCTCTGCAGATGACACCGTCGCTGCAATTGGAGCAAGGGGTATCTTGGGGATCGGCTTGTTCCAGCAGGATTGCGGGGCTGCTTGCGCTCCAGGTTCGAATCAGGTGCCTAGTGTCTACTTTCAGTGCCCTAGCCCGAGTTCGAACTCCGTTTGCACAGCAGCACAAGTACCACTGAAAAACCAAGTCCAGAACCCTGTGTGGCTCCTTCCCGAAGATAACAACGGACTGGTGATATCGCTCCCGGCAGTGCCAGTCGGTGGTGCCCAATCTGTATCGGGATCGCTCATCTTTGGAATTGAAACACGAAGCAACAACGCGCTCGGTACATCAAAAATATACACAACCGATGTCTTCGGTAATATTTTCACTACGTTTGGCGCAGTGACGTATTCGGGACCGACGGGAGGTTATATTGACTCGGGGAGCAACCTCGTGTCCTTTCCGTCACCTTCCGCTACAAGCCTGCCCTCATGTTCCGATTCTACTCATTTCTACTGTCCCGCCGCGACCCAAGCTTACACGGCTGTCAATAGGGGAATCAATGGCGTGTCCGGCCAAGTTTCATTTAGCGTATCCAATACGGATTCGCTAATTCGATCCGGTAACACGGCGTTTAGCGACCTGGGCGGAAATCTGGTGAGCGGGTTCGACTGGGGCCTGCCATTTTTCTTCGGACGGAAAGTATTTGTCGCGATCGAAGGGCAACAAACACCCTCTGGGGCCGGGCCCTATTGGGCGTACTGACCTCAGGTCGATTGAAAATGTTGATCGCTAACTCGCGCCAAGCCGTCCGGTAACGTTCGCGCTCGCTTGAATTGACACGTCAATGCGCATTGAGGCTGTAACGGTGGCGCTGCTAGCAGCCGCAACGCAGGCAGCCGCCTGGGCGCCCGCGTCACCCATTACCCTCGGCAATTGAGAACCGACACTTACAACGACCTTTGCGCTACCAGCCAAACGCTTGCCGAGGACCATTTCGGCGTGCAATAACTCGGGTAGATTGGCCCGCAACGTTTGTGCAAGTCTGACGGCAAGCTCGACATTCTGGGCTGATCGCACGATGACTTGCGGGGGAGTACAGGACCCTTGGAATTCGGCGTGAGCGCTGCAACTTGCATTACACTCGGCGTCTGCGCTCGGTGGCTGAATATAACCTTGACATTGGGGGGCCTGCCAGTTGCCTTGACAGTAGGCGTGACAAGTGCCGTCACAGCTACCATTGCAGGTGCCAAGACATCGACCCGCGCATTGGCCGTTATTGGACTGTCCAGAACATTGCCCTTGGCACTGGCCTTGACAGGTGGTGTCACATTGGCCATGACAAGTTCCGCTGCAGTATCCACTGAGTCGAGCCGGTTCGCATTGCGCAACGATGCGGCCGGGATCTACAGTTGCTGTACACGCGCCGTCGCAACGTGCCTTTGCTTGAAGATTGGCCTGGCACACGGGAGGCGTCACCTGCACTTGAACTTGCATCCCTTGTCGTAGAATTGCGTCAATATGATAACCAACCGCGGCGCAGGCCGCCTGCGCCGCGGCACCAGGCTGATCGGAATTCCTTGCTGTCATCTCAGCCGGATTCACCCCTAGGTCCGCGGCCATTCGCCGACATGCGTCCAAGACCTCGCTTTCCATTTGTACGGACACCGAAATGACGTCGTGGGATGCGGCTACGAACGTCTTAATTTTACCGTCGGCTACCGCGTTCTGCGAAAAACTTACGCCCAAAGGGTCCGGTGCACTCAGCGCAGGACATGTGGCGCCTAAAGGGCCGTAGATACCACCGGTGTAGCAACTCTCGGAGAGAAAGAGCGTGCTCAACAGAACTGGTATCCTGAGGGCGGGGCGAGATCCCCATTGGGTCAATGCTTGGAACCGGATTCGAGGCATGCAAGCAGTATAGCGTAGGATTCCTCAGCGCAGCTCAAGCCAAGCGATTTCTTCGGAATTTAGCGTGATATTTGCCCCTCCAACCGCAACTTGAAGTTCATTCACGCTGTTTGGACCTATTAGCGCTACCGTCGTTGCTCGTTGATTAAGCACCCACGCTACCGCGATTTGTACGGGTTCGACCCCGCGTTGCCGTGCCAATTCGCGAGCGCGAGCTAGTTTTTCGAAATTGTCGGGCGAATGATACACCCGAACAAGATCAGGATTCGAGGTGTTGGTCGGGCCCGATTCCGCAGCGAAAAATCCACGACATTGCGCGGACCAACCGAATACGGGTAAGCCTTGGTCTTCGTACCAATTGAGGTCAGCCCGTGTCGCGTGAGTGCATCCGGCCCAGGTCGGCTCCCTGGGCGTCGCCAGCCCCAAGTGGGGACTCGAAAGGCAGGGGCCCGCTAAGGCATGCGCATTGGCGTAGACCTGGGCTTCATGCAGTCTTTTTGGCGTCCAATTCGAACCTCCAAATGCACGAACTAACCGCTCCCCGATAAGTTCGTTGAGAACATCCACGATCTCTCCGACGGGCACATTGGGGTCATCTCGATGCAACACGAACAAGTCGATGTAGTCAGTCTTCAAACGATCCAGACTTTTCGGAACTGCGCGGCGAATGTAATCAGGACGCACGAGATCAATGTCAACGCAGGCTTTAGTGAGGATTATCCAGTCGGACCGTGAATTCGTCTCCTGCAGATACTGGCCGATAGCTTGCTCAGACCGACCACGGCCATAAATTTCCGCTGTATCAACTAAGTTGCCACCTAATGCTCGGTAAGTATCGAGCAGCTTTGCCGTTTCATTTGCAAATTCGGGGCTAAATTTGAGGCTCCCGATGCCAACTCGACTGACGTTTCGACTAAGCTCGGAAATAAAGATTGACTCCATAGGACAACAGCCGGACCAAATCTTTAGCCTAATCGCGTGAAATTCTCTATAGCGGTCGACAGGTCCGGCGCATCGGTAGGCCAATTTGAACAGGCAAAGCGTCCAGAGTGCACCAGGGCTGGAACAAGCTGGGCACAGCATAAATGGGCAGTGGGGCCCAGCCGCAAAAGTGACCTAACTGACGTTTTGTTGGTACGCTTCTTAGCGAAATGACGGAGGAAACCCAATGCGACGCATTTCGCGGCTACTGAGTTCACTAAGTCTAGCCCTTCTCGCACTTGCGGCTTCGGCGCTAACGCCAAAGTTAGCGCAAGCGCAAACCTGGGTCGGCAATCGCCAGGGCCCCGCGCTGACAGAAATACTTACGATTGACGCTACCGGTGAACCCAACTGGCCCTGGGGTAGTGAAGATGTTGCGGGAAATGGCCTGAACAACTTTCCGGCCGCTGAACAGGCCATCGACGCTCGAAGCGTATATGTCGCTACTGACGCAACACGTTTCTTTACCAGAGTCTACTTCTCAGTTCCTGACGCAGAACCAGGAACTGTAACCACCTTCGTCTTCATCGACTCCGACCAGAACCCGGCAACGGGTGGAAGGGCCTCCGCGGTCGAACTGGACCCAGCCTTTACGTCTGATCCAACCAACGGCGGCTACGAATACGTCATTGAAGTTCAGCGAACTGCCAATAACACAACGACGGGATCGATTTGGCAATTCTACAATGCTTCTCAGATTTTCACGGTGATTGCCGCTCAACCTAACCAGTTACTCACAGAGTCCAACGTTTACTTAGACCCGTTACGGGTCGATCAGAATGTTCATGGTTATGTGCAGTCTTCGGTGGAACTTGCCCTCGTTGGTTTGACGCCAGCATGTGGAGCGAACATCTTCGTTCGCACAACTAACCAAACCCAAAACTTGGGCGCGGGCGACTTGGTTGTTGGCGCAGCTGAGAGCTGCGTCCCTGTTGTGAACAATAACAACAATGTGCCGGTTGTAATAATTCCTCCTCCCGGCTGCACTGACAACACTCAATGCCCCAACGCAGGCGTTTGCATAAATGGAAATTGTATATTGGCGCGGCCTTGCGCAGTCGACGCCAACTGCTTAGCTGGCGACACTTGCACTTTGGGGCGCTGCGTGGCGCGCGGTGGGTACGCTTGCACCAATTCCAGCAATTGCGATGGTCTCCTGTGTGAACAGGGCCGCTGTGTGATTTGCGTCAACGATGCCGCCTGCGGCCCCGGCTTCTTCTGTGGCTCCGATGGCCGCTGTGCCGCCGGCAATGGGACTATACCTTGTGCCAATTCCAGCACCTGCGATGGGCTTACTTGTCAACAGGGCCGGTGCGTAATTTGCGCTAACGATGCCGCCTGTGGCCCCGGTTTCTTCTGTGGCGCCGATGGCCGCTGTGCCGCCGGCAATGGAACACCTTGTGCCAATTCCAGCACGTGCAATGGGCTTGTCTGTCAGCGGGGCCAGTGTGCGATTTGTGCCAATGATGCCGCATGTGGCCCTGGTTTCGTATGCGGGACCGATGGACGTTGTCTCGCCACTGGGAACGCCTTGCCTAGCGATGCGGGTCAAATCTATCTGCAACCTGGTGAACGATTGCAGGGAGGCGCCTGCGCTTGTCGAGCCGGTACCGGCAGGGGTCCAGGGTTGCTGGGCCTATTCAGCCTGCTAGGGTTGGCACTATTGATGGGGCGAAACTCTAAGCGGGAGCGCGAAGGATGATTCAATTTCGGCAATTATTTAGGAGGCTCGCGCAATACGCGGGCCTTGGTGTGATTGCCATAGTGACGCTTGCTCGCCCCGCGTTGGCTCAGGTGGACGCGGAGCGATTCAAACCGGCTGTGACGCATGATGGTTGGGTTACGTCCGAAGGTTCTGACGTGCGTCCAACGGCCGATCCGTTCGAATTTGGATTCTTGATCAACTACGGCTATCGACCCCTGGTAATCACCGACGCAAATGGCAACTACGCGAGAAGTGTGGTGAGCGGGCGTCTTGGCATGGATTTGCAAGGGTCCGTGACGCTATTCGAGCCGCTCGCAGTGGGTCTGGATCTGCCCTTCTTTCTATTCCAATCTGGATATTACAATCCGTCTTCGGCAGGGCTAGGCAAACTTAGAGTTGTTCCAAAGGTGCGTTTGCTAGACGACCGACGCGGCGTAGGCTTGGCGCTGCTGGGCGAAATGCGGCTTCCTACTCACACCGGAGACTATTCAGGCAATCCCGGATTTGAATTTGTGCCGAAGGTCGCTCTCGATCATCGATTCGGGAATGGAATACGGCTGGGCATAAATCTGGGCGTCGCAATTCGGGAGAGCTCCAATTACTTCAATATCAATACGGGCAGTGAGTTTGCATACGGTGCCGCCATTGGCTACCGCTTTGGTGGCAACAGCGGGAAAACCGAAATAGGTCTTGATTTGAACGGCGGCCTGGGGCTAATAAGGTCAAATCGTGTCCAACATCCGTTGGAGATATTCGGATTCTTGAGGCAGGCCCTGTCCGATGAATGGGAGTTATTCGGTGGGCCCGGTGCCGGAATCGTACCGGGCTATGGAGTCCCGGTGGTGCGTTTTTTCGCTGGCATTCGTTTCGCACCCACGTCGCATGACCGGGACCACGACGGAATATCCGATGATCAAGACGCCTGCCCGGACATAGCCGAAGATCGCGACGCTGATCAGGACTGGGATGGTTGCCCCGAAGAGGAACTTGACTCCGATCATGACGGAGTGCCCGACAGCAAAGATCTTTGTCCGAATGCTAAGGAAACAATCAACGGCATTGCCGATGACGATGGTTGTCCAGACACGGGTGATCCGCGTGTAATCTATGAAGACGGCAAATTCACCGTGCTCGAGGCGATACACTTCGAAACCGGTCGCGCGGATATTAAGCCGGATTCTCACGCCCTTCTCGATCAAGTCACGCTAATGATCAAGGCTAACCCTGATGTGAAGATCAAAGTGGCGGGTCACACAGATGATACTGGTCCCCACGATTTGAACGTACGACTTTCCCAGGATCGCGCGACTTCAGTACGCAATTATCTGGTCCAGCACGGAGTGGCGCCACAACGTGTGCGCGCGGTAGGCTACGGGCCAGATAAGCCGCTAATTAAAGGGACGACTGACGACGCGCGCGCTAAGAATCGTCGCGTCGAGTTCGTGGTAGATGACGGGAAATAGGCTAGGTGACTTGCGACTAGCCCCATCGGGCGCACTTTGCTAAGAAGTTGTTGCAAATGCGTTCAATCCGGCGCGGAACAAGTCTTCCCACAGTCGTGTTCATTACCGCGCTGGCGGCATGCAGCAGCGTCGAGCCGCCGAAATTGTCCGACTGTGTAGTGCCCTTAGGTGACTCACCCTCCAGGGGTCCGGCGGACGCTTGGGTTACCGCCGTCGAATTCGGAGACTTTGAATGCAGTTTCTGCGGGCTGGCAGAGCCAACTGTGCGACAAGTGGATTCTGAACGTCCTGGGATCGTGCGCTGGATCTGGAAGCACCTACCACTATCGAGTATTCACCCTAGGGCGCTGCCGACTGCAATTGCTGCCGAGTGTGCGCACGACCAAAATCATTTCTGGGAAATGCATGATCTGTTATACGCGCATCAAGACGCGCAAAGTGACGCTGACCTAACGAATTACGCCCAGCAAATTGGTCTGGATATGGCAACGTGGCAGGCATGTTTGACTACGGATCCTCCCAGGCAACGAATCTTGTTGGATGAAAGCCTTGCCATAACGGCCAGAGTGGACGGAACACCAACATTCTTTTTCAATGGCTTCGCCCTCGTCGGCGCGCAACCCCTCAGTGATTTCCTCGCGTTGATCGACACCGCGCAACAGGCAGCAATTGCGGCCGGCGTCGATGCGGGCAATTACTATTCAACACGGGAGGGGCAAGGCTGCTTGTAAGGCAGGGCGGAACGTGTAGCTATTGAACGCGCTCTGTCTCGCTCCGGCAACAACCGGTCGTTGGCGGCTTAAGAACCCACGATGCGGCGCTTACGGGTGGCTGCACTTGTAGAAGTAAGCGCTGGATACGAAGGACGCTCTGGTACTCGGAATATCTGAAGTTCCGGCTTTAGCCCGCCAACATCAACGGCACCGCGCCGCTCGACACTAAAGCCCAAGTGGTGTGCGAACGAGGCAGTATGGGCCGGCATGGGTGAAAGCCACACCCAGCGCCCGCCGGGGCGCAGCAAGCGCCAGCCGTGAGACATTGTCGCTTCAAGCAACGCTCCGAGCGTCCCATCACGAACGAGTCGTGCACCTAGAGGTGGGTTCGTGAGCACCAGGGTGAGATCGCGTACTGGCGCCGTGGTGGCGTCGCGGGCATAGAGAGTAACATGCTTGATCTTTGCGGCGGCGATATTCGCCCGAGCAGCTGATAGCGCGCGCTCATCCGTATCAGTACCGTACATGATTCGGTAGGGGCCGAGAAGGGCTCGCTCTATCAGCTCAAGGGCACTGCCTACGAAGGGATCCCAAACGACATCTTCTGGCTGCACCCCGGCGGTGAATGCCAACGCCGCGGCAATCGTCGGGTGCGACGCCGTCGGCAGTTCTTGCACTCGCCAAGAGAAACGGGAGTCATTGAATTGCTTTGGAATGATGTCAAGTCGGCCCTGCCCTAGGTCAACACTAAGTTCCCAGGCTGCCGCGGTTGGATCCGCAATTAGGGGCAGACTCTCTTGGACAAAGCGCGTTTGTAGGTCCCACACTGCCGCGCGCTGATGCCCTTGCCCAGTGAATTTCAGTCGGGCGCGCGGCAAGGCGCCGCTCGATTGGCCCATCCACTCGAATAATTGGGCACGCTTAAGCGCGTCTATTACAGCTTCAATGCTGGATAATTGCGGATCCAAGCGCAGCTCGATTCCAACGTTCAAGGCCGATCGCGCGACCAGCGCGTCCGATAGAACACCCGCGAACTTCGGCAACCAGACCCTGCCGGGCGCCGATTGCACGGCTCCAAGCGAACGGACTTGTTCGGCCACGATCGATTCAAGCCCCTCTCTACAAATCCACACTAAGGTTTGCTCGTTTCCCAGTGGCAGATCCAGGCGAATTGGCGCAGCCACGGCGGGCCGAGTGCTCGTACGTGCCAACATAAGTTTCGCGCGTTCTATCAGGCGAGAGGTAAAGGCATCATCACTCGCTTGGGTCCCGAGCCACTCTGAAGCGAGTTGCCCGCCGACTTTTCCCAGGGCTTCAATTAAGACGCGTTGCTCAGGCAACGCGTGAACACGTGCCGCGTAATCCAACAAAGCAGCCTCAATGCCTGGCTGTTTCAATTTGCCAAGTCCAATCACCGCCGCACGCTGGACAGTGGGCTCTTCGTCCTGCAGCCTTGCTAACAATTCCGCGACGAGAGCTGGTTCGCCGCTCACGCGAGCAACCCGCGCCACCAAGCGGAGCAAGCGCACCCGAGCCGTGGGCTTGGCGTTGTTCAGGCGTTGTTGAGCCTGCTGCGCGGCAGCAACCCCCGCTCGCCCCAAAGCCCGCTCGAGATTGGCCGCTTCGTCATCCGTAACGTCAACCAGCTGCTGTATTACAGCGTCAAGCTCGCCGCGAGCAGGCGTGTAACCCGGATCAGAAAAGCGTGATTGTTCGCACATAATGAGGATAGGAGCGCGATGGCCGCGTAGCGGCCCGTCCGAAGGACCCATCGGTACGATGGAATCGAGCTACTAGCGCACAATCAAGGTTTGCGGTAGGCGTCCGGCCCCAATGATTCCGCGTTACACACCTCCTGATTTTGCTGACCTTTGGTCGGACCGCACGCGCTACCGTACTTGGCTCAAAGTCGAGCTTGCGGCCTGCGACGCCATGGAACGAGGCGGACTCGTTCCGCAGGGTACGGCTGCCACCATTCGTGCAATGGGAATTGATCCAGACCCCACTGCCATCGAGGAGATTGAGGCGCAGACTAAGCACGATGTCATTGCGTTTCTAACACACGTCGAGCGGGTGGCCGGCGAACCTGCACGTTGGTTGCACCGCGGCATGACGTCCAACGACGTGCTGGACAGTTCCTTTGCAGTATTGCTCTCCACGGCGGGTGACCGGCTTTTGCAGCGCAGCCTTCGCTTGGTTGAGGCCTTGTCGCGACGCGCCGAAGAGCATATTCACACACCGACAATCGGGCGAAGCCACGGCATTCACGCAGAGCCGACGACATTCGGCGTCGTTCTCGCTGGCCATTTGGCGGAAGTTAAGCGGGCTCGCTCGCGGTTGTCCGCCGCACGAAAGGAAATTGCCGTCGGGAAAATCGCGGGGGCGGTCGGTACTTACGCCCATTTATCCCCCGAAATCGAACTCGACGCGTTAGCTCAATTGGGCCTTTTGCCCGAAACGGTGCCCACCCAAGTTGTTGCCCGGGACCGACACGCCGCATTCTTCGCTGCAATGGCTTTGATGGCGGCTGCCATCGAACGCTTGTGTACGAACATTCGACACTGGCAGCGCACGGAAGTGGGCGAAGCCGAAGAGCGCTTTGCCAAGGGGCAAAAGGGCTCGAGTGCCATGCCACATAAACGCAATCCGATTCTGAGTGAGAATCTGTGCGGGCTGGCGCGAATTGTCCGGGCAGCTGTCACCCCCGCATTTGAGAACATCTCACTTTGGCACGAGCGGGACATTTCGCACTCCTCCGTCGAACGCATGCTCGCGCCGGACGCTACATCGACCCTGGCATTTATGCTCGACAGAGCCGCTGGGCTGGTCGATGGACTCGTGGTCTATGCCGACCGTATGCGACACAATTTGGAGCGCTCCGGCGGATTGTTCTTTAGTGAAGCCGTAATGCTCGAGTTGGTAGGCAAGGGTCTGGCGCGCCAGTCAGCTTATGAGTTGGTCCAACGCAATGCCATGCAGGCATTTGCGGGTGAGGGGTGCTTTGAGCAACTACTCTTGGCTGACGCGGAAATTGGACGATACCTAAACGCGAGTGAAGTATCGCGCTGCTTCGATTTGGATCACGCCCTGCGCTACACGGAAATCATCGTCCGTCGCGCCATAGAATCGTAGAGCAATTTTCAATAGTTACGGCGCTGGGTGACACACAACCCACATAACCATAATTCCCGCCACGCGCTGTTCGTCATCTCCAACTACGCACATCACAGACCCTTGATCGCGAGGGCAAATGCAGCCGCAAGCGTCGTCTCGATTCGAATAGCAAGTGTCCCCATCTAAGATGTAACAAGGCTTGTCAGTCGAGGCTTGAGCTCTTGGAAATCCCGGGTTGCAGTCCGTCAGCAATGTGGGAGCCGATCCTATCCCCGAGTCGCCAAGACCCAAACCTACCTGATCGGAAGCTTGTCCAGTGTCCACGGAACCACCGCAGGCTGAAGCCCCTAACGCAAGACAAAGAGCCAGCAATCGCAAGCACGTAGTCGACGTGAACTTCATGGGGGCCCAATGTAGCAAGATGCGGACCGCGAGTCGAACATACCGTTTCTTGCGAAAATTCGCGCTGAAGTGTCACTCAAGTGTCACCGGAGTTGGCTTTTCTGAAAATCCGGTGTGCCTGAAGTTGGCACCCCTTCGCCGCCGACGATTCTGTTTAGATTTGCTCTTCACCCATCAGCAGAACGTCAAGATTTGGGATCTTCCTATCAAGTTTTCGTAAGCTCAGGCATCGTGACAGGGGCTCGGCCCTCGCGAATTATTCGTACCTCGATTCAATAGAATCGAGGTACTAGAAACCTAGGGTTCAATTCGTGAACAATAGGCGTTTGTTATGCGCGATGCGATGGTAGGCGACAAACTGGACCAGTATCAACTCGATGAGTTGTTGGCTCGCAGTGGCATGGCTTCGATATTCAAGGCCACAGATACGCTGACGAGTAGCACGGTTGCCCTCAAAGTGCCGTACCTTCAATTCGAGAGCGATATCGTATTTCACGAGCGGTTCAATCGCGAAGAGAAAATTGGCATACGCCTTGAGCACCCGTATGTCGTAAAGGTCCTGACGCCTAAGTACAAGACTCGAATGTATCTGGCGATGGAGTTTGCGCAAGGCAAATCATTGCGTGCGCTCTTGGACGAACAGAAACGCTTCACCGCTGAAAGAGCGGTGCGCATTGCCAAGCAAGTGTGCGAAGCGTTGGTGTACGTTCACAGCAAGGGGGTCATTCACCGTGACTTGAAGCCGGAAAACGTCCTGATTGATCCCGAAGGCAACGTCAAACTCCTAGATTTCGGGATTGCCCTTGATGAAGCGGCGCGAAGGCTGACTTGGACTGGATTTTCAGCAACGATTGGTACGCCCACGTACATGGCTCCGGAACAAATCAATGGGCGCCGAGGTGACGTGCGCACGGATATTTACGCGCTTGGAACAATGTTATTTGAAATGGTAACAGGTGAGCTGCCGTTTAGTGACGCCAACATGCACACGTTGATGCGCGCCAAAACCACAGAAGCGCCCTTTGCACCGAGTCATTACTTGGCGGACATCGACCCCGGACTTGAAGAGATCATCTTGCACGCCATCGAGCGCTCGCCCAAAGATCGGTACCCTGCGGCAGAATCCATGCTACTGGACATGGAAAATCCAGCGGCGGTAAAGCCACGAGATCGGTCGCAAATTCGCGCCTCCGCTGGGCCTTGGGAGCGAATCCCGCAGCCAATACGTACCGGCGCGATTGTTTTCGCCGTTATTTCTTTCTTGTGCATTTTGATTTTTACGACCACTCGGCGCGCACCCCGTCCTCCTTCTTCACAGCACGGGCAGACGAGTGTACAGTGACGCATGCCAACTCCGATCGAGCAGTCTCTTAACCTGATTTGGGTACTGCTCTGCGCCTTTCTGGTTATGTTCATGCAGGTCGGCTTCGCGATGGTGGAGACCGGCTTTACTCGGGCCAAGAACGCCGTACACACAATGGGGATGAATTTCGTCATTTATCCGCTTGGCATAGTCGGGTTCTGGCTTTTGGGTTACGGCCTGATGATGGGGGGCATGAATCACTGGCCAGCACTCGGCAGCCAGGGGGCGGGGCATGAAATTGCAATCTCGATTGCT
>Ga0075520_1000417_pt1 | contig 18345 bp, 15 predicted proteins | sample NGEPerB_FD_75100 | JGI IMG/M metagenome (GOLD analysis project Ga0075520, IMG submission 75100) | Arctic peat soil microbial communities from the Barrow Environmental Observatory site, Barrow, Alaska, USA - NGEE PermafrostAB12-B | ecosystem: Environmental > Terrestrial > Soil > Wetlands > Peat ... | reverse complement strand
CGTCGCGGTGGTGGTCGAGGGTTTCGCGCTGCCGATGGTGCACACCGCGTGGATCACCGCGGTGGTCTTCACCGTGCTCAACGCCTGGCTGCTGCGGGTACGGATCAAGGCCGAGAACGCGGCCCTGACGCTGTCTGCGGAAGCCCTTCCGGCACATGCCGAGCAGCGGACCTCCGCTCCGTCGTGATCGACGTGCTGGTGGCCGGTGCCGGACCGGCCGGCCTCGCCACGGCGCTGTTCGCGGCGCGTACCGGCCTGGTGGCGGCCGTCGTGGACCCCCGCCCCGCGCCGATCGACAAGGCCTGCGGCGAGGGCTTGATGCCCGGTGCCGTGCGGGCACTGCGTGAGTTGGGGGTCGATCCACCGGGCCTGGATTTCCGCGGTATCGGCTACCGCGACGGCAGACACCGGGCCGACGCGCTGTTCCGCTCCGGCAACGGACGCGGGGTTCGCCGTACAGACCTGCAGGCGACGCTGCTGGCAGCGGTGCGGGCCAGCGGGGTACCGGTGCTGCAACGGGCGGTCTCGACCATCGACGAGGACGCCGAGTCGGTGACGGCCGCCGGCCTGACAGCGCGCTACCTGGTGGCGGCCGACGGGCTGCATTCCCCGATCGCCCGGGCGCGGGGACTGGTCCGCCCTCCGGTCGCGTCCAGGAAGCCGCGTTGGGGGTTGCGCCGACATTTCGAGGTGTCACCGTGGTCGGACCTGGTGCAGGTGCACTGGTCACCCGCCGCTGAGGCCTACCTGACGCCGGTGGCTCCCGGGCTGGTCGGAGTCGCGGTGCTCAGCAGCGACCGCGCACCGTTCGAGGTTCAGCTGGGTCACTTCCCCGAATTGGCCGACCGGCTGAACGGTGCACAGGCCGGGCCGGTTCGCGGCGCGGGGCCGCTGCGGCGGCACACCAGCACCCGGGTGGACGGCCGGGTGCTGCTGGTCGGCGACGCCGCCGGCTACGTCGACGCGCTGACCGGGGAAGGCATCGCGGTGTCCCTGGCCTGCGCGAAGGCGCTCGTCCAATGTCTGATCGCCGGGAAACCCGAGCGCTACGAATCATTGTGGTTACGGGAGTCCCGCCGGTACCGGACGCTGACCAGCTCGTTGCTCTGGGCCAGCGGCCGGCCGGCACTGCGCCGCCGGTTGGTGCCGGCGGCGCAGCACGTGCCGTGGGCCTTCGGGGCCGTGGTGGGTCAGCTCGCCCGGTGACCCCGCGCCTGAATCGGACCGAGGATCGGGCCAGAGCCGAGTGTCGGTGCCCGCCGCTACCGTGGCGTCCGACCCACCAGACCTCTGAGCAGGGAGACGACGAGCATGGATTGGAAGCTGGAACTGGTCGCTGTTCCGGTCACCGATGTGGACCGCGCGAAGGCCTTCTACGCCGACAAGGTCGGCTTCCATGCCGATCACGACCATCGGGTCTCGGACGAGATCCGGTTCGTGCAGCTCACCCCGCCGGGATCGGCTTGTTCGATCGCGCTCGGCACCGGTATCACCGACGCGAAGCCGGGTACTGTCCGGGGACTGCAAATGGTGGTCGCCGACATCCACGCCGCGCACGCCGAACTCACCGCGCGGGGCGTGCAGGTCAGCGAGGTCCAGGAGTTCCCATGGGGCTCCTTCGTCTTCTTCGACGATCCGGACGGCAACGGCTGGGCCGTTCAGCAGCTTGCCCCGCGGAATTGACGCTCGGCAGCTCCCGTACCGGCGCCAGGCGCGAGGGTCACGGCCGGCCCTCGTGCATCTGCCCCACCACCTTGACGATCCGGCGCTGCCTGGTCTCGGCGGTCTTCGCGCCCTCGATCGACAGCACATGGCGGAGCCGGTTGCTGTAGGACAGGCCGTCGAAGAACGTCCGTGCCTGCGGGTCGCCGTCCAGCGCGTCGCCGAGATCCTGCGGGACGCTCACCTCACGGGGCTGAGTGTCCACCTCGATGTCGATGTCCACCTCGTCACCGGCGGCCACTCCGGCCGCGGCCCGCTGCTCGGCGCTCACCGGCAGCATGAACGCGCCGCCCATCGGCGCGACGCTGGTGCGGTAGGTGTGACCGTTGATGGTCACCGTGACCGGCGGCCGCTTGCCGGAGCCGAGGTCGGCCACCACCTCGGGAGGGACCTGGATGCCGGTTGCGGTCTTACCGGCGAGCTTCACGGTTCCGCGGAATCTCATCTGAACACACCCAACGACTGACCCATCGCGTTTGGATCTGGTGACACGTTCCTTACCAGCACCCCTGCTCGCGGAGAGCGGGACAAACCGTGCCGCTCTCCGAGAACGCCAGATAAGAGAAGGGTTTCGGGTTCATCACCCCGGACGGTGGTGGCCCGGACGTGTTCGTGCAGCTCGGAGGGGGCGGGAGGTCGCGCCGGGTACGGCCGCCCCGTGGGCAAGGCCAGTTCCGACATGCTGGCGAACGTTTGTGCACCTCGGTCTACGGTTGAGGGTGGGTGTCGAGTCGTTCGGCGGTTGTCCCGAGGCAGTTGTCCTCAAGGTAGGTCATGCCAGCTTGGTGGGCGATTTGTCTCGCGTCTGGGGATGTGATGCCCAGTTGCAGCCAGAGTGCTCCTGCATTGACGGCGGCGGCTTGTTCGGCGATCGCGGGGGTTTCCGCGGAGGGCCGAAAAACGTCGACGATGTCGATGGGACCGGGAATGTCGGCCAGGGTGGGGTACGCCGGCTGGCCGAGGATCTCGGTGGCAGTGGGGTGCACGGGGACCACGGTGTAACCGGCGTTGATGAGTCCAGCTGCCACTTTGCTCGCTGCCTTCGCGGGGTCGGTCGAAGCCCCGACCACGGCAATGGTGGTTGCGCCTTCGAGCAGGGCGCGGAGTTCGGTGTCCTTCATGAAGGGATGCCGTCCTTCCAATGCTGCCGGACTGCGGTTTTGGTCTTGCCGGACCGGGGTCTGCGTCGCTGGTGATGGTAGACGCAGCCCGCCCGAAAAAACCGAAATGTCCGGGAATCAATGTGGCAGCCCACGGCGGGTGAGCATGTCGACCAGGCTGCGGCGGGAGGTCAGTTCGCGGCGGAGTTCGCGTCGCCGTCGGTTCCGGGCGGCTTGCAGGTCTTTGAGGCTGATGCTGGTCGCGGCGAGCTCGGGTGACACGGCCCGGCACATGGGTCATGAGTCGTTCGATACGTCGGAAGTTGCCGCCGGTGATGCGGGTGATGGTGCGGGCCGCATCAGCGTCGTCGGTGACGGAAGGGTCGAAGGGTAGGCCGAGTTGCTGCCAGTAATGGGCCAGCACCGCGGGGATGTCCTCCGGGCCAAGGGGCCGGTATTGGTGGGCGAACCCGATGCGGCTGCAGCGAGTCGGAGGTGGTGATCGAGCGCCGCCGACATCCGTCGCTGAGACCCGGTCGCTACGGCGAGAGGAGGGGGCCACTACCCTTCAAGGACGGGCCCCCGGCCGAGCGAACGGGTGTGCTGAGCAATGCTGCGGGTACGGGGGTGCGCTATGCCGAGCCGGGAAGAGGAACTCAATGAGCTCGGTCAGGCAAAGCGGGATGGCACCGCTGGCGATGGTACGACTTCGACGGCAAGTCGACGATTTGACGCAGCCCCGACGGCGGAAGGGCTGCTCGAGCTGGCCAGCAGCGTGGACGCCGGGTTCGCGCTGCGTCGGATTGATCCACCGGAGTTCCTCTACCTGAATCCAGCTTTCTTCAAGATCTTCGGATTCGATCCGAACGGACCAACGCCGACGACGGCGGACTTCATATCACTCATTCATCCCGATGACCGTGCCCGGATCGGATCGGTTCCGGCAGGTGTCGGCGCTGGTGAGACGGTTGAGAACGAGTGGCGGATCGTCCGCGAGGACGGCATGCAGAGCTGGATTTCCGGAAGGGTCTCCGCGATCACCGACGACGACGGGGTCGTCCGCCGTGTCGCCGTCGTCCTCAAGGACGTCACGAAGGGAAAGGCCGCGGAAGTCGCGCTCCGGGAGAGTCAAGCGCTTTTCGATCAGTTCGCCCGCAGCACCGAGGTCGGGTTCCTGCTCCGCGAGGCGACCCAGATTCTGTACATGAACCCCTCCATGTTCCGGATCTTCGGGGTCGACCCCGATCTGCCCAACCCGTCGGTGCTCGACATGAGGTCGAGGATTCACCCCGACGACCGCCAGGCCGCGGCAGCGGCCGCCGCCGTCGACCGGGGCGAGTCAACCGACACGGAGCTGCGGATCGTCCGCCACGACGGTGAGCTCCGCTGGATACGGGCCACGAACGACCCGGTCACCGTCACCGCCACCGACAGCGGTCCGATCCGGGTCGCCAGCACGGTCACCGACATCACCGACCACAAAGCTCTCGAAGCCGCCATGCGCGCGGCGCAAGTTGAGGCCGAGCGGGCCAACGCGGCCAAGGATGCGTTCTTGTCCCGAATGAGCCATGAGCTGCGCACCCCACTCAACGCCGTTCTCGGCTTCGCGCAACTGCTCGAACTCGACGCGTTGTCCCCGTCGCAGGAAGAAGCTGTCGGCCATATCCTCCGCGGCGGCAAACACCTGCTCGCAATGATCAACGACGTCCTGGACATCGCGGGCATCGAGTCCGACCGGTTCGACTTGTCCCCCGAGCCCGTGCACGTGGCTACGCTACTCACCGAGACCATCGGCCTGATGCGGCCCGCCGCCGCCGCCAACCGGATCGAGATCCTCTTCGATGCCGCCCGGTCGGCGGCCGACGGTTACGTCCGAGCCGACCGCCGCCGGCTCCAGCAGGTACTGCTCAACCTCCTGTCCAACGCCATCAAGTACAACCACCCGGACGGACGGATCGACATCAGCGTCGTCGTGGCCGGGGACACCCAGCTCAGCGTGGCCGTCACCGACACCGGCCCGGGCATTCCCGCCGAAGACCTGCCCAGACTGTTCCAGCCCTTCGACCGGCTCGGCCGGCAATCCTCCGACGTCGAGGGCACCGGACTCGGGCTGACCCTGTCGAAACAGCTCACCACCGTGATGGGCGGCCGGCTGGACGTCGCTTCGACGCCCGGGCAGGGGAGCACCTTCACGGTGACCATGCCGGTCGCCGACCCGACCCGGACGCCGCCGCCGGCCAGCAACACCACCGGTGGGGTCCCGGCGGGGGGCGCGGCGCTCTGCACGATCCTCTACATCGAGGACAACCACTCCAACGTCGACCTGCTCTCCGGCGTCCTGCGCCTCCGCCCGGGGTGGCGGATGGTTCACGCCGGCACCGGCCGGCTCGGCCTGGAGTTGGCCGCCACCGGCGCACCCACGGTGATCCTGCTGGACGTGCACCTCCCCGATATCGACGGCATCGACGTACTCCAAATGCTGCGGGCCGACCCCAAGACCTCCGACGTCCCGGTTGCCATCCTCAGCGCCGATGCCACCCCCGGCCAGGCGCGCCGCCTGCTCGCCGCCGGCGCACAGAAATACCTGACCAAACCCATCGACGTGAGCGAAGTCCTCGCCTTCCTGGACTCGCACGTCCGCTAACCCAGGATCGGCCCACGGACCGTGTCGAGCTGCCTCTGACCCAGATGCTCAGCAGATCCGCGGCTCCGACCTCATCGACTCCGTCCGGCGGGTGGCCGCCGGTCAGTCGCTGCTCGATCCGGCAGTCACCGCGCGGGTGCTCGAACGAGTCCGGCGGGGCCCCCAGCTGGCTCCGGCGCTGACCCCTCTCACAAACCAGGAACGGCGGGTGCTCGCGCTGATCGGCGATGGCATGACGAACCGGGGAATCGCCGAATCCATGTTCCTGGCCGAGAAGACCGCCAAGAACTACGTGTCCAGCCTCCTGGACAAGCTGGGACTGCAACGCCGCACCCAGGCGGCGTTGTTCGCCGCCAGACACCTGCCCGAATAAGGCCTGCCACGCGTCTGTCGATCAACGCTCGGACAGGGAATAGCCTTGCTCGTTTCTCCCGACGGCGTAGCCGTTTGTATTTGCGCATGGCCCAGCGCACCAGGTGATCATTGATGCGCGGTAGGAGGGGGATACAACATGGACTTGAAGAAGCGCCCCAAAGCGGAGTGACGTGCCCCGGGTACCAGGGATTAAGGATGTCGGACTGAGCACGGTCCCCGGGCAGCACCAGGCCGTCGGTGAGGGCGTGGGTCGTCACGGCGTTGCCGGCGTGTAGTGGCCGGAGGCCAGGTATCCGGCGCCGAAGGCGTGGTCGTGGACTTGCAGGTCGGGGACGAACTCGGCTAGTGCCGTGCCTGGCATCCGCGCGGGCGGTTGCTGCCTTCCGCACCCAGGTGACCAGGCTCTGGCACGTGGTCGCTTGAGCGCCGCAGCCAGCGCACCCGGATCAGCTGGAAACGGATGGACCGCCTGGCCACACGATGGCTCCCATCTGCCCGTGTCGTGCATCCCTTTCCAGCCGCAGTGCACTCAGGTCGTCGCGGCGGGTACTTCCCCGGGTGAGGTCGCAGAGGAACGGGCCGGTTCCCGCCGGACTGGTGACATGACATGTTCCAACCGAATCCGCTGGATCGGCTGTCCGCAACGACCTCGGCACCGCAGGGGCCGGGCCGCGCCGGACCGGGCGGCCCGCCGGCCTGGGTGCCGGCGGCGTCCGGTCCCGGCGCCTTGGTCGGGTGTGCGAGGTCCGGTACCGGGCGAGGACATCGGCCGGGATCCCGGTCACGGGCCACACCGTCCTTCCTTGGGCTGCCTGCTCAGGTGGCCCGGTAGAACGCGGGACGTGTGCCCGGCGGCGCGACTGGGTGGTGGTTCACGCGGGGTGCAGCGGCGCGGTCCAGGTCAGGTGGGTGCCACCAGCTGGTGGTGTCTGGGTGGTGATGGATCCCTAAGATGCGCCGCCCGGTCCGCCAGGTGCGCAGTCCGCTGCGCCGGGTGACCCCGGCGGGGATGCCGTCGCCGTTGTCGACCACCTGGACGATGAGGTCGGTGTCGGCGGTGATGGTGACGGCCAGTTCGGTGGAGTGGGCGTGCCGGACCGCGTTGCTGACGGCCTCCCGGACCACGGCCTGGGCGTGGCGGGCCAGGTGGGTCGGCAGGGTGTCGACCTGGTCGGACCCTGGGTGACATGAACTGTTCGAAGTATTTGCCGTTCAGCAGTCCTATGACTTCTCCGGGTTGGCGTTCGGTGCCGGTCTCATGCGGAACGAGGGGCCTTCCGGCCCGCCGAAACACAGATCACAATCTTCGGCGGGACCGCTCCGAAACCGGAGCCAAAGCCTGGCTCACCGGCCGCGCCCACATCTGAACCGTGCGCGAGAACGGCATCAACATCCTCGACGGAATCGCGATGGCGGCGCCGGGCAACGCGCCTCAGAATGACTGGGATGGTTACGCTGTGGGCCGAAATCAACCACGACTTGATTCGTAACCATCGAGGAGTTCGAACAATTCGGCCACCGCTAGGCTAGTGGTTTGGTCAAATATGCTTGAGCTCCGGCGTCGAGTAGCTGATTGATCTGTTTGGAACTCGTGACCGCGCTCAGCATGACGATGGGAATGGACTCGGTCTTTGTGTTCGCGCGCAACTGCCGGAGCACGTCGATTCCATCCATGTCGGGTAGGTGAAGGTCGAGCAGTACCAGGTTCGGTGCAGTGGCCGCGGCGATATCCAATCCGGTTGCGCCACTATTGGCGACTGTCATCTGCCACGCTGAGCGTCGTCCGACGAGGCGGGTCATCAATTCGACATTCGAGCGGTTATCCTCGACATACAGCAGAGTATTGATCGGTGGTTGAAGAGAAATGCTGACGACGTTGCCGGATGGCGCTGGTTGGCTCCGAGGGCTGGTTGAATTGGCGAGCACGGCGGGTTCTGTCGGTGTCGCGGGCAGCGATGGGTATCGAGGCGATGAAGGTGCTGCCGACACCGATTTCTGAGTGAGCGATCAGACTCCCCCCATCTTGGACATCAGGCGATGCGCGAGCGCGAGACCAACTCCGGTGCCTTCGATCCCGGTGGTCTCGGCTCCGAGCCGGTCGAACGGGGTGAATAGTCGCGGAACAAGGTCGGGGTGGATGCCCCTTGCCACGAACGAGCGGGCACCGGCGATGACCGCGCACGCCGCGATCGCCAGGATCCCGGGGAGTGAGTGCCGCAGTCCCCGGGGTTTGCGAAGGACCATGCCCGATGTGGATGCCCCTACCGGTGTCGTGCACCAGAATGTTCAGCAGTGGACCTTGACCGCGTTCGCAGTAGACGTCGACGCGGCCACCAGGGTGGTTGTATTTGATGGCGTTGGACAGGAGGTTGAGGAGCACCTGTCGTGGCCGCCGGCTATCGGCGGTGACTGACAATCCAGCTGTCGCATCGCGGTGGTAGCGCAGCGCGATGTGCATGGCATCGGCTGCGGGAATCATGAGCTCGATCGTTTCGGCGAGCAGGTCCGAAACCGACGTCGGCGCCACGGACACATCCAACCTGTTGCTCTCGAGTGTGGTGAAGTCCAGAAGGTCGTCGATGAGGCTGAGCAAATGTCGACCACCGCGCAGGATGTGCTGGACCGAATCCCGTTGTTCCCTGCTCAGTTCGTCGTCCAGGTCCAGGAGTTGAGCGAACCCAAGAATCGCGTTGAGCGGGGTCCGTAATTCATGGCTCATCCTGGACAGGAACTCGCCCTTGGCGGTGTTCGCCTTTTCGAGTTGCTCGTGCGCGGCGACCAACTGTGCCTCGACCATCTTTCGGTCGGTAATGTCCTCGACCGTTGCCGCGCAACGACGAGCGATTCCGTCGGCGTCCGTCACGGGAACGTTCGTCGCGCTCATCCAACGCACCTGGCCGTCGGGCCGGATGATGCGGTACTCCGCATGCGCGGGCGTCCCCACTCTGGTGGGCGACCAGTAGTCGACCATGAACCGGTCGATATCGTCGGGGTGGATTAGCAACAGGCTCGTCAGGGGATCTTCGCCGACGTCCATCGGGTTGTAGCCGAAAACCCGCTCGTAACCGGGGCTGATGTACAAGAATGTGGGTGGGTCCAGGGTCCGGAGAATAAAGGCTACGTCGACGCTGTCCGCGAGTTGATGCAGCAGCGTGTCGCTTTCCTGTAACGGCGCGAGTACTGAGATGCGCTCAGAGACGTCACGAATGGCCGCGGTGACGATGAGCACGCCGCCGATTTCGAAGGAGCCGAGTGTGACGTCCACAGGGAATGTGGTGCCAACTTTGCGTTGGGCGGACAACTGACGGCCGCCGCCCATTTGCCGCGTGCTCGGTTGAGTCAGATAGCGTCGCCGCAAACCCGGATGCAACGCACGCGCCTCTGATGTCGGCAAGAGTATTTCGACTGCTTGACCGATCAGTTCTGTTCGGGTATAGCCGAACAGTTTCTCCACTTGGTCGTTGACCAAGGTGATCGCTCCGTCGGCGTTGACTGTAACCATGGCGTCCGGCGCAGCCGCCAACAGACCTTGAAAGATCCCGTCACCCGGTTCGGCGAGATCCGGGCGGACCGGACTGTTTGTCCTGGGTGCGGACAACTGCGGTGTGGTTCCCCGGCGTGATCGCCATCGGCAGTCATCGGCTCACCCTCCGGCGGCGATTCCCACTGCCGTATCACCGGCGGGTGGACGCCAGGTGGACGCCGGGCCGGTGCGGCAGCGTCGGATTCGGGGAGGGCCGGCCACCGGAACATCGATGGTGGATACGCAGTGCGGGCTGACGCTGCCGCACCCAGCGGTGCGGTGCGGCCCCAGTAGCCAGGGAAAGTCGGCCCTGCTGCAAGTTCAGGTCACCCTCCTCTGCACCCTGGTACTCACCGAGTCAAGGAACGGCCCTCCGGTTTCGACAAGCCTAGCCCGCCGTTTCCCGCGGGAATTGTTCGAGTCCGTGGTATCTCTGGAAAGGGCCGCCCTTGGCTGGGAGAATGTGGCTTGTCCTGGGTCAGGGTCAAGCACCGTTGGGGAACACTTTTCTGGTGGGCGGCGCTACTGGTCGTATCGGTCGTTGCTCGTGGATTCCGTCGCGCGGAAGTTGGCCCCCGCGGAGGGGCACCAGCGTCACCTCTTCGAGTGTGGTGCGGACGCTCGGTGAGCAATATGCGCATTGGGAATCCATCAATTGTTCGGGTCATAATTTTGTGGTGGGCCGTGTGAGCGGATCGGTTGGGTGTTGCCGTGCGATCCGGCCGGTCGGGTTGCTCGCTGCTGGGCGAGCAGGAGGCCCGGTTTGTTGATTCGCCTCGGGGTTTTCGCACTTCGACCACGACCTCTGGACCCGTGACCACGTCCGCGGACCGCACGCTCTCCCGGGGGATTCCGGCTGGCGAACCCGGCTGCCGGCGGCAGGGCGTCAAAGGGGGGGACGGGCGGAACTGTCGCGGGCTGCTTGCCGAGAAAGCGTTTGACCGGCGCTCTCGGGTGATTGTGTCAGTATTGGTGTCGTGCGCATTTGTGCGACGGCTGCGTACGTCCGATTGCGATGTTCTGGGGGGTGGTGGGTGTTCGATGCCGCACGTTTTCTCTGTTCCGGAGATGGGGCCGGATCCTGAACCGCGGATGACGGAACTGGGTGCCGTGGCGATTCTTCGGTCCTGTGCAGACGCGATGATCGCCGAGACAGTCCAGGGTGTTGTCACGGGGTGGAATGAGGGGGCCACGGTCCTGTACGGGTACACCGCCGAACAGATGCTCGGTCAGAGCATCGAGCGATTGTTTCCGGTGGGCGGGGAGGTTCAGGAGCGACTGCGCCGTGCCCGTGTTTCAGCCGGTTTGGCTGAGAGCGGCACCCGGTATCGCCTGCGACGCGTCGATGGCCGCCTTGTCGACGTCATCCTGTCACGTTGGCCGGTGCGCGACGCCCAGGGTCGCCTCGTTGGGGTGGCCTCGATTTCCCGCCAGGTCAACGACCGGGAGGAGACCGACTCGCAGGTTGCCTCGTTGTTGGAGGGGGCTCCGGACGGCCTGCTGTGCGTGGACACGGCCGGGCGCATCACGATGGCCAACGCGCAGGCCGGCGACCTGTTCGGGTATGCCCGCGACGAGCTCCTCGGGCAACGGGTGGAGTTGCTGCTACCCGAGGCGCTGCGGGACGGCCACACCGAGCATCGCGCCGAGTTCGCCCGCCACCCACGCATCCGACCGATGGGGGTGGGTCTGTCGTTGTCCGGGCGGCGCCGGGACGGTTCGACGTTTCCGGTGGAGATCAGTTTGGCCGCGGAAGGCGTCGGCGACCGGATGGTCGTCATTGCGGCGGTCAGGGACGTGACCCGGCAACGTGACATCGAGCAGGCCGTCCGGGTGAGCGAGACGCAGCTGCGTCAGCTCGCCGAAAACGTCGACACCGTGTTCATTCTCCGCCAATTGAACCCCCTTGCTCTGCTCTATGTCAGCCCCGGTATAGGCCGGTTCACCGGCCACGACGCCGCGGACCTGATCGACTCGCCGGACCTGCTGATCAACGTCGTTCACCCCGAGGACCGCGGCACGTTCGCCGAGTACATGGCGGCCAGCAGGGATGGAGCGGCGGCATCCGCCGAGTTCCGTTTCATCCGTCCGGATGGTCGGATCCGCTGGGTGCGGGCATCCGCCTCGCCGGTGCCGAATCCTGGCGGCGTTCCCGCGCGGACGGTCACGGCGATGGAGGACGTCACCGACCGCGCGCTCGCTGAGGCCGACCTGCGCGCCGCCCGGGTGGAAGCGGAAAGGGCGAACGCGGCGAAGAGCGAGTTACTGTCGCGGATGAGTCACGAGTTGCGCACACCGCTGAACGCGGTGCTCGGGTTCGGGCAGCTCCTGGAACTCGACGAGCTCACCGGCGACCAACACGACGCGGTGCACCACATCCTGCGTGGCGGACGGCACCTGCTGGCCTTGGTCGATGACCTGCTCGACATCTCCAAGCAGGACAGCGATCGGCTGGACATGACCGTCGAGCCGGTGCCGGTATCCGAGGTGCTCACCGAAACCCTCGCATCGGTGGCTCCGTTGGCTGCGTCGGCGGGCATCACGATCCACCACCAACCGGGCCGCGACGCCGGCGACGTGTACGTGCAGGCGGACCGTCGCCGGCTGTGTCAGGTCGTGCTCAACCTGCTGTCCAACGCCGTCAAGTACAACGAGGCCGGCGGCCGGGTCGACGTCCGCTGCGAAATGGCCGGCGGCGCGTTGGACATCGTCGTCGCAGACACCGGCCCCGGCATCAGCGCCACCGAGCTACCTCGACTGTTCACACCCTTCGACCGACTCGGCGCCCACACCACCGGTATCGGGGGAAGCGGGATCGGGCTGGCGCTGTCCCAACGACTGATGTCGGGCATGGGCGGAAGGCTGCGGGTCAGTTCACAGGCCGGTGTCGGCAGTACGTTCACCGCGTCGATCCCGCTGGCCAGCCCCACGCCACGCGCGTCGTCCACGAAGTCCACTCCGGCCGGCGGGCCCACCGTCGTCGGGGAACCCGGCCGGCCCACACCCGGCTCTGCCACGGGTCCATCGGTGCCGACACCGACATGAGGCAGGTGCTGCGCGGGCACCGGGCGCAGGTCGCCGATGGTCGTGGCCGCCGACGGCGCCCGCGGTTTCGAACTCGCCGGAACCCATCAACCAGACCTTGCTACTTGCCGCCGCGCCACAACCGGATCGGGAACGCAGCGACGCCCCCGCACCGCCGGGAAGCAGGTCCCCGAGGAAGCCCCCAGCGAGCCCCCAGCGTCCGCGCCCGGCGGAAATCCGCACCACCATGAGAGCGGTCGAGACGCCCGAGCCCCCGGTGGGGGACCCAACCTCGCCGGCCGTGGCCATGCCCTTGAGCGTCCCGGATCCCCTCCGCACCCCACCTTCCTAGAACGGGTCGCTGACATGCTGCACCGCTTCGCCGCCGCCAGGCTTTTCGTCGTCGACGACAATTCGTCGAATATCGCGCTCTTGCAAGCCGTGCTGACCCGAGCGGGGATTGTGAATGTCTTCACCGAAACGGACGGCCGGCAGGTACTGCCCCGATTGCCCGAGGTGCACCCGGATCTGCTCATCCTGGACCTGCACATGCCTCATCTGGACGGATTCGCGGTCCTGGAACAGGTCAGACAGTTCTCGGTCAGCGACTACCTACCGGTCCTCGTCATCACCGCGGACACCACCGCCTCGGCCAGCGAACGGGCATTGGGCGAGGGCGCACAGGACTTCGTCACCAAACCGTTCAGCAACAGCGAGGTCGTCCTGCGTGTCCGGAACCTACTCGAAACACGGTTCCTCTACGCCGCGCTGCGCAGTTCGACCACCCTGGGCGGCACTACCGGCGAGGTGATGCAGCAAATCGCCAGCCGCGCCGTCGAGCTGACCGCGGCCGATTACGCACTGATCGCCGTTCCGGCCGATCCGGATACGGCGCAGATCACCGATCTGCGGGTCGCGGTGTGCACCGGCAGCACCGGCAGCACCGGCAGCACCGGCAGCACCGATCGGACCATCATCGGTCGGACGATCCCGCTAGCGGGTTCCACCACGGGAGCGGTGTTCCTGGACCGTGTACCGCGAAAAGTTGCCGAGCTCGACCTGCCGATCGGCAAGAATTCAGCGGCGGAAACCGGTCCGGCCCTGGCATGTCCATTAGGAACCGGGGAAGGGATCTCCGCCGTGTTGCTCACCGCCCGCGCACCAGGGGCGGCGACCTTCGACGGACACGACCTCAAGCTCCTGGCGACCTTCGCCGACCAAGCCGGGTTGGGGCTGCAGCGGGCCGAGCACCAACACGCGCAACACGAACTGGCGATTCTCGCCGACCGCGACCGGATCGCCCGGGACCTGCACGACCACGTGATACAGCGACTGTTCGCGGTCGGGCTAGCGATGCGGACCACCGGTCGCCGGGCGGACCAGCCACAGGTCGCCGAGCGGATCGCCGAACACATGAGCCAACTCAACGAGGTGATCCACGAGATCCGGTCCACGATCTTCGAGTTGGAGGACGACCCGGCCAAGACATTCGGCGTGCGCGCCGCCCTGGCCGACACGATCACCGCGATGACCGGCGACGCCGCGTTGCACACCTCCGTGCAGATGACCGGCCCGGTCGATCTCCTGCCCGCCGACGTAGCCGGCCACGCCCAGGCAGTGGTCCGCGAGGCGACCGCGAACGCGGTGCGGCACTCCGGTGCCAGCGAACTGACGATCCTCATCTCGGTCGGCGACGACGTGGTGGTCATCGACGTGACCGACGACGGCATCGGCATCCCGGACGTTCCCGGACGCAACAGCGGAATACGTAACCTGCACCAGCGGGCGCGCGCGGTCGGCGGGACCTTCAGCGTCGCTCGAGCCGACGGCGGCGGAACCCGCGTCCTCTGGACCGCACCGCTGCACTGAATCCGCCCGACGCACTTCGCTGCGCGACAATCCCGGCCGGTCAGGCTCAAGCTCACGATCGGTCAACGACGTGTGCTCCCGCCGCCCTACGACTTCGAGCGTTGCCTTTGGTCACCCAATTGACGGCCCAGGAAAACCGCTACCACCAGGTGGAACCCGTCGTGTTCATCGCTCATGACAGGCTTTGCCCGACCCGCTGGGTTGTTGGCACACCCCTGATCTGGACTCGACATCTCCGATCAGGCCCCTCCCGGAAGACCGGTCTCAACCCGAAGAGGTGAACTTTGCGATCAATGGCACGGCCCGCCCCCCGCGGAACGTAACCTGACAAAACGGGCCGGGCCCTCCAAGAGGGTTGAAGCGGCGCAGCCGCTCATCTCGGGTCAAATGTGGGTGGATCCGCTTGGGTGGGGTCAGGCGGCGAGACCTGTGGTGAGGGTGTCGAGGGGGCGTGTTGACAGACGCGGTCGGCGTTCCTGAGCGCTCCGGCGGGGGCTTGCCCGGCCGGGTGGGACAGTCCGATACGGCCCCGCCCGTTCCGATCAGTTCGCCCGCAGCGCCGTGACCCGATGGTGGGTTGCCCAGGCGACCAGGGTGCCCGCTCCTGCCATCGGTTCGTCATGAACGACGCTGCATCTGGTCCTCGCCCCGACTTCCAGGTTTTCTTCGAGTCCGCACCCGGGCTTCTCTGTCTGGTCCTGAACCCGGAGTGGAAAATTCTCGCGGCGACCGACACGTATTTGCAGGCCACGTTGACCGTGCGGGACGAGATCGTCGGCCGCTACCTGTTCGACGTGTTTCCTGACAATCCAGATGATCCGGTCGAGGAGAGCGGCCGGAACATGCGGGCCTCGCTCGACCGCGTGGCCGCCGGGCGGGCCGCCGACGTGATGCCGCTGACCAAACACGACGTCCGCGACGCGGGGCCCGACGGCGGGTTCGAGGAACGGTACTGGAGCCCGACCAACACCCCCGTCTTCGCCGACGACGGGAGCCTGCGGTACATCATGCACCGCGTGGAGAACGTCACCGAGTTCGTCCAACTCCATCAGCGGGCCTCAGTCACCGCCGCCGATGGTTCGGTGGAGCGGATGGCGGCCGAGATTGTCAACCGCCGAGCCGAGGTGGCGGAGGCCAGCCGTCAACTGAAGGAGAGCAACGCTGCACTGCGGGCCGCGCAGGCCGAGGCGCAGCGGGCCAACGCCGCCAAGGACGAGTTCCTGTCCCGAATGAGTCACGAACTGCGCACCCCACTCAACGCCGTCCTCGGCTTCGCCCAACTGCTCGAGCTCGACGCGCTGTCGCCGTCCCAGGAAGAATCCGTCGGCCACATTCTCCGCGGCGGCAACCACCTGCTCGCGATGATCAACGACGTGCTGGACATCGCCCGCATCGAGTCCGACCGACTCGAACTCTCTCCCGAGCCCGTCCACGTCGCCACGCTGCTCACCGAAACCATCGGCCTGATGACGCCCGCCGCCGGCGCCAACCGCATCGAGATCCTTTTCGATCCCGCCCAGCCGGCGGCCGATCGATACGTTCGCGGCGACCGGCGCCGACTCCGGCAGGTACTGATCAACCTGCTGTCCAACGGCATCAAATACAACCGCCCGGACGGACGCATCGACATCGGCGTCGCCCTCGCCGATGACACCCACCTGAGCATGGCCGTCACCGACACCGGCAAGGGCATCGCGGCCGACGACCTGCCCCGACTGTTCCGGCCCTTCGACCGGCTAGGGCAGCAATCCTCCGACATCGAGGGCACCGGAATCGGACTCGCGCTCTCCCAGCGGCTCACCACCGTGATGGGCGGCCGGCTGGATGTCGCATCGACACCCGGACGCGGAAGCACCTTCACGGTCACCATGCCGCTCACCGACCCGTCCCCGACGACGCACCCCGCCAGCGACACCACCCGCGACGTCCCGGCAATCGGGCACGGCACCGTCCTGTACATCGAGGACAACCACTCCAACATCGACCTGCTCACCGCGGTCCTGCGCCTGCGCCCTGGCTGGACCATGATTCACGCCAGCACCGGCGGACACGGCCTCGAACTGGCCGCCACCAACGTACCCACAGTGATCTTGCTCGACCTACACCTGCCCGACATCGACGGTATCGACGTACTGCAAACCCTACGAACCGACCCCACAACCTCCGCAATCCCGGTGGCCATCCTCAGCGCCGACGCCACCCCCGGACAGGAGCGACGCCTGCTTGCCGCCGGCGCACAGAAATACCTCACCAAACCCATCGACGTCCGCGAACTCCTCGCCTTCCTCGACGCCGCCCCTGACGCGCCCAACGACCAAGACCGCAATTCCAGCAATCCGCACCCCCAGGAGCCCGCCGACAACAACCCGACCACCTGACCGGTCGGATTCCAGGCGGCGGACAGAGGTGTTGCGAGGCAGGCAATCCGGGCCGCGCCCGGACCTGCCCGGCGACGAGACAGTCGGACGGGGAGAGGGTCTCAGCGAGCCGGGGACAGCACGCAGGAACTCGACACCGCAGCGGCGCGGTGTCCAGGGTTCAGGTGTCGGCGGTGCAGCGGTGCCGCGATTCGGATGTCATGTCCCAGCGCAGATCACCGACCAGCGTCCAGCCGCGGCCGGTGACATAGACCGGGTCGTCGGTGCACGCCATGCGCAGTACCTCGGTCAGGTCATCGAGTTGGGTCCGGCCCCTGCTGTTGGTGATAGTCGATTTGTCCTGATTCGATGATCGACACATCCCGGGAGGCAGGGCAGGGGCGAGTGGTCCCCGATCGCCGCCGGATGTCGCGGGCCCGCGCCGCGAAGGTCCCGGCATCGGCCCATCGGCGTCGACAGCAACGATCTACGACCCAGAATGGAGCGCCGGCGCCCGGGCATCGGCCGGAACGGGGGTGGCCCTTCGGATGCCCTCCCGCTGCTCACCACCACCAACCTCGCACCCCAGACCCCGACCCCACGGCCACCCGAGCAGGGTCTGTTCGGCGGCGACAACCTCGACGAGGTGATGGAAGTCCGCTCGCGGGCGATGACCGGTCCGGCGGAAAGTCGGCAGCCTCGCCTTCCACCCCAACAGCACGGCCGCGGCGCTGGGCCCGACGATGCTCGCGCCCCTGACACCCGACACCCCGACAGCCGTGTTGGTCGTGGCCCGCCCACCGGGGTCCGCGGCCTTCGACGACAACGACCTGACCCGCATCACCGCTTTCGCCGAGAACGCAGCCCTGGCATTGCATCTCGCCCAGACCGAACGCCACCGGCCGCATCGGGTTCGCGCAGCAATACCGGCCCCTGGACCCGAGGACATCCCGACGGTGCTGGCCCACTACTGGGCGCAGCTCGGCCTACCATTCGACCCGCCACCACCGACAACGCCGAGGCCGCCGGCACCATCACCCCCATCACCGGCGGAAACTTCCGACTCATCGAACGACTCATGACCCAAATCGCGCGCGTCCTGGACATCAACCAGCTCGACACCATCACCCCCGACGTCGTCCACGCAGCCCGCCAAACCCTCGTCGTCGGCCCCCACTAGTGCCAAATAATTCGAAGGAAAGGTGCGAGGCAATTCGAAACTTCACACTCTACGACGTCACCGCGATCCGGGTGCGTAACCATCACCACGGCGGGTGGATCACCGCCGGGTGGGTGAACCGGGGCATCGTCAATCAGCCGTTCAGCGCGGCCATCTACGAACACGTCCGCCAGCAGACAACCACCACCACCCGACCCCGGCGGGTGACGATTACATCGCCCGACGCATCGCCGAACTGCTCACCCCGGCACCTCACCACGATCGGATGCCGACCGGCGAGCAATTGCCCACGACGCCAACCATCCCGCCCGGCCCAGGCTCAGCCTCGTCAACGATGCCGTGGTCGATGATGCCGCCGAACCGGACGGCGACCACACCGATGAGGACGAGACCACGGGGACGACCCCGGAAGAGATCGCCACCGGGAAGCGCCCAGCACCTGGGTAAGGGGTCGTTAGCGCGGATTTCCGCGCAGTTGGTTGGCGCAAGGGGGTTAGGCGTATTCGTAGCGGAGTGTTCGGTTTCCCCACCAGGGGACGGTGGTGTTGGTG
>Ga0075520_1000416_pt1 | contig 18365 bp, 14 predicted proteins | sample NGEPerB_FD_75100 | JGI IMG/M metagenome (GOLD analysis project Ga0075520, IMG submission 75100) | Arctic peat soil microbial communities from the Barrow Environmental Observatory site, Barrow, Alaska, USA - NGEE PermafrostAB12-B | ecosystem: Environmental > Terrestrial > Soil > Wetlands > Peat ... | reverse complement strand
CCGCGGCGCGGGCGCAGCGGATCATCGACCACTGCCCCCACCCGGCCTACAGTGACTACCTGCATAAGTACGTCGAGGGGGCACGCCAAGGCCACATCCGCCACGACCTGACGCGCTGTTTCGAGCTCCACCAGAACCTGATCCAGCGCGGCGCGATGCTGCCCGACCTGGACCTGAGCCAGTTCGAGGCGCCCCCGGCCTGAGGCCGTTGCACTCGCGGGTCTCTAGCGCTGAGGCGCCGCGATGAAGTCCGCGACCGCGTAGCGTGCGGCCTCGTAGGCTGCGGCATCGCGTGTGTACGTGGGAAAGTTGAACACGTTCTTCTGCACGGCCTTGTAGGGGAACCGCGTGATCGTCTTCAGCGCCTGGCGCACGACCTGCGGGCCGCCGGGCAGCCCATCCGCGATCCGCATGTACTCGCGATCCTCGAGGCCGTCGCGCAGCGCCTCGAGCCGGAGGGACGAGACCGGCGCGGCATACGGGTCGGTGAGCCCGTAGGCCGGGTAGTAGCCGGGGTAGATGATCGAGCTGTCGCCGTTCGCGCAGCGGGTCGGCGTGTCCCGCGAGAGCGGGTCCTGGTAGGGGTCGCGATAGGTGGAGGGGCTGTTCGGCATGGACCACTGGTTGAGGGCCCAGTTCATCAAGCCATCCACGTTCCACCGCTCCATGAGCCAGCCCCAGACGCGCTGATCGGTGTTGGATTTCTCGATGACGAAGTTGGGGATCCTGGCCACCCAGCTGTTGGCGTAGGTGTACCACCAGACCTCTTTGCCCGCCGCCTTCTGCTGGCGCAGGGCCGGGATGCGCCCGAAGAAGTAGAAGTAGCGCACGCCCCAGATGTCGACGTCGTCGTTGAGGAAGACGTTTGACTGCTTGACGCCGCCGAGGCTCCGCGGCCGCGGGTCGTCGGTGAGCAGGAACTTGATGCGATAGCCGCAGAACGCGGAGGCGGCGTGGAGTACGCGAGCGTAGCGCTCCGCGGTCCTCTCCTCCCAGCGTTTCGTGGTCTCGTCCATGATGTAGGCGTAGGCCTTGTCCTGCCAGCCGTACTGCTTGTACATGGCGCAGAGCCCGGTGAGGTACGTCGCGAGCTGCGGGCTGGAGGCGTCGTAGGCGCGATCGAAGGACCAGGGCCACCAGCGCATCCAGGGGATGCGCGTCGCGGCAAGATCCAGGCCGATGGCGCTCAGGTACGGGGCAAGCGTGGACGCGTACTTCGCCGCGTCGAACGTCCCGTCGGGCGATGTCGGCGGCAGACCGAGGGGTGCGAGCGGGCAGATGCCGTGCTGGGCGAGCATGACGTAGGTGTTGAAGAGCAGGCGGTCGCGCTGGGCGCGGCTGTTCCAGCGCAGTCCGGACCCCTCGACGCTACGGCGCAAAGCCTTCTGGTCGAGGCCGAAGCCCGTGCGCGTGCTGAGCTGCGCCCAGCCGAATCCCCACACGTGCAGGCTGAACGGCACCTGCACGGTCTCCAGGCCGTTCTGCACGACGAGCGTGGCGGTATGGTCGCCGCCGGGCGTGTCGAGGGGGACGTGCGTGAGCAGGTAGAACGAGGTCGTGTAGTCGGGCACGGCGATCTGACTGTCAAAGCTCCGGGGCACCAACGGGTCCGGGTACAGCCCGGCGCGCCGGCGCAGGTCGGTCGTGGGCTGGGTGACGTTCACGTAGTACACCTGGTCCAGGACCGTATTGGCGACGATGAGCGGGTCGCTGTCGGCGCTCCAGCTGAAGCTCACGGCGTGGTCGCCGCCGTCGCGGAGCACGACCTGGGCGCCCTCGTACTCGTTCCTCGCGGCGTCGATGGCGATTGCCTCGACGGCGCCCGGTGGCGTACCCGGGAAGGCGCGCCCCGTGGCCGGGATGACCCAGACCGCGGCGTGGGCGGCGCTGGCGGCCACGAGGAGGAGCAGGGCCACGGACGTGAAAGCGGTTGCTGCTGCTGCGAGACGGAGCGGCCGAGCCGTGCGGAGCATCGTCTCCCCCTGGCCGAAATCCCTCAGGATCGGCGCCTCGCAGCGTCCGCCCTGACCATGCTGCCGGATCCGTGCGCCTGCGAGTCTTGACCATCGCCGCGGGCTGTGTCAATTCCGGCCGCCGAGGCCAGCCGGCCGTGCGCAGGCTCGCTCACCCGGCCGCCGCCTGGCCGAGGTCAAGCCCCGAGGGCGCGGCGCCGACAGTAGGCGCAGAAGGACGCGCGCGCGTCCTGGGAAGGAGCCCACATGGGTCGCCGACCGTCACTCTTGCTCTGCGTCCTCCCGCTGGTGCTGCTGATGGCGCTGCCGGCTGTTGCGACCGCGCGCCGTTACACGCTGACGACGGAACCCGGGGCCGGCTACAAGCCCGTCTACCGGTTCATCACCTCCACCCGCAAGACGCTCGACATGACGATGTACTCCCTGATCGACCCCGCGGCCACCGCCGCCCTCATCGCCGACGCCAGACGCGGCGTGGCGGTGCGCGTGCTGCTCGACTCGACGCCTGGCAACAAGGCGGCCAACCAGCCGGCCTACGACGACCTCAAGACGCACGGCGTCAAGGTGAGGTGGGCCTGGCCGGGCGTGCTCTGGCACCAGAAGAGCATCGTCCGCGACGGCCGCGCCGTCGCGGTCATGAGCTGCAACCTCAACGCCGCCTACTACCCCGTCATCCGCGGCTGGATCGTCGTCACCGACAAGCCCGCCACCGTGGCCGGCGTCGCGGCGACCTTCAACGCCGACTTCAAGCACAACCACAAGCCGCCGGCGCGCGGCGTCGTGCCCAAGGGGTCGCAGCTGGTCTGGTCTCCGGGCGCGCAGCGGCCCCTGGTCAAGCTCATCGGGTCCGCCCGCCCCGGCACCACGCTCTACGCCGAGGACGAGCAGCTCGACAGCGCCGCCATCGACCAGGCGCTGATCGCAGCCGCCAAGCGGGGAGTCACGGTCGACCTGACCATGACGGCCAACCCTGACTGGACCGCCGCATTCAACGCCCTCGTCGCCGGCGGCGTGCACGTGAGCCTCTACGCGCCCACGGCCCCGCTCTACATCCAGTCCAAGGCGATCTCGGTCAACGGCCGCACCGTGTACGTGGGCAGCATCAACTTCACGAGGGCGATGATGCAGGACGATCGCAATATGGGGATCATCACCGCCGACCCGGCCGTGGTCCGCGGCATCACCGCGACCATGGTGCGCGACTTTGCCGGGGCTGCCCCCTACTGACCTCTTGGCGCACGACGCTGCGGACACGGGGTCGCTCTCGCCTCATGGTCGGCAGGATCGACCCACCAGGGAGTTGCGAGATGGGGCTACACCGATGCAACGTAGGTTCCCACGCGATGCGTGGGGATGAGCTGACGGGGAGATGACCATGAACGACGACTTGAAGTGCACCGACCTCGGCTGCATGACGCCGGCCCAGGTCGTCCAATGCGCCGAGGGCTCGAACACCGAGTGCTGGGTCGCGGCGACGATGATCGCCGAGGACGGCAGCGAGGTCGCCTACGAGTGCTGCGGCGGCGGCGGCAAGAAGGCCCGCTTCAGCCTGCTGCGGCGAGGCGCCGCACCGCAGGCCGTCAGTCCCACCGAAGTCCCGAGCTCGCTGACCTGGATCCGGCGCACGATCTGAGCGGGCCCCGCAGGCTCACCTGGAGTTGGCGGCTCCTCGCCAGCACCTTGTGACCGCGTGGCACACGCGCGGGTGAGAACATCTCGCCGTGGGACTCCCGTTCGCAAGCCTCCCCCACGCACCGATGTACGCCCGGTGCGGCGTCAGCGCAAGCGTTTGGCCCCCACCGGGTCCTCAACGATGCGCTACGCAGCTCCCGTTCTTCCAGAGCCCGCTTGAGACTGGCCCAGATCCACTCCTCCTGGCGCCGGCCCCTGCGAGCGATCAGTGGCGTCAGCAGCCTCAGGAGGCCGCGCGGCGCCAATTCCCACTCCTATCACATGCGAGTGCCGTCGGGACACGATAGGCAGACACGCCAGAGACCCAGCGAGCAGCGAAGACCCCCGCCGGCCAAGCTGCCGGCGGGGGTCTTCGCGCTTCGCATGCCACGCCTTCTGACGCCGGCTACTTCACCTTGAACGTGCGCCACTTCGTCGCGACGGCCGCGCTCTTGGTCGTCGTCGCGATCGTGGCCTGCAGGCGGTAGCTGCCGCGCCGGGCGGGCTTGTACTTCCAGCTGTAGGCGCCGCGGCGGCTGCCGGTACGCGTCACGCTCTTGACCCGGACCCACTTGTGGCCCCGCTTCCGCTGCACGGTCAACTTAACCTTGCTGCGAGCGAAGCGGCTCGGGGTCACTCTGCCGCCCGCGGTGACGGAGCGGCCGAGCTTGAGCGCGCCCCTCTTGAGGCCGCTCAGCTTGAGTGTCAGCGTCGGCGCCGGCAGCATGACGTAGCGATAGATCCCGGCGCTGACCAAGGTGCTCGTCGCGGTGCGAGCCGCCCGAGGCGCTTCAGCACCTGCCGTGGTCGCGCCTGCGAGGCCACCGGTCGTGGCAGCGTAGAGGATCGTCTGGCCGCCGGCTTCGACGGAGCCGAGCGCCAGGATCGGGAGCGTGCCGAAGGCTCCCGCCGCCCGCGTCCATGTGTCTCCCATGTCGCTCGAAAAACAGAGTCCGGTCGGATCGCTGGCGTACAGGCGCGTGGAGTAGCCGCCGGCGAACAGGTAGTTGCCGTAGCCGCCCTGGATCTGGTGCCAGGTCGTGCCGCCGTCCGTGGAGCGGTAGGGGCCCTGCCGGGTAGAGACCAGCAGCACCCGCTGGGGATGGGTGGCGATGGCGATCGTATCCGCGTCCCGCATGTCCTGACCGAGGTCATCGACCCGCGTCCAGCTCGCACCGTGGTCGGTGCTGCGGTAGACCCCGGTGCCGTGGACGGCTCCCATCCCACCCGCCGCAAGGTAGACCAACCCCGGAGTCTGCGGGTCGAAGGCGATGTCGGTGATCCGCCCCACGCCCGGCGGCATGGTGGCGGCCTGCCAGGAGGCGCCGTAGTCGCTGCTCGCATACACGTAGCCTTTGTCGCCCGAGTCAAACGCGATCAGCAGGTGGCCGGACTGGAACGGGTCCGGCTCCAAACCGAAGATCCCCCCGGACGCCGCAGGGGCGGAGGCGTTCCACCCCAGGTCGGCCCACGTCGAACCCTTGTCCGTGCTTCTGTAGATGCTGTCGTGGCTCAGAGCGTAGACACGACTGGGATCGGCCGGGTCGGTGCGCACAACATCCATGATGGGCCACGAGCCGGGAACCTGCACGTAGCCCCAGGTGCCGGCGCCGTCCTCGCTGCGATAGACGCCCGGCGAGAACCCGAAGGTGGCATAGACCCGCAGTGGGTCGCTGCGGGAGACATCCAGCGAGCTGCACGTCATGCCGGTCAGGCCCTGGTTCTTGACCTGCCAGGTCTGCCCGCCGTCACTGGTCTTCTGCACGCCGTAGGTCCGGTCTCCTACGTAGCCGACCTGCGCATTGGTCGGATCGAAGATCAGGGTACCGACGCCCGTTGTCGGACCGAATCCATCCCAATGCGCACCACCGTCGGCGGAATGATGCCAGGTCACGTAGACCGAGTCGGCCCCAGTGAAGGTGAGGCTGGCGCCTCCGAGGGTCGCTGGGGTCACGTCCTGCCAGTGGAGGAGGTCGGCATCGGTGCTCTTGAAGACCCCGATGGGAGCGTTGTCGGCGACGATCCAGACTTGTCCGGGGGCGTAGGGGTTGTAGGCAATCGCCTCGTTGAAGCCGATGCTGCTGGTGGGCGGGCTGGCCACCTGGTTCCAGGTGCCGCCCGCGTCACCCGAGTGGTAGACGTGCGCATCCTGGGTCACGAGCACCATCTTCTGGGCGTCGCTGGGATCGAACGCCACGTCCTCGACGCTGGCGCCATCCAGCACGACCGTCCAGTTCGCTCCGCCGTCCGTCGATCTGATCAGTCCCTGGGCGCCGCCGACAGAGCCGCCCGCGATTGAGTCGTAATGAGAGCTGACGAAGAGGAGCTGAGCGTCGTGCGGCGAGGGATAGACCTGACCGTTGTCGATCGGGCGTCCGTCCGGCCACATCGACAGCACCGTCGTCCAGGTATCTCCCTGGTCTGTGGAGCGCTCCACGCCCGCGCTGGCATAGGCCCACAGCCAGTTCGGGTGCTGGGCATCGACGGCCAGCTTGCCAGCGAGACTGAAGCCGCCGCCCGTGTACTGCCAACTCGCGCCCGCATCGGTGCTGCGGAACAAGCCCCTGATCCCGTTGGCCGGAGCGTAGAGCGTGCTGGGATCGCCGGGCTTCATCAGGATCTGCTCCACGTCGCCGCCGTAGAGGGCGCCGCCGTTCCACTGGCCGATGCCCTGGGTGACGGTGAAGGCGCCGGCTAGGCTGCCGCTGCCGCTGTCGGGGTTGACCACTTTGAGCGGATAGACACCGGGGTCCATGCCCCACGGCACGGTGGCGGTCAGGGTCGTGCTGCTCACGAAGGTCGCCTTCGTCAGAGGCGTGCCGCCGAGTGAGACCGTCGGCGAGCCGGCGAAGCCGGCGCCGGTGATGGTGACGGGCATGTCGATGTCGTTGGCCGCCGAGGCGGGCGTGACGGCGCTCACGGTCGGGGTGGACTGAGCCCTCAACGCCGTGGCGCCGGCGACGCCGCCCAGGGCGAGCAGGAGCAGGCCGGCAAGACCGAGGGAGAGTAGAAGCTTCTTCATGGCACGACCCCCCAAGACGCGGTGTGCCTCGTCGCCGCCCCGGCGGCGGGGTGAGACTCGCGTGACGCGAATCACAGGGTCATTGTACGACTCCCGGCTCGAATCGTCGCGTTGAGCACAGAGGGTGCCCCCCTCTCTCGGACCGTGGGGCCGCACCCCGCCGGCATCCCGCCGGCGTGTCGAGCTGCTCGCGCCGACCTTCATGGCAAGGGCCCGGCGAGCATTCCTGCTCGCCGGGCCCTCCCGCGCCCGTCGCGGAGTCCTGGTGCCGGGCAACAAGCCGACGCAGGGCCTGCGTCAGCGGCTCGCCACGACGCTGGCTGAGGCAACAGCGCGTTTGCCGACGGCGTCGCGGAACTTGAGGGTGACCGTGAAGTGACCCGTCAGCCTGCCCCAAGGGACCTTCACCGTCTGCCATGAGCCGCCCTTGCGCAGCGTGAACCTGTGTGCGGCCACGGGCTTGCCGAACTGCGTCACGAGGACGTGCAGAGCGCAACGCGAACTGTAGGCGTCGCTCCACTTCAGCGTGATCGGCAGCACCGCGGCCCTTGCGGGTAGGTGGCCGTCAGTGTCCGACAACGACAGTGCCCACGCACGGGAGAGAGGTTGGAGGCCATGCGGCCGTCATTCCTCCCGGCCGCTCTCGATGATGCGAGGTGCGCGGCTGTGGTGCGCCGTGACGAGGCGTCGTGTCGGCGATCCGTCGGCAGAGAAGCGGAGTGCCATCACGGGGCGGTAAAGCGTCCCGGGCCCGCTGCCGATACTGGAGCTGCCCGGCGATGCCGGTTGTCCCTACGCCGGCCCATCGCGCGGGAGAAGCTGCGTGAAAGAGGAGAGCTGATGAGAGACCTGGGCGACGCGAACATTGAGCGTGCGGTTTCGACGGGCGCAGAGATCGCACGCAACCAGCACCAAGGTGATGCGGGCGTCCCGAAGGCAGAGGAACAGGCCGCTCTGGCGACTGTGCTACTCGCTGAGGACGATCCCGACGTGTGCAGCATCGTGCGTCACGTGCTGGAGGCGGACGGGCTGCAGGTCGCCGTGGCGACCGACGGGCAGCAGGCGCTCGATCTGTGGGCTGCACTCTCTCCCGATCTGCTCGTGCTCGACGTGATGATGCCCCACCTGACGGGCTTGGAGGTGCTCGCGCGCGTGCGGGCCGGCAGCGGACCGGCGGCCCGCGTACCGGTGCTCGTCCTCAGTGCGCGAGTCTCAGAAAGCGACATCGTCGCGGGCTTCGAGCTGGGCGTCTCTGACTACGTCACGAAGCCCTTCATGGTCGGCGAGTTGCGCGCCCGCGTCCGCTCGCTTCTTGGGCGCGCCTGAGCCACACCCGCGCTCAGCCCGAGTCGAACCCCTTGCGCTCGAGCGGCTCCCACGTGGCCTTACGCCCGGCCAGCACCTCCAGGGTGGCCATGAGCCGCCAGATGGTGACCATCTGCCGGTAGCCGAAGTTCTCCAGCACAGTGCATGCGAGCAGCCAGGCCACGCCGGCGGTACTCTGGCTCCGCGTGGCGCGCGTCTGGTCTATGAGCAGCGCCGAGACGGAGAGTGCCACTCCGTACGCCATGGCGAGGAGCACGAACAGGACGAAGGACGAGGTGTTGAGCATGCCGGTCACAAACGCGACGACCGTGACGACGTAGCCGACGCTCTCCACCACCGCCCCGCCCGCCTCGAACACCCACAGGTACGGCAGCGCCACCATTCCGACCAATCCATAGCTCGGCCTGAACACGACGCCGCGGTTCCACCAGAGACACTGCAGCAGCCCGCGATGCCACCTCTTGCGTTGGCTGCGCAGCGCCTTCAGCGTCTCTGGGACCTCCGTCCAGACCACGGGGTCCGGCACGAAGACGATCCGGTACGGACGGCCGCTGGCGCGAAAGTGACGGTGCAGGCGCAGGGTCAGCTCCATGTCCTCGCCGATGGCCCGCGGATCGTAGCCGCCGACCTCCACGAGAGCATCCTTACGGAACACGCCGAAAGCGCCGGATACCAGGAAGAAAGCGCCCAAGCTGCTCCAGGCCGTGCGGGAGGCGCTGAACGCGCGCAAATACTCTACGACCTGGACGGCGGCAAGCGGGTTGTGCGGCGTTCCGACCCGCGTCACCCGGCCAGCCTGCACCCGGCAGCCGTTGATCGCACGGATGGTGCCACCGGCAGCGATGGTCTCCCGCGGTCGCTCGACGAAGGGTCGCACGGCGCGCGACAGCGTGTCCTTGTCGAGCACCGCGTCGGCGTCGGTGACGCACACCAGCGGAAAGCGGGCGGCGTTGATCCCGGCGTTGCTGGCGTCGGCCTTGCAGCCCCCGTTGTCCTTACTCACGACCACCAGGTTGGGGAGACGGCCCGAGACGAACACTCCCCGCACCGGCTGGCAGCACAGCTGTGCGCGCACGGGCTCGGTCGACGCCACCAGCTGATAGGCCTCGGTGAGACGCGCCAGCGTAGAATCCGTGGAGCCGTCGTCGACCACCACGATCTCGAATTCCCGATACTCCATCAGGCGCAGGGCGTCGACCGACTCGACGATGGTCGCCTCTTCGTTGAGGGCCGTCAAGATGATCGAGATCGGTGGCGTGAACGGCGAGCGCATGAGAGCGTCCGTGCCGCCCAAGGCAACACGGCGCACGTCGCGTCCCGATTCCAGAAACGAGATCGCCAGCAGGCTCGCGTAGACAACGTCGAGGACCAGGAAGTATGCCAGGAAGAAGACGCTCAGGACGCTGATGAGGGTGCTCATCAGACCCCCGGGCACTCGTCGGCGCCAGGCCGGCTTTCGCGCAGCGCCAGCCCCTCGAGGACTGCGCGAGCACGGTCGCGAAGGTAGGGGTCTGGGGAGGCCGTGAGAGCCGTCAGCGCTCTCTGGCCCGCCTCACCAAGCTTCGCCAGCGACTCGGCGCAATTGCGCTGCACCCACCAACTGCGATCTTCCGCCGCTCGAGCCAGATCGGCGACGCTCGCCACGTCGCCTAGCCTGCCCAGACTGGAAGCCGCTTGGGCGCGCACCTGCCACTCCGGATCGTCCAGAGCCGCGCGCAGAGCAGCTGTCACCTGAGATCCGCCCAGTGACCCGAGCGCCGCAGCCGAGCGGGCGCGCATGTTGAGGTCGCTCGACCCGGACAGCAGATGCAAGAGCACCGGAGCTGCTCGCGGGTCTCGGATGTCGCCGAGCACGCGCACGGCCGTCACTGCGGCTTCATGCGAACCGCCCTCGCCAGGCTCTCCGGACCAGGCGATCTGCTGCAGTGTCGGTACTGCATCGAGGCCCAGTGCGATGAGCTCACTCGCCACATTGGACGCGGTCCAGCGCGACGGGTCGCCGAGTGCAGCCGCCAGGCTGGGGATGGCGCGCGGGTCGCCGATCGTGGCAAGCGCGCGAGCCGCCACCACGCGCACGTCGGCGCTGTCATCCTGCATGGCGCTGATGAGAAAAGGCACCGCGCGCGGCGAGCGCATGCGCCCGAGCCTCTCGGCAGCACGGGCGCGCCTCCACTGGCCGCGCGATCTGAGATCGTGCAGCGCGAGAGCAACGTAACCATCTTCCTCGAGGAACGCGATGATGCGATCCGCCTCCGGCCCTCTCAGCGTGTCCGCGTAGCGCAGCACGATGTCGAGCACCGTATCCAGATCGCGGTCGCGAATGGGTGGCAATGGCCGCTCCTCCAGCACGAAGTCGTCCATGAGAGGCCGCCAGTGTTCTTCCCGGCGAGCTTGCGAGCGCGCTCTGATCTGCTGCGACCAGCGCAACGCCAGCGCGACGAGCGCCATCGCGGCCGCCCAGCCAAACAGCGCAAGCACGGTAGCTATGAGGAGGTCTTTTCCCACCGTCCCCGAGGAAGAGTGTCGCGCGGCCGACGTCACTGCATCGGGCCCATTGAAGTTCGCCGCCCGGGGGCCGTCCCCTCGACCGCCGGCGTCCCGCGCAAGACTGGCTGTGAGAGGCCCTGGTCGCGTCCGCGCAGGCAGAAAGGGCGCGAGGCGATGCGACGGACCATTCACGCGGCGCGTTCAGAAGTTCAGATTCTCAGGAGAGAAGTTTGGAGGCGGCGGGCGGAGTCGAACCGCCGATGGAGATCTTGCAGTCGTCAGTCGGTGGTGCGCGGCTGTAGTCAGCTAGGTGCGATTGTGCTGTACAGTCTAGGTTTCTGGCCGCTTTCGATGATGTGCCGTGAGCGGTTGTGGTGCCCCGTGGCGAGGCGTCTCGTCGGCAATGCATCAACAATCTGGTCGCGCCCGAGAGAGTACCCGAGCGACGAGGCCGCCCTGCGCTGGGCCGTCGCACTTCCGCGTCAGCCCTCGCGGATCGTCAGCACCTCGGCTGCGCGGACGCTGAGATAGGCCTCCGCTTGGCCACCGCTACTGGCAAGGTCGAGGTTGGTGAGGCCTTCGATGCGCGCCAGTCGCTTTCGTAGCGTGTTGCGATGAACGTAGAGACCAGCGGCTGTGTCGGTCACCGAGTAGCCAGCCGTCAGATAGGCCTCAAGAGTAGCCAGAAGCTGGCTGCCGCGCTCTACGTCGGCCTCGGCCAGTGCACCGACCACCCCGTCCCGCAATTCGCGCAGCACATCGTCCGGCAGGCTGTCGAGCGCCTTGTAGCGCACGCCGAGCTCGTCGAAGAGCATGACCTGCGTGCCGCCGAGAGCGACCCCGTGGCGCATTGCGAGTCGCGCTTGACCCACGGCGCGCGGCAGGCCGTCCAGAGCGTTGCAGGACGCGGACACGCCCGCAACAACCTGAGAGCCGCGCAGCCGGGCTTGCATGGCGTTGATGGTCTCCACCAGGAACCGCCGCGCGGCGTCCACGTCGTCGCCGTCTTGCAGCGGGCTCAGTACCAGAACTTCTCCGGGTCCGCTTCTGGACACAAAGGGCACGCCGCTCTCCTCGAACACGTGGTCGACGGTCGCAAGGAACTCGTCAGCGAGCGTCTGCGCGAAGCCGGGGTCGACAGCCGCGACGTCCCGCCCGGAAGCCCGTGACTCTGTCGACGAACCCGCCAGCGCAAGTACCCGCCACGGCTCGCGCGGCTCGATGCCGTGGTACAGGAGGCGCTCTGCGAGTTCCGCAGCAGTGCCGCGGCTCTGCAGGAGCATGTCGAGCAAACCGGCCCTCGTGCGCCGACGTACCATGCCCGCGTTCTGACCCGTCACGAGCTCAACGGCCAACAGGCGCTGCGCGAAACTGAGTGCGGCGTCAGCAAACTCCGAGATCAAGCTGCCCTCTGGGTAGATCGCCATCAAGACCTGTTCGGTGCGGCCGCGCACGCGAATCTCACGAAATGCAATCTGGCGGCCACGAACGTCGACTATGACCGATCGCGGCACTCCAGCGCCAAGCACCCTCTGGTACTCCGCCCAGGCCTCCTCGGTCAGCTCCTCGCCGGCCCGCCCGCGCGAGACGGTGCCTCCCGCAAGACCGCCCTGGCCGTCGAGCAGGACCATGTCTGCCTCGATCAGCTGACCGAGCCTCTTGACCAGACCGGATGGCGTCTGCTCAGCGAGCAGCGTGTCGAGGAGATGCTTCTGCAGTGCGACGCTGCGCCGCAGGCGATGCATGTCGCGGGAGGCGAGAGCGTTGAATACGTAGCTCGTGACTTGGCGGAAAGGCGTGCCTTCGGGGACTTTGAGGAGTGGCAGACCCTCTTCGTCCGCAGCATCCAGCATGACCGCAGGAATCTCGCGGACATGGGGCATGATGGCCACGCCGATGCCCACCATGCGGTTCTCCTTGAGGAGGCGGACCAGGCGTGCGCCGCTTTGTGGATCGCCCTCCAGCCGCGGCTGGGTGGTGAGCAGGAGGCTGCCTTGCACCATCCACGGCGTGGGATCGTCGAGGTCGCCGATGTAGACGGCCTCGATGATCCGGTCGACGCCAGAACGTCCTGCGACCACCTCGAGCTGCAAGTCGCTCTCTTCGACCAGTTCGCGGATGGTAAGGGCTTCTCCGATTGACTGTTCGGTCACCTGAAGCTCCCTGACGGTGTGCGTTCGCCCGTCGCTCATGCTAGCAGCATACGGCCGGCGCGGAGCTCTCTCGGGAGAGAGAGGCTACCGCGCCGGCGCGCAAACGGCTCACTCACGACGGGCGGACGCATGGTGAATCGCACCACGTCCGCCCTCGCCGGGACGGTTCGACCACCCGCGCCACACGCTCCATCGCCCACGCTCAGCACCGATGCCCACGTGGTTCGGGACCGCCACCCCCCAATCTATGCAGATTCCGACTCGAGGTCGATTGCCTGCAGCATACGCTCGCTCTCCGCGATGGCTCCCTGTTCAGCTGCGACATCGAGATTGCGAGTCAGGAGCCAGTAGGCGATGCCAGTGACCACGGCTCCGACGAGCCAAGCGACGTCGACGCTGTTGATGTGCGTCGCCAGGAAACCAGTGTAGTAGCTCTTCAGTGTCACGAGATTGAGGAGCACCATGAACGGAATCTCGCAGGCGAACCCGATGCCGTAGGCAAGAAGGCCGCGCGGCGACCACACGCCGTAGATACCGTGCGGCTTGAAGATGTCGATGATGGAGTAGTGCCCCCGGCGGACGAAGAAGAAGTCGATCAGGTTCACTGTGGTCCAGGGAACGAGAAGGTACAGCATGAGCGTCAGAGAGGTGAACACGACGCCGACGGCGCTCGTGGAGATCAACTTGGCGATCACAAACCAGATGACCATGAGAATAAGGATGGTGACGACACGTGCTCGTCTCGTTGGGTTGACCTTTCGGAATGAGTCCACGCCAGCCAAGGACGTCAGCATGCCACCGTAGGCGTTCATACCCATCGTCGCCGCCAGCGCCGCGGCCGAGATGAACGCAGCCGCAGTACCGAGGTGAGCAAAGACGTGATTGCCGGCCGTTTGCAGGCCGACGAGCCCGTCGACCGCGCCCAGTCGAATCGCAAGCCATGCTCCCAGCGCAATCAGCCAGACCGCCGGTGTTGTGGCCCCGGCAAAGACCCAAGCGATAACGCTTCTCCGGTGCGTCTTCCGCGGCAGGTAGCGGGAGTAGTCCGATACGTAGCACGCGTAGGTGATGTTGTATGCCGCCGCCGCGGACAGCTGCGCCATGAACCCAGTCCAGTTGAAGCCGTAGGCCGTGTGCGGGGCGACTCCGCCGGCATGCCCCGTGATCACTCCGATGGTGATGATGGCGATAAGCGGAAGGAGGATGTAAAGCAGCCAGCGGAAGATGCGGTGGAGCCAGTCGTAGCCGTAGATCGCGAGCAGCGCCGCGCCTACGGTCGCGACGATCGCGACCACATTTGCGTTCCAGCCGAACGCTCCGTGCAGACCCTCCGCAAGGAGCACCTGGTCGGCGATGTTGAAGGCCAGATAGGTGAAGAGGGCCGCAAACAGCGCGACCACGACACCGCGAAACCCGAACTGCGCGCGGGACTGGATCATCTGTGGGAGCCCGAAGATCGGGCCCTGAGCCGCGTGGAACGCCATGAAGCATGTGCCGATCAGGATGCCCAGAGTGCCGGCCACAATCGTCCACCAAAGCGACAGACCAAAAGCCGGACCCACGAAGCCGATGGGGATCGTGAAGTATTGGAAGTTGCCGAGGAACCACAGCGGCCCCTGGTGCCACACCTTGCCGTGACGCTCGGTGTCGGGGATCCAGTCAATAGAGCGCACCTCGATGCCACGGACGAGGCCAATCTCATCGGCTGGTTTGGGCTCAGTCACCATCTCAGACTCCTATCGCTCGCCATGGAGGATCGCGCGTGTAGAAACACCTTCATGTCCTTTCCGGAGAGTGCGGTCCACTGACCGGCGCCGCCGCAGCGACGGCACCGTAGAGCTCTGGCCGGCGATCGCGAAGCTGCGACCCGTAGCCAGTTCTCATCTTCCGTGCCTGCTCGAAGTCGACCGTCGCAACGAGCAGACCATCCTCTTCCTCGCCCAGCGCGGTGAGCGGTCTGCCGAGACAGTCGAGCACGCAGGAATGGCCGGAGAAATGCGCGTCGCCGTCGGCACCAGTGCGATTGACGGCCACGATGGGAATGACATTATCGTACGCCCGGGCCCGCATGACGAGGTCCCAATCAGGCACGTGCGGGTCCTCCCAAGCGCCAATCACAACGAGCAAGTCGGCGCCAGCAAGCGCATGCGTGCGTGCTACCTCAGGGAGGGCGGCATCCCAGCAGATCATGACGCCGAGGCGGCCCGCGGATGAGTCAACCAAGGGCAGCTCATCGCCATTGGAGAAGTACCTCAGCTCAGTCTCGAGGCAGTGGGTCTTCCGATAGGAGAGGAGCGATGTGCCGTCGCGCTCGAACACGGCAGCGGAATCGTAGATGGCTGCCGACGTGGTCGCTTCCGCGTAACCCACGACGAGCACGACGCTCAGCTCGGCGGCAAGTGCCGAAAGGCGACGTAGGCCGGGGCCATCCGGCCAGGGTTCAGCTAGGTCAACGAAACGCTCACCCACCGAATAGCCAGTGACGCCGAGCTCGGGAACAAGAAGTAGCTCGAGTTCAGCGTGAGCCTCCTTCAGAGTTCGCCCGAGGTGCTCGATTTTGGCGAGGTTTGCATCAGGTTCGCCGGGCACCGATGCCAGCTGGATGCCGCCGACTACCATGGCCGAGCGTGGTCGCTGTGCAGAGTCCACGGATCAGTCGTCCCTGAGCAACGGGAAGGTCATGCAGTGCGGGCCGCCTCCGCCCTTCAGAATCTGCGTGATCTCGGGCGCGATGACCTCCAGGCCGAAAGCCTTGAGCCTCTCGTTCACTTTGACGTTGCCGGCAAACGTGAGGACACGGTCGTCACCTAGGCACTGAATGTTGCAGTGGTGCTTGAAGACGCCTTCGCTGGGCACATCGATGAGCTCGAAGCGCCGTTTGCGCAATATGCGCAGGAAGAAGTTGGGCATCTGCTCTGTGGCGCACACCGCGAGGCCCGGCGCCACGATATTGAAGGCCATGTCGAGATGCAGGTTCTTGCTTGCGAGCTGCACGCCAGACACGGTGTAGCCCAAAGGCTCCAGGATCGCGGAGGCATTGCGCAGACCCTCCCAAGTGGTGCGTGCAACAACACCGTGGGCAATCGTCGCGTCGTCGAGGAACCAGAAGTCTCCGCCCTCAAACGCGCCGCGAACGACCTTGCCGATCACCGGCACGCCGAGCTCGCCGAGCCTGCGTTCATAGTGCAGCTCTTCGCCTTGCCGGACCGGTTCTTTGAAGCTGCCGATGAGAGCTCCCTCCGCAAGGCACGCACCAAAGTCACGGGCGTAGACCATGTAGGGCATGCCAGGCACCGGGTCCATGAGCTCGACCTCGACGCCCGCCGAGCGATAGGCGTCGACGAACTCGGCATGCTCCCGCGCGAACGCCTCCAGGTCCGGCTCTTCACCGTTGGCAAGCACCTTGTTGGTGATCTCGTTGATGGGCTGGAAGCGAAAATGCGTGGGCGGGCAGAGCAGAACCCGGCGCAGTCTGCCCGTGGAATTCGAAACGAATGTCATGCTGCTGATCCTCCCGGTCGGGTCGCTCGAGGCGAACCATGCGCCGTCATTCGGCGTACGCTTTCGTAAAGAGATCCAAGTAGTCGTCGTAGCCGATGTCGCGCGCGTTGTCGGGAGAGCAGACGTGCTCTGCCGAGAGGTGCGCCATCGTCTCAAGGTCCTCGCGACTGAGCTCCTGCAGCTCATGCAGCCTTGGCGTCCCGACCTCGGTCATCAGCGCTCGCGTGGCTTCCACACCGGAGCGTGCCGCGTCGGCGTCGCTCATGTCGGCTGTGCCGGCACCCAAAGCCCGGGCAACGCCTGCGTGCTTGACCCAGTCGGCCTCGAGATTGAACTCGAGCACATAGGGGAGGAACACGGCACAGGCGACTCCATGAGGCGTGTCGTAGAGCCCGCCGAGGCTCTCGCCCATGCAATGCACGGCGCCGACGTCCGCGTTGCCGAAGGCAAGCCCCGCGAGAAGGCTCGCGAGCAGCATGTCAGCGCGCGCTCCCGAGTTCTCTCCGTCCTTGACGGCGACCGCCAACGCTCCTGCGACCAAGCCGATAGCTCGGAGTGCCAGGGCGTCACCGATTGGATTGGCTGCCTTGCACGTGTAGGCCTCGATTGCATGGACCAGCGCGTCCATGCCCGTCGCGGCAGTCATGCCGGCAGGCAGCGAGAGAGTGAGGTCGGGGTCGAGGATCGCCACTTCGGGAGCGATTCGCTGATCGAGGAGCGTCATCTTGTAGTGATGCTCCTGGTCGGTAATGACAGCAACCCACGTGACTTCGCTCCCCGTCCCCGCTGTCGTGGGAACGGCTATCGTTGGAAGAGGGGCCCGCTCAAGCTGCCGCGGGTCTTCCCAGTCTTTGACCCGGCCGCCGTTCGTCACCAACGCGGCGGCAGACTTGGCGGTGTCCAGTGCGCTCCCTCCGCCCAAGCCAATGACGGCTTGGGCATCGAAGGCAACGGCAGCCGCAGCGGCTTCACAGCAATCGTCGTCGCGAGGGTTGGCCGATACGCCCGCGAAGACCGAATACTCGAGGCCGACGCTTGTCAGGACCTGCCCCGCCTTGTCTGCAAGTCCCGCGGCAACGATCCCCGGATCGGTGACAATCAGGACGTTCTGGTCTGCGAAGGCCTTGGCTTCGCGGCCGAGATCGGCCAGTCTTCCCGCGCCAAAGATGATCTTGGTTCTCAACTCATACGTGAAATCCACGGCACGACCCCCCCTGCGGATGTGTCTCGTCCAGTCGAGTGCGTTGCCAGCGAAGACCGGGGCCCAAGATAGGCTCGCTTCACAGCGTCGTGAGCACCATCACCGCTTTCTCGGTGTGCATGCGGTTCTCGCCCTGGTCCCAGAAGACGCAGTACTTACTCTCGATGACCTCGTCCACCATGTCTTCGCCGCGCGTACCCGGCAGGCAGTGCATGTAGATCACGTCGGGCTTGGCCATCTCGATCACGCGCATGTTGACCTGGTAGGGCGCGAAGTCGACGACGCGCTGCTCCGGGTTCGTCGTCGCCATCGAGTGCCATGTGTTGCCGTAGATCACGTCGGCGCCGCCGGCGACCTCTTCGAGGTCCTTGGTGAAGACGATCTGCGAGCCGCTGAGCTCCGCCCACTCCCGCGCCGTCGCGACCTGGTCGGCGTTCGGCTGGTACGTGTCGTTGGGCTGCGCCGCGAAGAAGTCCATGCCCATCATCGCGGCGCCCATCATCAGCGAGTGGCAGACGTTCCAGATGTCGCCCAGGTAGCCGATCTTGAGGCCCTTGTAGGCGCCCTTCTTCTCCCTGATGGTCATGAGGTCGCAGAGGCCCTGGCAGGGATGCGTCTCGTTGGTCAGCGCGTTGATCACCGGGTTGCGCATGTACTGGGCGAACTCGTCGACGACCTCCTGGCCGAAGGTGCGGATGAAGAGGCCGTCGCAGTAGCGGTCGATGATGCGCGCCGTGTCGCGGATGGGCTCGCCGCGGCTGGTCTGCATCTGGTCGGGACTCATGTAAAAGGTCTGCGCCCCAAGCTGGGCGGCGCCGGCCTGGAAGCTCACGCGGGTGCGCGTCGAGAGCTTCTCGAAGATCATCGCGAACGTCTTGCCGCGCAGCGGTTCGAACGGTTCGCCCGAAGCGCGCTTGCGCTTGAGCTCGATCGCCGTGTCGACGAAGTAGGCGACTTCCTCGGGAGTGAAGTCGGCGAGCTTCAGGAAGTCCTTGCCTTTGAAGTGGTGCAGCATCTTGTCTGTGCCTCCT
>Ga0075520_1000415_pt1 | contig 18385 bp, 15 predicted proteins | sample NGEPerB_FD_75100 | JGI IMG/M metagenome (GOLD analysis project Ga0075520, IMG submission 75100) | Arctic peat soil microbial communities from the Barrow Environmental Observatory site, Barrow, Alaska, USA - NGEE PermafrostAB12-B | ecosystem: Environmental > Terrestrial > Soil > Wetlands > Peat ... | reverse complement strand
GCGTCCAGGAGCTGGGCCAGCCACGGTTCCAGGCGGGTGAAATTCCGCCGGGACGCGAGATCATGCAACCCGGTCAACTGCCGGAAGGTCGATTGCACGATTCCGGCGGCGGCAGCACCGGACTTGTCGGTCGAAGATTGAAGGTTCTCGAGCAGGCCGGGCGGGGTATCCGGCGCAGGATTGCTCAAGTATGCCGCCGCCTCGGCCGCCAGGCTGCTGCCGGGGAAAAGTTTGATGGCGTCGTTGTCGTAGGGCGTCACGACGGCGCTGACGATCGAGCAGGCGTCACTCGCGGTGGCCGCCGCCACCGGCGGCGACTGCAGGATGACTTCGGTGCGGTTTTGCTTGGACTGGGTCTCGATCGATTGCACCAATCGCAGAGCCTGCTGGGCGGGGATCGTGATCTGGCCAAGGACCAACATCAGCAGGTCGCCCGGTTGCAGATTGGTCGAGGTGCCGCTGAAATAGACCGCATCGCGCGTGGTGGCATCCGTGCCGGGATCGCGGTTCAGGGTGACAAGCTGCGGTTGGGTCAGGCGCGGCCGCAGGATGTTCCAGGTGGAACGGGCGTCGAGATCGTCGGACGTCTCGAAGGACTGCGGCAATTGTCCCGGCCCGGGTACGCTTTGCGACCGGCTGCCGGCGGGGATGACGGTCTCCGTGGGGACCGGGGGCGTCTTGGAGCGGTCCTCGTCCAGGGTGTACGCGAGGTAAACGGTGGCGGCGACCCCGGGGCGCAGTTTATAGCCGATCAGGCGCGCCAGTTCGAGGATCGAGCGGCGCTCGGTGGCAGTGCGCAGGTAGCCCTCGTTCGCGATGCGCTCCTGGTAGAACGTGAGAACGTCGCTGACGAGCGCCCAGCTGTCGAGCAGCGTGATGGAGGGATCGGCCGGATCGCGGGTGGTAAGCGCGGCCAGCGCCGGAAAATCCCGCGAGGTCAGCCGCGCGATCATCGTTTCCAGGAAAGTGGCATGGGTGCCGACGCGGTACGCGAGCGCCGGAAGTCCCGGCCGGTTCGCCGTGGGTTGGGGCACCGTGATCGCGATGCCTTCGCAGCAGCCGCAGGTACATGCCATGTTCATCGTCCACCTCGCAGGTCAAGGGTGAGAGAGCCGTGTTCAGGAAAGCTCGGATCGTTGTCCAACCGGGCGATCTCCGTCGGAGCGAGGACGAGGACGCCGGTGCCGAGCTCATTGTTCGCCGGATCGTACAAGCGCTGGAAGGTCGTGACCTGCACGCTTTGCACACCCGGCACGGCCTGGGCGGCGGCGACGATCTTGCTCAAATAGACGCCTTCGCCGAAAGTCAGGTTGTCTGGGTGGAAGAAGCCGCGCTGCCCGCCGGCCAGGACGCGGTTGCTGAACACGTCGCGCAATGCGGCCTCGACATGACCGCGAAGATATTGCGGCTGGACGCAGACGCTCAGGGTGATTTGCAGCGGGACGTAGGTGGCGGCGTTGACGGCCAGATCGTAGCCGAGCCGGCGGAAACGACCCAAATGGGCCTGGACGTCCCGCAGCAGCGTGTCGTCCGGCGTTTCCGAGCCGAGGGGATCGACGGCCACCTGCGCCTCATACCAACTGCCGGTCCAGCGCAGGGCGGCGTTGGCTTGCTGCAGCTTCGGGTTGCGTTCGGCAATTGCGGCGTAATCCGCGGCGGTGATGGCGCGCTCGAGCACCTTCTTGAATGCGCCGGGCGCGAACAGTTTCACCTCGGCCACTGGCTCGGGGTCGGTGCCGCCCTGGGCCGGCAGCGGGTTGCGCAGGGAAAGCGTCAGATTCCCCACCGTGCTTGTGCGGAAAGCAATCTTCGTGATGCGATCGGCGCCGACATTGCCCGCCGCGCCGTTGCCGATGCGGTAGGAAGCAAGGAGGTCCATGCCCGCTTCCGGCTGACGACCGCAGACGCCGTCGCCAAAGCGGAGGTGGGCGAGACCGTTGTCATCCATCTCGACGACGAATTGGGAATCGGCCGGTCCGCTCTCCAGCAAATCGCGCTGCGGCAGCCAGGTCTCAATCAGGCCGGCCAGATCCGCGGCCAGGGCGGCGAGCAACGGCCCCGGGGGAGTGCCGGTGCCGTCCCATTGATTCAACGCGGTCTTGCTGTCCGCCGACAGCCGGCTGTAAAGAAGCTCGGCGGTCGGATCGGCGCGGAGCCGGAGCGCCCCGGCGAGGGCCGTGTCGTCCTGCAGATCGGCCGGCCGGAAAAGCGGCGCGGTCCCGTCCGGCGCCGGAGGGATGCTGCTGAGCACGATGGCCGGCGACGCCTTGCGCGGGTCCTGGGCCAGCATCTTCGACGCGGGATGGGCGGGCTGCAGGGAATTGCAGAATGTCAGCGGAGACTGTTGCAGCACCGGCCGGAAAATTCCCGGCACCGAAGCGATCTCGATGACGCTGCCCTCGCAGGCGCAGCATCCGGTCTCGTCGATTTTCTCGACGATGCCCAAATTCTCACTCGGGCGAAGCGTCAGGCCATGGTCCGCGGGGATGACATTGCCGCGAACGACACTGATGTCGCAGATGACCCGGCAATCGGGCGCCGGCAACCGGGCGGACAGGCAGAAGGGGACGGGCAGGGCGTCCGCGTCCGCCCATTCGATGGCGACAAGCGGGGTCGGGCGTCCGTCCGCGGTCATGATCAATGGGTCCACCGTCGGCGTAACCTGGGTCAGGCGCACCGCCCAGCGGCGGGACGGATCAGCGTCGGCCGGACTGCCGGTTGTCGGGCCCTTGACTTCTTCAAAAATGAGCACCGCGCCAGCGGTGAGCTTGAGCCGCCGCGCCGGTGCCACGACGTCCGTCTTCCCTTCGACCGGGCCGGCCCAGGTGTCGCGCAGGACCGCCCGGGTCGTCCCGATGGGCAGGCAGCATTGCCGGTCGCCCCAGGTATAAAACGAGATCTCGTTGTGGGGGACGTAGAGCGTAATCGGCGCGGTGGAATCCAGCACGAGCGGTTCAAAGACTTCGTACGTGCCGGGAGGGACCCCGCTGAGATCGTTCCAGCTCAGGATTGTCTTGTTGGCCAGCGTCGGCGCCTGGTCGAGACCGGACAGAAATGCGGTGTCCGACGGGATGAACGAAAAATCGGCACCCGGCTGCAGGCAGACCCAGGTGCGGGCATTGCAGCCTTCGTGCATGGCGTAGTCGATCAGCCGGGCGTGCCGGCGGACCGAGATCCGCTGGCGGGCGGTACCGAGGTAGGCTTCGGTGGCGACGGCGTCCTGGAAATAACTGAGATGGTCGCCGACGTACGCCAGGACCTCGACGAGCGCGACGCCGACATCGGGCACGTGGCGTTCCTGCCAGCCGGGCATGATGACCGCAAGGCGGTCGAAGATGAGCTGGCGGAAACTGTCGTAATCTTTGGCGAGGTAGTTGATCTCGGGCTCGACGCGTCGGGGCGGCGGGCAGACCAACGGCGCGGCACAGTCAAGATCGCTCGGGCAGCCGGCCTTGAAGTTGAATTCGAGACAGGCATAGCGCGGATCGAATCCGACCATTGAAGTGCCCGTCGGCCGGCCCTGGCCGTCCAGCGTCCGGACGCACAGGCGGTACGTCGAGAAATCACCCGGCTGGTTCACCGTCACGAGCATCGAGTCGTCGAGCGCAGGGTCGGTGGCGGATTGCACGTCCACGCCGGTGACCCGGATGTCCTGCACGCGTTCGCCGCCCCGGATCTGCAGGTGCGCGGCGGAGATTCCCTGGGGCGCGCGGCCGAGAAAATAGACGGTGAGCGTGAGCTGGTCCTGGCTGACCTCAAGGTAGTCCAAGCCGCAGAAGCTGGAGAGCCGGACGAGATCGCGCCGGCGCTCGTCCCGGCAGGTGAGAGTGGGCGCGTCCATCAGGCGCCTCCGTTGGTGAAGGTTTGGGATTCTTGCGTGCCGGTGCTCTTGACGACATACTGGACGAGCACCTCCAAGGTGGAATCGGCGCTGGTGACCGTGACCTTTGGCACCACGATCAGGTCGCCCAGCCAGCGCTGCAGGCCGGCCTGGATGGTGAACTGGAGGGCGGCGGCGAGTTCCGGGCTGTTGGGCGCAAACACGAGCTGCAGCAGGCCCGCGCCGAAGTCCGGCCGGTTGACGCGTTCACCCGGATTCGTGAAGAGGAACTCCTCGATCATGTCGCGGATGTGGTCGTTGTCGGCGGTCGCCGCGGTGCGGCCGCGCGCGTCGAAATGGAGGGGAAAGTCGATGTTCATGCGGGTTCAGATCGCGCTGGCGCGCGTTTGGGTCACGATCACCAGGAGCGGCGTGCCGGTCGGGGCGCAGATCGCCTGGCTGCTTTGCACCAGGAGCGGCTGGCCGTTCGACAGGACGCGCGTGGTGCCGGTGAGCCATTGGGCCGAGACGCACGGCCCGTTCGCCGCCGGCGGCGGCGGAAAGGCGCAGCCGGCGACAATGTAGGGCGCGGATATCAGGACGGTGGGCTGTCCGCTCACCGTCACCCGCGGATTGGGCGCGGTGGGCTGGGCCTGCCCGGCGTGGGAGCAGGTCACTTGGGCGCCGACATGGAGGAGGAAGCCGGGCATGTCAGGTGACGGTGAGGGCGGTCTTGTTGATCAGCACGCTCGGTCCGATCAGTTCGACCGTGGCGCCTTTGCCGTTGTTGAGATAAATCCCGCTGTCATTCACGACGATCATGGCGCCGGTGGTGCTCTGCAGGATGATTCCACCGGTCGCCGGGGACGGCGGCAGATCGCTGACCACGATGGAATGTTGCAGCAGCGATTGGATCACGAGATTGGGATCGGCCGGGTTGCCCATGGCGGCGGCCGACGGCACGTCGGACTGCGAGCCCCAACGGCAGCCGCACCAGATCGGCAGGTCGGGGTCGCCGTGCTCGAATTCGGCCCAGACGCCGGCGCCGACCGGGGGCACGAAATACACGCCCATGGGCGGCCCGGTCGGGCCGGCCAGCGGCACGCATGGTTCAGCCCAGGTCGAAGGGATGCCGCTCAGCACATCCGGCACATTGAGCATGAGCCGTCCGCGCTGGTCGGGGTCGACATTGTTCACCACGGTCGCGCGATATTTGCCGAAATAGGTTTTGGCGTGTCCACTCATGGCAGGGCCGGAACGACCGGGGTCAGGGAGATCATCCCATCGCGGGAGAGGGTGAAGTTCTGCTTGTATTCGCCGCGCTTGATGTTGTGCGTCACGCTCTCGACGTAGTACAGGCCGTCATAGGCCACGCCGGCGCCGCGCACGCCGACCAGGCCGCGCGCGCTCAGGACGCTGCCGTAACGGGCGACGCTCAGCGAGCCGCTGCCGGTGATGGAATCGGCGCCCCGGCGGAGCAGGCCGAACGCGCGTTTGGCCGCGTCCTCCGGCGTCAGGCTGGCCATCTCGTCGGAAAACAGGATTTTTGCCGGCGGAATCAGGCGGGCGCCCAGCGGCGGCTTGATCACGTCGATGCCCGGCAGCGGAATCGGAATCGGAATCTTGCCGGTGATCGGATCGAGGATGGTGATGACGGTCACCCGCTTGGAGGTGCCGTCCAGCGTGAAGCTGAGCGAGTCGACGTTGGTGGCCCAGTCCGAGTTGATGCTCAGAGCCGGCTGCGGCAGCGGGTTGCTCACATCCGGGCCGAAATAGGCGATGCTCTGCAGCGGCAGCGGCCCAGGCTTGAGATAGAAGGTATATCCGCAATTGCCGGCGATGTCCTTGATGTAATCGAGATCGGTGCCGGTCTGCATTTCGTATCCGTCGGTGACGTTTTTAGGAGTGTCGACCGGCGGCGGGATCACCATCGGGGCGATCCCGTACATCGCGTACCGGCCGAGAATGGACGCCAGCTTGGCGGCATCCGGCAGGGCGGGATAGGGCAGCTTCATTTCCACGACGCCCATCAGCACGGTCAAATCCTCGCCGGTCAGCGTCAGCGTCGACTGGCCCGGATCGTTGCTGGGCGAGAGCTGGTGCTGCGTGACGACGCCGTCCATGAGCACTTGCGGCACGCCGAGGAGGGTGACCACGATCACCACGCGGGTGGTCATCGGGTCGAGCGCGCCGGACGGGAGCAGGACGGTCTGGATGAGGGACATTTTGCCGACGCTGAACGTCAGTTGGAAGCCGCTGCCATTCCGTCCGCTGTTCACCTGCACGCTTTGCAGGGCTTCGATCAGGGACAGCGGCGCGGGAACCGGCACGGGGAGCGGGCCGATCAGCAAAGTGAGATGGACACCGTCAAGCATTGGGCACTCCGGGTATTCCCTCCGGCAGCGTGATGCGCAGCCGGCGGCCGATCGTGGCGGTCAGTTCGCCGGGCCGCATCGCCCGGTTGGCGTCGCCCAACCGCCAGAACTGGCCGGGATCGGTCAGAAACTTCGCCGTGACGTTGTCGAGCCGGTCGCCCTGCACGACCACGTACGTCTGCAAGAGCGCGAAGTTTTCCGGCGGGGGCACGAAACGCCGCTCGAGGTAGGTGAGGATGCGGCCGTCCGGTGCGACGAGCTGGACGGTGTCGAGGTTGTAATAGCGGCTGGTGGGAGGGAAGGGCATGCGCTGCCTTGCGGGTCAGAGTTTGAGGCCCGAGCCGATGCTCTGCGCGCTGTTAAAGAGGTTCGTGGTGGCCATCACCTCCTTGACGACGTGATGCGCGAGGAAGAGGGTGTAGGCCGGGTTCGTGATCGACAGGTCCTGGTAACTGAGCACGGAGAGGGAGAGCTCGACCTTGGCGCGGATCGGATTCAGCAGCGGGTCATGGGCCTCCTCCGTGATGCTCATGCCGGTGAGGCGCACCGGCAGGATCCGCTGCGGGCCCCACACGAACAACGTCATGGGCGCCTCCACCGGGATCACCTCGATCGTGCCAATCAGCGAGAGAATGTCGTTGGCGATCACCGTCGCGCTTTTCGGGTAAAGAAGAATTTCCAGCGCGGCGAGCGTGGGATAGACGCCCACGGTAGCCGTCAGCGGGTTGGCCTGCTCCAACTGGTCGGTCGCGTCGATCTCGACCGTCAGACTGATCGTTTCCTTGGGTGCGCCGGTGAGACGGAAGGCCTCGCCGCGGTCGCCTTCGGCGCTGACCGCACGGGGTTCGAGCCGCCGCGTCATCGTGTCGGGATTGTATTGGAACACGACGACGTTCGGGATCGGCACGAGCGGGTCGATGCCGACGAGGGCGCCCTTAAGCAGGCGGGGTGATCCGGGAAATGCGCTCATGAGAAATGGGGCCGGCAGGTGGGAGGTTCTAGAATTCGACGCCGACCGCCCCGGAGGCTTTCCAGGTTAGCGGACTCCATTTGAAGTCCGCATTGCCCTCTTTGTCGTAGGTCTTTTCCACGCCGCCGCTGATTTTGACGAAGAACGGACTTTTTTCGCTGCGTTTGAACTTGGCTTCCGCCTCCGCCCCAACCCCGAACTTCACGGTGCCGGAAGCTTGCATCGGACTGTACTCCGCCGAGGCCAGCGCGGATGCGCTCACGCCAAAATCCGCGATGCCGAGCGGCACCTTGACCTTCTCCCAATCCAGGCTGATCGCCTTGACGGCGGCCTCGGCTTCCAGATTGGTCAGGGTGCCTTGGTCCCGGGTGAACTTGAAGCCGCCGCTGCCCTCGACACTGGCTTCCTTCACAAATGACAATGGCCCCACCTGCAGTTTGTCCGTAATGGGGATGGTCACCTCGATGGTGTACTTGGCGGCACCCTCGGATTGCAGCCGGCCGGCCGTTTTCTTGAATTCGCCCTCGCCACCCACGCTGATTGCCACTTCCACCCCTTTCTTCTCTTCGGCCGGGGCGGAGTCCGCTTTCTTCGCGTCGGCTGCGGGAACTTTTTGGGGCGGCGGCTGGGTGGTCGCTTCTTTCTCGGCCGGCATCTTCTTCTTCCCGTCCGGCGGCGGCGCCGGTTGGCGTTGGAGCATCGGCGACGCCTTCAGCGGTCGACCAGGCCCTTCGTCGGCCGACAAGTTTTGGGCCACGGAAGTTGCCTCCCGCTCAGGCCCATCATCGGCGGGCGCGATGCGGAGTCCGGTTGGCGAGGCGTCCCGCTGCTGGACCACATGCGTCAATTCGTGCGCGAGCAGTCGCCGCCCCGGCGACGTCTGGGGAGCATATTGGCCCGGACCGAACACCACATCGCGTCCAACGGTGTAGGCGAGCGCGTTCACCGCCCGCGCCGAGGCGGCCGCCCTGCCGTCGGTGTGCACGCGCACGTTGCTGAAATCATGACCGAAGCGCGATTCCATGAAACCGCGCGCCGATGAATCCACGGGTCGCCCCGGCGAACGCAGCACTTCGTGGACGATCGGCGGCGCCTCAGCCGGTTCCGGTCCGTCGCCGAAGCGTTGCAGCGTGCCCGATTCCCGCCGCGTCCGCCACGCCGCGCATTCGCCGGCCGGGCCGGCCTCGCCGCCGCGAACGCCTGGGCGCTGCAGCCAGCCGGAGCGCACAGCCGGAATCGCGGCGAACGGTGCCGGTGTCGGAGCTGGCCGCGTTGTCAATTGCGATTTCACGATGCGAATTCGACTCATGCCGGGTCCGTCAAAAGGTCATGCAACAGTCCTTCGTTGCACCACCCTTGGCCAGCACCGACCCCGTCTTGGCTTTCTTGCACACGTCGGTCGAGACGTCCGACTTGTTCGGGGTATTGTAATGGCCTGTCGGCTTCATCACGGTGGCGTTGGCGTCGTGTTCCTTATGGCCGAGGGCGTGGCCAACTTCGTGCGCGACGACTTCGCCGACGGCGCCTTCCACGACCACGATCTTTGGGTTGGCCGTGCCCGCGTCGTACGTGCCCCCGCCGCCGGAGAGGTCCTTGCCCGTTTTGCCGTCCTGGGCTAATTGCGCGGGCACGAAGATTTCGATGCAGGCACTGGCGCCGGCGGCGGTGAACAGATCCTTTTCCTCCTGGGTCGGAGTGTCGTCCTTCGATTCGTCCAGGGTCTGGTAGGCGGTTTTGCTCACGGTCTTGGTGGCGTTCACCGTCAGGTCGACGCAGCATTTGCCCCAGATGCTTTTGGACTCCGCGAAGGAAGGCGCGCTCGTGGGATTCTTGCCGGCGTCATCGGCGATGACCACTGGTTGGATGCAGGCCGACCATTTCTCGGACTGCCTGGCCGCGTCGCACGCCGGCGCCTTCGCGGCCGGTGGTGGGGCTGGTGAAGGGGCGTCCTTGTTCTTCGCGCTCATCGGCACCTTGCTGAAATCATGGGCGAAGCGGGGCATGGGGGATTCCGGTCGCACGTCACGAGCCGGCCCGGTTCCGCGCGCGGTCTCCGGCTGCCACCCCTGCTGCCGCTTGCGCCGGCACTCGGCGCACTCGCCGCCCGCGCCGCCACAGGTGCATTGGCGCTGCAGCAGACGCGCGCTGCGGCTTGGCAACCGGGGCCACGCCATTGCGTCCGCCGCCGGCGTTGCTTGCTTCATTGCCATCATCGCGTGTTGCATAAGCGTGCGGGTGTTTCCGTCTTTTGAGGTCGATGGTTTGGGCTGGCAGAATTTCCGGCGAAATCGTGGCGGCGGGGCGTGCTCAGCGCGCGAGTCTGCCGGTGAGCCGGCGATTGGCCGGCGCAGCCGGGGCGGGCGCGAGGCCGTCGTAGAGCGTTCGGGCGATTTGCCGGCCCCAATGGCCGGGGCGACCGTCCCGGGATAGTTGAATCGGCGCCACCGCCAGGTGTGGCATGGCGCCGCCGGACACGCCGGCCAGCCCCTGTTCTTTCAGCAGGCGCGTCAGCTCGGTCTCGAGGGCAGCCTGGATCTCGGGGGCCTGGCCGGAATGCACCGGAAGTCCGTCGAGCACCAGTCGTTCGATGTGCAGGGCGATGTTCATGCCGGCACCGGTGTTCCGTTCTTCGCCGCTCCGCCCGGGGCGGATGCCGCCGCGGTCGTGGCCAGGTTGCTCCACTTGAATTCCGTCTCGTTGATCGGCCGGTCCAGCTTGCGGAATTCGGCGCGAGCGGCGTCGAGGATGAGCGGCATCGTGATGGCGGTGCCGAGATGAGCCGCCATGAATGCCGCATTCAGCGCGACGTTGTGGATGTGGCCGCCGGTCAGGTTGAGCGCCGACAGCCGGTCGTAATCGAGCGGGCCGAGAGGCGGCGCGGGCAATCCCTTGCCGGCGTCGTGTTGCAGGAACGCCTTGCTCCAAAGCCGGCGCCGGTCCGCCACCGCCGGAAAGTAGAAATTGACGATGAAACGCAGCCGCCGGAGGAACGCCTGGTCGAGCGCCGTCTTGCGGTTGGTGGCGAGGATCGCGAGCCCGCGGTACGACTCCATGCGCTGGAGCAGGTAATTGATCTCGATGTTGGCGTAGCGATCATGGCTGTCCTTGACCTCGCTGCGCTTGCCGAACAGCGCGTCGGCTTCGTCGAAAAACAGGATGGCGCCCCCGTCTTCGGCCGCGTCGAAGAGCCGGCGGAGATTTTTTTCCGTCTCGCCGATGTATTTGTTCACCACCTGGCTCAGATCGATCCGGTAGAGATTCAGGCGCAGCTCGCTCGCGATGACTTCGGCCGCCATCGTCTTGCCGGTGCCGCTTTCGCCGGCGAAGAGCGCGCTGATGCCGAAACCGCGGTTCATTTTCCGGTCGAATCCCCAGTCGTGGTAGACTTGATTGCGCTGGGCCGCCTGGGCGGCGATTTGGCGGAGCAGATCGCTCTCGGCCTTGGGCAGCACCAGGTCGTCCCAGGTCACTTTGGGTTCCAGCCGCTGGGCGAGCGCATCGAGTCGCGGCCGTTCGCCGATGCGGCACACGTCCCAGGCGGCGGCATCCAGCGGCTGCCCGTGGCTTTTGGCCTCCGTCTGGGCGAGACTGGCCAGGATTTCGATGCTCGGCAGATTGAGGTTGAACTGGGCCGCGAGTCGCGCGGGCGCGGCGCCGGCCTCGGGTCCGAGCGCGGCCGCCCACGTGGCTTGCTGCTCGGTGGCGGCGGGCTTGGTGACGTCCACCGCCTGCTGGGCGCGTCCGAGCCGGGGATTGAATTCGCGGACACCGATGAAGAAGATGCCGTCGCTGCGGGAAAGGAAACGGCTGAGAGGACCCGAACGTTCCATCTCGGGTCCACCGAGCTCCTCGGCGTCAGAATAAAGCGCCAGGGGCAGCAGGCGGCATTCGCGCTGCCAAAGCCGGGCCAGCATCTCCAGCTCCAGCGGGGCGGCCGGCAGCAATTCGGTATTCAGCCGGTAGAGACGCCGGTTGAGCTGGGTCGCGACATGAAAGGCCACCAGTTGCTTGCTGAGCGGGTCCGGGCCGACCAGTTGCACGGCCGGCAAAGGACCGGCGGCCTGCTGCCAGCCGCGGAGGATGAAATCTACCTGCTTTTCCTGCGCCTCGCCCAACGCTGCCGAACCGGAAACCTGTTCCAGCGGGGAGAAGAACGGCGACAGCCGGTCGTCGAGATAGTTCAGGCCCTTCAGGTAGTTGACGATCCGTTCGTCGGCGCGGAGCGCGCTCGCCGTCAGCGCTTGTGCCGCCGGCTGATGAATATCGAGGAGCCGCCAATAGCGCAAGGGGCGTTCCGGCGCGAGGGCCTCCCAGGCGGGTTCGTCGAACAGCGCAAAGGCGAGGGCGAAGGTGGGGAACGGCTTCTGGGGATCGTCCTGCGCGCGGGCGCAGAGGCTGGCGATCCGGGTGTCGAGATCCTGGGCGGCGCAGAGGAGCAGCACGTTCTGCTCGAACTCCGACATGCCCAGTTGCTCGGCCAGCATCTCCATCGCCCACGGCACCGGCGTGAGAAGCGTGGCGGGCTCGGGCTCGGCAGGCGGCGGGGCCGCCGGAGCCGTTTCGACTGCTGCCGCTGGAGGCGACAACGGCGCCGCAGGAACCGGAATGGGCGCCGGTTTGTCGGCCGGCGCCGGCGAACGCAGCAGTTTTTGAAACAACGACCGGGACATCGTCGGGGAGGATGGCGCCGGCACAGGCGGAGCCACGGTCTGGACCGGAGCCGGCGCGGGCGTGGGGCCAACGGAGACGGGCGACACGACACGCGGGGCGGCCCGGGCAAGGCGATTGCGCAGCGCCGCCAGCGCGGCCGCCAGGCGCTGCGCATTGTTCTCCTGCCACTGGTCCGGAATGCTCACGCGGGAAATTGGACGGTTTGCTGCGCCAGGACCGGCCGCGGCGGCATGCCCTGACCCTTGAATTGCATGCTGTCGACCCCGTCGACGCGGAGCCGTACGACCACCTGGCCGGCCGCTGGATTGGCGACGGTGAAGAGCAGCGGGTCCGTGTCCAACACCCGCGGATTGCCCGCCACGTCGCGATCAGGCAGCGCCAGGAAGGCAGACTGGGCGGACGGCACGGCCGGCGCAGGCGTCACCGTCACGACCACGTTGCCTTCGCCGTCGTGCGCGTCGGCGGCGATTGCGGAAATCTGCGGCGCAAACGGCAGCGGGAGTGCATTGGTGCTGCGCGCCACGCCGCCGGTGGTGGCGACCATGACAACCGAGTAGAGGCCCGCGAGCCATTTGCCCGCGTCCGCGTTGGCGTTGGGAATGGAAAGCTTGATCTCGCCGGCGCGGCCGGGGGTCAGGGTCACGGGCAGGTCCGGGACGCTGGACTGCAAGTGCTGGTTCACGAGTTGCACAACCAGACTGTCGCCGCCGAGATTCCGCCCGCGCAACGTCAGGATCGTTCCGAGACGGGCGCTCGGGTAGGAGGGCAGTCGCAGTCGCGCGGCGTCGTCATCGCCCTCGCCGATGTGCCAGTTATCGAGTTGGGGGAACGGCCCGAGCTGCGTCTCGACGCCCTGGTCGTTTTGCCCGCGCTGCAGCACCGGTTGGGCGGCCAGCACGGGCTCCTCGCTTTCGATGGTGACGACGGTGGCGATGTACGCCACGGATAGCGCGTACGGAATCTGGTAGAAGATGGACCAGATGCGCGACAGCTCCTCGACTGTCAGCGCCTGGGGAGTGAATTTCACCTGTTCGACGGCGTCGGCGAGGTTCGAGCCGCTCATCTTGTCGCCGTTGTCGTCCTTGCTGACGCTGAGGATGCGATCGCGGGTCAGGCCCGGTTCAGCCAGCAGGCTGCGCACGACGGCGCCGAGCATGCGTTGCGGCTCGAACTTCGAATCGTCGCCGTAGAAGCTCATCAGGTAGTGCAGGTCGAGGGCGCTGGTCGGGCGGCTGACGACCTGGCCCTGCGCGTTGCGCGTGGGAAGATCGGCGTTGCGCATGGCGGCGCTGGGCGTGATTTGATAAAGAAACAGATCGACGCACGCGGTCTTGGTGCCGGGATCGGGCCGTTGCGTCACCGCGCCGGCGCTGTCGACGGCGGTCTTCACCGCGCTGTCGAGAATCTGCGCCAGCGCTTTGGTCACCGTCGCGACCGCCAGGTAATTGCTCACCGGCGGCCTCCTTCCGCCCGGCGCTGGAGGTACGTCTCAAGGCTAATCTCGGGTTCTTTTTTCGATTTGGCGCGGGACGCAATTGCGGGCGTCGACGCCCGCACTTCCACGCGGCCGATCGTCACTTGGATGGCGGGGAGCGCTGCGGGGGCGGGAGCCGGCGGCAGCCGGCCGGCCGCCCTGCGCGCAGAAATCGGAGTCGGAATTCCCGTTGCCTCGCGAGCTGGACGGAAGGGACGGATGCCAATGCCGACGGCCGTGGAGTCAGCGGGGCGCGGGCGGGACGAGGAGACACGGAGAAGCGGCGGCACCGAATCGTGTTCCCGGGTGTTGCGCCAGTCCGGGCTGGCCGAGGGCGCGGGCGGCTGCATGGTCCGCGCAGCCACCGGTTCGATCCCGGCGGGCGGGCGTACTCGCGACGACGGAGCTGGCCCGACGGTCTCCGCGCGCGGAACCGCGTGAGGACTGGCCGGGCCGACCGCGGCCGGAACGAGTGGCGTGTCCGGCGGCGGCCTGGTGGAAACACCTGTCGGCGCGGCGACCGTCGGTCCGGGCGAAGTTGTTTCCGGACGGCGAGGCGATACCGGCGCCGGGGCGGAGGGTTCCGGCCAGCCGGGAGGTTCCGGGAGCGCGGGCGCCGCGCGTGGCAGCGAGACCGGAGGCACCGCCGGGGATTCGGTGTCGGCCTCGAAGTCAACCGCGTGATCGAGCAACGCGGGTCCAGGCGGCGGCTCGAAGATCGAAGGGATCCGCGGCCGGACGTCCGCCGCCGGAGCGAAGGATCGCGCCAGGAGATTGGCGAGGTAATCGTTCATTGCCGGATCATCTCCAGGTAGGCCTGCCGTCGCCACGGGCTCATCGCCAGAATGTCCGCTTCGCGCCAGCCGTAGGCCGCGGCCAGCGCGTGGACGTCGCGGAGCATGCGTCCCGCCCAGGCGTGGATCTCGCTCCACAGGTACGACGCGATATCCAACGGCGCTTGCCAGAGGTGCGCGCACCTCGGGCAGCTCAAGGCGAGTTGGATGTCGCCCTGGGGGTCGAGCTCGGCCATGCGCCCGGACAACGCGGTCGTCAGGGCCTCGGGCAACGTGTCGGCGGCGGCGGCTTCGCCGTTCAGCCGCACCTCGGCGATGCAGCGACGCAGCAAGGACGCTCGCTGTGCCGGCGCATCGTCGCGTGGATCCAGCGCGGCGAGGTCGTCGCAGGTCGGCAGACGAAAGCTCATGTCGTATCCGGCGAGTTGGAGCACGTGCAGTTGATCGGAATCTGGATCGCGCTGCGGCCAGAGGTCGGCCGCCAGGAAATCCAATTCGACCTCCTGCCCGCAGGCCGGGCACTGCGCCACCCCCGTCAGGAGCGGGCCGAAAATCCGCTCGTACAGGCGCAGCAGTTCCTGATCGCGCCGCCCGATGCCATAGCGCGCCAGGTCCTCGGCGGACGCCCCGGGAGCGGCGAGCGCCAGCAGCGAGCGAGCGCGCTGCACCGGCGTCTGGGAACGGCCTTGTTCCCAGACATGCAGCAATTGATCGGCGGTCGGGGCGCGTTCCATGCGACCGGATCAAGCAGGGTTGGTGAAGGTCGGTTCGCTCGGTTCGGGCACTTCCTGGTCCCGCTCCCAGCCCTCGTTCTCGAGCTTGAGATGCTGGATGGCCACGGCGTTGGCATTCGCGTCGAAATCGGGAAGCGACTGGAACTCGGACACCCAGCAGCGATAGACCTTGTAGGCCAGGGCCAGTTGGCCGGCTTCATTGTAGACCTCGATGATGAGGTCCTTGCGGAAATCCTTCAGGGAAACTTCCGCGCCGAGCCCGGCGCCGACCTGCCAGACTTTGTTGGCCCACTTCTCGAACTCGGCGTCGTGCGTGACGCCGCGTTCGATCGTGATCGCCTCGTATTCCGTGCGGCCGGGCGATTTCCGGCTGCTGCTCGGGTCGCCGCCCTCGCGGTGCTTGACAACCTCGGTGGTGCGCTTGAGCGCGCTGCACTTGCTGACGCCCGCGACGTACTTTCCGTCCCATTTGAGACGGAACTTGAAGTTCTTGTAGGGATCGAACCTTTGGGCGTTGACGGTGAACTGTGCCATGGTGGGGCCCTTTCTCAGGTTTCAATTTGTCCGGCCATTTGTTGCAGTTGGATGATCACAAACTCGGCGGGCTTCAGCGGCGCGAAGCCGACGACGATGTTCACGATGCCGAGGTTGATCTGGTCCTGCGGCGTGGTTTCGCTGTCGCATTTGACGAAGTAGGCGTCCTTCGGCGACTGCCCCTGGAATGCGCCCTGGCGGAAAAGACCGTGCAGGAACGCCCCGACGTTGAGGCGGATCTGCGCCCACAGCGGCTCGTCGTTCGGCTCGAAGACCACCCACTGCGTGCCGCGATACAAGCTCTCCTCGATAAAGAGGGCGAGCCGGCGTACGGGGATGTATTTGTAGTTGTCGGACATCTGATCCGCGCCGTACAGCGTGCGCGCCCCCCAGCAAACCGTGCCGTAGACCGGGAAATTCCGGAGACAGTTGATCGCCAGCGGATTCAGCACCCCATTTTCTCCGTCGGTGGGATTGTACTGCAATTTCTGGACCCCGCTCAACGTGGCTTCCGTGCCCGCCGGGGCCTTCCAGACGCCGCGCGCACCGTCGGTCGTGGCGAAGAGGCCCGCGATCGTTCCGCTCGAGGGGGTCGGACGGAGACGATAGTTGTTGAGCGGATCGGCAATCGCGATGCGCGGGAAATAGAGGGCGGCGTTGCGACTACGGATCGTGGCGTTCGCGCCGAGCCAGTCCATCACTGCCGGGACGCTGTCCCGGTTGCCGGGCAGATTCTGGGGAAGATCGAGGAGGTAGAAGGCCCGACGGTCGGTGCAGAGTTTCTCCGCCGCGAAGGCGATGGTGGCCGCGTTGGCATCGGGCAGGTTCGCCGTCACCGGCAGACAAAGCAGATTGAACAGATCGACGTCGGCGAGGGCGTAGATGCCGGTCTTGGCGTCCGGATCGCCGAGGATGCCGGCGGTGACACCGGCGGCATCGTTGGTCGGATCCCAGGTGCCGTCTCCACCGGGGGCGGCCGTCCCGCCGACACTCTGGCCGATCTGCTGCTGCACCGTAGCGCCGCCGAGCGCGTATTGCTGCACGTTGGCAGCGGCCGCCGTAAATCCGAGCTTGCTGGCCAGGCCGGATCCGGCGTCCGAGAAGGTGAGGTAGTCCGCCGGAGACTTTGTCCCGGCCTCGGCGGCGAGGTAGACCCGGGTGGAGGTCGTGCCCACGACGCTCACGGTCGCGTTTGCCAGACCGGTGAGGGCGCGAAGCTGAGTCTGCACGATGCTGGCGAGCGCCGAGTACGTGGAGGGGACCGTGGCGGGCAGACCGGCCAGGGTGCCGACCTTGGTGCCGCTGAGCAGCACGTCGCACGCATCGCCCTTGGCCAGCTTCGTCAGGTCGGGCGAGGCGGCACTCACCGTGCCCGTCGCCGCCGGCAATTTGCCCTTCGTCTCGCTGGAAATCCAGATCAGTTGCGATCCGGCGTTCACGACGGCGGCGACATCGTTCGCCTTCGTCGAGTCGACCACCAGGTTGAGGTAGCTCTCGATCGCCGCAACGCTCGTGCTGCCATTGGCGGTGACGAATTCCGTCACCGTCAGGTTGAACAGGGTGGCGGGGTCGGTAGTCCCATAATCGATTTCCACGAGGACGTTGTTGGCCCACGCGCCCGCGCTCCGCGCGGTGACCACGAAGACCGGGTTATTGGAACCATCGCCGATGCCGACGGAGGCTTTGGTTGGGCTGTTGGCCGGAGTCGACGAGCCGACGCGGACCACGTAAGCTTCGGTGCCGCCGTTGAGAAAAAACTGCTGGATGGCATAGCTGGCTTCGCTCCGCGCATCGAGTCCGCTCGGATCGCTGCCGCCAAACTGTTTGTTGAAGCTGGCCAGACTCAAAATCTGCACCGCTTGGTTCATCGGCCCAGTGGGAAAGTAGTCCACGAACGCACCGATCGAAGTGGCGACACCGATGATGGTGCGTACGCCGCTGGGAATCTCTTCAACATAGACTCCGGGATAGGATACTTGAACAGGCATGGGGTCGTCCTCCTGATGGTTTTGGTTACAATTCGACCTGCGCGATGGAGGGCACAGGCTTCCGATCGGGCTGATGAAAAGCTTTCATTGAATCCGGACGCCGCTCAGGGAAGCGGGCGGCGGTGTTGGCGTACGGAAAGATCTGGGCGGGGCGTCGCGGCAAGATCGGCCGCAGAGGATTCCCTCTGACGCGGAGGTCTCATCCCGGGCGTTTATGACGGCAGGCCCAAGGACGCTGGGACGTGCGGCCGCAGCACGCCGTGATGGGGGTGGCGACGCTTGTGATCATGGACACGCCGCTGGACGCTTCTTGCGCGCAAATGCCAGGACTACTGACCCAAACCATGGTTGAGGTCTCCTTGTGTGATTGAGGTTGGGGAACGACTCTGCAACCGCGGTTCCTGTGGAGCGCGGCGCTGGAGGCAGGGCGCAGAATTGCCGGAAGGTCCGCGGAATTCCTCGAAAGTCAAAGGACAGAGCCGGATTTGTTCGACAAACTGACCCACCTCATTGCAATGGGTCAATGTCGCACAATAGTTATTATGTCTAATGTAGCTCGATCGCGATTAGAACATATGATCAAGCGGCGAATCGGGGCGAAAACCCCTCGCCGCCTGTGCTGCAAATAGCCGCAGACACCATTTCCGCGCCGTGCCATGGTGTGCAGGGAAAACCTGCGACTTGGGGCTTCAACGGCGACTTGGAGGCCGTCCGATCATAGCCACCTGAAGGCGGCCATCATCGCCTGCTACCAAGCCGCTTGGAATGACACCACTTGTGACGAGCGCCAGAGAATCACTCGCCCGCGCTCAAAATCTGAACGATCTGCGCCGCGAAAAGTTCATACACTAGGCGGCGTTCCTCCGCGAACACGCATTCTATCGCCCTGCCCGGTCGATAGCGAAAAATGACCCGGTGCCGGCCGATGCGGAGCCGGTACCAGCCAGCCAATTCATCGGTCAATGCCTTGATGTCGCCTTGTTCCTGCGCAAGCCCAAGAATCCCTTTCCTGAGAGCGCGCCGCG
>Ga0075520_1000414_pt1 | contig 18399 bp, 14 predicted proteins | sample NGEPerB_FD_75100 | JGI IMG/M metagenome (GOLD analysis project Ga0075520, IMG submission 75100) | Arctic peat soil microbial communities from the Barrow Environmental Observatory site, Barrow, Alaska, USA - NGEE PermafrostAB12-B | ecosystem: Environmental > Terrestrial > Soil > Wetlands > Peat ... | reverse complement strand
CGGTCAACGTCAGCGCCGTGCTGCCCGCCACCCCGTCGAACGTGGGCGTCTTCCAGGCCGCCTGCCTGGTCGTGCTCGCCGGCCTGGTGGCGTTCGCGCTCTCGCGCCTGGACCTCCGCCGCATCGGGCACGCGCTGATCACCGCGACACCGGGCTGGATCGCGCTCGCGTTCCTGCTGATGGCCTGCTCACTGGTGCTGCGCTCGATCTCCTGGCACCAGACGCTGCGCGCAGCGCTGCCCCACATCCGGATCCCGCGCAAGCCGGTCCTGAGAGCGACGATGATCGGCGTGCTGGCCTCCGCGGTCTTCCCGGGGCGGATCGGCGAGCCCTCGCGCGTGCTCGTGCTCACGCGCAGGCTGGACGGCCCCAACCGCCGCCTGCTGCCGATCGTGGCGGGCACGGTGTTCTCGCAGACGCTCATCAACCTGCTGGCGCTGGCGATCCTCGCGGCGGTGACCTTCACCAGCGTGCCGCTGCTGCACGGTCGCGTGACCGGCATCGTCGCCGCCGTCACGGTCCCCGTGGCGCTGTGTGCGCTGGTCCTCCTCGGCCCACGGCTGCTCGCGCTTGCTCGCCGCTCGCCGTGGCTGCGCGTGGCGCTGGCGGCCAACGCGATCGGGCGGATGCTGCGCCTGGCCAGGCGTGGGCTGATCGTGTTCGCCCGCCCCCGCTACGGCGTCGTGGCCGTCGCCTGCCAGCTGGCGGCATGGGCGCTGCAGTGGCTCGCCTGCTACGCGGTCATGCTCGCCCTCGGCCTGCAGGGGCAGACGGGGCTCATCAGCGCGGCCGCGATCCTGCTGGCGGTCAACGTCAGCGCCGTGCTGCCCGCCACCCCGTCGAACGTGGGCGTCTTCCAGGCCGCCTGCCTGGTCGTGCTCGCCGCCTACGGGGTCGGCACGGGGCCCGGCCTCGCCTACGGGATCATCCTCCAGGCGGTCGAGGTGCTGACGGCGCTGGCGCTCGGCGTCCCCGCGCTGCTGGGAGAGAACCTCAGCTGGGGGGACATCCGGACCGTCAGCGAGGAGTCAGCCGCCGAGGGCGCGCAGTGACTGGCGCAGCGAGCGGGTCGTCTGCAGGACCGCCGTCGGCTCGTAGCCGCAGTGGGCCATGCAGTTCTCGCAGCGCGGGTCCTTGCCGCGCCCGTAGGAGCTCCAGTCGGTCGTCTCGAGCAGCTCTTTGTAGGTCTCGGTGTAGCCGTCGGCCATCAGGTAGCAGGGCCGCTGCCAGCCGAACAGCGAGTAGCTCGGGATGCCCCAGGCGGTGCAGTCGAATTCAGCCTTGCCCTCGAGGAAGTCGAGGAACAGCGGACTGTGGTTCAGCCGCCACTTCTTGCGCCGGCCGTCGCCGAACGCCTCCTTGAACAGCTTGCGGGTCTCCTTGACGCCCAGGAAGTGCTCCTGGTCGGGGGCTTTCTCATACGCGTAGGCGGGCGAGATCATCATTTCGTCCACCTGCAGGTCGTCGTTGAGGAAGTCCAGCACCTCGCGCACCGTCTTGGGCGAGTCGTGGGTGAAGAACGTGGTGTTGGTCGTCACGCGGAAGCCCGCCGCCTTGGCCGCCTTGATCGCGGAGACCGCCTTGTCGAAGACGCCGTCGCGCTCGACCGAGGCGTCGTGGCGCTCACGCAGGCCGTCCATGTGCACCGCCCAGGCGAAGTACGGGCTCGGCTTGAAGTTCGCGAGCTTCTTCTCCAGCAGCAGCGCGTTGGTGCACAGGTAGACGAACTTCTTGCGCTTGATCAGCTCCGCCGCGATCACGTGGATCTCAGGGTGGATCAGCGGCTCGCCGCCCGCGATCGAGACCATCGGCGTGCCGCTCTCCTCGATCGCCGCGATCGCCTGCTCGACAGGCATCCGCCGGCGCAGCTCGTGCTCGGGGTGCTGGATCTTGCCGCAGCCCGAGCACGCCAGGTTGCACTGGAACAGGGGCTCCAGCTCCACGATCAGCGGGAACTTCTCGCGTTTGGCCAGACGCTGGCGCGTCAGATACCAGCCCATGCGCGTGCTCTGCCTGATGCGGACCGCCATGACGGCCACCTTAGTCGCCTGGCGCCAAGTCGTGAAGGGCGCCTGCCACGTTGCGCAGCGCCCTTGCCGCACGAACCACCCCGAACGCCGCCCGCGGTCGCAGCAGCTCATGCTCAGGGCTGTCCAGCACGACCCGCACCACCCCGAACGGGCGCGCGCCGGCGCCCGCGGCCAGCCACACCGACTCCATGTCCACAGCGATCGCCCCGCCGGCGTGCAGCTGCGCGCGCCGCTCGCCCAGCGCCAGGCGCGAGACACAGACCACGTTGCCGACGCGCACCTTCAGCCCCCGCCCCGTCAACCGGTGCACCAGATCGTGCGTCATGTCGCAGCTGACGCGCTGCTCGTCGTGGCCTTCATCGCCCGCGGCGTAGACCTCGCTGGCGACGATCACTTCGCCAGGCACAGACTGGGCGTCCAGTCCTCCGCAGAAGCCCAGCACGAGCATCGCCCTGGCCGCATGCACCGCCAGCTCTCCCGCCGCCGCCTTGGAGCGATCGGGCCCCATGCCGGTCTTGCGCACGAGCGCGCCGCGCGCCGCTGAGGAGATCAGCACCGCCTCCAGGCGCATGGGAGCGGCGAGGAGCAGCGCGCTCACGCCAGCGCCCCGCTCTCGGCCGCGACGCCTTCGCGCAGGGCGGCCGGCTGGTGGTGGATGCCGAGCGTGCGCAGCGCGCAGTCCGCCGCCGCGTGGCCGCTGATGACCGCGCCCTCAAGCGTCGCCGGCCAGCCCGTGGCGGTCCATGCGCCCGCCAGCACCAGCCCGCGCAGGGCTGTTTGGGGACCGGGGCGCAGCGCCCCGACACCGGGCGCCGCGCGGAAGGTCGCGGCGTGCTCGCGCGTCACCAGGAAGCTCTCCACCCTGGCCTGACGCGCGCGCGGCAGCAGCGCGCGCATGGCCGGCAGGTAGCGCTCGCGCAGCTCCTCCACGCTCATCCCCATCTCCCGCTCGGCGCCAGACAGCGACACGGCCAGATACTGACAGCCGGCGGGCGCCCCCGCGGCGGCGCTGCGATCGAACAGATACTGCACCGGCGTGCCCACGCCCGCCGCGAACGGCTCGCCGAGCACGGGCCGGTCGTAGACCACATGCAGGTTGACGATCGGCGAGGCTCCGAGCCGCTCCAGCGCGCGCGCGCGATCGCCCAGCAGCGGCTCGAGCAGCCGCGCGGCGCGGGCGTGCGGGATGGCCACCACCACCGCCTCGGCGCTGAGAGAGTCCGCGTCCGCCCTCTCGCCGCGGCCTCCGCGACCGTGGACCTGAAAGCCCCGCGCGGTCCGCTCCAGGCGTTCGGCGCGCCAGCCGAGCCGCACCCGGACGCCCGCCCGCAGCAGAGCCCGCTCGGCCGGCCTGCCGATGATCTCGCGGAGCGTGCCCGTGTGAAAGCCGATGTCGCCCGCGTCCGCGCTGGCGAGCAGCCCCGTGCGGAACACGAACGCGCCGAGAGCCAGCGACGCCTGGGCGGCGGGAAGGTTCAGCGTCGGCAGCGCGATCAGGTCCCACAGCGCGCTCACAGCCTCCGCTCCCTGTCCGTGGCGGGCGAGCCACTCGCCGAAGCTGAGCTCATCCAGGCGCTCCCGCTCGCGGCCGCGTGCGGATCGGCCGAGAAGCATCAGCGCCAGCGCCGCGCGCGCCGCGCCGAGGCGCTGTGCGCGTGTCATGTGCGGATAGCGCGCCAGCGCGCCCGCCAGGTGCAGTGGCGCCGGTAGCGAGCCGCGGCGCAGCAGGAATGCGGGCGCGCCCGGCTTCAGCACCGGGATCTCGAGCCGTGGCTGAACCGCCACCAGATGATGGCTGCCGAGTCGCTCCAGCAGGGCGCGGTAGGCGGTGCAGCAGCGTAGGAACACGTGCTGGCCGTTGTCCATCTCCAGGCCTTCGCGATCGAAGGAGTAGGCCGCGCCGCCGAGCCTGCGCCTGACCTCCAGCAGCGTGACCTCCGCTCCCGCGGCGGCGCAGTCGAGCGCCGCCGTGATGCCCGCCAGCCCGCCGCCGATCACGACCACGCGGCGAGCGGCGCTCAAACGCCGCCTCCGAGCATGCCCCTCGTGGCGACCCAGGCCTTCTCGTGCGCCGGGAGCGACATCCGCCGCGCGAGCGACCGCTCCGGATCGAGCTCGATGCGGTCGAGCAGGCGGCGGTAGATGCCCGCCATCGCCAGCACGCATGCGGAGCTGCGACGGTCGAGCAGCGCCGCCAGGGCGATTCCGCGCTGGAACCACTCACGCGCGCGCTCCGCCTCGAAGCGCACGAGCGCGTCCATCCGCTCCAGCTCCCCCGGGCGCTCCGCGGAACCGGCCGCGCGCGCGAGCGCCGCGATCGCAGCCGGCGTGTTGCGATCCTGCAACTCGAAGCGCCGCAGGTCCTCTCCCGGCAGGTATACGCGGCCGTTCTCCGCATCCTCGCGCACATCACGCAGAATGTTGGTCAGTTGCAGCGCAACGCCGAGATCGTCCGCCAGCGCTTCCGCGTGGGCCGCACCGGCGCCATCCGCGGGCAGGCCGAAGATCGCCAGGCACATCCGTCCGATCGTCCCGGCCACCCGGCGGCAGTAGAGCACCAGCTCATCGAAGCTCTCGTAGGTGATGCCGTCGACGTCCATGCGCACGCCCTCGACCAGCTCGCCCAGCGCCCCCGCCGGCAGCGGGAAGCGAGCATACGCGTCCGCGAGCGCAACCATCACGGGGTCGCTCGCCAATGGCGCCGCCCCGCGCTCGATCGCCTCCAGCGGCGCGCCTGCCGGCTGGATCGCCTCCAGCGGCGCACGTCGCGCCTCAATCGCCTCCAGCGCACGCGCCTCGGCGTCCAGGCGGCGCAGCTTCTCATCCGCCGGGAGCGTCCCGTCGCCGATGTCGTCCACGCGGCGGGCGAACGCATACACGGCGCTCATCGCCTGCCTGCGCCCGCGCGGGAGCAGGCGGATGCCGTAGTAGAAGTTGGCAGCCTCCGTGCGCGTGATCCGCTCACACCGCTCGTAGGCAGCCGCGATCCCCACCGTCGCGCTCACCGCGCCCTCCCGCGGCGCTCGATCAGCGTGCCCGCCAGCGCCCGCAGCAGCCGCCAGCGTCCCGCGCGCGGAGCACCGCCCAGCACGTCGAAACCGGCGCGTTCGATCGCCTCCGCGGCGGCACGCCCGCCGGCCACGAACGCCGCCACAGCGATCCGCGCGCGGCCGTGCAGCTCGTCGATCAACGGCGCGCCCGCGTCGAGGAGCGAGCGCGCGCGGGCCACCTCGAAGGCCAGCACCTCGCGCAGCGCCCCACTCGCGTGCGCGCCCGCCAGCTCGCCGCGCGTGCAGCCGAAGCGATCGAGATCCTCGGCGGGCAGGTAGACGCGCCCTGCCGCCAGGTCCTCGGCCACGTCCTGGCAGTGCTCCACGAGCTGCAGGCCCGTGCAGATCGAGTCCGACAGCGCCACCGCCTCGGGGCTGGCCATGCCGAGCACGCCGAGCACCAGCTCGCCGACAGGGTCGGCCGACAGCGCGCAGTAGCCGCGCAGCTGCCCCCACGTTTGATAATTGCTGGGACGCTGGTCCAGGCGGTTGGCCTCGATCAGCCGTGCGAACGGCCCGCGGGGCAGCCCGCGGTGGCGCAGCGTCGGCTGCAATCCCGCCAGCAGCGGGTGCTCGGCGGCGCCCGCGAACGCCCGGTCCAGCTCCGCCTCCAGCCAGTCCAGGGCTGTGAGCCGGTCGCCCTCGGCCGAGTCGCCGAGCTCGTCAGCGAGGCGGGCGAAGCCGTAGATCGCCAGCAGGTCCGCGCGCACGCGTCGCGGCAGCACGCGGCTTGCGACCGGGAAGTTCTCGTGCCGCGCCCTCGCCATCACCGCCGCGGCCGCCGGCACGCCGCTCGGCATGGCCGCCGGGTCGGCTGGCACTCCGCTCGGCATGGCCGCCGCGTCGGCTGGCACTCCGCTCGGCTCCTCGCCCAGGAGCATCACTCCTGGCGCTCGGGGGCGCCGGCGGGCTGCGCCTCGCCCTCAGGGACGCCCGCCAGGCAGCGCCCCAGCGCCATCATCGGGAACGTCAGCCGGTAGAGGTGGTAGTTGATGTAGTAGTCCGACGGGAAGCCCGTGCCCGTGTACTGCGGCTCGTCCCAGCCACCGTCGGAGCGCTGGGCGGCGACCAGCCACTGCACCCCGCGCGCCACCGCCGGTGAGCGCTCGCCCGCCGCGTGCAGCGCGAGCAGCGCCCAGGCCGTCTGCGAGGCCGTGCTCGGGCCGCGCCCGATCCACTTGGGATCGTCGTAGGAGCGCGGGTCCTCGCCCCAGCCGCCGTCTTCGTTCTGGTGGGTCTCGAGCCAGCGCACCGCGCGCCTGATGCACTCGCGCTCGGGCTCCACGCCCGCGGCGAGCAGGCCCGGCAGCGCGGCGCCCGTCCCATAGACGTGGTTGACGCCCCAGCGCCCGAACCACGACCCGTCGGCCTCCTGGTGCTCGATCAGCCACGCAACGCCGCGGCGCGCCGCCTCGCTGTCGCCGAGGCCCAGCACCGCGAGCATCTCCACCGTGTGGGCGGTGACGTCCGCGCTGGGCTCGTCGATCACCTCGCCGAAGTCCAGGAACGGCAGCTCGCGCACCAGCGAGCGCGTGTTGTCAGCGTCAAATGCGCCCCAGCCGCCGTCTGAGCTCTGCATGCCCTCGACCCAGCGCAGCGCGCGCCGCAGCGCTCCGTCGATCCGCGCGCGGCGCGCGTGCGCCGCTCCCTGGCGCCTCGGCTCGCCCTCCTCCGGATCGAGTCCCCGCTCGACGCGCTCGGCGCTCAGGCGCTCCAGCGCGAGCACCACCTCGGCGGTGTCGTCCACGTCGGGGTAGTTGACGTTGGCGAACTCGAACGCCCAGCCGCCCGGCTCCAGGTCGGGCCGTGCGATCGACCAGTCCCCGCGCCGGGTCACCTCCTCGCCCAGCAGCCAGTCAGCCGCGCGCACCATCGCCGGATCCTCGCCCGAGACCCCCGCGTCGCTGAGGGCCAGCATCGCCAGGGCCGTGTCCCACACCGGCGACTGGCACGCTTCCAGGCGCCTGCTCTCCCCCGCCGGGGCGCCCACGCCGTGCGCGTCGTCACGGTCCTCCACCATGAAGCCGTCGAGGCCCTGCAGCCCGCGCTGCATCAGTGGGTGATCGAGCGGATAGCCGCCGAGCTGCAGCGCCATCAGCGAGTAGACCCACGGGGGCTGGATCCCGCCCCAGGAGCCGTCGGCCTCCTGGCGGCGCACGAGCCAGCGCTCTGCCCGGGCCACCGCCAGCCGTCGCAGCGGACGGATCGGGCGGCGCTCGTAACGGCGCAGGACGCCGTCGAGCCTGCCCAGCCAGATCGCGCGCCGGGAGACGCGACGATCGCTGCGCCGCGCCGCGGCATCGTCCCCGCCGCCGGCGGGGACGCGCAGCTCATCGAGGTCGAATGGGAGCGGGCGCACCGGACGGTGGGATTTGACCAGCGACAGCGCCACGATCGTCTGGCGCGCCCAGCAGGCGAAGTCGTAGACGTTCAGCGCCACCCACGGGGGCAGCAGCATGATCTCCGGCGGCAGCGCGGGCACGCGCTCCCACGACCACAGGCCGAACAGCGCCAGCCACACATGGGTGAACACCCGCGCCTGCTCGACCCCGCCCGCGCCGCGGATGAACTCGGCCGCGGCGCGCATGTGCTGCGCGTCGGCCGGGTCGCCCGCCAGCCGCAGCGCCCAGTAGGCCTCGATCGTCGTGGACAGCTCGCCCGGGCCGCCGTGGAAGTTCGCCCACGTGCCGTCCGCGCGCTGCTGCGAGCGGATCCAAGCCGCCGAGCGCTCCGTCTCATCCGCCCGGCGCACCCCCAGGAACTCGCGCAGCAGCATGTCCTCCGCGTCCATCGTGACGTTCGTCTGCAGCTCCCCCCGCCACCAGCCGGCGTCGTCCTGGAGGGAGAGCAGGTGCTCGCGGGCCAGCTCCAGCGCCACCTGAGCCTCACTGCGGGCCTCCAAGGTCAACTGCGGCATAGTGAAAAACTAGATCCTTTTCGTCGGGGATGCCGTCTGCGCGAGCGGGGCCATCACCAGCACACCCTAGGCGGAAACCTGGGTGGCGCCGGGGACGAGCACCTCGGGGTGGGCGAGCGTGATCACGTGGCGGCGCAGCGCCGCCTCTGAGACCGGGCGCGCGCGCGCCGAGCGGAAGCGGTAGACGATCAGGCCGTCGAAGTCCAGGCGCGCCAGCAGGCGAAAGCCGGGCGCCGGCGGATCCCCCGCGGAGGCGCGCAGCGGGGCGTAGCCGGTCTCGTCGATCTCGCTCACACGCGCCGATTCGCCCGGGCGCAGGTTGTGCAGCCCTGGGAGGTAGTACTCAAGCGGCGCCGCCCCCAGCTCCACCGTCGTGATCGCCCGCCCGGCCGAGACCCCGCGCAGCGCCCCGGCGACGTCGCGCCAGTTGCCGCGCTGCAGGCGCGGGCTGAGATCGACGTCCACGGAGATCGCCAGGAACGCCAGGACGATCACGGCGGCGATGGCGGCCCCGGCGCGGGTGTCCGCCGCTACGGCCGCCAGCACCGCGATCGCGGCCGTGACCGGGATCATCGCCGCCACCAGGTTCCGCGGCGCCAGATAGTCCGCGCCGAGCCCCGCCAGCACGATCGGCGTGAGGACCCCACCGGCGGCGATCGCCAGGGCGATCAGCGCGCCGCGCCGGGCACCGCTGCAGCGCTCGCGCTCGCGCTCCCGCTCCGCATCCGCGTCCGGCGCGCACTCCGTGTTCGCCGTCGCGGGCGCGGGCGCGGGCGCCTCCTCCGACGCTGTGCCCGCGGGCGCCGCCAGGATCCGCCACGCGCCCAGGCCGAGGCCGCTGAGCACGACCAGCGCCACCAGCAGCTCGACGCCGTGCCCGAGCGGCGCGCCGGAGTAGCCCGTGAGGAAATACTGCGGTATCGCCTGCAGGCGTTCGGAGATGGGCCAGCGGCCGATCCACTGGGTGCCGTGCCCCCCCTGGGCGGAGATCAGCGGCAGCAGCGCCAGCCCGACGAGCACGAGTGCGCCGATCGCCGACAGAGCCGCGCGGCGGCTGGCGGACGATCGAGCGCTCCATCCGCGCAACAGCCACAGCACCATCGGAATCAGCAGGAACACGGCGAAGTAGTGCGTCAGCAGCGCCGCCGCGCCGCTGAGCGCGAACGCGGCCATGTGGCGCGGCGTCGGGTCGCCCTCGGCGCGCAGGAAGCACAGCATCGCCATCGCCGCCAGCAGCACGAACAGCCCATAGGCGCGCGCCTCCTGCGAGTACCACACGAACAGTGGGTTGACCGCCACGATCGCCGCGAACAGGATCGCCGCGCGCCGGCTCGCGAGCTCGCGGCCGATGGCCCAGGCGACCGGCACGGTGGCGATCCCGGCCAGCGCCGAGGGCAGGCGCAACGCGATCGCGCCGGTCCCCAGCACGCGCGAGTCCGCCCACGCGAGCACGTACCACAGCGGCGGCGTGTTCTCGGTATGAACGACCGAGCGCAGCGTCGCCCACAGGCTCGGGTGCAGGACGTGGACGGGCGTGAACGCCTCGTCGTACCAGAAGCTCTGCAGCCCCAGCGTGGACAGTCTGAGCGCGGCCGCCAGCAGCGTGATCGCCGCCAGCGGCCACCAGCGCGGCAGCCGTGCCCCGGGGCCGTCCGCGCCTTCGAGCCCGACGGACGCAGCGGGGGGGGTGCTGGCGGCGGCGTTCATTGCGGACAGAGCCTCCCGTCCTTGGTCGAGCCGTAGCAGCCGTAGCGGTAGCGGCGCAGGTCTTCCACCTTCGGCGGCAGATACCAGCCGCCGTGGGCCGCACGGCGCCCATGCGCCACCGGACCGGTGATCGCCAGGCAGATCTGCACGCGTTCTTTGGGCGCTCCGGGGGTTACGTTGCCGCACACCACATCGCGCGTGGTGTGCCCGTAGAGGTCCTGTTCGACAGACAGGTTCTTGTAGTCGTGGCCCGTGTAGGAGCGCCACGTGCGCAGGTCCGCGACCAGCCGGTGGTTGACGTGGGTCTGGAGCACCACGTCGTTGACGGTGGCGATCGCCAGCAGCAGGCCTACGAGCGCCAGCAGAGTGGACTCGATGAGCCGTGTGCGGCCGGACCCTCCCAGCTCCAGCTCCCGCGGGCGCAGCCAGGCCGGCAGGCGCCCGCCGAGCCCCCCGTCCAGCGGTGGCGAGCCCGTGCTCATGACACCGGCGCCAGCAGCGGCGTGATCTGGTGGAGGATGAACAGACCCTGGATCGCAAACGTGGCAACGAGCAGGCGCCGGTCGCGGGTGAGCACCGCGAGCGGCAGCGGCCAGAGGATGTACCACGCCAGCAGCCAGGTGCTGGTGACGGAGATCGCCAGCAGCGTCCAGCCCGACGCCGCGATCCAGTCATAGCCGCGCCACGTGCGCCACAGCAGGTGGAGCACGATCACGACGAGTCCCGCCTTCAGCAGGTCGTGGTCGATCGGGAAGACGCCCGGCTTGCCGAACAGGTGGGCGATCTCGTTGGCGAAGCTGTCCGTCGAGACGAACGCCGCGTCGCGGTTGAGCGCCGCGACCACGTCGATGCCGTGGACGCCGAAGGCCGCATAGCCGATCACCGCCCCCACACCGAGCGCGGCGAGCGCGCCGACGATCGGCGCCGGGCGGCGCCGGGAGACGATCATGAAGGGCAGCAGCGCCGCGACGGTCGCCTTGACAAGCGCGCCCGCCACGATCACGGCGGCCGCCGCCCCTTCGCGCCCGCGCGAGGACGGGCGCGCGAGGGTGAGGCTGACCGCGCCCATCATCGCCAGCAGCATCACCAGGTCGTTGTGGGCGCCCCCCAGCGCATAGATCACATACAGCGGGTTGGCGCCCACCACGAGGATCGCCCACACCGGGTCCAGCTGGCGCGCACGGGCGCAGCGCCACGTCAGCGCCAGCGTGCCCGCGCTCGCCAGCAGCGCCTCCAGCTTCATCGCCCACACCGCGCCCGTCACCCCCAGCGGCGCGAGCGGATAGGACAGCAGCGTGTAGAACGGGCCGTAGGCGGTGGCGACGTGCCTCCAATCGTGCCCGACGTAGGTGTAGACGGGGTCCCCGGCGATGCTCGACGGGCCGTTCAGGTACGGGTTGAGGCCGTGCTCGACGCCCATGCGCGCATAGGCGATGTAGCTGAAGACGTCAGTCGAAAGCAGGATAGGTCCGGCGAACACGACCAGGTGAAGCGCGCCGATCAGCACGATCGCCGAGCGTTTGGAGAGCACGCGGGTCTCCGTTCGGCGTGCGAGCGCCATCAGCCCCGCGTAGGCAGCCGTGAACACCAGCACCGCGATCAGGAAGACGCGGAAGCCGAGGCGCTCGCCCACGCCCTGCAGCCAGCCGGCGATCTCAGGTGATTTGGGGACCAGCGGCGAGTGCCCGACGGCGCCGTCGAGGACTATCTCGGCGGTGGCCGCCAGCAGCAGGAGCGCCAGCAGCCCGGCGAGCGCGGGCGCCCACCGCTCGGAGCGGACACCGGCTTGGCCACGCACACTCTGCGCGGCGACGCTCACGAAGCGGTGAAGCTCACAGCGCCGTCCACACGGTCTTGGTCTCCAGATAGGCATCGAGACCGTCGTGGCCGTGCTCGCGGCCGATGCCCGATGCCTTGAAGCCGCCGAACGGCGCTGACGGGTCCGCCACTCCCCAGGTGTTGATGTAGACCGAGCCCGCGCGCAGCATCGCCGCCAGGCGGTGGGCGCTGCCCACGTCGCGCGTCCACACGCCCGCAGCGAGCCCGTACTCACCGGCGTTGGCGCGCGCCGCGACCTCCTCCAGCGAGTCATACGGCGAGGCCACGAGCACCGGGCCGAAGATCTCCTCGCGCGCGATCCGCAACTCGTCGGAGGTCGTGCTGAACAGCGTCGGCGCCACGAAGTAGCCGCCGCTGTCGCCGAGCACCGCCTCGCCGCCCGCGAGCACCTCGGCGCCTTCTGAGCGACCCGACTCGATGTAGCCCATCACGCGCTCGCGCTGCTCGGCCGACACCAGCGGCCCGAGCTGCGTGTCGGGGTCCAGACCCGGCCCCAGGCGCGCCGAGCTGGCCGCCTCCGCGAGCGCCCCGAGCACCTCGTCGTAGCGCTCCGCGGGCACGAACAGGCGCGAGCCCGCGTTGCAGGACTGCCCGGAGTTGAAGTAGATCGCCTGGAAGGAGCCCTTGATAGCCGCGCCGATGTCCGCGTCGGGGAGGATCACGTTCGGCGACTTGCCGCCCAGCTCCAGCGTGACGCGCTTGAGTGCCTTTCCCGCCTTCGCGCCGATCTCGCGCCCGACGGATGTCGAGCCGGTGAAGGCGATCTTGTCCACGTCGGGGTGATCGACCAGCGCCGCGCCCGTGGCGCCATCGCCCGTGAGCACGTTCAGCACGCCCGGCGGGAAGCCCACCTCCAGCGCCAGCTCGCCCAGGCGCAGCGCGCTCAGCGGCGTCTGCTCGGCGGGCTTCAGCACGATCGTGCAGCCCGCCGCCAGCGCCGGGCCGAGCTTCCACGCGGTCATCAGCAGCGGAAAGTTCCACGGCACGATCTGCGCGCACACCCCAACCGCTTCGCGGCGCGTGTAGCAGAGCATGTTCGGCGCCGTGACCGGCAGCACGCTGCCCTCGATCTTCGTCGGCCAGCCCGCGAAGTAGCGCAGGTGCCCCACGGCGCCGCCCACGTCCACGTATTGGGCGAGGCGCACCGGCTTGCCGTTGTCCAGCGACTCGATCTGCGCGAACTCCTCCGCGCGCTCCTCGATCGCCGCGGCCAGCGCGAGCATCAGCCGCTCGCGCCCCGACGGCGCCAGCGACGCCCACGGGCCCTCCGCGAACGCCTCGCGCGCAGCGGCGACCGCGCGCTGGACGTCCTCCGCGCCCGCGTGGGCGACCTGGGCGATCTCGCTGCCGGTCGAGGGATCGAGCGTGGCGAAGGCTCGCCCGTCGGCCGCCTCCGGACGCTCGGAGCCGATCAGAAGCCGATGTCTCTGGGCGATGAACGCGCGCGCGGGGGCGCCCAGGGCGTCGGGGAGGGTGTCTGGCGAGATGGTGGTCATGCAGGGAGCCTACCTCTCGCGCGGGCGCCGCGAACGCATATGCTGCGCCGATGCCCGAGCCTTCCAAGGCGGTGCTCATCACCGGCTGCTCGTCCGGCATCGGCCGCGCCACCGCGCTCGCGCTCGCGCGCTCCGGATGGACCGTATACGCCAGCGCACGGCACCCCGAGTCGATCGCCGAGCTCACGGACGCCGGCTGTCGCACGCTGGCGCTCGACGTCACCGACGAGCAGTCGATGAAAGCGGCTGTGGAGAGCATCGAGCGGGCCGAGGGAGCGGTGGGCGTGCTGATCAACAACGCCGGCTACAGCCAGAGCGGCGCGATCGAGACCGTGCCGCTCGAGGCCGTCCGGCGCCAGTTCGAGACCAACGTCTTCGGTCCGTGCGCCTCACCCAGCTCGTGCTGCCGAAGATGCGCGCGCAGCGCTGGGGCAAGATCGTCAACGTCGGCTCCATGGGCGGGCGCCTGTCGTTCCCCGGCGGTGGGCATTACCACGCGACCAAGCACGCGCTGGAGGCGATCTCCGACGCGCTGCGCTTCGAGCTGCGCGGCTTCGGGATCGACGTGATCCTGCTGGAGCCGGGGCTCATCACAACCGAGTTCGGCGAGACGGCCACCGCCAGCATGATCGACGTGCAGAGCTCCGCGGAGGACCCCGATGCGCACTTCAACGCCACCGTAGGCGCCGTCACCAAAGGCGCCTACGACGGCCCCATGCGCCGCCTCGGCGCCGGACCGGAGCGCGTGGCGAAGGTGATCGAGCGGGCCATCACCCGCTCGCGCCCGCCCGCGCGGATCACCATCACGCCCTCCGCCAAGCTCACCATCGCCACCCGCCGACTGCTCAGCGACCGTGCGTGGGACGCCGCCATGCGCAGGCAGTTCCCGCAGCCCAAGTAGTCACGCGGCCCGCCGTGCTCACGACCCGACGTGCTCGCGACCACCCCGCGCGGCGCCGTGCGGCCCCGCTACCCGGGGATCGGGACGAGCGGATGCGGGCGCCCCACCTCGAAGCCCTGGGCGTAGTCCACGCCATAGCTGCGCAGCATGCTCATGGTCGGCTCGTCGCCCACGAACTCGGCGATCGTCTCCCGGCCCATCCCGCGAACGACCCCCGCGAGCGCCTTGACCACCAGCTGATCGGTGCGCGAGACGGGCAGACGGCGGATGAAATCGCCGTCGATCTTCAGATGGCTGAAGGGAAGGTGCTTGAGGTACTGGAAGGAGCCGAAGCCGGCGCCGAAGTCGTCCAGTGCCACCGAGCAGCCGAGCGACAGCGCCCCCGTGCAGAATGCCCGCGCGCTCTGCATGTCCGAGATCGCCGCCGTCTCAGTGACCTCGATCACCAGCAGCGACGGGTCGGCGTCGTGCAGCGCCAGCTGGCGCTCGATGTGGGCGAGCATCGTGCCGTCGGTGACCGACACCGCCGAGACGTTCATGGCGATGCGCACGCCGCCGCGCCCGTGCGCGCCGCCCAGCATCGCAGCGACCTTCTCCAGCACCATCCGGTCGATGTCGCGGATCAGCCCGTAGCGCTCCGCCGCCGGCAGGAAGCTGCCCGGAGCGATCAGCTCGCCCTCCGGTTCGTCGGCCAGGCGCAGCAGCGCCTCGTACTGCGCGATGAGGCCGTCCTCGAGCGAGACGATCGGCTGGAAGTGCAGCACGAACAGGTCCTCCGCGAGCGCGCGGCGCAGGCGCGCGAGCCACGGGCGCCGGTGCAGTCCCGCCGGGGAGCAGAAGCCTTCGGCCAGCGCCCGCGCATGCAGCCGCCCGCGGTATCGGCCCGACCTGGGGACGATCGGCGTCCGCAGGAAGACGCGCGGCGTGGCATTGGTGGTCGTGGAGCTCAGCATCTCCGCGAAGGTGTTCGACGGCTCGCCGGGCTCACCTGCGCGTGACACGCCGCCACCGGCGCTCGCGGCTCAGGCGCGCCGCGGTTGCCCGTACGGTCTGCGCGCGCGGTCTGAGACCACGAGCAACAGCGCCACCAGCACGAAGTTCATCACCACCGAGGAGCCACCGTAGGCGACGAACGGGAGCGTCACCCCCGTCAGCGGGATCACGCGCGTGACGCCGCCGACGATCACGAACACCTGCATCGCCACCACGAACGCCAGGCCGGTGGCAAGCAGCTTGGAGAAGGAGTCACGCGCCAACGTCGCCGTCTTCAGGCCGCGCGCCACGAGCAGCAGGTAGACGAGCAGCAGCGCCGCCCCACCCACCAGTCCCAGCTCGTTGACGATCACCGCGTAGATCATGTCGCTTTCCGGCACCGGCAAGATCGAGGAGCCGTGGGCGCCGCTGCGCAGCAGCGAGCGGTCGAAGCCCGTGCCGAGCAGGCCGCCGTCGGCCTGGGCGAACAGCGACTGGGCGAGCTGGTAGCTGCCGCCGACGAGCCGGTGGTAGAGCACCGGGTCGAAGGGGTGTTCCCAGGCGAGCACGCGCGCCTGCACATGGCTGACGTGGCCCGCGACGAACCACGCGCCGAGCGCGAACAGCACCAGCCCGATCAGTGGAAACGAGAAGCGCCCCGTGGCCACGTACAGGAGCGCCAGGAAAGCGCCGTAGAACATCAGCGAGGTGCCGAGCTCACGCGTCAGCAGCAGCGTCGCCATCGCCGCCCCCCACACGATCAGCATCGGGCCGAACTGCTTCATCGGTGGGATCGTCAGGCCGAGCACGCGCCGCCCGGCGGTCACCAGGATCTGGCGGTTGTCGCGCAGGTAGCTGGCGAGGAAGATCACGATCGCCACCTTCGCCAGCTCGGCGGGCTGGAAGGAGATGCGTCCGACGTGGATCGCCAGGTAGGCCCCGTTGACCTGCTGGCCGATGCCGGGCAGGCGCGGCAGAACCGTCATGCCGATGCCGACCGCCGCGATCGTGTAGCGGTAGCGCTCCAGCACGCCCACCCCCTCGCGCCGCAGCGCCAGGATCGTGGCGGCGAACAGCACCAGCCCGACGACCATCCACTGGGCCTGCTGGCGTGCCAGCACGGGATCGATCCGGTAGACCATCACGATCCCCACGCTGGAGAGCACCGCCACCAGTGGGAGCAGGTACGGATCGGCGTACGGGAGCGCGAAGCGGATCACCAGGTGCGCCGCCAGGCACAAAGCCAGGAACAGCGCGCCATAGGCGAGGGACACGCTGGAGGCGTGGTTGAGCGTCAGGTTGGTGGACGCGCCCGGCGAGTTGTTCTCCGCCTGGATGAAGATCGCGGTGAAGCCGCCCGTCACCAGCAGCGCCGAGGGCACCAGTCCCAGCAGCTCTCGGTTGCGCGGGCTGAGCACGAGATCGAGCGTACCCGTCATCCCGGCGCGTGCGCTCCGATCCGCTCGCTACCCTCTGTTTGAAGAGCAACGTCGCGGGGGGGGCGGCGTCAGCTTGCCCATCGCCGATATGAGCTGCTCCGCACCGACACCCCATGGATGACGAGCGCCAGCCCTCGCTGTGGTGGGGCATGTGGAAGCGATTCCTGGTCGCGGGCGTGCTGATCGTCGCGCTAAGCAGCGCCGCCACGGCGACGGTGGCGCTGAACACCGTCAGCAAACTCGCGCACGAAGTGTTTCCCGAGATCGCCAAAATCACGGCGCCGAAGGGCCTGATCACGCTCAAATACGACGGCGGGCCACAGACCTTCCTGATCCTCGGCTCCGACAGGCGCTCGGGCTCGAAGAACGCCGAAGAACGCAACGCCACGCCTCACAGCGACACGATCCTGCTGGTGCGCTTCGACCCCGAACACGGTCAGACCTCGGTGCTGTCCATCCCCCGTGACCTGATGGTCAACATCAAAACGCGCAGCGGCCAGCTCTACATCAACGAAAAGATCAACGCCGCGTACACGATCGGCAGCAAAGACGGTGGAACCAACGCCGGCACGGTGCTGGCGGCGGAAACGATCAAGCGCGAAGTCTTCCCAGGCCTCCAGCTCAACGGCATCATCGACGTCAACTTCGCGGGCTTCATCAGGGTCGTGGACACGCTCGGCTGCGCCTACGTGAACGTCGACCACCGCTACTTCAACCAGAACGTCGGCTCGACCGAAACGGACTACACCAGCATCAACCTGCAGCCCGGCTACCAGAAGCTCTGCTATGAAAACGCGCTCGACTACGTCCGCTACCGCCACACCGACTCGGACTTCGTGCGCGTGGCCCGCCAGCAGGACTTCCTGCGCGATCTGCGCGAGCAGATCAACCCCGCGAACGAGCTCGGCCAGATCGAAGCCGTCGCCAAAGCCGTCGGGCACGCGATCCGCTCGAACTTCCCCGCCTCCGCGGAAGAGCTGATCCTGCTGGCCAAGCTGGTCGCGTTCTCGCAGTCAAAGCCCCTGCGCCAGGTGAGATTCGCGACCACCAACGTCAACGCTACGTTCAACGGCGGCTCCTACGTGACCTCCACCCCGGCGCTCGAGAAAGCGGCGCTCGATAGCTTCCTCAACGGGCATGAACCGCTGGGCCTGTCCGTCCCCAAGGCCAGCGCGCACGGCTCGAGCCACGCCCACAACCACACCAGCGCCAGCGCCGGCTCCGCAGGCTCGGCGCACGCCCTGAACCTCTATCCCACGACCTCCGTCGGCCAGAGCGAAGCGGTCAAGGCCGCGATCGAAGTTCCCTTCCGGGTGCTCTATCCGACGCTGCAGACCGGCTCAGCCGAGCAGCAGACGGTGCGCGCGTACAGGCTCAAAGACGAGCACGGCCACCCCCACCACGCCTACGTGGCCGTCTGGCGGCAGAACCTGATCGGCGGCTACTACGACTTCGAGGGCACCGACTGGCTCAACCCGCCGCTGTTCGCCCACACCCGCACCGAGAGCATCGGGGGGCGCGAATACAAAATCGTCGACGACGGCTCGCACATCCACGTCATCGGCTGGCGCTCCGGGCGGGTGCTCTACTGGTTGACCAACTCGCTGCTGGAGGAACTGTCGAATCCGCAGATGCTCGCCATAGCCCGCTCCGCGCAGGGCCTGCACTGAGCGCCGCGCGGCGCGGAGGCCACCGCGCCGGGGGCGTGGGGCCCGCACCGAACGCCGCGCCATGCGCAGCGGGGCGAGCGTCTAACGGGCGGCTGCGGCCGCAGCCTGATCGAGCGCGGCGTTGACGAGCGCGTCGGCGTCGGCGTTCTGCGCGCGCGGCACCGTCCGGATCGACCAGCGCTCGAAATCCCCGAGGGCCGCCATCGCCTCCAGGTACAGCGGGCGCATGGCCTCGTGCTTGACCTTGTAGGCGCCCTGAACCTGCTTGGCGATCAGCTCCGAGTCGCCCACGACCTCGACCTCGCCCGCGCCCAGCTCGCGCGCCTTGGCCAGGCCGAGCAGCAGCGCGCGGTACTCCGCCACGTTGTTCGTAGCCCG
>Ga0075520_1000413_pt1 | contig 18406 bp, 19 predicted proteins | sample NGEPerB_FD_75100 | JGI IMG/M metagenome (GOLD analysis project Ga0075520, IMG submission 75100) | Arctic peat soil microbial communities from the Barrow Environmental Observatory site, Barrow, Alaska, USA - NGEE PermafrostAB12-B | ecosystem: Environmental > Terrestrial > Soil > Wetlands > Peat ... | reverse complement strand
TCCTTAAATTCTTCGGTGTATACGCCCGGTGGGCTGGGTCGTCTTTTCACAGTGCCTCCTGCCATGCTCGGCTGGGTATCTGTTTCAGACCGGCAGGCGACAACTACCCTGACAGAGGGGGGTACTGTGACAGTGACAGGTCCTGTGACAGTACCGGGTCCTGGTCAGTTACAGGTCCTGGTCCGGTAACAGGTCCTGGTCCAGTTATAGGTCCTGGTTCTGTAACCGCTCGTCAATGATCCGTTTCATCACGCTCATACGCCAAGAGCCCGCGCTTTTGCATGAACGCCGTCGCGTAGATACGGTGAGAGGCCGCTCTACGTGACCACGTCCAGAACCGATGACGCTGAGGAATGGTGGTCCTTCGACCACTCCTCAGCGTCGTCGAAGGACCATGAGCTTTGTGGATTGTGCATGCCCCACCCAGGCGCAGTTTTCATTCCACCGGCAAGCCGTGACTCCAGTTAACCCACGCCCGGTGGAACGAAAAGTGCGCCAAAAGGCAGGCACAATCCACAAAGCGGCGATCGAGAATTTGCAATCGCTGTTTAGGAATCGGATCCAGGGACGGAACCGGTTCCTGTTACGGTGCCTGTTGACAGAAACAGGTCCTGGTCCAGTAACAGGTCCTGGTCCAGTTACAGGAACCGGTCCGGTTACAGGTCCTGGTCCTGGTCCAGTTACAGTTACAGGAACTGGTCCAGTAACAGGTCCTGGTTCTGTAAGGGGGTTGGCCTCCGCGCTTGTCACGCTCCGTGAGCCAGCCGTGGCATCGCTTGGAGTTGTCCGGATTCACGCAATGCCTCGTGAATGGCTGCCGCACTGAACTCGAGTCCGTTGGGCCAGGCCAGTGCACCGAGCTCCAGGTAAAACAATCGAAAGTAGTCCGGATCGGTCAATGGGCGCGTGAGCGCTGTGTCGCGCGCGACGATGGGAGCTAAGTCGTATTCGCCCATTGTCTCGTCAGAAAAGCGCAATTGGACAATGAATGCTTCCCGATGTCGAGCGTGGGTGATTTTAATCATTGTCGGCTCCTGGAATGCGATTGAGCGGCTGAAGTTGCTGCGCAAGTTGCCAATTGTCCAGCAACGCGGAATGATGGGTCAAACACCAGTCCTTGACGAGCTGCCGAGCTTTCTTTGGAAGCTCCCCATCAATAACGTCGCCGGTTGCAATACTGACGAACGCTTCATGCCCTTGGTACTCGACGTGAAAATGCGGCGGGGCATGATCGTTGTGATACATGCGGATATAGATACCAAAGAAATACGAGATAACCGGCATGAGAGTGAGAGCTCTTAGCTTACGCACATTTGCACGATCGGCACAGTGCTTTTGCTATTGTTCACCACAAGTGCGCTGGGATCTCGCTACAAAAAGCCTCAACCGACGGTAAGCCCCAACGCAGGAGCGCACAGTTCCGCGCATCCGGAATCTCACTCACCGGTCAAGACCACCCGCACGCCGAAACATACCTAGGCCAAAGTAACTGGACCTGGCCCAGTTACAGGTCCTGGCCCAGTTACAGGTCCAGGTCCAGTTACAGGTCCTGGTTCGAGAGGTTGGGATATGGGGGGCAGCGTGGTCCTGGTCACTCTCGAAGATGCAAAACGTTCAAGATCACAGATTGTGATCTTGAACCGCCAAGTGCCTGGAATCGCTAATCAGGCCAACAGGCTGAGGTCACAGATCGTGACCTTGAATCAGCAATTACCCGGAAGTTTTGGCTGGCTCATGGGCTGAGGTCACAGTTTGTGACCTCAATCGAGGAACCAACCGATATTGCGACAGTAGGTACCGAGTCATGTGATTAAATGCGACTCCACCCATGACCCAAGACATTCGTTGGCAGCAGCGGTTTCAGAACTTCGACCGGGCCCTGGTTCTGCTGCGCGAGCCCTTTGAGCATGACATTCTCACGCTGTCAGCCCTGGAGAAGGAAGGCACGATTCAGCGTTTCGAGTTCGCGGTCGAGCTCGCCTGGAATACCTTGAAAGATTACATGGAGCACGAGGGCCGCACTCTGGAAACAGTGACGCCCCGCGCTGTGATTAAGGAGGCCTTTGGTGCGCGCATTCTGCGAGATGGGCAGGTGTGGATCGACATGATTAACCATCGCAATCTACTGTCACACAAATACGATGAGTCGATATTCGAGGAGGCCGTGCTCGCCATACGCGACCGCTACCTCGCGGCCCTTGAGGAACTGCACGGCTGGCTATTGGAGCGCCGAGTATCGGAATGAACAACTCCGGCCTCAACCCGCAGGAGCTAGAGCTCATCCGCGCCGTCCTTGCGCGCCACACCAGCGTCAAAGGTGCCCTGCTCTTCGGTTCCCGCGCAAAAGGCACCGCCGCCCCCTCCTCCGACATCGACCTGGCGCTCGAAGGCATCACCGATCCCCTGCAGATCGAAGCCATCGCCAGCGAACTCGACGAACTGCCCACGCCCTACCGATTCGACATCGTGGCCCTGTCCACCGTGCAATCCGCATCGCTACGCGATCACATCGCGCGCGTGGGGGTACGAATTTATGGCGCCTGCTGACAGTAACAGGAACTGGTCCAGTTACAGGTCCTCGTCCAGTTACAGGTCCTCGTCCAGTAACCGTCACCGCGCAGCCCCGTGTCCAAGTGCCGCAGCGACAAAATAATCAGCGTTGTCCAATCGGTGACCCGCGGCGCAGCGGTGCGTCAGGTGCTCAGGCGTACTGCTCGAGTAGCCACGGGACGAGGGGGTTGTCCGAGGCGCCGGCAGCTGCGCGCAGAGCGTCGCGATCTAGATTCACTCGATGCAATGTCACCGACACGCGGCCGCGGGTCGCCTCTACGCAGGCCCATTCAGCGTGGCAAAGAAGTGTGGGAGTCTTGCCAGCAACGTGTTGCTCAAAGGCAAGCCCAACACTGCCTGGATTCACTAGCAACGTGCCTTTGTGTTGGCGCAGCATCTGGATGTGAGTGTGGCCACCGGCCATTACGCTGGCAGCGTGTCCCGCGAGCATCTCGTCGAGCACGTCGGAGGGTGTCGTGCACAGGAGATCCTGCATGTGTGAGCGGGGTGTTCCGTGAAATAGAAATAGGCGAACTTGTTCGTCGAGGACAAACTCGAGCGTCGGAACGAAGCTTGCGATGAACTTCAAGTCTTCGGCGGACAGTTGATTGCGGCACCACTCCACCGCCTGGACGACAATCGGCGCTTCGGTATAAGTGTGGATGAGCCCGGGATCCAGCATGAACGCATCATGGTTTCCTAGAATGCATGGACAGCCAAGCTCGCGGAGTCGAGCGAGCACGGCGCCGGGACGCGTCCCGAGGGTCGCAGTGTCACCGAGACAGACGACTTGGTCCACACCCTGGTTCAGGACATCGGCGAGCACGCAGTCGAGCGCGATCTCGTTGCCGTGTAGGTCGGATATGAGCGCTACTCGCATAAGCACTTCTTAGCTGGATGGAGAGCTGATGGTGGGCAACATTACGTCGTCATCGCCCAAACGCGTAATATGCCGCGAGGAGTAGAATGCCGACCGAAACGAGCAAAAGTAGTGCTACTTTAGCCTTTCGCTTTTCCGGGTGTTGCGGCGGCATCTCGCTGGCAAGATTGGAATTTGTCAATGACTCCACCTCACCACTTTGCGGAACTGCGCTGGGCGCAGCATAACGGACGTCCGCCGCGAAGGGGCTTGAAGGTGGGGCAATATCAGGTCCAGGATTCCAATTTTCGACCTGGGCGATCATTCGAGTACGTTCAGCCAGCGCGGGAGCGGCCAGATCGGTGACCCACTCGGTCACGCGCCGAGCCGAAGCGCGCTCCGACGCTTCTTCCAAAGCTTCTGCAAACTCGCGAGAGTTGGCGTAACGCCCTTCCGGATCCAGTGATAGCGCCCGCATTGTAACCTGTTCGAGTTTTGGCGAAAGGCCAGGCCGATGCTCGCTTGGCCGCGGGTAATTGCCACTCACTATCTGCCGCATCCGCTCAGACTCATCGTTTGAGGAAAACAGCCGGCAAGTTGCCAAGAGCTCCCACAATATGATCCCAGCCGAGAACACATCTGAACGCTGCGTGACCCCCTCACCGCGAATTTGCTCCGGGGACATGTACCCAATCTTGCCTTTGAGCCGACTTGGCATTGACTCTTCGATATGCTCAAGCGCCTTGGCAATGCCGAAGTCCAGTACGCGCGAATGGCCGTCCGCCCCTACGATCACGTTGGGTGGAGAAATGTCCCTGTGCACGAGGCCGAGCAAGCGGCCTCGCTCGTCGGTCGCTTCGTGTACAGCGCAAAGGCCCGATAACACGTCGTGCATTATGCGGATCGCGATCTCGAGGGGAATGTGCTCTTTGCGCTGTTTAGCTTGAGTACGACACAGGGTACTCAGTGCCTCGCCGTGTACGTATTCGAGGACCAATAGCACGTCGCCGTGCGAAGCCACGACATCCAGAGTCGGAACCACGTTCGGGTGGCGCACTCGAGCGGCGAGGCGCGCTTCCTTGAGTAGCATCTCAGTAAACTCTTCATTCTTAAGCAAGTGCGGTAGGAGTCGCTTGATGGCGACGACTCGGGAGAAGCCACCAGCGCCATCCAGTCGCCCGAAATGGACCGTGGCGATGCCCCCCTTCGCGAACTGCTCGAACAGCGCATAACGACCGATCCTGGCACTGGGCGGGGGCACGGATATGCGACCGCTCGTATGAGTTATGCGGTTCGGGACTTCGATCTCGGAAGTGGCGCTTTCAGTCGAGGAGTTCTCAGCCGGGACATTCTCGGGCGCGACGTCGGCGGTCACGGCTTCTTTTTTTTCAGGCGGGTCGTTCATTGGGGCGCTACTTTCAGACGCAAAGTACTCGGTGGCGGCTTCATACGGCCGGCTGTCGTCGTTCTCAACCTTGCGTGGCGCCTCGTCATGACTTGCGTTCGGATCCGATTCGCCTACGACCGGCGGAGGCGGCAAAGTGCCGTCAATGCTCACAGGGGACCCGCAGCCTCGGCACCTAACCTGGACGACTCGACCGTGAATCTTGTTCGCAAAGAGTTCTTCCGGAACCGTGAGGCGCCGGCCGCATGCCTGGCACACATAATGGAGACCCATCGGGAGCCCTTAGCCTAGTGCTGCTCGCCAAAATACGCGAGTTTTCAATAACGACCACGCCTATTCCGACCCTGCGGCGGCCTGGCGTGGCGTCCAGACAGGTGGGGCTGGGCGCGTTTAGCCCTGCAATTCGGTCGGTGGTCGGGGCAGGGCGCGACTAGGGTTGCCCAACTTTATGCTTCACGGCGTCGATCACTTCATTCGGGCTCGGCTGTTCGCCCCGGTGTTTCTCGAACAGGATATCCAGAGCACTTATGTATGCTTGCCCCAGCGCGGTTGTGAGAGTGACGGCAGTCGCGGCGGCAATAGCACCACCCACGATCTGTCCCCCGCCGGGCACCAACTTCAACAGTCCCGTAACGATCACACGGCCAGAAAGGGTGGCTGCAGCTCCGCCGACTGCTGATGCGACTAAAGTCTTGAGAAACCCTTCGGAAAACGGCAGCCCATAGGTCGCAGTTATTCCTGCCAGCATGCCGACCTGAATCGGAACGAGCAACGCTGCGTCCGTGAATGGAATCGGCGTCAACGCTATGGCAGCAGCGGCCGACGCTGACGCCCCCACGATCAGATGCGCCTTCTTGCGCTTGAGCGATAGATCAGCCTTTTGAGCAGCGACAAAGGCGCGCGTCTGCCCCTCCGGAACTAGCTCCGCGGTGGCCTGTACAAGGTCCGTAAGCCCCATCGGCTGCAAAACGTGCCCGTCATCCAGTTGCTCCGTGATAGCGCGGACCCTTAGAACATTTGCTGCCCTGGGGAGAAGTTGCTGAACCTGCGCACGAAAACCCTGATCAGCCCGCGCTTTCGTCACGACGCCAAGCACGGGCATAAAGTCCGCCAGGATCTCGACAAGCGCCGACTCGGCTTGCTCGACTCGGCGCAGATCTTCAGCGACGCATACCCAAGCGATGTGAATGTGTTTGCGCGGGTCGCGTTCTTGCCGCTTCTGTGAAACAAGTATCTTGAGGGCCGCTAGCGTCTTGGGAAACTCGCTAAGTTCAAGACCGCGAGTGTCGAAAATCGTCAGAGGAACACCGTCCTTGGTGATCTCGCGTGTCCCATCAGTGACCGGGCGTCCTTGACCCGTCGAAGCAAGCTGACCCTGAAAGACGGCGTTAATCAGCGTGCTCTTCCCGACACCCGTTCGGCCGGCGATCAGTACGTTTGCATGGCCGCGTTCTCTCATGGCGTCCTCGAGAGCTTTCTTGACAACTTCGCCGAAAATCAACTGATCCATGGTCGTTCGGAGCGCAATCCCGGGTCGATGATCCGGGCTATTTCCGTTAGGTCGACCGCGTTCTCGAGTTGATCGAGGGCATCCGCCGCAAGAGAATAGCAGGGCGCTAGCCTCAGGAGTTGTCCGCAGATCCCTCGGGCTTGGTCGCGGTGCGCCAGCAGGGCTTGGTCCGGCTCGGCGCTTTGCATTTCCCAAAGATCGACCAGCCAAAGACGCCCTTCTTGGTCCAGGTTGAAACGGCACAGATCGGCATCCGGTAGGACTGCGCCTTGGTGGGCTACTGCGGCTAGTAAGGCACAAATTTCGACAGCCCAGCGGAGCCGCACGCTTTCCTCCACGCGGCCCCCCTTTTGGACCTCCCGGTTCAATGGGTACCCTGGAAGTTCCACCGCAATGTAAGGACGCGTACCGGGACCGGCATTGGCCGCCACTATGCGAGACATCCCTGGAACGAGCAACTGACGCCAAAGCGCGATTTGCCTGGCGTAGACGGGTTGCTCACCGAATTCACCATAGCGAACGAGCACAGTGGATTGAGTCGGTACGTGGGATCCTCGATACCAACGCCCGGAGGGAGGCAACTCGCGACTAGAGCGGGATAGGTCGAGCGCTACAGTGCCAACTCGCGGAGCATCAAGGGCACTGCGCCAGCGGGCTAATATGGATCCCATGTCGTCTGGCTTGCGGGTGCGATCGAGCAATTTCTTTGCGGTTGGTTCTTGACCGGCAGCGAGAAGTGCCCCAACCAAAGCAATAGTTGCCGACATCTGTTCGGCAGCCTGCGAAAACGATAAGCTGGCTAGGATTTGCTGCAGAGGTTCGCTGCGAGTGCTCGGCAGCGAGCGCAAAGTTTCACAGCCGAGATAAAACAAGCGACGCCGCGTGGGTTCCGACAGTTCCAAAAGGCTTAGGTGATTGACGTCGAGCAATAACGCAACTCCGGTCTTCAGTGCCGGCAAGTCCAGTTCAGTATCGCGGCGACGCTCGCGGCCACCACTCGCGCGTGAGGATGGGTGAGCAATGGCCTCATGTACGGCCCGCATCGGCCGCACCATGCGACCGAGCACCTCGGGAAATCCATCCAGGGATCGATCCAGGGCGTTTCTGAAGGGTTCGTCGTAGAGCAAAGTAAATAGGAACACGGGCAGTTCGCGCTCGGCAAATACGTCGACAATGAGCGCGACGATTTGCCGCATCTGAGCTGCGGACACTTCGGAGAACTCAATCTGCTTGAGCGCCTCGGTAACTGCCGCCCCCGCTTGCTCTTGAGACGCCGTCTGTTTCACACATTCAAGGTAGCGAAGAACATAAGCAATTTCCGGCGCGAAACGGATAACTCCTCCGAGTAATCGGGCGGCTTCGACTGGCGGCAGCGTCTGTGAAACCGCCAGGACCCGAGCGCGCTCGACTTTGGCGAGCAAGTGTTTGCACAAACCGCGGTGACTGGGTTCTCTTACCCCGTTGAGCAGCAGATCTTCCGCAGCGTTGACGCGAAGTTTGAGCAAATTGCGATGCTCGCGCAAGAATCGGAAATGTACTTTCAGTCGCGCCACTTCACTGGCTGTGAGCGGCTCCTCCACGGCCGCGGTCGTCTGGGGAACCGCACGCGCTTGTGCCAGCACCTGCAAGGGTGAGGGCAATGGATCCGCACCTTTCCCTTGCCGCCTACGGCGACCGAACTTGGGTCTCGAGCCGGAAGGAACCGTCATTCCGAGCATCACAAATCAAAGCCCCGGGTCGAGTCAATGGCTCAATCAACGCCGGCGACGGGAAAGTCTGTTTTACCCTGCCGATCAAGCAGATCGTTCCGACGTTTTGATTGTGTTGGCTGTCGGGGGCCAATCCCGAAAACGGCGTCCTGACAACTTGACTCTACCGAGGATGTTTGTCCGTCACTGATCAGGCTTGGTTATTCTGTTCCATTACACGACTGGATGACTCAAGTGCGAATTGGCAATTTTGCGTGTTTGGAGGTACCGTTGGTACTGTGTCTTGGCGTCGTTTGCAAATAAGCTTGCTGAGTCTTGTGGCAACAGCGTGCAGCATCGGCAACGGCCTGGGTAACCTTGCGCATGATCTCGGCAAACATGATTATCACGGCTTTGAGCCAACACAGCAGCTTGTTGCAAAGGGCAACTACGATCATCTAAAGATCATTGATTGGTCTAGTAGTCGGACTAGGTACATCGTGGCCCGTCATATCGACGCGACCAATACGACGATTGCCCTCCGTTCACTCGATGGCTCTGCGGCTTGCGACGTCCCTGGCACGGATTTCAATATCTATTGGCCAGGCACCGACTCGAACGGCATTATCGTCGACCCGTCAGGGGAAATTGTCGTGTTGGACGACCCCGACGGCGACGGGATTGGCACTCTCGCATTTTACGACCGAGCTTGCGTGCAACTGGGCGATTCATTTGCCGATGCGGCCTTGCCAGTTGCTAACTATTACCACGATCGATTCCTGGTCCGATCGGGGTCACGCTTGCTAGCTGTTGAACCGCGAGTAGTTAGCGTCAATGTCCTGGCGGAAAACCTCGAACACATCGACAGCAGGACATCATTGGGACTGGATGGTGTAGTGTACCACCCGTATCCTTATTGGTTCATTGACGGAGGTCAATTCGCGGCGCTCGATGATTCAGGGCACGTCACGTTTCGTCGGGGGAGCCAGGTCACGGAAGCTGTCGGAGTTGGTGGTCCTGGCAGCGTTGACAGCCCTGACACAGATTACATGCTCACCGACGGTGGACAGTTATTGTGGGCAACGGCGACGCAAACAATTACGGTTGCGACGGACATCTGCGGATTGCGTGCCGTCGGCGCCATGTACTTCGAATATCGAGCGCCCTGTGCAGGGGGCCCAATGAAAGTGGCCCTATTCAACGGAAGTGTCTTGGTATCTGCAACTATTGATGCAACTGCCGACCACGTGCTGGCATTTGACGGCAACTTCACAAATCCAACAGCATTCTTCACTAGAGCTCCAGCCGACGGGACTTACGGCAAGGAGTTGTGGTTTCGCAGTAACGGTGGCGCGCCGCAGCAGCTCGTTAGAGGGGTCGCATGGGCGGAAGCCGGGATCGGATCTCCCCCGGATGCTGGGATATATGGTCAACTTGAGGCCATCGTAGATTCGGACGGCGTCAGTGGGCGATTGGTAGAGTGCAATTCCCATTGGAACCTGCAATCGGCAGACGGCGGGCTTGAGAACGCCGACCAGCGGCTATTGACGCAAGCCGAAAGTGTGCCGGTCACGCCGCTGCCCAATCCCGATTTTTACCAACTTGCTAATTACGACGGAAACGTGGGGGACTTCATCGATCCGTTTCCCTCAGGGGTAGCCATTGCGCAAGGCGTGCCTGCGGATTTGGGCGCATATAACAATCAGAATAATAGTTACAGGCTATTGCTGGCGAACTATGCGTCCGGTAAGGGGCGCCTAGGAATGATGCTGACGAATCCGACATACACTACTACTAATACTAAATCGGACGCCGGCCTCGCAGGCGCTTCACTTGTCGCCATTCCACGAAGCATACAGTGGATCGCAGACGATGTTGGTTTGGCGACCTTTCAACTCTATTATGATAAGATGCACGCTCTAGGTTACATCGATCAATGGGATGTCGGCCGTGGCGCGGGGCGCTTCGTGGTTCACGATGTCGACCTGGACATGGACTATTTTCTCGCTGACGCCGTCCGAGAGCAGTTTGGTATTATCTGGCCGTGGGTGGGTGTAATCTTCGCCGTCGCAGACGGCCAGCGGCAGGGTATTTGGGCGGCGCGGGCCAGTAACTAGCAAATCTACGGCTGCCCCATGCTAAATTCTTGCTAGGCTGTGGTCGTGCATTTTGGAACCTGGCACCCGATCGCAGAGGCGAACACCGCAGCGCCGGAGGCAAGCGGTGTGCTGCAGATCCGTGCCGAGAGAATCATGAACTACGAATCGGGTCTCAGCGCGATGGTCCTCTATGCCTGCTCGGTACCGGGCGAGACGTTGCGGCAATTCGTGGCCGTCCGCGGCGCGCGCCAGCTCTGCCAGGCCATTGCGGATGGAGCTTGCTGGATCCGATTCGCGGAAGTCCCCGAGCCAATGACCGAGCTCGACCGGCTCTTGAAAGGTTTCGTGAACAGATTCGGCTCGCTCCCGATCAGCAACATTGACAGGGTTGCGACCAGTCGTGTCTAACGCGCATAGGCAGCCAACACGCGGACGTACTGCGCTTGGTAACCCGTGCTTGGCTCCGTAATTGCCCAAGAATCACCCGGCCACCCTGAATTGAACTGCAAGTACGCCTTTTGGGCGGGCTGCCCGAGGGGAGGCGTGTAGCTGAGGCTGCACATGGAGTATTCCGCAGCGCCGTAGCAATGGTAAGCGGACGTGCCCGACGCAGCCGTGCAACAACTGTCCAGTGAGAAGCCTGGATTGGGGCCACCCACCAGGTAACCGGGAGCGGGCCCTGGGGTACTGTCACTCACTTCGTCCCAGCGAGCACTGCCGTCTGCAAACCAGGTGTGAAACATCGTTTTTGCGGAGTTCTCCGCACCGGCGCGCTTCATGTTCGTCAGATACACAAGGCCCAGTGGGTTCACGCCGTGGATGTAGTGCACGTATTCCTCCGCAGCCACCGTGGCCGTTACGCTTGCGGTCGCGTCGGAGCCATATTTACTAAGCAGCTGATACAACCGGGGTTGTGCCGCCTTAGATTGATTGCTGCCCCAAACATAGTCCTTCATCGGGGCTCGATAGGGATCCATATCGCCCGTGACCATGGGGAGCTGAGCGGCATTTTTCGTCACGTTGTTAACAAATTGATTGACAATCGCAGTCTTAACACCCGCAGTAATTCCATTCAATTGCGTGTAGTAGAGCAGCGCCTCCTGACGATCCGTATCCCATTGGGTGGGAGCCCAACTGGAAACAACAGTTGTGTAGTTTGATTCCACAAACGCCTTGTAAGCGGCATCCGCCGTTTGCTCGTACAAATAGACGGCAGCCTCAAACTTGGCGAAGAGCCGCCCCGAATCGTCCATTTCCTGCTGTCCCGACGCGAGACCGCTCGAACCGGCCTGCCGCGTGTCATCGTTGTTGTAGTAAAGCACGCTGGGATTTGCGATTGCCCAATCCCAGGCCTGTTTGGCTCGGGTCGCGAGATCGGCACCGTAGGTCTTGAGATTTGCTTCCGGCCGCGCCGAGTAGATTTTGGCAGCATATGCAAACACGGCGGCGCCCATAAGGCTCGCCGACGTCGTTGCGGGGCCGTAGTAACTGGGGCCAGTCGCGGCCGAAGGCGGGCTGCCGGCAGCTAGGCCCTGTACACAGAGCATAGAGCCGTTTGAATTTTGCATTCGCTTGAGCCAGTCTAAAGCCCATTGGGTTTCGTCGAGCAGATCGGGGACTCCATTGCCCGATTCGGCGATCCCAAAGTCATCACCAAATGCGCTTAGATTTTCAGCGTAGGCGCGAAGCAATACGATGACATTGCGCGCCGTCCAACTTGTGTACTTGTTGAAGTCGCCCGCATCAAACCAGCCGCCATGTAGATCTTTGACCTGCGTCTCGTCAGTTTGGGCCAGCCAGGAGTGACACTGCGAATCTTGCCCCGTACCTAGGTGACTGGCCCCATCAGCCCAGTCGGAACCGGCCGTTGCTGCTGTCTTTTCGAAACCCGCACGTTGATAATAATACATTCGAACGGTGTGCTTGAGCACGCTTCTGTACACGCCGTCGTCAATCTCAAACTCGACGGAACGCATATTTTTATCGACGTCTACCACGGTATACGTACCGGGCGCCGTTACGTCTGAAAAGTCGAACCACCAGGCCTTGTCTCCAGACGAAGCGTCGGTAGCCCCACTATTCCACGCGACTGGGGCCCCCTGTTTGACAGTGCTTCCGGTTGCCTTGTTTATGACAGCGTAGTTGGAACCCGGTGTGAAGTTCACGCCACTGTCATATCCGGTTTGCGGATCGCGAATGACCGCGACTTTTTTGGCTGAAGTCCGGTATCCAAACTGATCGACCACGATGACCGGGATCGGACCATTTACGCCGACGGTCAGGCCCTGATTCCAGGTCGAGTCCGTGCTCGGCTTATCACTACTTAGGCCGGTACTTCCGCCGCTTGACGTACCTCCAACGTTCCCGCTGCCACCGTCACCTTTGTTATTGATTCCCCCGCTTGCCACAGCGCCCCCACCGGAACTGCCAGAACAACCCATAGCGGAAAGAATGGCGAATAGCGACAGGGCTTTTCTCATGGACACCTCGAATAACCGAACCGCAACCCTAGCACGACAACACTGTGGGGACCATAGTTGCGATTGGGTAATTCGAGGTATTGGCTGACTCACTTATGCTACGGGCAAACGTAGCCGGTGGCACAACCTGCGGCATCGTGTTGCAATGTAGCATTTGCGCAGGCGGGCATGAGCAAAGACACCGCGGGGCAGACACTGGCATCGGCGATTGGGCAGATATAGCCAGTGGCGCAACCCGTCGCGGGATCGGTCACGATTTGGTAGTTCGAACAGGTAATATTAGGAAGATTGATGGCGGTACAGGTTGGGCAAATATAGCCGGTCGCACAACCCGTCGTCGGATCGTGATTCAGGATCGCCGTGCCGTTCGTGCAAACGGGCATGATGAGGGGGATCGGCGGGCAGGAGGTGCCGGTTGAGCCTCCCACTCCACTGCTGCCACCCATTCCCGGACTGGGACAAGGCAATGTCGTGCAGGTATAATGACTGTTCGAGTTACAGGTGCAGGTATTGCAGCCATCGGTCGATTTGAAACTCTTACCGGCCAAATAATTTACGCCGTTGTAAAGGCAGGTAACACTTGTGGAACCGCCGGTACCGGTGCTTCCACCCACACCCGGCTGAGGCGGACAAGTGGTCACTTGCCAATTGCAAGTTCCGCTGGAATTCGTCACACACGTAGGTCCAGCAGTAGAGCCATCCCAGCATTGCACGGTGGGCGCGGCCGGGCTCGGTCCGGTGCATTGGCAGCTGACACCCGTGGAACCGCCCAGTCCAACTGAACCATTTCCGCCTGTGCCCGGATTGGCGCAAGCCCTCATCGTGCAAGCGACAAGCCCGCCTGGGCTACAGCTGCAGCTATTGCAACCATCTGACGAAGGGAAATTATTGCCGACCAAGTATCTAACGTTGTTGTAAAGGCAGGTGACGCCCGTCGAGCCGCCGGCTCCGACAATGCCATTTCCACCCACACTAGGAGATCCACCGTTACCAATATTGCCGCCGCCCTGGGCAGAGGCGCCCCCCGAGTCTTTCCCAATCGACGCAAATTGCCCGCTGCAGGCCGGGGCAGTGACCATCAAACCGAAGCTAATTGCTAATCGAATGCGCGAAGTCTTCATTTCGAATCTCCCTCTGGGCGTCGCGGGCGACGCGGTGAGTGCTCATCTCGGCAGTGGCCAGTTGCGAACTGGCGAGTTAACAATTCGTCACGGCGAAGGCGGGAAACCGAACGCACAGGAACTGCGAATGCGCGGCGCTAAGGGCGACGCGGGAAAGCGGGCCAGAAATTGTTCGGCGGTACTTCGAGCTGCAGCGATGTCACCGAGTAGACAAAGCGCCGACACCCGAACTAACGTCGCCTCCTGCTCCAAGGGGCCACTTTGCCCCGACGCCAACCCCTGATCAATCGCGGCCAGGGCTGCACGCCCGTCTCCACGTCGAATCGCCGCGCGCGCTTCGCGAATCGCTGCAACCTGACTCGCTAAACCATCGTCGACGGTCGGTGCCGCGGGCGCGGGCTGAGAATCGACGGCCATTGTAGTGGTGTTGGAATTGCCTGGATCGCGCTTCACCGTCGCAGATGAATCACGAAGAGGAGTACGCTGTTCTGGAGCCCGCGGCGTCGTGTCTTGCGATGGATTTTCCAGCAGGGCAGCGGCAGTCGGCAGAGACAAGTCGCGGGCAACAACCGGCGTCGAATTGTCGCGCGGAGCGCGTGCCGGATTGGGCAAAGCAGGCACTGTGGTGGTTGCTGGGTGTACACCAGGATGTGCCACACGCACGACCCCCACCGTTACGCCGCCCGTAATTGCGACAATTCCCAGCACTTTTGCGACACCGGGCAACCAGGTCGCAACCGTCGCTAGAACCGTCGTGCGCGCGGCTTCAGCCACGGTCGCGCTGGCCGTCACGGCGGAACCCAAGGCCAAACCGGCCCCGAGACGACGCGTTAGCTTGCCACGGATGCGATCTTTATCCGCCGCGCTCAGCCCGTCGCGTTGCCGCGCCGCGGAGAGTAGGGCTCGTGATTCACGACTCAATGCGTTCATCGCAGCCTCCATTCATCTCGCTTGCGGTACCGCAGCACCGCCTGGTCAAAGTCTTTTCTTGCGGCCCTCAGGCGCGAATGCACAGTGTTCGCGTTCTCACCGAGGGATTCGGAGATTTCCGCTTCCGTCATTTCTTCCAGTTCGGCCAACACGAAAACCTCGCGCTTGACGTCGTCGAGCTCGCTAAGCATGAGGTGAAGCTGTCGTACCGCATCGGTATGCTCGGCCGATGTCTGAGGGTTGTTTGCGCGCACGTCAGGCAATTGGTCCGGATCGAGAACTGGCGTCGCCGAGCGTTGATGGGGATCTTTTCGCCGCAGGAGCCGCCGGTGGTCGCGAACGACGCGCAAGACAATGCTGAACATCCAGGCACGCAACGAGCCGGGTTGGGCGAGCTCACCGAGCCGGCGGTGCGCGACCAGAAATACGTCCTGTACCACGTCGTCCAGAGCGGCCGGAACTACGCCGAGCCGGCGGGCATTGCGCCACACGAAGTCGGCGTAATCATCGTACAGTGTGTCAAAGTCGGGCACCCGCGGGTTCACGCTCGGCACCGGCAAGGGCGCCGGAGCAACCTTGCGAGCAGCGGCACCGACTTGCATCATCCTTTCCAACGCAGTGGCCATGGCCCAACGGAATAGTTATCGAAAATGCAATTCAACGCCCCCACCCCCTCGCAACGCAAGCCAGGCCGGCTTAAATATCTCTTTCGGCGGGTCGCTAGTAATCCCAAACGTGGGCCGATTCAGTGGGAGCAAGACATCAAAATCAAACCGGAGGGCTAAAGCTTCGGTAAGACTGAGGATCCCCAGAGCCCTAACCTGGGCGGACGGAGACAATGAGTGCGCGGATTGCCTTTGTGGAACGAACACATTCGGGTCGCCCGATAGCCGAGCCAGTTCGAATCCGGCGCAAGGGCTGAGACTGAAACGCATCGGCGCCCAGGCCTGAAGGCAAAGCTGGGCGCTGCCGGCGAGCATGCCAAATTCGCCGCCTTTCGAATTTGCCGAGCTATCCAAGGTCTTGCTTTGTGGCTGCCACCACCCAAACGACGCCTCCCCGCGCCAAGGCCCATAGAGCAGGCCCAGCGAGCCCCCGAGTGCTTGCGTCACAGATGGAAGCGAACCGTAGTCAGCGGCCGCCCAAGCCGCAATCAGCCCTGAGGGTCGTGGACGCGCCGCAAGGGCTGGCGATTGTGGCGGCCCGATGGGCGCTGTGTTGGGATTTTGGTCTTTTGTCTCACTGGTACTTGGGTTGCGTTGAGAATTCGAAACAGCAGGTGCTGGCGGCGGCGCTGACGAGCTTGATGGTGCGGCGGAAAGCGTCGAATTTGCTGCACCCGAATTCGTTACAGTTGGGGGTTCCGATCTGGCCTCAATCGCGCGAGCGTGCGTCGCTGCCGTTTCCGGATCGATGATCATGGCAATGATGAGGCTCGTCGCGTCGACCAAGGCCGTGCAAGAGTGGGCGGTGATTGTGCGTTCGCTTTGACCAGCGCCGTTTTCGGTTCGAATCAAGACGCGCCAGGTATCCGTTCCCAGCTGCTGGACGCTGGCGCGCACCGCTAGATGTTCGCCCGGAGTCTGACTCCCCTCGAGATCACGGTGAAGCTCTTTGTCCAAGGCTGCGCGACTGGGACAATCCGCAGGTACCTCCCATTGGATGGTAACTTGTGCCAACGGATCGGCGACCCCGCTTGTCGCCCAGCAAGTACTAAAGACGCACGCCCCGAGCAGCGCGCGGCAGCGACGTGGCCGCGCGCTAGCATCAGCAATGGGTGGACAGGGCAGCATAAGGTTGATTGTATTGAGTATTTGGCTTAGACACAAATGGACTTACGATGAACCCGCCTGTACTTACTAACCCCGCCGGTGGCATACGCTACCACCTGAGGGCGCTTCGCTTTAGAAATCAACTTTGGCAACCGTTTCGCTGGGCAATTGGCGAGTGGCTTCTGCAATGGCAGCCCGCTGCAACCACGCTTTTCTTGGTTGGTCCCAGTGCCGGCTATTGCCTGCAGCCCTTCTTTTTCGAGAAATTCGAGCGGGTCGTGTGCCTTGAACCTGATCCGATCGCCCGCACTCTTTTCAAAAGGAAACTCGCCCAAGCCCCCCTCGAGCAAAGACCCAAGCTAGAATTCATCGCTGAGGATCACTTGGTCCGAAACCCCGAGGGGCTACCAAAACTGCTCGCAGGGCAATCCGATGCATGCCTGCTGTTCAGCAATGTGCTCGGCCAACTGCGCAGCCTTCTCAATGTCGAAAACAATAACGGGCCAGAGTTTGCGCGCATCAAAACTGCGCTGGCACAGGCCACTTCGGGTCGCCCTTGGGCAAGCTTTCACGATCGAGTCTCGGGCTATCTGCGACCCACATTCGAACGCCCGGTTACGTCGAATTCACGTCTCACGGACGAAGAAGTCATTGAGCTGCTCTACGGCGGGAAGAATCTATTTCGGACAAGCCGTGACACAACGCTGGTCGACCACCTCACCGCAGGCCTATTTCCAGAGAATCTTCCGCACGCATACTTCAACTGGGAGATTGAACCGGGTCGATTTCACGTGATCGAGGCGGTTTCAGGGTAAGCCGAGCCTCGCGTACAACTCAAGGGGGAGTCGCCCCTTGCTTCGTCTTGCCACCGGGCTTGTAGCTGTTTGTTGGTGGCGGTGTGCGGTCCGTCTTGTTCGAATCGCCCTTGTCTTCAAACTGCATTCCGACGTCGACACCCGACCCGGTCGCTGCAGGCTCTTCGGGTTGTGCGGGAGCTGTTTGTGTCGAATCATCGACGGCACTAGGCTCCTTGGGCGCCTGAGAAGATCCCCCACAAGCCGTAAAAATAAGGCCAAATGCCGCCACAACGACATACTGAAAGAAACCTGTTGAGCCCATGGATACCTCCGCTTTAATTGACCGCCTCGAACGTCGACTGATGACCAGTTTGGTTCCGACCTGTCCAAGTTAGACATTGGCCAATTGCAGTTTTCTACGACTATACGCAGACACAATCCAGTGAAGTCTGATTTTTCCTCGAAAGTACCTGATAATGGTTGACTCTTATCCTTACCCTTGGCTTTTGTGCCGCTAAGATAATGGGGCTGAGCCGTCAGGTTTGGGTCGTGCCACTGTGTCCGAAAGTGCGAGGAACTATGAAATCATTTCCGGGGCCTCAATCAGCGATTTTGTCGCTTGCCTTTGCGATGTTTTCCTGCGCCGGCAGTGACACGGGCTCGCCGGGCGCCAGCGGGGGAAGCTCAAATCAAGGTAACGGGGGAGCCGGCGGAAATGCAACGTCACTCGGCGGGGATACCAATGCTGGTGGCAACGGCACGGGCGGCGTTCAAAGCAGCGGCGGCACGGTGAACGCCGGCGGCGCAAATGCAACGGGTGGCACCGTGGCCACCGGTGGCACGATCGCCACGGGCGGAACTAAAGCAACCGGCGGCACGGTGGCCACCGGCGGCACCCAGGCAGCGGGAGGAACAACGGCGACTGGCGGAACCAAGGCCGGAGGCGGTGGAACCACAACTACCGGTGGTTCCATAGCCACAGGGGGATCTAAAGCCACTGGCGGCACAGTCGCTGCGGGCGGCTTGCTCGCAACTGGAGGCACCAAGGCCACAGGCGGTTCCAACGCGACCGGTGGCACGGTTGCAACAGGTGGCACGAAGGCAACGGGCGGCACGGTGGCAACTGGAGGCACCAAGGCCACAGGCGGCTCCAGCAGCAGCGCTGGCGCGTGTACCTATACCGGTAGCGGTAACC